>Ga0137415_10003429_pt1 | contig 15757 bp, 14 predicted proteins | sample CZODoug3_1_1_16f_FD_183082 | JGI IMG/M metagenome (GOLD analysis project Ga0137415, IMG submission 183082) | Vadose zone soil fungal communities from Angelo Coast Range Reserve, California, USA - CZODoug3_1_1_16fungal (Hybrid Assembly) | ecosystem: Environmental > Terrestrial > Soil > Vadose... | reverse complement strand
GCAGCTTGGACAGCACATGGCGCGGATACTCATCGAGGCGGGCGCGCAGAACATCTTGGAAGAAGTGAGCCGGCAGCGTGGCTGAAACAAGTTCAAGCGCCTTGGCAGGCAAGGGCATTGTCATTACGCGCTCGGCGGCGCAGAGCGAGGCGATGGCGCGCGAACTCTCGACACGAGGAGCGATTCCGGTGGTGCTTCCTTTAGTGTCCTTCGCGGACCCAGAGGACTTTGCGCCGCTCGATGCGGCGACAAAGGGCATTGAGCAATTCCATTGGATGATTCTCACGAGCGCGCAGGCAGTGCGCGCGCTGGTGAAACGTGGCGAGGAGTTGAAGCGCAGCCTGATTGGCTCTGGGAGCAAATTGCGAATTGCGGCTGTCGGCCCTGTAACCGCCGAAGCGGCCCGGCGGGCGGGATTTCCTGTCGAATACGTCGCGGAGACGCACAATGGCGTTGGCTTAGCAGAAGAGTTGGGAGAGCAGCTTCAAGGAGCGAAAATATTCTTGCCGCGGAGCGATCGCGCAAATCCGGACTTGCCGTCTAGGTTGAAGCGCAACGGAGCGCAGGTTACGGAAGTGATTGCCTATCGCACTTTGAGGCCAACCGGCGAGGATCAAAAAAAGTTAAGAGAAATTGCCGAAGGCGCGGCGGACGCTGTACTTTTTTTCAGTCCGTCGGCGGTCCAATATTTTGCTGAATTGTTCGGGAGTGAGCAATTGCGTTCTCTGCAGGATAAACTGGCGATTACTGCGGTTGGGCCCGTCACGGCAAATACGTTGCGGGAAGTCGGCGCTAGGCGCCTCGTGATTTCGGCCGATACAACGGCGGGGGCTGTGGTCGAGGCGTTAGAAGAATATTTTGCGGGCACAGTGAAGCAAGCGCCGGCAGGAGCAAAAAGAGAATGAGTTTTCCCACCCATCGACCGCGGCGTTTGCGGCGAAACGAGGCCCTGCGCGGTCTTGTTCGAGAAACGCGCCTTGCAACGTCGGGACTAATCTACCCCATGTTTGTCTGTCCGGGAACAAAGGTCCGCCAGGAAGTTAGCTCGATGCCGGGCATCCATCAGCAGTCCGTCGATCAAATTGTGGAGGAATGCCGCGAAGTGGAATCGCTTGGAATTCCCGGGATCATTCTTTTTGGATTACCCGAGTCCAAGGACCCACGCGGAGCCAGCTCGCTCGGCGCAGATGGCGTAGTGCAGAGAGCCATCGAAGCGATTCGCAAGGCGAAACTGAAACTTCTTGTCATTACCGATGTCTGCCTCTGCGAATACACGGACCATGGGCACTGCGGTGTTGTCGAGAATGGTGAAGTGGCAAATGATTCTACCGTGACGATTCTTGCCCAGCAGGCACTCTCGCACGCGCGCGCCGGCGCTGACATCGTCGCCCCGTCGGACATGATGGATGGGCGAGTGGGCGCCATTCGCGAAATTCTTGATGAACACAAGTTCGAGAACGTTGCCATCCTTTCTTATGCTGCAAAATATTGTTCCGGCTTCTACGGACCATTCCGGGAAGCGGCTCAGTCCGCTCCTCAATTTGGCGATCGGCGCAGTTACCAGATGGACCCTGCCAATGCGCGGGAAGCGCTAAAGGAAGTGGAGCTCGATCTCGAAGAAGGCGCGGACATGATTATGGTCAAGCCGGCGCTAGCGTATCTTGATGTGATCCGGCGGGTGCGCGATGCGTTTGATGTGCCGGTGGGCGCTTACAACGTCAGCGGGGAGTACGCCATGGTGAAAGCTGCGGCGGAGAAGGGCTGGCTGGATGAAAAGCGGGTTGTGCTGGAGATTCTCACGGGCGTGCAGCGCGCCGGAGCGGAAATCATTCTTACCTACCATGCCAAGGACGTCGCCCGCTGGCTGAAGGCGTGCTAGTCTAAACGAGACTACATGACTACAGCGCAAACCCGATTGAAACGCGAGCGCAAGCGTTCGCGCGAGATTTTTGAACGCGCCGAGAAGGTGCTGGTCGGCGGCGTGAACAGCCCTGTACGGGCGTTCAGGTCCGTAGGTGGCGAGCCGCTGATTATCGAGCGCGGCAGCGGGCAGTATCTCTACGACGCGGACGGGAACGAGCTGCTCGACTATGTGTGCTCGTGGGGAGCGATGATTCTGGGGCATGCGAATCCGGCGATCAGTGAAGCGATTGCCGACCAGGCGCGACGCGGCACAAGTTTTGGGGTGACAACCGAGCTAGAGTTGGAACTGGCGACGCTGATCACCCGTGCGATTCCATTCATTGAAAAGATTCGCTTTGTTTCGAGCGGCACGGAAGCAACGATGAGCGCGGTGCGGCTGGCGCGAGGCGTGACGAGGCGCGACTTCATCGTTAAATTCGAAGGCTGCTATCACGGGCACGCGGACAGCTTTCTGTCGCAAGCGGGTTCCGGACTCGCTACGCTTGGAATTGCGGAATGCCCGGGAGTGCCTGCGGCGCTGGCGGCGTTGACGTTGAACGTACCATACAACGATCTCCAAGCGGTTGAACGCGTATTTCTCGAGCATAAAGATAAAATTGCGGCAGTCATCGTCGAGCCCATCGCTGCAAACATGGGAGTTGTGCCCCCCGAGGCCGGTTTCTTGAAGGGGTTGCAAGAAATCTGCAAAAAGAATGGCGCTCTGCTGATTGTCGACGAGGTGATTACAGGATTTCGCTTGCGCAACGGCTCCGTGCAGGAACAGTTTGGAATCGAAGCGGATCTGACGACACTCGGAAAAATTATTGGTGGCGGGGTTCCCGTGGCGGCGTATGGTGGCCGCGCCGAATTGATGGACCAAGTGGCGCCGCTTGGGCCTGTGTATCAAGCGGGAACGCTGGCGGGAAACCCACTAGCGATGAGAGCCGGAATTGCTGCGCTCGAGCAGCTCACCAAGCCAGGGCTATACGAGGAGATGACGCAACTGGCGCAGCGGCTGGTCATTGGCCTTCGCGCGGAGCTGGTGGGCGCAGGGACTCCTGCCCAGGTCAACGCCATCGGCTCGCTTGCGACGATATTTTTTACATCGGAGGCCGTGAAAAACTACGCGGGTGCCAAGCGCTCCGACACCAAACGATACGCGAGATTTTTTCGCGAGATGCTCGATCGAGGCATTTTTTTTGCACCGTCGCAGTTTGAAGCCGCCTTTGTCTCCATGGCGCACACGTCCCAGGACATTGATCACACACTGGCGGCGGCGCACGAATCGCTGCAGGCGATTTCTGTTGATTCAGTAGCTTAATCCCAAAAAGGAGAGTGCAGAAATGGGCGAGGGTATCGAACTCCCTGAGAGCCATCACGTGCATGAGGATCATCCGCTAGTTCTCCCAGTCTCGATTACGATCTCGATCATGGCGGTATTTGTAGCGGGCGTTTCTTTGCTTGGCCACCGGGCGCATACCGAAGGGTTGCGCCTCGAAACCCAGGCGGCCAGCCGATGGGTGCAATACCAAGCGAAGAGCGTGCGCCTGCACGAAGCGCAAGGATTCTCGGATATCGTGAAGCTTGTGGCCCCGCTGAACAAGGAACTGGGAGAACAACTGAAAGAGAAATATGTCAAGGAAGTGGAGCACTATGAGGGCGACAAAGTCGATGTCAGCAAAGAGGCGAAGAATTTGGAAGAGGAACGCGATTTGACGGTGCGGCAGGCGGACCGGTTTGATGGAGGCGAGGCGCTACTCGAAATAGGGCTGGTTATTTGCTCCATCACGCTGCTGACCAAGCGAAAGGCGTTCTGGCTCAGCGGCGTGCTCATCGGAGTTTTGGGCGCCGCCATGGCTGCGACGGGTTTCTTTCTTCACTAGACTAGGCGCGCGCAGGCGGTTGCGAGCTTCTCAACTGGGCGATTTCCTGCGTCAGGCGCTCAAGTTTTCCAAGCAATTCCTGGTGGCGCAGGTTCTCGCCGCTTGGCTTTTTAGCGAGAAATGTAAGTGTGCCGCCGGGTTCCAGCACGCATTGTTCGACTTCAGAAAGCGACTCGAAGCCTTGTTTCCGTGCAGCTGCTTCGAGCTGTGACACGGTAATCAGCTCCCGCTTCAAATTTCGCGTGCGCACTTTGCCGCCTTCCACCAACACGTCGGCTCTTCCTTCAACCAACTGGTCAAGTTTCCGGTGATCGTAGAGGAAGCGAACCACCAGATAATTAGTGACGAGCAGGGAAGTCGCGGCGATGATGCCGCCAAGGACGCTGTTGTCTTCGCCGATGATGGCGTTCTGAACGGTGTTCGAGAGGGTCAGCAAGACGACCAGGTCAAACGGATTGAGCTGAACCAGTTCGCGTTTTCCGGAGAGCCTGAGGCTGACAACGAGGAACGCATAAACAATGATCGGCCGGAGGATTTTTTCGGCCAGAGGAAGTCCCATGACGAACATATCTTTCCAGGTATCGTGCATAACAGAATCGCCTCCTTGTCGCCGCTGGGCGCTACTTCGTGCCGTTCATGAAATCCTGAAACCAGTCTGAGGTTGGGGGAATTCTTCCGCAAGTTGGATTTTCGCACGAGTCTTAATGAATCTTTGGATGTCTCTTGTGCCAGTCGGTGTGCGCTTGGAAGGTCCGCCCCGCCTGAATTACCGCATAATCGTCACCCGCTCTACCCACAAATTGCAGACCGACAGGCAGATTTTTGTCCGTGAATCCGCAAGGAACGGACATTGCCGGAAGGCCGCAGATATTTCCGAGGCCGCCGAGAGGATCGGGAAAAGCCAGATCGGTCTCCAGATTCAAGGACAGAGGTGTTGCTGGAACCGGCTGCGCTGCCGTTGCAATGACGTCAAATGAATCAAACAAGGAATCCATTTTCTTCTGAGCGATTTCTCTCACCTTAAGGGCCTGCAGATAGTCTGCCGCGGAATACTGCTCGTTCACATAACCGGCGATTTGCCCCAAAGGATCTGTCAACTCACTTACTCGCCCGGAGCGAATTAGGGAGCGGAAGGAAGCGGCGCACTCCGCCGCAACGATGATACTGCCGGCTTCCTCCCAGGGGCCGGCAGGCAGGGCGGCATTCTTCACGCTGGGAAAATACTTCTTGAGGATCCGGTTGGCGACGTCGATGGGCTTGGCAACGTCCGGTGCGAGCGATTTCCATGCATTGGTGAGCCAGCCAATTTTCAGCGGGCGCGAACGCAATTCCATGGACGGCGAAAAGGTGAAGGCGCCCTTATCGATGGGCACTGTTCCGCGGTCTTTTGGATCGTGACCGGCGATCGCGGCAAAGATGCGCGCACAGTCCTCCGCGCTACGGGCCATCGGGCCGATCTTGTCCATCGAAGGAACGAGCGCCATCGCGCCGTAACGGCTGACGCGGCCGTAGGTCGGCCGGAAGCCGCTGATGCCGCAAAATGCCGAGGGGCAGATGATGGAGCCCCACGTTTCCGTGCCGATCGCAAACGCTGCCAGGCCCGCGGCTACAATTGCTCCCGAGCCAGAAGAGGATCCGCAAGTCCAGCAAGTGGTGTCCCAGGGATTCTTGGCTTCACCCTGCAAGGATGCGGAGGCGAAGCGATAGCCCATTCCACCAGCGAGTTCGATCATGGAGGCCTTGCCGAGCATCACAGCGCCTACTCGGTTCAGATGATCGATCACGGTCGCGTTGTAATCGAATACCTGATTGGCATAGGGCTTCGCGCCCCACGTGGTCGGAACTCCTTTCACCGCAAGCAGATCCTTCGCGGCGTACGGAATCCCGTGCAGTGGCCCTCGATAGTGGCCGCGATGGATCTCTTTTTCCGCTGCCTTGGCTTGTTCGAGAGCAATTTCCGGAGTCAGCCGGGCGTAGGCGTTAAAGCGCGGTCCGAATTTTTGGCTGCGGTCGAGATAGGCCTGCGTCAGATCGACAGGCGAGAGCTTCTTTGCTTCTATGCGTTTCGCGAGTTCGCTTAGAGAGAGATAGAAAAGTTCGTCGCCAGGCATTCGGGCCGCTCCTCAGGAACTCTTAGGTGTACTTGCCGGTTTTGGAGTCGCCGGCATTAGCGACGGCTTTTTTTCCCGCTCCATCAGCGGTTTTAGGTAAAGACCCGGCCCATCTCCGTTATCGGTTGCAAACGCGCGCAGACGTTCGAGCGGCGGCTGTGCTTCGGTGGCCAATCGCCGAATATCGGCCTTCTGAGCGTCAGTAAGCCGGCTCCCGTATTGGGCGAAGATCGAGTGAATTCGTGATTCGACTTCCGCCTGGCTTTCCGGTGATAGCTTTGGCGTGTTCGCGGGTTGCTGGGCAGTCAGCGGTGCAGCAATGGAATCTGAGGTGAGGAGATTTGCGGATGCCAAGGACGCAGCCGCGGATACAAACGCTGCACGCCGCGCAAATTCACGGCGAGAGATGCCGGAATTGCTTTTGTCGCCCATCGACGTTCCCCCCTGCCAGCACAGAATTGCAAAACAATAACTGAAGGATTCAGAGTGAGGCTACTGAATCCGCGTTCGAGCGTCAACTATCCGCTGCCTGTGGATCGATCGATGAGAAGAAGCGAGACGGCGGCTTCCGCGCGGCTAGCCCACTTCCGTGAGTGTGCGAATCTGGGTTTCCAGAGCCTGGTTGTACTGCCGCTCGATCTGCAGTTCAGTTTGGAGCTTTTTCACGAGTAAATCCAAGTGAGCGATCTCGACGCGAAGCTTCTGAACGTCCGCTGCGGTAGGTGCAGGGCGAACCGGGGCGGAAGTCGATTGCTGCTGATCGTGTTGCGGCTGCGAAGGCTGCCGCGGGATGAATGCCTCGGCAAGCGCCCGTGGCCAGGCAGATTCCGGTGTAGCGGGCGCCGGAGGCGGGGCTTGCCGCGGCGCAGCCGGGGCCGGAGGCGGAGGCGGCGAAAAAAGATTGCTCAAAGCGCTGGAGGGCTCTGACCGATTGGCTGCTGGCGCAGGCGCTGCACTCTTCGGCTCCAACAGGCTCTTCACGCGCCCAATCAATTCTTGCGGCTGAAACGGTTTGCGAATCAGTTCGTCCGCCTTCACGGAAACTGCTTTGTCGGCCACGCTCTTGTTGACCACGCCGGACATCAGCACAACGGGTGTTTCGCTGAAATCCGGGTGTTGTTTGATCTGGCTGCAGACAGAGTAGCCGTCCTGATCGGGCATGATCACGTCGGTGATCACGACGTCAGGGCGGTTTTGCTCGAATTGGGCCAGGGCAGAGGCTGCGTCGGCGCACGTAATCACGTTGATGTTCTCGCGGCGAAAAGCAATCTTGATGACTTCGCGCATCGTGGCGCTGTCATCGATGAAGTAAACGGTAGGTGTCCGCTTGGCCGGAGCTTCGCCCAGCGGAGGAATAGTCATGGCTTCGCTCATTGCGCTTCCTTGTCCGCCATGTCACGCGTTCCTTCGTCAAATTCGCGCATGGCATCCAGCATGAGATCAGTGGCCGAACGCAGCACGGTGCGCTGTGTCGACGCAGTTCCGTAGGTAAATTTGTAAACGCCTTCGTTGGTATTTCCGAGGCTCTTCAAAATGTGAATCACGGCTTCATCGCCAAACAGATTGCCGCATTCCGCGTGACTGATGGTTCCGGCGTCGTAGAACAGGACGCCATCCGTCTCGCCTGCGTTGATGTGCAATGCCCCGGTCTGGTGCGCGTGTCCCAGCATCTGCATGACGCCCGTGAGGTCATGGTGCGTCAGGTTGCCGCTGAGACTCGTGTCGGACTGGGCCAGCATCTGCGTGGGCTGAAACCCCTCCGCTTTGCTGACGAGGATCTGCTTCACGTGAGCGGCAATGACCGCGGGCTGCCGGTTGCGGTCAATGTAATCGTCACAGCCGGCTTGGAATGCTTCCATCAAGGCACGCTGGCTTCCATCGCCAAGAGCGACAACAGGCAGATTCGCGTTTTTTGGGTCCGCGTGAATGATTCTGGCAATCTCCAGAGCGCCCATCTCTCGCATATTCGTCGCGCAGAGGATGGCGGAGGGCGCGTCGTATTCGAGCGTGGTAAGCGCGAAAGCCGCTTGAGTACTCGACACTACCTCAAAACCTTCGCGTTTCAGCGCATCGCCGAGGCGCTTTGCAAAATAGACATTGCTGTCGATGAGAAGAACTTTGACGGGACCTCCGGCGGGGATCACGGCCGTGCCTCCGCTCTTGGCGGCGCTGCGGCTTCCGTGAGTGCATGCTCCGGGCCCGGCGTGAGCGCGTCGAGATTCAAAACCTCGATCACGTCACCGTCATGCGACAACCAGCCCGCGACGTGTGGCGCATCGGATTCCGCTGCCGGCATCATCTCGGCATTGATCAATTCGCACTCGCCCGTAACCGGCACGGCGACCCATTCTTTCTGTGTTCCGTAGTTGCGTACGGCGATCAAGTAGAAGCGCCGCGAAGTGAGGCGTTTCCCAAGAAGCATTTCCGAAATCTCGCAGACCGGAACAATCCGGCCACGTCTCAGAATCACTCCTTCCAATTTCGGTGTTCGGTGAGGAAATCGAAAAACCCGGCTTGGCGCAACGAGCTCGGCAATCTGCTTTGCCGAAACGGCAAACCGCCGCTCGCCCAGCCGGAGCAGGACGAACGATTGCAGTTCGAGTTCGGTCGATACGGTCATTGCGCGGAATTTGTTCCCTCAAGTGCCTCGCCAGCGGAATGATCCGCTTCCAAAAGAGCTGCATCGAGCAAAGCCAGTTCTTCGGGCGACAAGAACCCCTCCGGATGCACTACTGGCACGACCGACTGGTCGAGAGCCGTCAGACCTCGGTACCATCGCCGTTCTTCGTGACAAAAAGAGAGCGGAAGCGCCTGCAGCCGCGTCATTGTCGTCATCTTCTCGATGCCATCGATCAAGAGGGCAGTGCGCGTCTTGCGCAGCACAAAAAGGAGCGCTCCCGCCGCCGCATGCAATCCAAAGTGCATAGCGCCGTTGACGATGAAGAGCGACCTGTCTCCACGCCTGAGGACGTGCCGAACTTTCCGAAGCCCCGGCGCGCTGATCTCGGTCGCCGCGCCTGACATGCTATCGGCGCTGCGGACTTCCTGGACCGAAGCGGAAGAGACGGCGAAGAGTTGTCCGCTGACGCGGAAGAGAATGATCTGTTCCGTCTTTGCCGGACTCGCCTTTGCTGGGGCCGCCAGCCGCATCAGCGGACTCCCGCGGGCGCCGTACGGCAAATTCCCAGCACCCGCTTTTCGATGGCGGCATAAATATCGTCGATCCCGAGCACCTGATCGACAGCACCGGCCTTGATGGCTTCGGCAGGCATGCCGAAAATCACGGAGGTTGCTTCATCCTGCGCCAGCACCATGCCCCCCGCGGTCTTGATGGCTTTCGCTCCATTGGCTCCATCGTTGCCCATCCCTGTAAGGACGCCTGCAATGCTCAGCGGGCCGGCAAAGGCGGCAACGGATTCCATGGTGACGTCTATATTCGGCAAGTATCCGGCGATGCGTCCGCTTGTCCCGTCAAGCTGGATTCGGCCGGTCGGCGTTACGCGAAGATGCTGCCCGCCGGGACAGATATAAAGGGTGCCCGGCTGAAGGGATTCATTGGCCTCCGCTTCTTTCACTCGGATTCCTGTGAACTCCGCGAGCTGGGTGGCATACTGCGTCGTAAATGCTGCGGGCATGTGCTGCACCAGAATCACCGCGGCAGGGAAGTCCGCCGTGAAACCGGGCGCGATGCGCATTACGGTAGCCGGCCCGCCGGTCGATGCTGCCAGCACAACTACCGGGAAGCGCTGATCAAGACCGGAAGTTGGCGCGGGGCGGGCGCTCACCGGCGCGGGCCGAGGAGTCTTGGAGCCGTTCGCGTTTTGAATTGTCAAAGCCAGGCGTGAAGCCGTGCGCACTACGCGCACTTTGGCGGCCATTCGCACTTTGCGCAGGAGTTCTTCTTTCACGCTCTGCATGTCGAGGTCAATGGCGCCTGATGGCTTAGCCACAAATTCAATCGCGCCGAGTTCCAGCGCTCGGAGAGTGCTGGCTGCTCCCTCGCGTGATTCGGAACTGACGATGACGATCGGCTTAGGATTCGTGGTCATGATTTCCGCGGTGGCCTGGAGCCCGTCCACGTGAGGCATATTGATGTCCATGGTGATGACATCGGGCTTCAGTGATTCCGCCATCGCGACGGCTTCGCGGCCGTCCTTGGCGCTGCCTACAACCTGCAATTGTTCGTCAGCGTTGAAAATCCCTTCCAGGACTTTCCGCATGAATGCGGAATCCTCCACGACGAGCACGCGAAACTTTTTGTTGGTGGCCGCCATAGTTTATTTACGCTACCGGCGCTACGGGCCTTGGCGCCTCCGTTCCAATGAGTTGTTCGACCGCGGCGATCAATTGATCTTCCTGCACCGGCTTGGTCAGGAACGCCGTGGCGCCTTCCTTCATCGCGCGATCACGATGCTTGGCCCCCGCGCGCGAGGTCACAACCATCACGGGAATTCGCCGGGTCGAGGGGCTCTGTCGCAGTTGAACCATTAATTCGTAGCCGGTCATGCGCGGCATTTCGAGGTCGGTAATGACCAGATGGCATCCGTGCTGGGTCACGAGTTCGGCGGCTTCGAGCCCGTCCGCGGCCAGTTTTACGCGGTAGCCGTTCTTCTCCAGCATGCGGCCGACGAATTTGCGCACGCTGATGGAGTCGTCCGCCACGACGATGACGCGCTCTTGCTCGACGCGGTCGATGGCTTCGGAAGGAATGCTTCCGCTCGCAATCGCCGCCGAGCCCGGAGCAAAGATTCTTGCGGCGCTGGCGCTGGCCTGTATTTGCCGATTCTCGTTCGGTTCTGTCGCTACCATGCGGTTCAGGTCAATCAGCAGAATGAGGCTGCCATCGGGCGCGATCGTCGTGCCGGGGAAGAGCTTCACTCTGCGCAGGTATTCGCCCAGGTTCTTGATAACGATTTCATCCTTGCCGACAACTTCTTCAACGACGAGGCCAATCTTCCGGTTTCCAGCATTTGCCACCACCATGCGGAAGTATCCATTGATGGGTTCGAGAGGCGGCAATCCCAGATAGGTGTCCAAACGCACGACCTCGGTGACGACATCGCGCACTTTGGTCAGCAACTTTCCGCCGACGTCTTCGATTTCGTCGGCGCGCAAGCGGCGGATTTCCTCGACCACCGCCAATGGCAACGCGAAATTCGTCGTGCCGCAACGCACAAACAGAGCCGGAGAAATGATCAGGGTCAGGGGCACCTTGAGCGTAAATTTCGTGCCCTTGCCGCTGGTGCTCTGGATGTCGATTTCGCCGTTGAGCGCGTTCAGGTTTGCCCGCACCACATCGAGCCCAACTCCACGGCCCGCCAATTCTGTTTTCACCGGAGCAGTCGAGAAACCGGGATGGAAAAGCATTTCCCGAAGGTCGCGTTCCGTGAGTCTATGTGCGGTCTCCTCGGAAACAAGCCCACGTTCGATGGCGCTTTGCTTCACGCGCTCGTAATTGATCCCGCTACCGTCGTCTTCAACTTCGATGTAAATGTGGTTGCCGCGGTGGTAGGCGCGCAGGATGATATTTCCGGTTGACGATTTGCCGGCGGCGGTGCGGTCGGCGCTCTGCTCGATGCCGTGCGCCACTGAATTACGGACCAGGTGAACGAGCGGATCGGAAATCTGCTGAATGATGTTGTTGTCGAGCTCCGTTTCGCTGCCGGAGAGATCCAGCTCGACATGCTTGCCGGTAGAGTTCGCCGCATCGCGGACGGCGCGTGACAATCTGGAATACAGCGTGCCGATCGGCACCATTCGAGCTGCTGTAATCTCATCTTGCAGGTGATGCGCCAGCTTGGTAAATTCGTCAATGTCGCCTTCGACCCGGCCGATGAACCCTTCCAGTTGCGAAAGTACTTCGTTGACGTCCGCCGAAATCTCCGCCATCGATCGCGACAAGATATTGAAGTCGTCGTAGCGGTCCATTTCCAATTCGCTGAATTCGGACCAAAACGATGTGTCGCCTGCCGCCGCGCTCGTGAGCATCTGCGGAGTCGGCTCGGGATTCCAGGGCGCCTGAGCCGTGCGGCTGTTGCTGATGCGGTTAAATTCGTATTTTTCCTGAAACTCCGCAACTTTCCCCTGCAGCCGCTCTTTTGAGAAGCTCAGCGTATCGACCAGCTTTTCGAGCTCCGCCACGCGGCCCACCATGCGCGTGCGGTTGATCACCAATTCACCGACCGTATTCATCATGCGGTCGAGCCGGGCCAGTGCAATTCGAACCGACTTAACAGTCGATGTTCCGCTTGCGGCCTGTTTTGCGGCTTTCTTCGCCGGACCAGCGACTTGGGGAGCGGCTTCGATTTCCTTCGCGCGCTGTGGATCGGCAGCGACCGCAGACTCCGCCGAGCCCTCTGCCTCTTCTGGCTCAAGCGGCGCAAATTCCGCGATGCGCCCGAGCAGGGAATCAACGCCAGTCCGCATGTCGGCTTCGTCGGTCCACTGCCGGTGAAGCGTCTTCTTCAAGACGTCCACGGACTCAAGGCACAAATCCACCACAGCAGGTGATGGTTCAATCTCGCCATCCCGCAAACGGCCGATCAAATCCTCGACGCGGTGAGCAATCGCTCCCAGTCGCTTCAGGCCAACTTGCGCCGCGGAACCTTTTACGGTATGAATGGCGCGAAAAAGTTTGTTGATCTCTTCCGGATTGTTGCTGCCTTCCAGGGAAAGCAGGCAATCGCTGACAACCTGGAGATGCTCCTCTGCTTCCGGCTGGAAAAACTCAAGGATCTCGTCCGGCACCTCTTCGTCGAGTGGCAGCGCGTCGAAATAAGAACCCGTCGCAGCGGCGACAATGGGTTCATCGGGCTCCTCCGCATTGAACCCACCATGCGGTTCCGGCTGGGAGAGGTTCAGTGGCGGTGTTTCCGTGGGAAACGCAAAGCGGTAACGCTCCTTGAAAACGGCAATATCGTCTACATTTTCTTTGCCGGTGTCGCTGATTTCCAGCAGATCCGTTTCCAGGAGTGAAATTCCGTCCGAAAGAAATTCCGTCAACGGGCCGTGCAGATCGTTGCCCAAAGGCGCGTTCAGCGCATATTGAAAAACGTGCGCAAGTTTACCGGCAATTTCTGAGAATCGCGGGAATCCATAACTCGCCGACGTGCCGCTTAACGTGTGCGCTGAAATGTATAGCCGTTCGAGATCCTCCCGCCGCGGGTCCACGTCCTGAAGCACGCCGACGTATTCCCGCAGATATTGCAGGTTCTCCGAGGCTTCCTGGAGGAACATCTCGATGGCTTCGCGGTCCAGCGTGCTCACGCTCGTCCCTCAGCCACGAGTTCCGGTTTTTGCAATTCATCGGCTGTCGGTTTCCGGTAGAGAATACAATCGTTCAACACGATGGCCTGGAACTTCACCGGCATCTTGGAGATGGACTCCGAGTGGCCGAGAAACAAGTACCCGCCCGGCTCCAGCGTGTCGTAGAACCGTTGCACCAGCGAGCGCCGCCGCTCTTCCGAGAAGTAGATCAGCACGTTCATGCAGAAAATCATGTCCATGCGGCCGACGTACACTGCCGAAGCAAGGTTCATCTGCGCAAAGGAGACCATCTTGCGCAGCCGCGGTTTCACCTGATGCCCGCCGCTGACTTCGGCAAAATGATTTGTCAGCTGTCTCTCGCTGACGCTGGCGATGCTCCGCCCTTTGTAGATTCCGCGCTCGGCGTGCTTCAGCGCGTGCCGTCCGACGTCAGTTGCGAGTATCTCCACGTTCCAGGCATCCGCGAAAGAGAGCGAATCCGCGATCGTGATGCCGATCGAATACGGCTCCTCGCCTGTTGAGCAGCCGGCGCTCCAGATCCTCAGCGTGCGGGGGTTCTTCCAGAACTTCTTGGCGTGCAGCTCAGGCAGGACGCGCTTCTCGAATGTTTCATACACGCCGGGATAGCGAAAAAAGCTCGTCTCCTGCGTGAGCAGCCGTTCGAGCAACCCTTCGTATTCGACGTTGGACTTGCGCATCGCGCGCAGCAGTTCCGTGCCGCGGTCCAGGCCCTTTGCGTGCAGGTGTTCACGCACGCGCGTGGAGAAGAAGCGCTCGCGCGATTCATCGAAGCAAATTCCCGTTCGCTCTTCGATCAACATGCGAATCTCGCTCAGCTCGTGTTCGCTCAGTCCTTGCCCATGTCCCTGCCGTTCGCTCATCGTGCTCCCGTTTACTGTGCTTCGCTCTTACTGCCGCCCTTTGGTGAAAAAGAGCGCCACTGCTTAACGAAGAGCGCCTGCCGGGACGGGCCGCTCGGAATTTTCATTTGCGGCCGCCGCTTTGGACGACGCGCGGAATTGCGCCAGCGCTTCGTTCAGTTGATCCGACAACTTAACGAGCTGGCTTACGGTTGCCACCGTTCCGCGTGTTCCTTGTGATGTCTGCCGCGTAATGCTGGAAATGATCTGCATGGCGTGCGCGACTCCTTCTGTTCCACGCACCTGCTGTTTGGATGCCAGCGAGATTTCCTGTACCAATTCCGCCGACTGCCGCACCACGTTGGAGATGGCGTCCAGCGCACGGCCAGCCTGGTCGGCAAGGGTTGCGCCGCTTTCCACTTCCTTGGTGCCTTCTTCCATGACGACCACGGCTTCGTTCGTCTCTGCCTGAATGGCCTTGATGAGCGCGGCAATGTCCTTTGTGGCGCTGCGGCTGTGTTCTGCAAGCTTGCGGACTTCGTCGGCGACGACCGCAAAGCCTCGTCCCGCTTCGCCTGCGCGCGCCGCCTCGATGGCCGCGTTCAACGCCAGCAAGTTCGTCTGCTCCGTGATGTCGTTAATCACGTTGATGATTTCCGAAATTTCCAGCGAACGGTCGCCCAGAGACTTAATCTTTTTGGCGGTCGCTTGCACCGATGCGCGGATGCGCTGCATGCCTTCGAGCGTGTCGCGCACCGCGCGGTTGCCCTGTTCGGCAGCATCCAGCGCACGGCGTGCCGCTTCGGCGCTCGCCTCGGCGTTGTTCGAAACCTGTTTCATGGACACCGTCAGTTCTTCGACGGCGCTTGACGTGTTCGTAATTTCCTGGTCTTGCTGCGTGGCGCCCGCCTGCATTTCATCGGCGGCCACCAGAATGTTATTGGAGCAAGCGGTCACTTCCATGGCCGCTTTGCGCACGCGCTCGAGAACCTTGGTGAAATTGTCGAGCATGTAGTTGATCGAGTCCGTAACGTTGCCGAGCGCGTCGTTGGTCACCTTGCCGCGTTGCGACAGGTCGCCACGCGCCACCTGGTTGATGACATTCAGCAATTCCGTGATACTGCGCTGCAGCGCGTCGTTGGCGTCCTGGTTGGTCGTGGCCTTGGAAACCTTGGCTACCGCGCGATTCAGATTGTCGGCAATGTAGCCCAGCTCATCATTCGAAGTGACCTCTGCGCGCGCCCGCGGATCGCCAGCGGCCAGCCGTTCGGAAAATTCAGCGAGTGCCTGCACTGGCCCAAGCAATGCGCCGAATCGCCACGCGAGGATTACTGCCATCGCCAGCGCAAGGACGATGGCGAGGAGCACCGTTCCTCCGGCCGGCGAGCCGAAGTCGAACAGTGACGCTTCACCGGCTTTCTTCCCGGCGCTGAAGGCCAGCCCGAGAACGATGAAGCCGGCCACTCCGTTCAGCAGGACCAGCGTCCAGATTGTGGAACTCAGTCGCGATTTCATGCCACCCTCCAAATCTCTTCCGCGGAGCCCTCGCCATCCATCGGCGTTGTCTCCACAAATTTCAAATGTTCGGCCCCGGAAAAACCTCGAGCAGCCGGCGCAAATCAATCACCAGCGCCAGGCGGTCGTCATGCCGCAACATGCCGATGCAATGCGGCACGTTTTCCGGAGCTTGCTCGAGCAAATCCTCGGTGTTCACCGAATAGGTTCCGATGACTTC
>Ga0137415_10003426_pt1 | contig 15762 bp, 13 predicted proteins | sample CZODoug3_1_1_16f_FD_183082 | JGI IMG/M metagenome (GOLD analysis project Ga0137415, IMG submission 183082) | Vadose zone soil fungal communities from Angelo Coast Range Reserve, California, USA - CZODoug3_1_1_16fungal (Hybrid Assembly) | ecosystem: Environmental > Terrestrial > Soil > Vadose... | reverse complement strand
TGCTGCCGGAGCCCTCGCGTTCGAGGAGAAAAGTTACGGCCTCACCTCCTTGGACGTCGCGAACCACCTCGGGCACGTCCTCGCGAAGTTCCTTTGACTCTCTACGAATCGCCCCGCCCGCACAATTATTAAGCGGACCCCTCCCTTCGAGCGACCGTGGACCTTGAACCGATCCCGGACGAACCCGTCCTCATGGCGGACGACGCGCTCGTGGTCGCCGACCTCCATATCGGACTCGAGGAGGAACTGCGCGAAAAGGGCGTCCACATTCCGAGCCGGGCGGAGGCGATGGGGAACAAACTCGCGGAGATCGCATCCCGACGCGGGGCGAGCCGCATCATCATCCTTGGCGATGTGAAGCATCTGGTCCCAAAGATGGCGTCGCGCGAGAGGCGGGACGTATACGTCTTCTTCCGCGACCTCGCGTCCGTGTTTCGGGAGATCTACATCGCCCAGGGAAACCACGACGGGATGCTGAAACACATCGTGCCCCGCAACGTTCGGTTCAAGCCCGCGTACGGATTCCGCCTGGACGACACTGGCTTCTGCCATGGGCATGCGTGGCCGTACAAGAAAGTGATGGAGGCGAAGGTCCTCGTCATGGGACATAACCATCCTGCGGCCGCGTTCCGAGATGCGATGGGACACCGGCAGATCGTCCCGTGCTGGATGCGCGTCCCGTTTCTCCGGAAACACCGGCGGTATCCGAAATTGCCGAAAGAGGCGATCGTCGTGCCGGCGTTCAACGAGCTCTGCGGCGGCATGCCGGTGAACGACGTCCGGGCGCGCTTTCTGGGGCCGTTGTTCGACGAGGAACTCGTCCGGGTCGACGACGCCGCGATCCATCTCCTCGATGGAACCCACCTAGGTCGTCTCCGGGACATCCGGGTCGACCTCGGATTCCGCCCGGAAGATTATCGCCAGTGAGGCCGCCGATGCGCTGGAAGTGGAAGCTCGGATTGCTGCTCCTCGTGGCCATGGAAAGCCCGATCCTCGCCTGGGGAGGCCTGTTCCTCCATCTCCCGGGAGAATCCCTCGGATATCTGGCGGCGATCCTGACGGCCCTCTTGCTCGGGATGCTCGTCCTCCGGCCGACCTTGTTCGCCCTCGCGGGACTTTGGCTCGTCGGCATCGCGGGGTCCGGGTTGTACTTCACGCGGTATTTGCCTCCGACCTTGGCCCTCGGCCTCGGCTCGATCCTGTCGACGTTGGCATGCTCGGTCGGTCTGCCGCTCTACCGCCGCGCCCTCGGCCTCGTCCTTCGACGTCACGTGTAGGAGGATCCATCCGCGTGACATGGGCCCGGTCGGAATCGAACCGACGATCTCGACTTTGTAAGAGTCGCGTCATAGCCACTAGACCACGGGCCCGCAGACGCCAACGAGGGAGCGCTCCATAAGGCTTCCCGGAGGGATCAGCCCAGATCTTTCGCGGCTGCTTCGGTGAAGCGGTCCACTGCGGCGTCGAGTTCGGAGAGGCGACGCTCCGGGGGGACGACGAGCACGAGCATCGCGCGCCGTCCTACTTCCTGGATGAGGAAGGTCGCGTCCTCGGATTCGAGCAAGATGCGATGGGGGGCGGCATGCCGGAGTTCCGTCGCGGCCGTCATCCCCGCCCCGAGGATCGCGGCGCACATGATTGAAAAGGTCTCCTGGGAGACGCCGTTCGGCAGCTCGGTGGCCACGACGGCGCCATCGCGATTGATGACGGCCACGGCCTCCGCCTTCGTCACGGCCCGAAGCGCATGCACCATCTCCTGCAGGACCGTCATGCGCCTGCCTCCCGCTCGAACACGCACTCCCGAGATCCGGTGCTCACGCACTCGACCTCGGCGAGGCGCACCCGGTGCTTTGTCTTTGCTTCGAGCAGCTTTGAAAGGATGCCGCGCAGTCGGTGGCACGTCTCCATGTCGGACCCGGGCATGGCCTCAATCGATCCGCGAACTCGCGCGCCAGTGTCCGTGAAGAGCACATCCTCCGCCCAGCCGCGTTCCAGGATCACTTGCTTGCCGGCGTCGAGCGGATCCTCCCCGAGCGGCAGGTTGCGAGTCACGTCCTCCGCCAAAACCATTCCCTCGCGGAAGAAGAGCCCGTGGCAGGCATAGGACATCACGCTCTCGTACAGTTTCCGGATTGAGTCGAGCTCCTGCTGAGAGACCTTCACGGAGCGGGGCACTGGGCCGCACGAACCTGGGAACGGACTATAAAGGTTCCGCGCTGGTTATTTTCACCCATCCGGCGTTGAGCGCAATCAGCCGCCGCGGCACTCCGGACACGCGAGCAAGTTCCGGTCCCACATCAGGTTCGTCGAGTACACGCCGCACGCATCGCAATGGCCCTCGATGCCCTTCGCGAATTGCGTCTCGAGCCCTGCGCGGTCAAATTCCCGGGTGACTTCGATGAGCGTCGGCCAGATCCGGATGATGTCGTTTTCCGTCACTATGCCGACGAGTTTTCCGTCTTCGACGACGGGGAGCCGACGAATCTTGCGCTGGGACATCAGTTTCGCGGCCTCCGCCACCTCTTCGTGCGGAGGGACCGCGACCACGGGCGAGGTCATGATGTCCTTCACAAAGACTCGGCTAAATTGCAAGTCCGACGCGGCCACCTTCGTCACGAGGTCCCGCTCCGTGACGATGCCCGTCGGGGTTCCGCGATCGACGACGACGAGGCTTCCGATATCCTTCTCCCGCATCACCTTCGCCGCTTCCACGGCCGTGGCGCCGGCCGCGATCGTGACCGGCTTGGAAGTCATGATCTCGAGGACAGGGATGCGCGCTCGCATGGGCCCGCGCTAATGAGGGGTCAAATCCGATAAAGGTTTGTGTCACGTCTCCGCAACGAAGAGAACCGCGCCGACAATGTTAAGGCGCGTTTGTTGGTTCTCGACGCGATGCGCTACGCCGACTCGGAGGGCGAACTCGCGGTGCAGATTGCATGCGCGGCAATCGAAACCCGCTTGCTCGGTCGGTCGACGCGATCCTTCCAGGTGCCGGCTCGATTCGAGGAGAAGGCCGGCGCGTTCGTGACGCTCAACACGCACCCCGACGGCGAGCTGCGCGGATGCATCGGGTATCCGCAGCCCTTCTTCCCGCTGGCCAAGGCGGTCGAGAAGGCGGCCGAAGCCGCCGCGACCGACGATCCGCGGTTCCCGCCGATGCGCCCGGACGAATGGGACCGCGTCACGGTCGAAGTGAGCATCCTCACACCGCCGAGGCTCATCGAGGTGAAGAAGCCGAAGGAGATGCCGACTCATGTCACGATTGGAGTGGATGGCCTGAGCATCGCGCAGGGACCGTATCGAGGGATCCTGCTCCCGCAGGTCGCGGTCGAAGAGAACTTTGACGCGGCGGACTTCCTTTCCCAAGCCTGCATGAAGGCGGGCTTGCTCGCGGACGCGTGGCTCGATCCCGCCACGCGGGTCTACACGTTCCAGGCGGAGGTGTTCGCCGAAGTGGATCCGCGCGGGCCCGTCGTGCGCCGGAAGATGGAGGCGGCGCGTGCGGGTCATTAGAGGCCGAGTGTTCTTCCGGGGCCGACTGGACGCGTTGAGCCTTGGGATCGGTGAGGACGGCAAGATCTCCGCGGTGAAGAAAGCCCTCCGCGGAGACGAGGAGGTCGATCACGGCGACGCGCTCATCTTGCCCGGCTGCGTGGATCTCCACGTTCACATGAGAGATCCGGGCCTCACGCACAAAGAGGACTTGCCGAGCGGCACGAGGTCCGCGGCGATCGGCGGCGTGACCACGATCGCGGAGATGCCGAACACGGTACCGCCGGTCACGTCCCAAACGGTCTACAAGGACAAGGTCGAAACGTTCCGCGGACGCAGCGCGATTGACTACGTGCTGTACGCGGCGCCGAAGTCCGAGGATGCGGTCGCGCGACTGCGGGGCGCCGCGGCGTTCAAGGCATATATGGCCGAGTCGACCGGAGCTCTCCAGGTCGGACCGCGAGAGCTTCAAGGAATCTTACGGGGAGCGCAGACGTCCGGCAAGCTTGTCGTTGTCCATGCGGAGGACCCACACCAGTTCGTGAACGTGAAGATCCGCGGCCTCGAGGACCATTCCGCCGCCCGACCGAAGGCCGCGGAGTCGAGCGCGGTTCAGTGGCTCGCTTCGAATCGGGGGGAGGCGAGGCTCCACGTCGCCCACGTGACGTGCGTCGAAGCTCTTGACGCGATTCCATCGGGAACCACGTGCGAAGTGACTCCGCACCACCTCTTCCTCGATACGTCGAGCCCCCTCGGGGCGCGCGGAAAGGTGAATCCCCCCCTCCGATCGCCCGCCGATCGCGGAGCCTTGTGGGAGGCGTTCCGTGGCGGCCGAATCGATGCCATCGCCAGCGACCACGCTCCTCATACGCTCGACGAGAAGAACGGACCGTTCAACGAGGCTCCGGCGGGCCTCCCTGGGGTGGCGACGTCCTTCCCTCTCCTGATGCGCAGGACCCGTGCCGGGGAGATCGATCTCGAACGACTCGTCAGTGCAACGGCCTCCCGACCTGCTGAAATCCTGGGCATCCCGAAAGGCATCATCGAAGTCGGGCGGGACGCGGACCTCCTCGTGGTGGACCCGAGGGCCGCAGAGCGGATCCGCGCGAAACGCCTTCGATACAAATGCGGGTGGACACCGTTCGAAGAAATGGAAGCATGCTTCCCGCACTCGGTGTACCTCCGCGGGGAATTGGTGGTCGAAGACGGCGAGGCCGCGGCCGAAGGCCAAGGACGTCTTGTGTCGACCGAGTGAATACGGCCTACGAGGCCTTTACCGCTTCTTCGATCGCATAGTAGTACTCGCCCGCCGACTTCTGCTCGCGATCCAAACGAGAATCGAGCTTGTTGATTCGGGGACGGTTCGTGTCCGCGTCGCGTCGGAACGTGATGCCCACCATCCGCAAGAATCGATTCATCCCATCGCGCATCGGGAACGGTCCCTCGCCGATCCCGCGTCGGCCCGGGTCGCCGGAGAAGACCATCAAGCTATCCGAGACCATGTCGAGGAAATATACATCGTGGTCGACGATCAACCCGGTCCGAGATTCTTTCTCCATGACCCGACGGATCGTCCGGGCCGCTTCCATCCTCTGGTTCGAATCCAGATAGGCAGATGGCTCGTCGAGCAAATAGATGTCCGCGTCACGACCGAGGCAGAGGGCAATCGCCACGCGTTGCAACTCGCCTCCGGAGAGAGTGGACACGTCTCGCTCCAGCATTCCCTTCACTTTGAGTGGCTGGAGTATCTCGGTCTCGAAATATCCTGAATCCGCTTTCTTGCCGACGGCCTCACGGATCAAATCCCCGACGGTCCCCTCGTACACGGCTTCGAGATACTGAGGCTTGTACGATACCTGCCACTTTCCCTGGACGACCCCAGACGTCGGGGTTTCTTGGCCCGCGAGCATTTTCACGAAGGTCGTCTTCCCTGTCGCGTTCGGGCCGACGACGCCGACGACCTCCCCTTTGCGGAGACGACCGGGATGAACCACGAGTTCGAAATCTTCGTACTGTTTTGTGAGTTCGTCGAACTCGAGTAGGACCTCGGCTTGCCAGGCCGCCCTTGGGGGACGCACATCGAATCGGATCTCCCGATCCCGGAACCGGATGTTCTCTTCCTTCAGATAGCCGCCGAGATACACGTTGATCGCCGTCCGGACGGGACGGGGCTGCGCGATGATGCCATAGGCGCCCTCCTCTCCGTACATCAGAAAGACCGTGTCCGCTAGGAAATCCAATACGGCGAGGTCGTGTTCCACCACGACGACGTACTTCTCCTTCGAGAGAGACTGGATCACCTTCGCGACCCGCAGCCGCTGATAGATGTCGAGGTAGGACGACGGCTCGTCGAAGAAGTACACATCCGCATCCTTGAGCATCGTCGCCGCGATGGCGAGCCGCTGCAGTTCGCCACCGGAAAGTTGTGCGATGTCGCGGTCCATGAAGGACCCGAGCTCGAGAGAGTCGGTCAACTCGCCGAGCTTTCCCTGGCGGTCAATCTTGCGGAGGAGATCCCGCACCTTCCCCGAATAGATTTTGCTCAGTTTGTCGACGTACTGCGGCTTGATCGCGGTCGTCAGTTTCTTGTTCGCAATTTTCTCCAGATAGTCGTGGGCCTCGGTCCCTTTGAAGTATTCGAGCACGTCGTCCCAGTGCGGTTTCTTCCGACGGTAATGGCCGAGGTTCGGCGCAATCTCGCCGCTCAGCATGCTCACGCACGTGGTCTTACCGATCCCATTCGGTCCCAGAAGGCCGATGACTTCCCCCTTCTTCGGGACTGGGATGCGGAACAGCCGGAACGCGTTCTTACCGTACTGGTGGACGAGGTCTTCCTTCAGCGCTTCTGGAAGGCCGATAATCCGAATCGCATCGAATGGACATTTCTTGATACAGATCCCACAGCTGATGCATGTTTCCTCGCTGATCGCCGCCTTCGTGGTCTCCGGATCGATCCAGATGACCTCGGTACCGGTCCGTTGCGGAGGACAGAATGCGATGCATTCGAGATGGCAGCGCTTCGGCTGACATCGGTCCTTGAACACGACCGCGACGCGCACGGCAATTCCATGAGACGAGAGCTATTTAAACGTATGACGGTCGGCGCAGCGAGCGCAGAACCTTTATCCGATTCCGGTCCATCCGTCGCATCGTGATGCGATGATCCCGGGTGGGCGCGCGAATCCGAGACAGATGCGTCAGGCGATGAAACGCCTCGGCATCGAACAGGAACAACTTGACGGGGTCGAGGAAGTGGTCATCCGCACCGCGACGAAGGAGTACGTGATCCGCGACGCGAACGTGACGGCGATGACCGCCCAAGGACAAAAGATCTGGACCGTCGTCGGCGAGCCAATCGTACGGGACCGAGCTGACGCGAAGAAAGGCGAAGGGACGACCGCCCTCACCATCCCCGACGAAGACGTGCAACTCGTCGCGGAGAAGGCGGGCGTTTCCGAGGATGAGGCCCGGAAAGCCCTCGAGGACGCCGGCGGCGAGCCGGCCGAAGCCATCATCCGTCTGATGAGCCGATGAATGCGGAACGGGTCCGGTCCTTCCTCGGCGTTTGGGCGCCGATGGCGATCGGTCTCTTCATCATCGTCACTTCGGTTAGCTTCTACTTCACCGCGACTCTAATCGGCAATGTCCGCACCGGCGACCTCGAACCCTGGCGCCTCGTCTGTTCCGCGGGCGCGTTCTTCGTCGGCGGACTGCTCATCTTCTCGACGTACGGTCGATATACGAAGACGAAGGAGTGGCGCCTGAAGGGATCCCCGGACGCGTCACTTCCGCCGCCGTCGCCCTCTCGCAACGAGAAGCCCGATCACGACGGCGATTCCGATGACGAGAAGGACTAGCCCGATCGTCGTGCCCGACGATCCGCCGAGGACCGCCGTCGTCGTCCACTTGGCTTGCACGGTCATCGCTTTCGTCATCGTCACGGTGACGCTCGAGTCCGTAGAGGTGACGTCGCCCGACCAGCCCGAGAACCGATACGTCTGACCCGCCGACGTCGCCTCGGTCGAGGCGCGAATCTGCACCGACGTCCCTTCCCGGTACCATCCGCCGCCGGAGACGCTTCCCAGGTCCGAAACGACGTTGAGGAAGTATTCCTTCGACCACTCGGCGTGGACGGTCTTGGGCCCGGACATGAGGATCGGATTCGAACCGAACGCGGCAGTGCCCGCCGCGCCCCCGGTCCAGCCTTTGAAGACGACGCGTTCCCCCGTCGCCGTCCCGATCACGCTTGCGTTCACAGAGGCCGTCGCAAAGGAACCGGACTGATACCAGCCGGCGCCCACGACGGTTCCGTACGGGGAGTCAATCCGCAACTCGTATTCGGTTCGCCAGACAGCCGCCGCGACCCGCGATCGATCCATCAAAATCTCGTTCGAAGAGATCCCGGTCCCGGTCGCGTCCCCAGACCAGCTCACGAAGAGCTCTCGCGTGCCCGGACTCACACCGACCTGCGGCGAGGCGACCACGGCGTGAGCCTTTGCCCCGCGGTCGTACCAGCCCGCGCCGAGGACATCGCCATAAGCGGTCGACACATCGAGGTAGAACTGCGTGCCGTATTGAGCGCGTGCCGTCTTCGGGCCGTCCATCAAGATCGGATTCGATGTGAGCTGGGCCCCGGTCGCATCTCCTGACCAACCCTGGAACGAGAGCCGCTCACCCGGACCCTGTGCGTAGTACTGATTCGACACGGTCGCGCTCACGGTGGCGCCCGCAGGATACCAACCGCTGCCGCCCGCTCCCGCTACAAGGGACTCGACGGTGAGATAGTACTCGGCCGAGAACGTCGCTTGGAGAGAGACCGCGCCGGTGAAGTGGATCACATGGGTCGCGGCCCCGCCATCACTCCAGTTTTGGAATTGGTATCGTGTGCCCGGCATGCCGCTCTGCGGCGTGACCACGGAGACAGTGTGATAGGAGTCACGCGCGAACCAGAACGTGGTCGCCGAGGAATACGTCTGGCCGTCCACCAAGAAGCTCGCACCGGACGGCGTGGTGGACACGCGCATCGCTTGCTCTTCGATGAACGTAGCAGTGAGGACGAGCGCCGCGTTCGCAGTGACGGAGTGGACGGCCGATCCTCCGTCGCTCCACGAGAACCAGACGTACCGAACGTCTGCAGAAACCGTCTGGTTTGTCGGTGCCTCCACTTGGTGAACTGTCCCGTCGTCCCACCAGAACGAGGTCGTCGCGGTGTAGGATACCGAGTCGACCAATACAGAGAGCCCGAGCCCCGTCGGAACGAGGGATACGCGACTCTGATATTGCTTCGTGAAGGAGGCGGTGATCGTGGTATCATTCGTGCCCACGACGATCGAATGGGAAATGGCACCGCTGTCACTCCAGTCGGACCAGAGATAGCGCGCCGTCGGCCCAAGAGAGATCGCTGACGCGACGCTCACCGTGTGTGATGAACCAATCAACCACGCGGTCACGACGGGAGCCGTTGACGTTGCACCGTCCACGGTCACCGGTAGGCCCGCGGGGCTCGTCGTCACCGTGACCGTGGACGTGGGAAAGCCCGGACTCCTCGCATAGTAGATGTCGAAATCGGTCCCCCGCCCGTCGGTCCAGACGACGTAGATCTTGTTATCCGGGCCCGCTTCAATTGCGAAGTAATCGCCGGGCCGGTTGTAGGAGAGGGGTGTGTCCTGGGACGACACGCGGATGTTGGCCGCCCAGGTGTTCCCGCCGTCCGTGGAGTTCGAATAGAAAATGTTCCATGCGCCGTTCCGGTTGTCCTCCCACGCCGCGTGGACGACGCCCGCGTTGTCGACAGCGACATCGACCATCCACTGCGTGTTGGTCCCGGCGTCATCGTTCAGCTTGTGATTCGCGGACCAGGTGATTCCGCCGTCCGTCGAGGACGACGCGAAGATATCGAGATTTCCGTTTCGACTGTCCGGCCAGGCGACATAGATCGTCCCGGACACCGGGTCGACGGCCATCGCGGGAATCGCGAGCTGCCATCCGCCTCCGCCAGGCGCGGAGCCCGTGATGTCGTTAATCCGGGTGTCCGCATGCCAGGTGTTCCCGTCAGCCGACCAATCGAAGAAAATGTTGTTCGATCCGAAGTCCCACCAGATCAGGTACACGGTACCACTTGCAGACGTCTTGATCACCGCACCGAGCACCCCTCCGGGAATGTCATCGGGGAAATGGAAGGGAGCCCACGTCGAGCCGCCGTCATCGGACCAAGTGACATCCATGACGTTGCCCTCGTCCCAGGCCGCGTAGATGCGACCCGACGGCGCGACCGTGATCGAATCCTTGTCTGTGAGGCCGCCGGCCCCGAGCTTGTAGTGCACGGCGCCCCAGTCCTGGCCGTTCGTTGTGTTCGCCACGTTCAGGCCATTCGTTCCGTCGTTGCAATTGTACTCCAGGTACGCGTACTGAACCCTCTGATCCGGAGCGAGGGCCATCCACGGGTCCGAATTGTGGCATTGGACGCCCGACGGATGCGACTGGTTCATCAGGATGTTCGGCGCCCAGGAAAGCCCTTGGTCCGTGGAATACGACGCACCGACTCGCACGCCAGCCGCTTCAGAGCTCGTCGTCTCCTTCCATCCCACGAAAATCGTCCCGGACTGATTCACGACCATCGTGGGCTCGACCTGCCATGCGTATGGCGACGAGCCGTCCGTGATCTTCACGTTCGGATAAAACGGTGCGACCGCGGTCGGCGTGGGGCTCGTGGGATGCAGTCCTGTCGACCGCACGGCCGAATTTGCAATCGACCCGTTCGAAACGACGAACAAGGACGCGATGACGAGCACAACTAAAAGCGATGGGACTAGCCTCAACCCTCTCCCCCGGCTTGATGGGATTAGGACCGTGACGCATAATCATTTTGCATCACGACAAGGCAGCCGCGAAGAGTTAAATAGGGTCCCATTGTTGAGAATGACGCTAGGCTCGACCGGGGGGCTGGGCGTCCCCTTGTAGACCCAAATCGTCCTCATGGGGCGGTGACAGTCGGGAGCGGTGCTCCCAGCTTGGCGCTGGTCCGGATGCCGACGTTGAGGTCCTGTCCCGCGGGGCTGGAGGCGACAGAGAACGCAGCTGGAGAGCGGCGGTCTCCGTCCCGATCGTGGGGAACGGGTCAGGCACGGAAGTGAGCAGCCTCACCGCGGACTACCAACGCTCGCGGGGGTGCGGGACCGAGGAAGCATCCGGGTCACCCGGCGTCGGGCTGCGCATCCATCCCGATGGCCTAGCTCCGTTCAACGTTCCGTGAGCTTCGTCTGCTTTGTTTCGAGAACCATGCCGCCCATTCCGAAGCGCTGGACGATCAGGTCGTACAAGATCTCGTCCCGAACTTCGCTCTTCCGATCCGACACGGCGTAGGCGGGCTCGTTCGTTGGCAGTTGAAGGCCCAGTTTCACGAGACCGCGCCGGGCCTCCTCCCGTTCCTCCCTCGGCGCCTGGGAGGCGTCGACCGCTACTGAGAACCCGCATTCGCGGATCTCCCGCAGGAAGATCGGACGGCGGAACAGTTTCTGCAGGACTCCGATCGCGAGTCGCACCTGGTCCGCCTCGTCCTTCACTGCCTCGCGGCATCGCGACCCGACGAGCTCGTAGAGATTCGGCTCCCGATGCGCCGAGGTCGTGTACACTTTCGCGGGAGGAATGTCCTTTTCGCGGAGCATGCCCACGTCGGCGAGGGCTTTCAGGTATCCCGTGACGAAGAGACGGTGAAACGAATAGCCATCCTGCTTCAATTGTTTCGTGAGCGAGCTGATGGAACGCTCCTGCACTCGCAGGTACGACACCACGAGGTCCTTGAGGTTGCGCTCAGGAACGAACAACGGGTCCCCACCCGACCATCTGGTAACAAACCGGATAACAAATAAAGGTTTCCAGCCGAAGCGTTGCTCACAGATCGAGTGCAAAAATTATCTTATCCTAGAGGCGCTCTGGCATTTCAATTCGCGATTACTCCCCCTTTCTTTTTCGTTTTCCCTCCTGAGGCGGACGCTATCTTACGGTGATAACCGCCTCGGAACGGTTATACCCGGACCTCCCAATGGAAACCGCTGCATGGGTCAGGGAGACCGAATCCGCACATTCATTCACGGCTTCGACGAGAAGCTCGGGGGTGGCATCCCGGAAGGCCAGATCGTCCTCCTCGCGGGAGAGCCGGGGACGATGAAGTCCACGATCGGGTTCAACATCCTGTATCAGAACGCGCTGCGCGAAGGGAGGGCGGGTACCTACATCTCCCTCGAGCAAGGACGCGACAATCTCACACGCCATCTCGAACAGATGAGTCTCAGCCCGCACGATGTGGAGAGCAAGGTGAGCATCGTCGACCTCGGAATGATCCGTCGCAACCTGGACGGAATGGCGGACCGCACGTGGCTGGAAATCTTCAAAATGTATGCCACGAACTTGAAGCGCACCCTGAACTACGAAATCCTCGTCGTCGATTCGTTGCCGGTCCTGGAAGTGATGGCGCGCTTCGAGAATCCGCGAGAGGATCTGTTCCAATTGTGCGAGTGGATCCGTGACCTTAAGGCCACGACGATCCTGATCAGCGAGATGAAACCGAACAGCGAGGACTTCGGAAAGCACGGCGAAGAATACCTGTGCGACGGGATCATCCACGCGAAGATGGAACGGGTCGATGACGCGAACATCCAACGCCGGATTCGTTGCGTGAAGATGCGCGGGACGAATCACTCGCCGAACTACTTCACGCTCATCTTCCAAAATGGCACCCTGCAGGCCACCCGGATCATCGCAGATTGATTCGACCGTCTGCGGACATCCGGATCTCGAGATTAGGGCCAAAAACCTAATCCGAGCCGGTCCACATCTCGCGGTTCAGACGCGGGCTCGTGCTCCGCGCCGTTGAAGGAGGCACTGCCCGACGGCCCTTCGCCTTTTCCGAGTCTCGGTCCTTGCCGCGCTCGTCTTCGTCCTCGTCGTTCAGGTTCCCACGCCGAATCCTAGCTCCTTGATGTCCGGCCCGTCGCCGGTCGTGAAACCAATCACGTTCCGGACGGACGCCTCTCCGCCGGAGATCCGCGCCGCAGGAGCTGAGCTTCTGGAATCCTACGGAGCGTTCGCGGTGGCCCGGGGCGGAGAAGGGAGCCTCGTCTTCCCGAAGGAACAAGGCCGCTACGCAAACCCCCTCGAAGGGAGTTCCACGCTCCAACTCCTCGGCGGCACGGTGGACCTCGCGACCCTCGCTCCTCGTCCCCCCGCCGGATGGCCGATCGATTCCCAAGGAGCGACGATCGGGGTCGTCCACTTCCATGCTCCCGTCAAAGCGGAATGGAAGGATGCCTTGCAGGCCCGCGGGCTCCAGGTACTCCGATACCTCCCACACGATGCGTTTGTCGTCCGCGGTCCTTCCAGCGGCTTCGAACGGAGTTCGACCTTGCCCTACGTGGACTGGGTCGGTCCGTACGCGCCCTCGTGGAAGGTCCGTCCTGACGCTCCCACGGGCGCCCTGCTCGACGTGCGAATCGTCGTCTTCCCCGGAGCCTATCCAGAGACGATCGAGGCGTGGCTAGGCCATCAGGGGATTCCGCCCGCCTCTCGATCGGCCTCCGGACCGGGGATCCTCGGGAGCTTCGGGGGCGGGGACTTCCGCTGGGTCCGAGCCCGGATTCCCTCGAGCATGGTGGGTCCCCTCGCCGCCTTGCCGAGCGTCGAGTTCATCGATCCGGTCCAGCGGGTCCACGGTGGGAATGCGGAGACCGACTGGGTCATTCAGTCCAATTCGACGGGCAACTATCGGTACTGGTCCGCCGGGCTCGATGGGACGGGCCAAGTCATCGGGATGGCCGACACCGGTCTGGACTACGACGGAAATCCTTTCCGCCAATCGTCGGGATCCATCGTCTCCGGAGATCTCTACAACACGACCGATGTCAGCCGCCGCAAGGTCGTCCGCTACGTGAACATGGGTGTCCAGACCGGGCAGCTCACGTGGCCTGGAGGCGGTGGACTGTGGGATCCCTGGTCGATCAAGGACAGCAATCACGTGCCCGCCTTCGGAGATTGCACGTTCGGCCACGGGACCGCGGTGGCCTCGACCCTCGCAGGGAACGATACCGGGATCGGGACCTCCCCGAACGAGGGAAATGCACGGGGAGCGAAAATCTACCTCCAGGATATCGGGACCGTTGGCCTCGACCCCAATTGCAACGCAGGAAACGGGAACGGGGATCTCCTGAACTATCTGCCGGAAGACTACGCGGATCTGTTCGGCCCAACCGGACTCGTGTACAACGATCCGATCGCGCCCGTCCGCGTGCACAGCGATAGTTGGGGCGGAACCGGGAACGTGTACGATCTTCAGGCGAGGATGGTCGACATGTTCGTCTGGGCCCACCCGGATATGACGATCGTATTCGCGGCAGGCAACTGCCTGTCGACGTGCGCTCCCGGCACGATTGGCAGCCCGGGGACAGCGAAGGACATCGTGACGGTCGGAGGGGCCTACAACCCGGACACCGGCCCTGGCTTGGACCAGAATGACCTCGCCCCACAGAGTGGCCGCGGGCCCACGCCCGATGGACGAATCAAGCCGACCTTGGTCACGATCTTCGACGGTGATTCCGCGATGTCGGACGGCAACCCGCTCAGCGGGACAGGACGGCCGGACGACCATTGGGCGGGAACCAGCTACTCGACACCGGCCGCGGCGGCGGCCGCCGCGATCGTTCGACAGTACTTCATGGAAGGATGGTATCCGTCGGGACGGCCTGTCTTGGCCGATGCGATGGCTCCGAGCGCCGCACTCATCCGGGCCGTCCTCATCGCGTCCGGAGTGCCGGTGACCGGGAGCGGCACGGTGTCTCGATCCGGAACGGACACGTGGCCCAACAACGAACAGGGGTTCGGCCGAGTCCTCCTTGCGAACGTCCTCCCGATCGCCGCGGCAGGCGACAGCTTCCGCACCCAGGTGGTCGATGGAACGTCCGGTCTCCTGACGGGGGACGTCCCGACCTATACGTTCCATGTCGCAACCCCTGGGCCCGTGAAGTTCGTCCTCACCTGGAATGACTTCCCCGGGACGCTCGGGGCCACCAAGGCGCTCGTGAACGACCTGGACTTGAAGGTCACCGCTCCGGATGGGACGGTATACCGCGGAAATCACTTCGCGCCGTTCGCGCAGGGCGAATCCCTCGCGGGCGGCACGTTCGACAACACCAACGTGGAGGAAGCCGTGATCCGGAAGGTCGCCATGGTCGGCGACTGGATCGTGCAGGTGATCGGGTCGAACGTCCCGGTCGGCCCGCAGCCCTTCAGCCTCGTCGCGACGGGAAATCTCGATACGTCGTTCGGTCGCGTGACGCTGGATCGGGTCGCGTACTCGGAGGCGGACACAATCCGCCTCGCCGTACAGGACTCTTCCGCGGCCTCCGTCGTAGTCCACGTCGCATCGGGAATCGAGCCCGCGGGCGAAGACGTCACCTTGATCGGCGGCGGCGCGGACGACATCTGGCGGGGTTCGATCCGGACCGCGTTTGGCACCCCCGTGACGGACGGAGTCCTCCAGGTTCGTGAGGGCGATACGATCACGGCCACGTACCAAGATCTCTCCCCTCCTCACACGGCCACGGCGACGGCGAAGATTCTGGCGAGTGGGCCGACGATCCACGACGTGGCGGTCCTGGACACGAGCGCGATGAGCGCCACGATTGCATGGACGACGGACGAACCCGCGACGACGGAAGTGCACTATGGGACGAGCATCACGACTCTGTCTGGCAACGCGAACACGTCGGACCTGGGGACGAGCCACGCGATCACGCTTTCGAGTCTCACTCCAGACACGGCCTACGTCTTCGAGGTCACGTCTCGCGGACGGCTCGCGAATGCGACGACCGACACGAACGGCGGAACGGGGTACCATCTCCAGACGACTCCCCTCGGGGACGTGCTCCTCGTAATCGGCGGGAAATCCTTCACTCCCGAGCGCGAAGCGTCCTATGCGTCCGCCCTCCGGACAAACGGGTGGACGACATCGGCATGGCACGTCGCGGATCTCGGACTTCCGGACCTCACGATCCTGCAAGGCCGACGCGCCGTGATCTGGCAGGTCGGTTTGGAACAGTATCCGCCCTTCAACGCGACGGAGAGAGACCTCGTGAAGAGGTACTTGGACGGAGGGGGGCGATTGATCGTCTCGTCCCACGACGCGGCGTGGGCCCTGTCCGATCCGAATTCCACGTTCCGGACGCCGGAGAGCGCGGCCTGGGTTCGCGGGGTCCTGAAGGCGACGTTCGTGTGCGACCC
>Ga0137415_10003425_pt1 | contig 15763 bp, 18 predicted proteins | sample CZODoug3_1_1_16f_FD_183082 | JGI IMG/M metagenome (GOLD analysis project Ga0137415, IMG submission 183082) | Vadose zone soil fungal communities from Angelo Coast Range Reserve, California, USA - CZODoug3_1_1_16fungal (Hybrid Assembly) | ecosystem: Environmental > Terrestrial > Soil > Vadose... | reverse complement strand
GTTTCTATTTATGGGGCAATAAGGCCCATTCCTTACGTTACTTCTGTCTAGATCAACGAATCCATTCACGTCCGTTCTACGCTAGTGCGCGTATTCTCATATTGAGCTCTAAGAAACAGTCTCACAATACCAGAGTCGTCAACACAGCTTCTGCTAAAAAGAAATAGCACCATGCCGGAGACGGTGTGCAAAACAATTCCTCCAAGGAAAAGCTGTGTGTGACATAATGATTTCGCCACTTTGCAAGAAGAGGACCGACCATTCGATGACCCTCCCCTCCCTCGCAAGCTCGGGGGGTCCCCCAAGCCGGGTCATCTCAGGTCAGCACACTAAAGCCTCGTTCTTGCTTTTATACCAGACCGTGCCAAACCAGAAACCGAAAACCAACTGGAGCTGTTTGCTCCCACCGGAAAGACCCATGAGAACACTCACACAGTACGGACGGATGGCGGAGAAACACTGGCGCCAGTTTCGCCCCAGGATGGTGCAGGAACTCGAAGCCAAGGGTCTCCTGGAACAAATGCTGCTCGAAGCGGAGGAGAAGACGGAGGGCATGGAGGCGCGGGTAAGCGCGATCGACCGCCTGGTGAGAGAAGGCTTGCTAGGGGCGAGCGATCAGCTTGCCGAGGTCGACGACGAAGTCGATGGGCAGCTTGAAGCCCTCGAGCGAGAGCTAGGGCGCTGAACGCCCTGTCCCCTCAGTGGAGAGGGGCCGGAAGCATGGCAGGTAGAATTTCAACCTGCCGTTCCGGACTAGCTCAACGGTAGAGCAGGCGGCTGTTAACCGCAAGGTTCAGGGTTCGAATCCCTGGTCCGGAGCCACTTTTAGAGGTGCCTTGCCAGACGCCTTTCTAGTCGACCTACGAGCCAGCTCGCAGGGATTGTGATAGCCAGATACAGCAAGCCGGCCAAGAGGAGGATGTCGAAGTATCGGAAGGTTGCGGCGCCAATGGAGTAGGCTTGGCTGAGCAGCTCGGGCAAACCCAGCGAGAACGCAAGCGCACTGATCTGGAAGATCAGGATGGCGAAGCCCATCAGAGCTGGGAGCGCGATGCGCAACCCTTGCGGGATGACGACGAACCGAGTCGCGTCCGCCTTGGACAGACCCAGGGCGTCTGCGGCTTCGAGCTCGCCGGCAGGGACGGCACGCAGCCCCGCGCGGATGATCTCGCTCGTGTAGGCCGCCGTCGTGAGGGTGAGTGCGAGGACCGAGGCAGGGAAAGTGTCGAGCGTGATGCTTGCGCTCGGCAGCCCGAAGTAGACCAGCTGCAGCATCACCAAAGCCGGCATGCCCCGACCGACCTCAACCAGGAGCACCGATGGCCATCTGACCAGCCGGGACCTTGATGACGACAAGAGTGCGAACACCATTCCGAGACTGAAACCGAGCGCCAGGCTCAAGCCCGTTACTTGAAGACTGACCAAGAGTCCGTCGAGCAGGCGCGGAAGCCAACCAGACCAGTCTTCAAAGATCCAGGTGTGCATGTCAGCGCTTCAGGCTGAGCGTGCGTTCGAGGTACCTCGACAAGAATGCGAGCGGCGTTCCCAGCGCTATGTAGATGAGTGCAGCGATGATGAATGGCGTCAGGCTGCTCCCGCTAGCTCGAGCGTCCTGATTGGCGACCAACATGATCTCCGCGACGCCGATCGTTGACACAATTGCGGAATCCTTCAGCAGACTGATGGCCCACGTGACCATTCCCGGTATGGCCACTCGCATGGCTTGTGGACCGATCACGCGCACGTACGTCGTGGTACGGCCGAGTCCGAGGGCCTGCGATGCCTCGAACTGTCCCCGGTTCACCGCGAGCAGACTACCTCGGTAGATCTCGGCTAGGTGGGCAGCGGAGATCAATCCCAGACCGATGACTGCGGCTTGGAACGGCGAGAGCGTGATCGCACCGCTGCCGATGCCGAAGAACACGATGAAGAGAAAAACGATCGGTGGTATCCCTCGAAGCACATCGATCACGACGCGAGACACCGATCGAACCACCCACGAACGGGAGCGACGCCCGGAAACGAGCACCACCCCCAGCAGCGCTCCGACCGTGAAGCAAGTGGCAGTCACCTCCAGCGTCACTGGCGCCGCCGCGAAGATACGTCCGAAGTGCTCCATCAACGATCGCGAATCGCGGAGAGGAAGGTTCGAGTGCGATCCACCTGGGGGTTGTTGATCACGGACTTGGGGTCGCCTTGTTCGATGATCCGGCCGTCAGCCATGACGATCAGGCGATCGGCCACGTCAGCCGCAAAGTGAATCTCGTGGGTCACCACGATCATCGTCATCCCCTGGTCTGCAAGCTGACGCATGACAGCCAAGACTTCAAGGCCGAGCTCGGGGTCGAGTGCAGAGGTGGGTTCATCAAAAAGCATGATCTTCGGGTCGAGCGCGAGCGCACGCGCGATCGCCACACGTTGCTGCTGCCCACCCGAGCATTGGGACGGATGGGAATCTGCCTTGACTGTCAGCCCGACCTGTGCTAGCAGCGCCATCGAGCGAGCGTCGGCCTGAGCTCGGCTTCGCCCCAGAACTCGCTCCTGTGGGAGAGAGATGTTGCGAAGCACGGTCATGTGAGGAAAGAGATTGAATGACTGGAAGACCATTCCCACTTTGCGGCGAAGCTTCATGAGCTCCTTCGTGCTGACGCCGCCCTTGGCGTCGGTCGGCTGCCCCTCCACGGTGATGCGACCCCTGTCGGGAATTTCAAGAAGATTTATGCATCGCAGAAGCGTGCTTTTTCCAGAACCGCTTGGGCCAATGATCGCCACGACTTGACCCGCTTCGACGTCCAGAGAGACGTCGTCAACGGCGACCTGGTCCTTGAACGCCTTGCGCACGCCTTCGAGTCGCAACATTAGGTTGCACCGATCGGGCATGAGCGCGATCATGACGCAGGTTCCCTGCTCTTCGTCACCGACACCGCATACGAGATGGCATCGGCAATGGTGTGGATGTCCTCGTCGGACATGGGCGTCGACAACGCGAGCAGGCCGTTGGTGCCGGCGAGCACACCGGCTCGATACAGCTCCCACCAGAGCGCCTTGAGGTCGACCGCCTCGCGAATCTGTAAGAGCGAGCCATAGCCGCTGACTGAGACTCCGGAAGCGGTCAATCGGCCTCGCAGATCCGCTCCACGAGCGTTGAGGCGGTCGATGTGATCGCCGTCGAAGTCCTCGAGCGCAACGAGACCAGCCGTCATCGAGACCGGGTTTGCGCTGAACGTTCCTCCCCAGCCGACGTGGCGGTCCGAGAGGGGATCGAACACCGCCATGACGTCTTGCCGGCCCCCGACTGCACCGACCGGAAATCCTCCGCCGATGATCTTGCCAAGAGTCACGAGATCTGGATCGATGCCGTATTGCCTGTGCAGTCCGGCCAGCCCCAGTCGGAAGGTGATGACCTCATCGACGATCAACAGCACACCGCGGGCGCGCGTCTCCGCACGGACATGCTCCACGAAGTCGCGGTCGGCGGGCTCGAGACCTGCACGGTTAGGCATCAGATCGATGATGACCGCAGCGATCTGCTCTCCTTGGCGCGCCATAGCCGCATCGAATCCGGCCTGGTCGCCCTGGGCGACGACCACGCTTGCAGCAGCCACTGATGCGGGGATGCCAGGTGCTCGCGGGTCCACCACCGCGTCAGACGTTCCGTGATAGCTGCCGTCGAATCGAAGGATCAGATCGCGACGCGTGTACGCCCGAGCGCAGCGAATTGCTGTCATGACGGCTTCTGTCCCAGAGTTCGAGAAGCGCCATCGGTCGATTCCGGTTCGAACCTCGAGGTGCTCCGCCAAGGCCACTTCGGAGGACGTCGGGAGTCCGAACGCCGACCCGGTATTTAGGACATCTGCCACGGCCATCCGAACCCCGGCATGCGCGTGACCGTGGATCAGCGCGGTGTAGTTGTTGTTGCAGTCGATCACGTGGTGACCGAGTTGATCTACAACCCACGATCCCGAACCGAAGTCCGCGAAAGGCGGCATCGGAGGCACGAAGAGCGTGCTCCTCGAGCTGCCCGCCGGCATGACCGCGCGAGCTCTCCGCGCCAACGGATGTTCGTAGTAAGCCGCGGGGGCCGGACTCGACACCGCTACCGTCCCAGTACGACGGTGCGGCTCTGCTCGTGCATGAATCCGAGCAAATACCAGAGACCGAGCCCACCCTTGCCCGACGATCCGCTTCGCTTCCAGCCACAGAAAGACTGGTTCCCTGGCCACGCGCCCGTCGTCGCACCAGCAGGACGGTTCAGGTAGATGACACCAGCCTCGATGTCCTCGAGGAACGTCGCGAGCTCCCTGTCGTCAGAGCTGTAGATCCCGGCTGACAGCCCGTACCCGACGTCGTTCGCCTCTGCAATCGCCTCCTCAAAAGTCGCGACGCGGGTGATGGTGAGAAATGGCGCGAAGAGCTCTTCCCGGGTCAGAGCGTGGCCCCGCGGCAGGTCAGTGACGACCACAGGTGAGAAGTAGTTGCCCTCGAGACCCGCCACGCGGCCACCGGTCAGCAGGCTGCCATCGCTGCGAGCCAACAGGATTGCTGCGTCGGTGCGACGCGCGATGGCATCGTCTATTACGGGCCCAAGGTCGGCGTGCGGGTCAAGTGGGTCTCCGACCACCAAGGCCTGCACGGCCTTGACGATCCGATCAGTCAATTCGTCAGCGACACCTTCCACGACGACAACACGTCGACATGCGCTGCACTTCTGGCCTGAAAGACCGAACGCGGACCGCACGATTCCGGAGACTGCGTCGTCCAAGTTGGCCGACAAGCCCACGATCGCAGGGTTCTGCCCTCCCATTTCGGCGAGCACGGGGCGAGGCAGTCCGGACGGTGATGGGGTTGCGACCAGTTGCCATCCCACGTGAGCCGACCCGGTGAAGGCGATCCCGTCCACATCTGTCGCCGCGAGGGACTCGCCGACACGTGCGCCTCCATGGACAACGTTCAGGACGCCGACCGGAAGATGGTCGCGAATGAGCCGTGCTATCGCGGCGGTGGAGCGAGGCGTTTTGTCGGACGGCTTCAAGACCACGGTGTTACCCGTGACCAGGGCGCCGACCATCATCCCGACGGCTAGCGCAACCGGGAAGTTGAAGGGCGAGATGACGGCGAAGACCCCATACGGCACGAGCACGTCATAGTTCGTCTCGGTCTCAGTCGACTTCAAGCTCGCGTGATAGCCGTCGTTGGCCTCCATTAGCGCGCAGTAATGCTCGATCATGTCGACAACCTCCTGCGCCTCGCCGACGGCCTCGAGCCTCGTCTTGCCCGTCTCGGCCGACACGATCGCCGCCAGATCACCGACGCGCGTTCCAATGTCAGTTCCGGCCGCGCGCAGGCGGCTGATCCGCTCCGTGTACGGAGTCGCCTTCCACCCTTTGAATGTGGCCTTAGCCTCAGCCACTGCGTCACGGACAACCTCGGCACTTGCCTCGCGCGCTGCGCCGACTCGTGACCTCGGAGCGCACGGGTCGAAGCGTTCGATCAGCTCACCGGCTTCGATGACCTTGTGTCCCACGAGGTGCGGCTCCACGGGCGACTCGGTTGAACGAAGTCGCCGCAGCTCCTCCTCGAACCGCCGCTCGAGGTGATCATCTCCCAGCGACGACGACGAGTAATCGACTTGCGTAGCCATCGCGATTCTCCCTGTCTTGTCCTGGTCCAGAACGGTCACGACGCGCGGTGCGCATCGGCGTGGACACAAAACATACAGTGCTATCTGTTTTAGCGCAAGTGTTTTGCGCGGAGGTCCCGAGGTCTCGTGGAACTTCGGTGGCGATCCCGAGCATTACCTTGACAGTCAATTACGAGGATGTAAACATATAGTACTGTAGTATTGTTGGCACTGTTGTTTTAGGTACAACAACGGCCCGCGAGGAGAAGCTGTGCAGGTTTCCGCCGGTTCCCTGTGTCATTGCGCGGCCTGGACCACACGTCGAGCTGCGGTCGCCAGTCTGAGACCGGTCTTACCCCGCCGCAGGCGGGCCTTTGGTGGTGACGCTGAATCATCCGGTCAACCAACGTGTCCCACATCTCGACGAGCTGCGAAGTTCGGGCACCATGCACGTTGTCAACGATAAGGAGTAGCCAATGCCCCACGAAGAGAAGCAAGAGAAGACCTTCGTCGCTGTCATCGGCAATGGCATCATGGGTCACGGGATCGCAGAGGTCTTCGCGACGGCCGGTCACGACGTCGTTCTGATCGGACGCAACCCCGAAAGTCTTGAGGTGGCGCTCGCCAAGATTGCCACCAGCGTGGACGAGTTCGTCGCCCGGGGGCTGCTACGCGAGGGAAGCACCACAGACGCACTCGCGCGCATCACGATCGAGACCAGTCTGGAGTCCGCCGAGGGCGCTGGACTGGTGATAGAGGCGCTACCCGAGAACCTCGCGTTGAAGGTAGAGACGTTCGGCCGGCTCGACGAGATATGCAGTGCGGACGCAATCTTGGCCAGTTCCAGCGGACACCCTATGAGCGAGTTGTCGAGCGGGGTGTCAGGCGTTGACAGGATGGTCGCCACCCACTTTTGGTATCCACCTCAACTGCTTCCCCTCGTCGAGGTATGCGGGATGCCTGGTACGAGCCTGCACGTAGTGGAACGCACGTGCCGCCTCTTGCGAGGCGTCGGCAAGGACCCAGTCGTTCTCGATCGAGAGATCGACGGCTTCATTGGCAACCGCCTCCAATTCGCGCTGCTGCGCGAGGCTTGGGCATTGTGGGCCGGCGGGGTCGCCTCGGCCTCCGCGATCGATGCGGTCGTCCGACAGAGCATCGGCCGGAGACTCGCTGTCACGGGTCCGATCGAGTCGGCCGACCTCGGAGGCATCAAGACGATGGTTTCGTTTGCGCGGTTCCTTCAACCCACGCTCGACGCCTCCGACCAGCCACCCGAGCGGGTTGCCGCGCTAGCGTCGAGCGACCTTGAAAAGGGCCTCGGGGGCGTTCACGGACTCGATGCGGCTGCGGCCGGCAAATTACTTCAAGCGCGCCGTGACGAGCTGTTTCGATGGCTGCTGGACGGTCGTACGTCCACGGACCTCGCCACATGATGGGCGTGTTCTGGAGTGGGCGTCCGAGTTAACCCTTGAGTCTTCGCAGGGCGACGCCGAGTCGGGCGGCAATCAGCTGGTTCGGCACGCATCAGTGATTCTGGCCTCAGTCGTTCGAGGATGTGCCGGAGAAGCGGTCGTGCGACCAGTCGACCGCGGGGCTAAACGTCGCAGGTCGTCCCAGGATCGTGTCGGCGGCCATTCGACCGATCGCTGGCGACAGCTGGATGCCGTTCCCCCCTGCGCCGAGAGCACATACGACGCTGGGATTCTCCGAATGGTGTCCCACGATGGGCTTGTGGTCGCTGGTCATTGGATAGATCCCGGTCCAGCTGCGGCCGACCCGAATGTCTTCGACGTCATGAAGGCGTGCCGCGAGCAGGCTTGCTACTCGCTCGATGGTCTCGAAGGCCATCGCGCCGAGCCGGATGCTCGGGGAGACTGCGTTCTGGGTGACTTCCTCGGTGTGCAGTCCGGCGATGAGTTGGTCCTTCCTCTCGGAGCGGAAGTAGACGCCCTCGGAGTGCGAGCCCGGAACGTAGTCCATCACGAATGGCGTGAAGGCTTTATCCGCCGGCAGCTCGACCGTCATTGCTCCATGCAACTGGGGAACAAGCGCGACGGGGGCGCCAAGCATTTCTGCGACGACACCTCCCCAGGGTCCGGCGGCGTTTACAACGATGTCGGCCTCGAACATGCCATTGGTTGTCTCCAGTCTCCACGTCGCAGCCTGCTTTGCCCCGATCAGGCGAGTATTCGTGTGGACATGTCCGCCGGTAGCTCGCACAAGGCGTGAGAGCAGCTGACTGACTTCATAGCCGTCCACGTAGCCGTCCCAGGACCCGAAAAGCGCGGCGGACACGTCATCGGTGATGAGATGGGGCCACCGATCGGAGATGTCGGGCGCAGACAAGATCGCCGCATCGTTGAGGCCATGTTCCATCTGGAGGCGCAAGCTGTGTTCGAATTTTGTTACGTCGCTATCGGTGTGCCCCAAGCGTAAGTATCCACCGTGTACGAAGGAGAGCTCGTGCTCGCGCTCTAGCCACGAGTAAGCAGTGCGACCGAACGCGCGCACTTCGACGTCAGGATGCGTCAAGTATTGGGTCTCGATCATCCCGACGGAGCGGCCGGACGATCCAGCGCCCGGGTGCTCCGCTTCAAGGACGTGCACTTCAACTCGTCCGTCCTGGACGAGCTCCAAGGCGGTGAACAGGCCAAGGACGCCTGCTCCGACTATGACGATGCGGTCTTTCCTCATGAAGCGTTACTCCGGGTTCTGAATCGCAGACTGGGGCGCACCAGTTCCGCGTAAACCTACAATACTGTCGGTTTAACGTCAACCAAGGTGAGCTTGGGACGGAAGGGGTGGCGCTATCTGGTGAGCAAGACGAGCGACCACCCGAGATCGACGAGATCAATCCGGTCCTCGACGGCCCAAATGTCTGTCGACGACAAGCGCACGCCTGTCTCAATCTCGGGCACAGTTGACGCCACGGCGCGTTGCTCCGAATCGATGAGCGCGGCCGGACGTGCCGGCCATATGAGCTCCTCGACTTGTTGTATGTAGGCACGGACGTCGAGGTCGGCGGCAACGATCGTGGTGATCCCCGCAGCGCTGTTTGGGGACGGTATTGCCGCGGTTATCGTGAGGTCATCGGTGCCCCAGGAGTCGACGTACGGGGCGATGAGTGTGGGTCTGCCGCTCTCGGCTGGGACCTGGAACCACCGCGAGTGGCTGAAGTCGTAGTACGAATCTGACCGCGGGTTCAGGACATGACGCTTCGAAACGACATCGGAACCACGGAGGATCCACCAGTTCATCACGCCAACGTTCAAGTGCTGCTCTGAGATGGCGGCCATACCGGCGCCTGTGATGAGCTTCACACCCCTGATGGCAGCGACGGCGGCCTGCTCAAGCAGGTCGACATTCGGGTAAGGAATGACGCCCGTAGCAGTTGCCTCATCCAGCTGCAGGCGGCTTGCGGTGTCAGCCATCCGGTGTAGGTGCTCGAACACGGGCGCGGTAAGCGCCACGATCGAGGACGCGGCATGCTCAAGGGCGCGTCGCCGGGCGGCAGGTCCCAGCGGGCCAGTCACGAGATTTCCCATCCTTGCGCACGAAGTAGTGCGGCTCGGGCAGCGACGACGTCGACGGCTTGCGCCGCAAATCGTCCTGCCTGGTCGACCCGGGCCTTGCGGACCGCACGTGTCAGGGTCCGAAGAAGCAACGACACGCTTTTGCGTGTGGTCTCGTGTGCGTAGACGAGTGTGAGCACGGATGCATACTCCACCTGCAAGCCTATGGAGGCCCGGCTCAGACTAGCCGACTGCGATGCGGCGGCCAACTCGATGTAGTACCTGCTGTCAGCGCGTCTGGCATCGACCGCATCAGATGCATTCTCGAGATTCTCGACGCCGCGCTCGAGGAGTGTGAAATCTCGCTCCGACGCTCGTCGGGCCGCAAGGCGCGCTGATTCCGCCCCGATCGTTCGACGCCAGTCGGCCAGGTCGCGTAGGTCGACGCTTGAGAGCGATGACGCCGCCTCGATGCTTGCCCGCCTCTGATCAGGGAGCGGCCCGCTCACAACCGTTCCGCCGCCTCGGCCTCGACGGGTCGTGACCAATCCAGCCGCCCGCAACTCGGTCAACGCATCCCGCAGGGTTACAGGTGAGATGTTGAACTGCGCCGCGAGATCGGTTTCTGACGGGAGCAGCTCGTTCTCTGCGAGGATGCCGAGGTTGATCGCGGTGCGAAGGCGCTCGGCGACCGTTCCGGCGCGCCCCTGATCCGCCAATGGGGTGAAAAGGACCCGTCGCGTGAGTGTGGAGAGGAGGTCGACGCTCCGCTCCGGGCGTGCATTCATGGCTCGATCCTAGCGAAGACGCTCGTTACCTCCAACCCGGTCAAGTCGATGATCAACATCGCCCGCACCACGAACCGGAAGGCGAGCCGCTGGCGCGACGGTCACATGGTGCTGTGCGGGACCGCCGCCGGGATGCTCAACGCCGAACGATCCTTCCGCAGGATCAAGGGCTACCAGCAGATGATCACCAAGACCCTTGCCATAAAACAGATGATACTGTATGTTTAGCCGGATAAAACAGATGGCGCTGTATGTTTACGTCCGCCGATATCACCAATCGAAGGAGAACCAATGACATCTGTACTGCCACGTCTCGGCGTATTCGCTGTGGCCGCGCTCGCACTTGCACTTGCTGCCTGCAGTTCCGGGGGAAACAGCGGCACCAAGGTGAATGCGTCCTGCACGCCCGCGCACAAGATCTCGACCGTGAAGACGGGCGTCTTGACGGTGGCCTTGACGAACACCCCGCCCTACTCATTCCAGAGCGGCAATGATATCGCGGGTATCGATAGTGCCATCGTGACTGACCTTGCAAAGCAGGAATGCCTCTCGGTCGAATTCGCTCCCTACACGTACACAACAGCCATCCCAGCAGTCAAAGTCGGTCGCGCAGACGTTGCCATCGGTGGCTTCTACCGCACGGCTGCGCGCGCGAAGCAGGTAACGCTCAGTGATCCGGTTTACCTGGACGAGATGACCCTGATGTCGAAGGATGGCGCGTCTACGGTTGATCAACTCTCGGGCAAGAGGGTCGGTACGGTGGACGGATACCTTTGGGTCGACGACCTCAAGAAGCTCAGCGGCGTCGCGACAAGGGTCTATCCCGACTCGGAGAGTTTGGCCAGCGATCTAAAGGTCGGCCGTCTCGACATCGGCATCGACGGTTACGGCGCCGCGACCATCTCCACGAAGGGCACCAACTTCAAGCTCGAGGTACTCAAGAACGACCCTCGTATCCCTGCTACCAGAGAGCCCTCGCAGACCACGATCCTGATCAACCCGAACGAGGGTGACCTGGCCACGACCCTGAACGGTCTCATCGCCAAGCTTCGCTCGAACGGTCGGCTGGTCGAGATCCTGAAAGCCAACGGTCTTCCTGCCTCCGCGGCTGAAGTAGGTTCACCGCGTCTGATCTGAGCTGCTGTGGGCTGCCCCGACGCCAGGAGTCGAGGCAGCCCCACACGCAGGGTAGGCACCCGCTGCTCTCTCCGGCCGAGGAATCGTCAACATATCTCGACTCCCAGCGAGCACGAGACGGTGAGAAAACGGGCTACGAACAGAAAACAATCGTGGGTTGATCGATGCCAGGTGACAAGCAAGCCTCGATGACCGAGGCGATTTCCGAGCTCGTCCATGACGGGGACTCTGTCGCGATCGAAGGCTTCACTGCCTTCATCTGCTTTGCAGCCGGTCACGAGATCATGCGTCAGGGTCGGCGCGACCTGACGCTCATTCGCATGACGCCGGATGCGCTTTACGACCAGATGATCGCGGGTGGCGTCGCGTCCAGGTTGGTTTTCAGCTACCTGGGCAACCCCGGCGTCGGGCCGCTGCACTGCATCCGACGCGCCGTCGAGGATGGCATGCCGCGGCCGCTCGAAATCGAGGAGTACTCGCACGGCGGCCTCGTGGCTCGCTACCAGGCAGCCGCCAACGGCCTCCCGTTCTTTCCTATCCGCAGCTACATCGGGACCGATCTTCCGGAGGTTAACCCCGGCATCCGGTTCATCGAGGACCCTTACGGCCAGGGTTCGATCGCGGTCGTGCCCCCGCTACGGCCCGGGGTCGCGATCATCCATGCACAGCGCGCCGATCGGGACGGCAACACCCATCTCTGGGGTCTGATCGGCGTGCAGAAGGAGGTGGCGTTCGCGGCCGAGAAGGTGATTGTTGTGGTCGAGGAGCTGGTGGACTCGAGCGTCATTCGGTCCGACCCCAACCGCACGCTCGTGCCCGGCCTAGTCGTCAACGCTGTGGTCGTCGAGCCGTTCGGCGCACACCCGTCGTACGTGCAGGGGTATTACGACCGAGACAACGCCTTCTATCTCGAGTGGGACCGTGTCTCGCGCGACCCGGCCACGACCGACGCGTGGATTGAGGAGTGGGTATTCGGCGTCAACAACCGCAGCGAATATCTCGCCAAGCTCGGCGCAGGCGTCCTTGAAGGATTGCGACCTGGCTCGTTGCCGGCTGCGCCGGTCGATTACGGTCAGTTCCGGTGAATCCAGCCACGCCAACTGAGCAGATGATCGTTTCGGCCGCCCGCTCGTTGGCCGGCGTCCGGACCGTTTTCGTCGGCGTTGGCATGCCGAACGTCGCATGCAATCTCGCTCGGTTGACACTAGCGCCGGACCTCGAGCTCATCTACGAGTCGGGCGTCTATGGCGCACAGCCCGCTCGGCTTCCACTCTCGATCGGCGATCCGACGCTCGTCTCAGGCAGTATCGCCGTGGTCGGGATGGCCGACCTGTTCGGTCTCTACCTCCAGCGCGGCCACGTCGACGTAGCGTTCCTTGGGGGAGCGCAGGTAGATCGTTTCGGAAATCTCAACACAACTGTGATCGGCGACTACGGGCAGCCGAAGGTGAGACTGCCGGGAAGCGGCGGCGCGGCCGAGATTGCAACGAGCGCAAATCGGATCTTCATCATGATGCGGCTCAACAAGCGCGCTTTCGTAGACAGCCTCGACTTCGTCACGAGCCCAGGGCATCTCAGTGGTGGCGACGCTCGCGCTCACGCAGGCCTTCGTGGAGTCGGACCGCAGCTCGTCGTGACCGATTTTGCGTTGTTCGACTTCTCGAACCCCGACTGTGAGATGCAGCTGGCGTCGCTTCATACCGGCGCGAGTCGCGACGAGGTTCGGGCCGCGGTCGGATGGAAGCTCAGGGAATCGGCCTCGGTCCAAGAGACCCCCCCGCCGACCGAGGACGAGCTTCGGCTCCTCCGGGAGGAGCTCGATCCGACCCGTCTCTATACGCGGTGAACTCCCCAAGGTAGGGCGCTCTAAACGCGCGCGCGCGATGACGTTCGTGCGAATACCCTCACGGGGGCCGTGACGCGGCGTTCCTTACCGCCTCGATGTCAATCCGAGCGGAGTCGCATCGGGCTTGGAGCGGACTCAAGCGGTAGCCAGCGTCCTGATGTGGGGGTCACATATTCATCAGCGGACTGGCTACTCGGAGTAGGTTCGCCGCGGATGGACTGTGACCGAATGGAAGCAGTGGTTGACCGACCTGTTATCTGTGCAGCTGTTGGCGCACCCCTGAGGTCCTGCGAAGGCCCGGGGAACCTCGAACCTCCAATCAAGCTGCCCGCCGATTACGCGAATGGAGTCTCCATGATGGGAACTGGGATCCACCTATCGGGAGTCGAACCTTGCCGCAGCGGCGATCAGGAGACCCTCGCCGACCCAGCCCGCAAGCTCGCAGACGATCGGAGAAGGTCGAGGGTCTCGACCATGTCGGGCGCCGGCACGAGCAACCGAGTTCGAAGAGCGTCCACTAAGGGGAGCCAATTCCCGGAGCCAATTCGCAATTGCTCGTGGGCGCCAGATGTTGTGGTTCCGGAACCGATGATTTCAACATGTTGGTCTGCCGCTCTCTTCTTCACTGTATAACCCGGCATGGACTCGAACTTTTGCGGCTGAAACCGGCGGCTGATCAGCGAGCGTGACACGGGATCTATCCTCCCAAAGAATGGAGCCTTCATCGAAAACTCAGGGCAGTTCAGACGGTTCGGACCGCAGAGTTCGAAAAGCATCAACGATGCCCGCGTTGATCGCTCCTCACTCCCATCCGTCTGTGAGGGAAGCGCCGCCGCGTCCCAACTCCATGCGCGAGATCTGAGAATCGGCCTAAGCTAGCCGTCGAGACCCCGCTGAGGGAGAAGGAGGCTGGCATGGCGACTGCTGAAGGCTACGCACGCCCGGAACTATTGGCGGAGCCGGACTGGCTTTGGGAACGGCAAGACGATTCGAAGTTGCGAATCATCGATTGTGCCAGCCTCGACCGGTACCGACGGGCGCACATTCCTGGCGCAGTCGGACTGCCCGTCGACGGTTGGCTCAAAGACTCGGAGAACAAGCTTCATGTCATGGGGCCGAAAGCCTTCGCGGAGCTGATGGAGAAGCTCGGCGTGTCAGACGACACCACGGTTGTGGCGTACGACGACAATCAAATGTTTTACGCGACCAGGCTCTGGTGGGTGCTCAGCCACTACGGCCACGCCAACGCCAGGGTCCTCAACGGCGTCTGGTATCGCTGGATCAGCGAAGGTAGGCCGGTCACGTTCAAGGAGACGGTTCCAGAGCCGGGTCGCTTTACATCAAGGACTGACGAGTCGGTCATCTGCCGCCTGGACTACCTGAGGTCCAAGTTCAATGCTTCCGGCACTCAAGTGCTGGATGTGCGGCCCGATGGCGAATGGTCTGGTAAGACGAATGACTTCGGTAATAAGAGGACAGGTCATATCCCCGGAGGTCTCCACCTGTTCGCCCAGAAGTTCCTGACCGATGACGACCGGCGGACGGTCAGACCGGCGCTTGAGCTGCGCACCTTGCTGAAGGATGCCGGGGTCCAACCTGGGAAAGAGGTCATCGTCCACTGCCAGGCTGGCATTCGCACGACGCAAGGTGTATTTACGCTTCGTCTGATGGGCTGGGACCACGTCCGTGCCTATGACGCGGCCATGGCCGAGTGGGCGAACCAGGAAGATACGCCGCTGGTCGCGGAGTCAGAGTTGGCAGTACCTAACCCTTGATGGCTGTCTAAAAGGGTCGGCGAGCGCACGCGATCTATGCGGGTGAGGCGGCCAGCAGGGTTCGAAAACTGACTACGATTTCCCGACCAACGACCCGACCTACACGTCACTGGGACGCGCGCTCAACTATCCGGGCGACATCCGTTTCCTCGGCGATCCAAACGGCATCCTGCCGCTCGATCGACCACACCAGGGAAAGGTATTCGGCAACTATCAGTTCCCGTTCGGGCTCAACCTTGGACTCGGCTTCAATGTCAGCTCCGGTAAGCCATTGACGCCGCTCGCGACCAATCCCAACACCAACTACCAGAATGGCGGGGAGATCCCGACCGCCCCGCGTGGGTCGGGTATCCAGACCGCCGACGGCTTCAAGGGTCAGTATGACCAGCAGTCGGCGCAGGTCGAGCAGCTGAAGGAAGCACTCCATCAGCTCGAGGCGAAAATTCAGGACGCCCAGACCAAGGAGGAGCTGCTCATCGCGCGCAGTCGACGCGCGAAGGCCGAAACGACGATCCGCACAACGCTCTCAGGCATGGACCAGAGCAGCGCGCTGACCAGCTTCCAGCGCATCGAGGAGAAGGTCAACCAGCAGGAAGCCCGCGCCGCCGCGCTCGGCGAGCTGGACACCGACACCATGGAGCACCGCTTCCAGCTGATGCAGCAGGAGAGCGAAGTCGATCGTCAGCTAGCCGATCTCAAAACCAAAAAAGGCCTCGCCGCGCCCGACGATTCCAAAGCTCTCGGCTCAGGCGAATCAACGCCTTCATAGACCCCCTCTCCCTCTCGGAGAGGGCTGGGCCTGCCCCGTGGAGCGAAGCGGAGCGTGGGGTGAGGGTGCCCTATCTTCCCAAACCTTTGGTCTCGCGCGCGTATAGGCGCTCGAACGTAGGCAGCGGCTCGCCGATGAGTGGCGTCGCGTAGGCCACAAACGCGTCGGTCATGCCCGCGCCGTCGGGACCAATGAACGAGTCCGGCAGGCGCTTCTGCTGGTTGGCGACTACCTCCAATGCCACCGTACCCGTCTGCACGCGATAGTCGTCGGCACAGGCTGCGCGCTCCAGCGTGACCATCACCCCTGAGGC
>Ga0137415_10003424_pt1 | contig 15765 bp, 16 predicted proteins | sample CZODoug3_1_1_16f_FD_183082 | JGI IMG/M metagenome (GOLD analysis project Ga0137415, IMG submission 183082) | Vadose zone soil fungal communities from Angelo Coast Range Reserve, California, USA - CZODoug3_1_1_16fungal (Hybrid Assembly) | ecosystem: Environmental > Terrestrial > Soil > Vadose... | reverse complement strand
GGAACTAATAGGATACACAGTTTCGTGCCTATAGGTCAAAAAATTATATGATAAAATGGAGTGGTTGGCGGGTAATTACACAATTACCGTCACCGTGTCAACGCCACTTTCTCTCCCGAAAAGGCAACTGATGGCTCGTTTTCACACACCCTTAGATTTTGTTCACACGTATAGGACATCAATAGGAGACATTTATGCTTAAATTATTCCACAAAAATTTAGGCCACTAAATTATCTACCACCATGATTTTTAAAAGCATTTTTAGCCCCAATAAAAATGGCGCATTCCCTATAGAACGCCAATTTCAACGTCACGTGCGATCATGTGATCAAACTGTCTTCCGGTTCGGGCACTACCAATTGAATCAGACTACAATTGAAGTGGATCGACTGTCATCCGTTTTCTGAAATTGTTGTCTGGCTACGGGAGACTATAAGGGAATATAATGCCTTAAAAGGCCATAATAGCCGGGACACCCTATAAGGGGATTTTCAGGAAAGAGTTTTTTAGTATAAGATGCCAAGCGGTTCGATAAGGATGCCTGATTCTTATAAGGCAGGGCTGTGTCAGAAGGCCTTGTAAGGCTAATTTTTACTTATACCAGCCTGTCAATCAAAACACTGCCTTATTTGGAATGTATCTATGGGAACCTGGACTTTTGGCCCCACCGTACCCCCGCCGACATTGCATCGCCTGTAGCTGTTGAAGTACTGAGCAGAATTGTTCAGAAACACATTTTTCTGAATGCCAGGGAGCATGGCTTAACATTCAAATACTAACTTGAACAAATGCTAATTTTTCAATTAAAAAGGTTCTTCAAAATTGCAGGTGGTTAGAGTTTTATCAACAGCTTATAAGGCCTTAGCATCACTGGCGCCAGGCTTATACGGCGACACTTATTTGGGCATATAAGTGATTATTAACCCAGCATATGACTTAAAAGGGAGCACCGGTCCTATTATTTCCTTAGCTTATGTACTAAACCTTAAATCATCATATGGCCTGACCCGAACCCGCATGAGGCCTTATAAGGCTCTCAGAGCCCATTACTAGGTGCCAGGTTGGTCTAGAAGGCCCTGATAAGGCCATTTAAAAGAAGGACCCTTATAAGGCCCAAACGAAATTTCTGACATGGGGCTGTCTGGCGGTCTGTGCTCTTAATTAAATGGTAATAGCCAATCTCCCATTACTATTCTGATACTCCCCTGCCAAGAAATTACATTCTAGGTCAATTATTTTAACAAAATGGTAAGACTTGATCATTTGCTCCCATTCATATATTTGTCTATTCAAAGGCTGTTGCAGTAAGTATTGTTACAACATGGTAATTCGGAGACATATACCACCAAATATGTGCACCACAGCCACTTACAATCACCGTCATGTCAGTGTCAACTTGTTCTATTCAGAGGGTATATATGTATATCTGCCACCAAATATAATTCGAGCATGATAAATGCAAGTAACAAATACCAGATGTGTGATCCCATCAAAACCAAGTGTGAGCGCATAAGTAAATAGGTGGTCAACATTTGATATGTGCAGATGTATTGGGCAGCCAAACTTCATCCTTCTTTCTCCAAAGAGTTCACTGAGGACTGGGCATGGTGTGAAAATAAAAAAGTGTCTGTAGAAAAAAATGCAGCAAAAAGCAAGCTTGCATTAATGATGATGTGGGCTTATATACATTGGTGTGTGCAGCACAACAACACTTTGACATGATAGGTGGAACAAAAACAAGCAGGCAAGAATGGCAGGTGATTCCTCACATATGCATGACCTGGCATGCACCAGCCCTGATTCAATACTGTAACCTTCCTCTCCCATGGAGGTGCTCAACCCACCACCAAATACCAACAGTGGCCTTGCATTACCACATTGAATGTAACCAACGAGGTTGTTGGTTCCATGCATTGCCAAGGGTTTGGTTCGATATCCTCAACACCATCAACACCTCCACCGGTTATAGTGGTTTCCAGCTTAAAACTGGCCACTCGCCTCGAATCATCCCTCCATTGATACCTCTGGATGAAGTTGATGATGTCGCCCGCGCACTTGACGTTCTTCAGCGTCTGCATGATGATATTCAAGAAGCCAAGGACAACCTTCTCAAAGCCAAAGTTTCACAGGCAGAATTTGCGAACCGTCATTGGCGTGACGAGGTAGTGTTTGCAACAGTTGATCGTGTCATGCTATCTATATTCCACCAGCACAGAGACTACCTCCAGAAGGATGACAAACACATCGCCAAATTCATGCCTCGTTATGATGGCCCATACACAATCATGAACACATTCCCCAATCGCTCCATTTACACTCTGGATTTACCCAATTCACCCAACGTCTTCCCGTCTTTCCACACCTCACTACTCTCCCAATACAATGCAAATGACAATGATTTGTTCCCTGGTCACGTATGTACACATCCAGGCACCATTGTAACTGAGGATGGTGAAATTGAGTGGTAGATTGACAGGATTATCAATGAATGAAAATGCGGACATGGATATCAATACTTGGTTCGTTGGGTTGGCGAAGGACTGAAGGACTGGAGAACAATTTGTGATTACCTTGACGAGAAGTCGAGGATTGTGAGGCATTAGATGTGGGGTTAGAGGGCAAAGGGCGATTGTAATTTTTCTGATTTATATATATATCTCTTACAGTTCTTACTATTGCTTTGGGAACTGTCATTTCTTTGAAGTGGGGAGGAGTCTAACCCTCTTGTTATCGTGTTACGCAACGGGCCCGATTAGGACTCCATATGTATATGTATTATGTTCGGATTCGTGGCACTTCTATTCCTTAGTCCTTACTTCCCTGTACTTCGGAATAGACTCTCTTGTCTTGTTTAGCTCACAGTTCATTTAGTGTAGGCACCCTATACCAACAGTGACCAAGCTGACCTCTTACTTCATCCTGGTCGGCACAATCAGGAAGCACCAGAAAAGACAAAAAAGAAGGGCAGATAACACAATTTACCAGATTTCACCCTCTCCACGCCTAACGAGTGTGAGAACGAAGCATCCTATCACTGGCACGATGATCCTCATTGTCCCAAACAACTTTACTCCTACCTCTGGCAACCTTCTGGCCACTAGTGCCAGTGCTACCATCATTCTGGGCACCCCTATGAATGTTCTAATCAAAAACATAATCATACTGGTAGCCTTCATGAACAAAGAGGTTGTGGAAGAGTTTGCGGAGATAAGAGTAGTCAGGCTTATCATCAAAGCAGAGGTCACAAGTACAGTTTAAGCAGATGCCAAACTCATTAGGGAAGCCACAGCACAGGAGATCAGTGGGGGTGGTCATCTTCTCCATAATGTGATCATACTTCTGCTTCTTGGTAGCAGCCTCCAGTCCTTGACATGGAAGGGCACTGTGCAGGAAGTACATAAAATGTAGGTGAGAGACTCAAGATTGTCACAATGGGCTCGACACCTAGGTGGGTATTAATTAATGTATATCAGGCGGTTCTGGTTGAGTTTTTGTTCTCCCTGTATGGGATATGGAGATGCATCTTTGGGTCCCTGAACTTTTTTGTGAGACTGAAATTGATGACATTGACTTGATTGCAACGTTTGCCAATTCCCATGAGGAAATTGGATCTGTGAGCAACAACACAGTCTTGAGGCTGAATTTGTGGTTGCAGAGTTGAATAGGTCCTCTGAAGAAGGTCCATAACCATGGCATTGTAATCACATTCAGTTCTGAACCATCTGATGAAAGGCACTCTGATGCCTCCAGCAAGAGTCTTGTAAACTTTGGACTCATACTCAAGCTGGGGGTGCTTGGCTTTCACCGATTCAAGTTTGATGTCCACCTCCTCTCTGGAGATGATGTTGATGCCAAGGTAGATGTCACCTGGGCCAAAGGAATCAGAACTGATCATCTTCCTGAGCCTATACTTGCCAACACACAAGTCCAGTTGGTGCTGTGGGTTAGTAATGTGATTCAAAGATGATTGTTTTCAGATATGGTGAGCACTTGAGGCAGATTATGCAGTGAGCAGGAGAGGAATGGGCAGAAGGAGACTAGAGTGAGCCATGGTCATGTGCATGTTGACTTTGTGCACATAAATACTGCGTGTCATTTCATTCACTTCTTCTTCTCATACTTCCATCTACTTAATTTGGGTGGAGTGGGTAGGAGTGTGGAGAATGTGTAGTAGTGTAAAGAAATGATTTGAGCACACTTGTATTAGTAGGAATAATATATATTTATTCCACAATTAATCATTTGGCCACTCATGCAAGTAGAGTGTGTGTCCTTACAGTGGCTTAATGCTACATCTGATTATTCCTGCCAGGGCTACCTTCCTTTATGGTAGATACTTGCAGTAGCACTTGTCATTCACTGAAATTCTGGCAGGACAGTGTTCTTGTGTATTTGGTGGAAGCTGCAGACCGGTCCTTGACACAACATTTCTTATTTTGTCTCTCACTTTATTTTGAAGTAAATTCTCCCAATTTTTTGTTGTACAATAAAACTAGATATAGTTTAGATACTAAAAGTGATTTTTTGAAGAATTAACCTCATGTATGAGCAATGCAGCACACTGTTCTTTTGAGCAAGTCCAGAATTGCCATTTCTGGCTCCTTGACACATGGGAAACATTCATTTTTCAGCCACAATTTCCGCTACAGTTCAGTTTTCTCCATTGTTTGACCTTCCATAAGCTTCATTGATCATCCAATAAAATTGTAATTGTAAAATACTCGAATACACCATATATAAAGGTTTACACACTAAAATCATTTGTATACATGTAGAAAATAGCGAAAATAAACCCAAAAAGTGTAAAAATTTGAGAAAACCAAAGGAAACAATTGATTCTGGAGTTCTAACCACTAAATTCACCATCATAAGTGCTACTGGAATCTTCCTCAGACTCCTTCTCATCCTCCTGGTTTACCAGCTCCTCATTGCTCTTCAAGGGTCAAGTATTCCTGTTTTGGTCTTACCCAAGAAGTCTTCATATTTCCCAGTCAATTTGGGGCCAAATCACTCAGGATAAAAAGCAAATTTGTTGCTTATGTAGTGTGTAATATGTGTGCTCTCCAACTCTAAGTGGGTTGTGGACAATACACTGTGATATAGGCTCTGGGAAAGTTGAATTTCCTAAAACAGCGGTCAAGTATGCAAAGATTGAAATTCACAAGTAGCCATGGGGCCGTAATTGTGTTATCAATTTAACACAATGTAGATACTATGTACACCATGTCTATAAAGAAATCTGAAGACAAATGGTTATGAACTGACTGAATACGAACAGTTTGTGTCAAGGACCGGGGCTGTGTCAAGGACTGGTCCGAGACTGTATCGGGCTTTCTAGATCCTCCACGATTTCCTGATGGGCCTGTCACTGAGATGATTGTGTTGTTGAATAAAGCAAGGATAACATGGTAGAGACAAATTGAAACAGGAACTGCCCCTATAAATCCGGTCCAGTACACGATGTATTCGCGCCAACGCTGGTGTCACCCAAGGAATGTATTCGGACTTGTATTATGCGCCAAAAGAGTCGTGGGAATGCAACCGATGCGACTTGCCCAAATCACCTGGTGGCCACCGATATATTGGGACATATGAATAAACACAGACAAACAATTGCAACCGAATTCTAGTTAGACACTCAACTGCTGCAGATCCACCTTTATGATTATGTCTGGTGTGAATTACACCCAAACTACGTTGAGTTAAATTTTGTTCGTAATCACTCAGGAATTGACAAACAGCTGAACACAGAGATCAAGCAGCCTTACAAGCAATCATAGATGCCAACGACATCCTATACCGGCGCAACCTCCATGCCCTCAACAACGAATACGAATTTCAACTTTCCCAGATGCAGGAAAGCATGAGGATCGAGCGGGAGGAGTTAAGACTTCATATTGATTCTATTCTTGCTTCGCTTGTGTCACAGTTGTCCTGCTGTCGATGGTGAGTTAATCCATATTATGCATACTTGGGGATTCAAAATCTTATTGATTTTTCAATAGCTTTTACTGTGTTGTAGTTCGGAAGTTGGTTAGAAAGAGGTCACGTACTTCTCGCATGTATCGCTGACTATAAAAATGGGTGTCGCCCAATGTAAGTGATCCGGCGGCCCGGATTTACAGTGCCGACACTCAGTTGACTTTTATGTGTTTATCTTGTTTATAGATCACAAAGCTATTGTCTCGCATTACTATTTGTTCATGTTCATTCGTTCTACCTTCATTGAGAATACCCCTGCCATCGTTACACTCACCCGCTGGACATACTTTCTTTTGCATAGCATGCCTCCCAATTCTGGCTAACGGCCTAATTCACATGACTGATGCACAGATCCGATGTACAGTATTGTTAATCATGATGTTCAGATACTTTTTGTATCGTCATTATGGAAAGGACATCTTCAGAATGGAACGTTAGATTCAATTCAACCCCGAAATGGTGAGGACCCAAAATTAACTCCACAGCAAGCCGAATCAATCTACGCACCTTGCTCCAGTGCTGCTACAGGTCTAGAGTCAGATGGCAGATCTCCACAGGATAACGGTAGTAGTGCCTTCTTATATCGACACATATGATGAGTTCAGTTTGAGAGTCTACTTTCTAGTGGTGCCGAAGTCCGGTTCAGTCCGGTTCAAGGCTATTTCTGCTGAACGTTGAACTGGACCCATGTTCGGTTCAGCCATATCACTCGAACGTCGAACTGGACCGCACTGAACGCGTTCAGAACGGTCACGTTCAGTTCTACAGAGGTTTGAACGCGGAATGCGGCCACATTTATTCAAATTTCAAGAAAATTCAGTCAACCAGTACATCTACTTATCCACGACGTTTTCGGGCACCCACTCCAACGGGACAGCCGTAGCAGCCTCATCAACAGCTGAGAGATGACCATTTCGATAGCCTGATTTGAGAATTTGCAATGCGCCGAAGGTGGACGGATGAAGGGAGTTGCGACATGGTGTTGTGGTGATTTGTACCAAGAGTCGCGCTAACGGCCTTTGCGAGGACATCGAACGTCGACCTCATTGAAAACAACACCATTTGAATGACAAGCGTAAAGTTCGCCATCGAGATTGCATTCATATTTACACGTCGAGGGGTTATGTTTACACCCGAAGCAGGTGCCGTACGGTTCCTGGAAAGGCCAAAGGAATCCTGCCGAGTGACTAGTGACTGGAGACATATCGTCCGTCTGCATCGCATCATGGGGATCCCATTTAAATATACGTGGCATTAAAGCCATGAATATAAGTATATCTACAAACAGTTTATTCAAATAATGGGTTACAAGGTTCTCCGGAACGAGGTGATCATCTAGGTTGAATTTGCTTACTATATCCAATAACACAATTCAGAAGGCATCTGAACTACCAGGTGCTCTCGCGTATACAGGTGTGTGGCTGTGCGCCGATTTTGGGTAGACACTATCAAACTTCTCTTCTTCTCTCTCACGCAATCAACACGCAATGGCGAAGAAACACAAACTCTCCAATTTTACGACTGACGATCGCAGCGCTATGTTACTGGCTTTGCAACACTTCCAAGATACCCTGGACCCGGAAGATGAGGAGCTCCCCATGGGAATTCACGACACTTTGGGACCATTATCCACCTGTCATTGACAAGTTATGTGAATATCTCGCGATGTCATCAATGGCGGATCTCGCTGTATTCTCGCGGCTTGGGTTGGGAATGGAACACGGGGAGTACATCCGAAAACGATGCGTCGTATTTGCCTTATTTTTTCTTGTTTATCGCTTGCTGAGTTCATACGCTTCTACTCTGCTAAGTCAACGAGCAAGTTTCGCTCCAGGGAACGTTGTTGTTTAACTTTAATTTGTTTCATTGACTCGTCGCTGTTTGTAGACTACATCACCCCGCATGCCCGAAGTCCAAAAGCCATTTACTACCTATCTATTTTGGTACTCGAGTAGGGCCCCTTCTCGAACCCTATGTCTATACTTTTCGTCATTTGTATATTGCTATTTCAACCATAAGCAAACCTCCATGGCTAAGAAAAAATAAGTAGTTTGGTGTAATTCTATCTTGTCAAACATACATTTTTGCGCATCCAAGATTAAGAGTAACAGACAAGAGAGAGTTATATAGACGAAAGGAAAGGAGTATGGAATAGGATTCAAGCTAATATTTGAACACCGCGGTAGAATTCGTAGATAGGGAACAAAGAGACCATGCTTCGTCAACCACAGGCGGACTCAACCCAGCGTTTGACCATCCCATTCAAGTCGGAAGGCTTCTGTCGTTTTCCGAGACGTGAAACTGCATATTCGCTGAGGGTGGCTCCGCTTGAGCTATGTGTCCAATTCCGTTTGCGAGTGCCGGATGCCTGTGTCTGCTCGATGTTGGCTCTAGAACCTCTACATCGATCTCCGACTTTATTGACTCCGTTGCGAACTGGAGTAGGCTTTTGTGCTGCACTACCACGCGATGAACGAGACTGTGACCGAGTGGTGCGTTGGCTCGATTGCGAAAGTCTTTCAATATCCTCATCATCGCGCTCCCTTTTCCTCTTACCCCTCTTTTCCTTTTCCCAATCCTTTGCGTTGGCCCTGGCATTCTCGAAAAGGTTCCACGTCTCGCATAGGAGCTCGAGTCGGTCCTTGAGTGCTTGTTGATTGCCATTCGTCTGGCAACATGCTCGCGCGATCGCATCGAGATCGGCCCCTGCGCATTTGGGGCCCGCATTAATGATGGCAAATGGGGGTGCAATATGGCATTCCAAGGGAGGCAGAGTTTGATAAGGATGAAGGTGAATTTTCCATTGCTCAGAAGAGTCAAGGGTCCGGCGAAGGGACGGTTCGTGTGCGAGCCCTGGAAGAGGTATAAAGGTGTATTTTGTCTTGGTTTTCATATGCCACTGGTGACTGGAAGATATGTTCAGAGCTAGAAAGGTCAAGGGCTCACAGAGAACTTACTTTTGAGCGGAAGGTGTGGATCCGAGGCCGTGTAGGATCATTTCTTGCATCAATAACTCCCTTGACAAAGTCGTGGACATCTCGCGATACAGCCATATCGGGTATCAGGAGCCATTTTCTGGCATCAAATGAGGTGTGCTAGTCAGATTTAACTACGAACTGATATCAGCATGGGTCAATGACAAATAGCGGGCGACCCACGATAGAAAAGGTTTCTTCTACTATCAACATGGAAGGCCCCCAAATCAAGCCCAAGACAGTATTCATAGAGCGTCAACTAGAGCAATGGTTAAATAGCCATTTGGTGGGGAATCCATGGCTCACCTCATCCGATGTGCTTGCACGCCGGACAACATGTGGTACGTTAAGACTTTCATTTGATTGCGTTACAAGGCAGCGCAGGGAATCCCCTCCATAGATTGATTTCTAAAGCCTATCAAGTGCCTCACGAACGCTTGAAGAGATGCTGGCTATATGGGAGCGTTGAGAAGGCGTGGTCCAGGTGGCGCTGTGAGTGGATTTGCGTGTAGGAGTATAATCGTCATGGCTGTCCTGTTGCGCTGGCGAACTTGGTGTGAGGTGATCGCGATCAGAGGTGGAGGAGTCGCGATAGGATGATTCAGGGTTCCGACCGCTGGCCAGAGATCTGGACGAGACAACTGACATGAAGGATATACGATTGAAGGTCAACAATCACGTGGAATGCATGTTGGACCGGAAGCAATTCCGTTCCGAAATCTAGTGATGCATCCACTACATAGGTATTTGCGTCCAAGTCCACAATTTTCTGAAATGCTGATGTAAATACGTGTAATTATGTCCCCTTTGCATTCCGTCATTCTTATTTCTGCTAACTGTTCGTGACTTAGTAGGCAATAGCCTACAGATCTCCAGATAAAGTACCGAGTCAAACCCAAGGTAAACAAACGCTGACAATAGTTATCTAGGAAATCAGTCAACAAATATACGGTGCACAATCATTTTCAGTACTCATGCCGACGCTCGAAGCACCCGAACCACGGTTTGTGGTTAACCTAAGTGCGAGTCAAGGTGGGCCTCATTGGGCTAGTTAAATAGCATCGGTCGGGTATAATGGTGCTGTTATCGAATTTATTGCTGAATGCGAAGGGGGCGTATTATAAGAAGTTAAGAGTGGACCGTGGTAGGTTTGATAGTACGTCATCGTTCGTGCATCATTGTCATTCTGCGCTAACGTATTCATGCGCAGTCGGTCCAGATGCCAACCCGACTGCTCTCCACCGTTGATGGTCGCAACTAAGCTGGCGCAAGCTAGGACAGTGCGAAAATGCTTGTGCACATTCAATAGATTCTCTTCCATTAGTCTGTTGAGTCGCCAAGCGCCAGGGCCACAACCTTTCCGCGCAGTTGTGGGTAGAGATCAGCTGACAGACTTCGAAACCTACAAGCAGCCAATCCACATACCCGACACTTGTATACGGAGGTGGCCATCCAGCTCAAGCGGCACCACTCTCTCGCGCCTCGAAAAACAACATAAGAAGGCCAACTTGAATATGATGGTCAGACGCTGCCTGTGGTTGATGACGCCGGATTCTTCTCTTCCATCGACGACAGTACTTGCATATTATATATTCATCGCTGGGCCACATCACATTATTCTTACATGTACTACCCTCTTTATCTATCAAAATGTAACCTACTCTCAATGGTGAGCTTATGTTCCGTCGACCATTCCAATTGGTTCGACGTTCAAATTATCTTCTGTTGTAAGTATTTCACATCATCTTGTTTGTCATTAACTGACGTTGTATCCCCAGCGTACTCTTCGAGGGCAAGAAGCATAACAATATCGACCTCTACGTTCGTTGACTCCAAGGATCTTCCCCTCAACCTCTCTCGTGAGACCCTCTAACAACAACACGCGAAAGGTTGTTTGCGATCACCGAGGACAAGGATAACCTCAAGAAGTTCTACAGGAACTTGAAGCTCGCTATTTACAGGGTGCCTGGAACTGCTTGCCGAGTTTGCGCTTCGTCTTTACCAAGTTGACGGACGAACAAGTCTTGCTCAAAGGTCCCATTTGCTTTGTGCTCCATTTATTACTTGCCCACAGTTCAAAACTCCATCTACTACATAACCGGAAAATCACTCGTGAACCGCAACTGCACTTTTCTCAAGGTCCACAACAGCGGTTTCGATGTCCTGAACTGAAAGGAGTTCGTCGGCAAGAAACTCACGACTATATTGCTAATGACATTCGCTGCAGCCCAACCCTCGATACCTCAATATCCACACATACAGAAAACTACATGCACCCCGAGTAATCTTCTGCAACATTATACATGTGGCTATTTTGTATGTCAATGCAGGACATCAATGGATTTGCATATTGCTTACTGATTTGTTGCATGGGATGAGACGGTCAAGGTAGAGAATGATGAAGAACGGCGGACAGAACCACGCCTTGTTGATGAGGTGTGCGAGAGAAGGTCAGGCATCGCATGATGTTGCACATCGGGATGTACCAGCAGTTCGAGCTGTTTGTATCGCTCCTCAGCCTGCACTCGCAGCTTTATCTCCTCCTGTAGCATGGTGAGGGCATCCTCCTTCTCTTTGACGGCCGCCTCAATCCTCTCCGTCGCGTTTGCGACGTATTTGTCACACTCATCAAGTTTGTCGAAGAGAGCTGCACCAGCGGGGGTTGCCGTTATGGCCTCTGTATTGAGAAAAGATCGCAGTTGTGTTGTGTTTAGGTGTATTTCAACTTTGATTGTCTAAAGAAGCACCTGTATTAGATACTGGGCACGGAGAGGGAAATAGGGCACCTACAGAGCCTTCCATGCTTTGAAACGAACGAAGACAAACCCGTCATATGCACATAAACTCCGCTTATTCGGTTTCCCTCCGGCTAATTCCCATTATGGATATATTCCGGAATACCACTGGAAGACAGAGAACCGGAGAAGACTGGATTGGTAAGTTGGGATGTCTGACGCTGATGCTTGACACTGGAGCCAAGAACCCTTTTTAGTTGCTCGCAAAACCTATACAAAACCTTCCACATTTGTTAGGTATGCTATCAAATTACTGTACCATTTCGACCATAGGTTCAGTCACATGTCACACGCGAGAGTGAATTGAACATCCAAAGGATTTCGTCACACGTCACCGCAAGCTGTGAACTTCACCTAAAACAAGTCACAAAATAATCGATTTTTGCCCAAATTTTTCGTGCAACAGCTGGCGCGCATCATGGCATAACTAAAGAATGAATTTGGGCCCCTACTTCAACGCTATGTCCACGGTATCTTAGTGTTCTTCCCACTCTGCTCCGTACTTCTTTGTCCCAACCTTTTCCCTGCACCCTCGGCCAAGCACAACTGGCCCAACATTTCCTACTTCTTCTATCTCCTCCAATCCCTCCACTACGCCAGTTCTAATGATTGTGCCATGATCGTCGATTGCAAAACCCTCATCAACAATGACACCCTCCGACATAACGGCGGATCTGACCACATCAATTGGAATATCGCTACCGTCATCGGGGGCATCGACGGAGAACACCGGCTCATTTAAGTCATGTGCATTCGCATTCATGTCCGTCTTTCCTGCGGAAATTTCACTGTGGAGTGTGGGATTGGTGGTGGGCAGCTCCAAAAGCGCTGTGAGTGCCTGTGCCAATGTTAAGCTGGCATGCGAAAGGTTGAAGTCACATGCATGACAAAGTTCAAAAGCCTGGTAAAGATGATCTGTTAGATCAAATAGTACGATGACCAGTGAGTTGACTTACTTTCATAATCAGTTCTTTTTTGTTGATGTCGTCATATGCATTCAGAATCCATCCCACCGAACGATCACGAAGGGTACCAAGTGTGGTGTCAAGCTTAAACAAGCCCAATGGTGTTCCTGCATCCAGGTGAACTATTGTCTCATCGACAATGTCCTTGTGCACCGATCACTTCATGCTCTGTTTAAGCACTCGCTGGATCCCGACATCAAGTGGTTGCGCAAGTCCAGTGAGGTTTCCTGGCACAAATGAGATGATGATATTTTTGTGCGCCTCCTTCATCCAACTGCGACATTCCTTTGATTTGTGCACTGACCAGCAGTCAATCATCCATAGCGAGCACTGAGAAGGCGGTAGCTTGAGCTCTGCCTTCTTAGTATTGAAGTATGGTGCAACGATGTCGTTCACAAGGGTCTTCATTGTTGCTTAAGTGGACCAGTAAGTGTGCGTATGTGAGGGCTCAAACCTGAACCTTTTCTCCTTTGCCTCAGAATACCAGCGGGCTCCTGTACTAGGGCACGAGGCAGTGGTCTGGCCATGAAAAATCATCTGCATCGGGAGCAAATTGCCACTTGCAGATATAGAAGGGACCAATGTGAAAGCCCGTTTTTCATCCATCCCCATGGTCGCGATCTGCTTCTTGCCCTTCTTGTTCCAGGTTCGCTTCCCACCCATCTGGAAATGTGTCTGAGTCTGGTCCGTATTGACCCAGAGTGGAGCGGGTATGCCATGATCACAGATGATATATGCTTGTTGAAGAAACGAGTCAGATAGAATCTGCTCATAATTTATGGGTAGTTTCTGAGCAGCCCTTGTCGCGCTGCGCTCACTCAATCCCAGCGTGCGTAGATATTTCCGTACAAATGAGTCAGAACATCTGAACTGAGTTCCATCAGATGCAATTTGGATGAAAAGATGGGGTGTGCCGTGCTCGATAAACGTGACCATGATACCGCGGATAGTCATGAGGCTGAGAGCTACGCCACTTTCACGTAATGCCTCGAGGCGCTTATTGATTTTGTCACGTATGTCCAGATACGATTCCTATAAGGTGAGCCGATTTAATGAATTGCGATTGCTAGGGTTGAAAAGAATTACATACCAGTATTCCAGTTCGAGTTGAGTGCCCACCTGGTGAATTTCCTGCTGCAGCTCGTCCCAGTACTGCTTCACTCCATTTCGAAATGCCATTGTTCTTGGCAGTCCGATCAATCCAACAGCCTATGACCTGCTCAGTGAGGTGTGCGAAGCTTGTTGGGTCCATACTTTGAGCCTCTCGCAAGATCATGCGTGGCTTCCACAGCTTGCCCGCACGAACAGCGGCTGCTTCTATTTGAGACCAGAGAAAAGGTGTAAACCAGTTGACCCTTTTTGATTGTTGCTGATCATTAACACGCTTGCGGCCCTGAGGTTTTCATTTTGCCCGTCGGTCCTCATTATATTGACGGCGAGGACGCGAGTGTTCCGCAATAACATGGGATCCGAGATTGGATGTTTCGTCGTGTTCTTCAAGATGTTTCTAGATGCCAGGTTAGTCACATGAACATCACAACATATAATACACTGACTGACCCGTTTCTGACCAGGTTTCCAACCGTTGGCTACCTTTCGTTCTTGAACCTTTTCTCGGTGCTCCTGCTGCTGCTCTCGGTCGTGGGCTCTTTGCCAGTCCTTTTTCATGGCTGTCATCCGATCTTCTTCTAGCTCGCGCCGCTCCCTTGTGGTCCTAAGCTCCTCAAAACCTTGATGATCACGATCCGTCTTCTCTTCAATTGATTCCTGACTCCAAAAATGCAAGAGTGTACCAATCTCCGGGCTCACCTGTTTTGTAGTTTTATGTGTCGCTATACCAAATACATCATTCTCATTTGATGATGACTCTGATGATGATTTGGTAGCAGCAGATGGAAATAGGAGTTGTGGTGACGGCAGGTCAACAATGTCGTCCAATTCTTTACACACTCGCTTCTTCTGGGGACTATTGGCTGGTGTAGGTGCATCTGGATGGCCTTTCGAGCGCTTCATATTCTGAGATTTGCCATAGGTGTTTTCCTCCGATGTTGGCTATGAAACATCCACTTCCGAGTCCAAAGCTGCAATACTGGATGCCCGAAACGTGAAGTCAATTCCGTGCGCAAGATCAATTGAATTTGTTGGAGGTGTTGTATTTTCTGTGTTGCTGTTGTCCAAGATCTCACTGTCTGTGGATAATACAGCCATGCGATCAGCAATCTAGGTTTGGAATCAGGGCAAGCTTCTAAATGGGTTGGTATTGCTATGCACCTGTGCAAGAACCTGTTCACCTGTACGAATGAAGGTCTTCATCCTTACTACTTGGATCCCTGAGGTTGCGAGAAGAGGAACACTCTCTGGGAAGGCAAAATGTTCAAGGCTGTTGTGCACAAGGAAGCCACATGACGATGTGTCATTGACCTCTTGGACAGTTATAGGAAGCCGCTGTAGAGAGAACTGGGATTCCGTGTGTTGAGAAAGCCACCATTGGTATGCCTCCAAGATATCAGGAGGGATATTTCCACTGAACAAGTCTCCATACCAAATCAACTCATGCTCGCCATCTATGATGAGCCATACCCAGTGAGGACAGTCCTTCCCAAGGTGATGTTGGGTCAGAGTCATTTGCTTGCACTGCACAATGTCATCTCCAAGCTCCCGGATCCATCGAAAGGATTTTTCGGTCTGGTATGTGCCCACATCTTGTGTTGCAGCTGCCTCCATTATTTTCGGTTAGGTTAGGTAGTGTATATGGTAATTCTGAGAGACAGAGTCTTTCAAGAATGTAGACAGCTACAACAGAAGGGACTAATGGAAAGTATCCAAGAGAATAGGAACAACAAAGAGTCTTTAAAGGAGACAAAATGGAGGACCATGGATATGGGAGAGTTGGAATATAAAGTTGAAACACAATGGGGGGGTATATGGTGCAGATAAACAAAGTAAAGGAACACTCACCCCAAGAGGGGAAGAACAAGTGGCTTAATCTTGTTTTCTGCAGTAATGCTTCTTCAGTTCCCAGGTCTGAGTGGGATGGGGGAGAAAGG
>Ga0137415_10003422_pt1 | contig 15774 bp, 13 predicted proteins | sample CZODoug3_1_1_16f_FD_183082 | JGI IMG/M metagenome (GOLD analysis project Ga0137415, IMG submission 183082) | Vadose zone soil fungal communities from Angelo Coast Range Reserve, California, USA - CZODoug3_1_1_16fungal (Hybrid Assembly) | ecosystem: Environmental > Terrestrial > Soil > Vadose... | reverse complement strand
TGGGAAAAATGAAACATTTGGTTCACTTTTGTGCAGCTCTTCTCGTGGGATTCGCGGGTGCGGTAGCGGCCGAGCCGCAGGCGCGGCCGCTGCCTACCGGAGACATCCAGAAAACGTACGAGAGGCTGCTGAAGCAGATCGACCGCATCCCCATCTACGACAATCATTCCCACGCGACTTTTCCGGACGATGCCGACATGGATGCCATGGCTTCACCGCCCGGCGAAAGCACGGTGATGCGCCTCCGCGACGGGAACCCGGAGTTTGTAGCGGCGGCCAAAGCGCTGTTTAGCTACCCCTTTGATGATTTTAGGCCCGAGCACGCGAAATGGCTGATCGACAAGAAAAAAGCGGTGGAAGCCGCCGGCGGCACGGCGTACTGGAACGGCATCCTCGACAAAATGAACATCGAGACGTGTCTTGCGAATCGCGTGGCTTGGGCTCCTTACCTGGACGCAAAACGCTTTCGCTGGGTATTTTTCGTCGATTCGTTCCTGTTTCCTTTCGACAATCACGACCAGGCGGCAAGAAATGGCGACATGGGCGTGTACATCCCGCTGCAGGAAAGAGTGCTCGAGCGTTACATGAAGCAGGAAGCCGTCGATGGCCTGCCCGCTGGCTTGGCGGGGTACGAAGCATTTGTCCGCGGGACGGTTGCCGACAGTCAGAAAAAGGGCGGCGTGGCCATGAAGTTTGAGGCCGCCTATTTCCGTTCGCTCCACTTTTCGGATCCGCCACGCGAGAAAGCGGAGGCGATTTATTCGAGCTATCACGCCGGGGGCGTGCCCACCGCCGAAGAGTACCGGCTGTTTCAGGATTACATCTTCCGCGTGCTGATCGACCAGGCCGGAAAATTGAAGCTCCCGGTTCATTTTCACAGCGCGGTCGGCATCGGCGATTATTTCAGCTTGCAGAGCGGCAACCCTCTCAACTTAGAAGACGTTTTGCGCGACCCGCGGTACGGCAACGTAAAGTTCGTGCTGATCCACGGCGGTTACCCCTACACGCTGGACATGATTTGGCTGACGGCTGCCAAAAATGTCTACACCGATTCCTCGCTCGTGGGCTATTACGTTTATCCATCGGAGTTGAAGAACATCCTCAAGCAGTGGATTTCGCTGTATCCCGAGAAAATCATGTTTGGCTCGGACGCCTTCCCGTTTAACGATGCGGTCGGCGCGGAAGAAACGTTCTGGCTGGCGGTTCGCTCCGCTCGGACGGCAGTCGCTGCGGCGCTTTCTGAGCTCGTTTCCGAAGGCGCTTTCACGGAAGAAAAGGCCATCGAATTGGCGCGCTTGTACCTGCACGACAATGCCGCGAAATTATATGGAGACATGAAATGAGCATCCCAGTCCAATCGCGACACATCGCCTGGAAGAACGTCGAACGTGAAAAACTGAATCCGCTCATCGACCGGGAGATGGTGGTCGGCGGCAAAATCATGCTGGCGCGCGTGCTGATGAAGAAGGGCGCACACGTACCGCTGCATCACCACCACAACGAGCAGGTGACGTACATCCTCGAGGGCGCGCTGAAATTCGCGATCGATGGAAAAGAAATCGTCGTGCGCGCGGGTGAAGTGCTGTGCATTCCATCGATGATGCCTCATGAAGCCTGGGCGCTGGAAGATACGGTCGACCTCGACGTGTTTGATCCGCCGCGTGAGGATTGGCTGAACAAGACAGACGATTACTTGCGCCACGGCCGCTAGCGCCACCGGAAAACATCAAGATTGTCTTTGACCCAGCCCCGGCATTTTCCTTTGGGATGTGCTCCTGGGACCGGAGACCATTCTAGGCCGTTTCTCTTTTGTGCGATTCTCGCGAAAGAACATAGACAAAGGGCCTCGGTGTTGTTTACCGTAGCTACGTGGCTAATGCCAGGCGTGGGGCCAGAGCTTTGAGGGGAGCATCATCATGAGGCTTTTTGCAACGGCGTTTTTCCTACTCGGAACCGTATGTGCCGCGCAGGCGCAGGAAACGGCGCCTCCGGAAAGCAACGGCAAAACGGAGGCGGCGCCGCGCTTTGTGGCCGTCTCTGCTCCGAAGCCGTCTTTCATCCATTCCCTGACGGCCGGCGATGCGTCTTTCTTCCCAGCGGCGAAGCCCATCGACACGTTCGCGGCGCCAGTGGTTGCCACCGCGTTGGCCTTGCCGCTTGATGCGGCGGGACCCGCTGCTCCCTCGCCTAAGCCAAGGCTTCTCTACGGCAGCCGCGAAGACTACCGCTGGCAGCTTGGGCTTGGCGTTGATTGGATCCGCTTTCGGTCGTCCGTCTTTAATGCCAGCGCGGTGGGCATAAATACATCCTTGACGTATTTCACGAACGAATGGCTGGCCATCGAAGGAAACGTTTCTACGGCATTTGCGCCGCAGATTTTTGACCGCGAACACGTGAAGCTATTGGTCTATGGGGCCGGACCAAAGATCGCTTGGCGACAGAAAAGGTGGGAACCGTGGGCACACACGATCCTCGGCGGAGTTCACCTACTGCCGCAAACGATGGGGAACAGCAAGAATTCCTACAGTATTCAGCTAGGTGGCGGCGCTGATTATCGCTGGAACCCGCGCCTGTCCTTTCGGTTGCAAGGCGACTTCCTGCGCACCGGATTCTTCAATCAATCGCAAAACAACTTCCAGCTCACGGGTGGGTTTGTACTGCACATGTAGTCTAGGATTTCCGGGGGGCGGGAAGGCGCGCTCGTGGAAGTCAAGACGGCACGCCGATCACCAGATCTTGCAGGCCTGCTCGCGAACCATGGCGTCGCCCTTCTTGCAGCCGAAGGCTTGGGCGAAGATGGCCAAGTTTGAGAGCGGCCCATTTCCACGGAAGCGCGCCAGCGGGTGCGGGTTCGTTTTGGTCTGCAGCCGCGCCGCCTCCGGCCGCTGATTCGCGCCCCAGACCTGCGCCCAACCGAGAAAGAATCTTTGCTCGGCCGTGAAGCCGTCGATCTCTTTCGGCCGGGGCTTGCCTTCCAGCGATTTCTCATAAGCAGCGTAGGCGATAGCCAGCCCGCCAAGGTCCGCGATGCTCTCGCCAAGAACCAGTTTGCCGTTTTGGTGCAAACCGGGCTCGACTTCGTAGCCGTCAAACTGTTTTTCCACGCAGCTTGCCCGCTCGTCAAAATTCTTGCGATCCTCCGCACTCCACCAGTTGCTCAAGTTGCCCTGGCCGTCGAATTGGCTGCCGCGATCATCGAAGCCATGTGTGATTTCGTGCCCGATAACCGCGCCCATCCCGCCGTAATTCACCGCGTCGTCCGCTTTCGGATCGTAGAACGGCGGCTGCATGATTCCGGCGGGGAAGACGATCTCATTCATGCTGCTGTTGTTGTAGGCATTGACGGTCGGCGGCGTCATGCCCCATTCGGTGCGGTCCACCGGCTTGCCGATTTTGTCCAGCCGCCGAGCGAACTCAAATTCGCCCCCGCGGAATTGATTGCCCGCATAGGATTTGCGATCGATCATGAGGCCGGAGTAATCGCGCCACTTGTCCGTGTAACCGATCTTCACGGCGAAGGCCTCGAGTTTCGCGGTGGCCTGCCGGCGAGTTTCCGGACCCATCCAGGGCAGCGTTTCGAGGTCGTCGCGCAGCGCCGAGATGAGGTTGTTGACCATCCTGAGCGCGCGAGCTTTGGCATCCGGCGGAAAAAATCTCTGCACATAGACCTGCCCCAATGCTTCGCCAAGCGTGCGATCCGTGGCTTGGACGCAGCGCTTCCAGCGCGGCTGAATTTCCTTCGCGCCGGTCAGCGTCTTGCCTCCGAATTCGAATTCCTCGTTGACGAATTTCTCTGTTAGCGCCGGCGCCGCCGAATCGATCAACTGCCAGCGCAGGTAGATTTTCCAGTCGTCCAGCGAAAGCGCCGTCAACTGGGCGTCGAGCGCCTTGAAAAAATCCGGCTGGCCAACGTTGATTTCCTGGAGCTCCGGATGGCCCATCGCCTTGAAATACGCTTCCCAGATAAAATTCGGCGACAGAGCCTGCAACTCCGCGACCGTCATTTTGTGGTAGGTCTTGTTCGGGTCGCGCATGTCCGTGTTTTTCATGGACGCCGCCGCCAGAGCCGTTTCGATCTTCATTACGGTATCGGCTTCCGCAGCCGCTTTGCCGGCGGGATCGCCAAGAAGTCCGAACATCTTGGCGACGTGCTTCACGTAGGAATCGCGAAGTTCCTTCGATTTGTCGTCGGTCTTTAAATAGTAGTCGCGTTCCGGCAGGCCCAGCCCCCCTTGCGACGCGCCGCCGATCACTTTCGTGCTGTCCTTGGCATCCTGATTCGCTCCGAAGCGGAACAGCGCGTTGACGTATCTCTTTTGCAGCCGGGCAGCTTCCGCCTGCAGATCCGCGGCGCTCTTGATTCCGGCGATGCGCGCCAGTTCCGGATCGATCGGTTTTGTTCCTGCAGCTTCAATGGCGTTCGTGTCCATGCAGCCGGCGTAGAAATCGCCGATCTTTTGCTCATTCGAGCCGGGCGCCGCCTTGGCATTTGCCGCATTTTCCAAAATCTGCCTCAGGTTCTGCTGATTCTTGTCGGCAAGCTGGGTAAACGTGCCCCAGCTCGAATATTCTGCCGGAATCGGGTTGGCCTTCCTCCATCCGCCCATGGCAAATTGATAGAAGTCGTCGCAAGGCTTGCAAGTTTTGTCGAGATTAGCCGCGTCGAAACCCCAGGAAGCCGGCTTGTCCGAATCGTTCGACGAAGCGCCGAGACCGACCCCGGCTAGTCCCAGCGCCAAGGCGCAAACCACGGCGAAGATCGAACGAGCGGAAAAGGATCGCTTTGACATGGCCTTGCCCCTGTTTGGATTCATCGTGGAACCGCGGCAGTTGCCAGCGCTGCGGATTCTAGCCGCTTCACGAGCTGTGTGTGTGACGCATCGGACGGCAGCCACGTTACGCAACAATTGAGCACGTCCAGGTTGCGCGAAAATGCCCGGGTTCTACACGTTCGGAAACATGGGGCGCAACATTTTCCGCGGGCCGGGATTCATCGTCGTGCACAAGGGCTCAGCGAATCACGCTGCCATAGAATGTGTTGCGCGCGCCACGAAGGTCCCGGCCGTAGGATAAGACCACCGTAAGACTTCCCAGAAGACGAACCTTGCATAGCGCGCCGGCATCCCAGAGCCATTCGCGAGAACCGACCAGGCCGGAAGAATCCGCGACTGCTCCGCTGTCGAGAAACGGGCCGAGTTTCACAGTGAGGAAACCGTTCCGATAGACATTCTTGTCGATTTCCCAATTCACGAGGAAGTATCGCCGGCCGAGTGGGGCAGCTCCTTTTCGCCCATCGATTGTGCCGGCGTGTCCGCGAAGCCAGAGGTCGTTGTCGCGCTCGATGCCCAGTTGGAAGAGTTCATCCACGGTGACTTTTCCCAAAGTGCCACCAGCGCGAAATCGCGTTTGCATTTCGTAGTCATCGCCCTGGGCCTGTGGAAGCCAATGCGCAAGCAGCGATCCGCGAAGCGTCCCAAACGGGCCGAGACCGTTCGCAAATTCGCGGCCTGCTCTCGCCTCGGCCGCGGCATCCAGCCTGAAGCGGCGCTCGGGGACGCGCACGAGCGAGCGGCTGACGCCAAGCCATCCCGCAAGAGAAGTCGTTGCGGTGAAGAATGGCCGCTCCGAGGACGATAGAGGACCACCTAGATTTCGAAAGTCGCGATGGGCAACCTCCGCGCCGCTCGTCCAACTCCACCGGCCGCTCCCCACGGAACGGAATTCCGCACCGGCTGCGACGCGCCGAATGTTCAAATTGCTCCGAGGCGTGCCCGCGCTGAGGAAAGTTCGCGTCAGGTTCCAGTTTTCATTGCGGGCATCGGCAAAAAAGCGCAAACGCAGGCCCGGATCCCCGTAGATGGGCATGGAAACGGTGAGAGAGACGCGCCGCTTCTCCGAATCCCACCTCGCCAGTGAGGTCACATTCACCGCGGCATGGCCGAGATTGTGAAACTCCGGGTAGACCGTGGCATACGGCAATCCGCCGAAGAGTGAAGCGATGCCTTCGGCCTTCCCTTCGCCCCAGCCGTTTCTCTCCGCCAGATGCAGCGTCGCGTCGTAGTTCCCGGAGTCCGCTGGCGTGAGCTCCATGCGCCGATCCGAAAACACGCCCAAATTGTCCAGCCGGGCTTCCGTAGTGAGAAGCGCATCTCCGGAGAGGACTTGCGGGGCGTTGAAAGCGATCGCACGGTTCCGGAGCGATTCCTTGAGTTTAAGAGGCGGTAGAATCGCGACGCTTCCGAGCCGCGGCTTGTCTAGAGGATTCCAGTATTTGAGCGCCGCTTCCAGATTGCCTTCGAGAAAATAGATGGTTGCCAGGAATTCGCGCGCGTAGGCATCTTGCGGGGCGAGTCGAAGGGCCGCGTGCAGGCGCTGCTTCGCGCCAGGAAAATCCTTTTGCTTGTAGGCAACGCCGGCCAACTCGACCAAAAACTGCGAGTCTCGCGGCGCTTTCCGTAAGCCCGCCTCAAACGCCAGTTTCGCTTCGCTCCATTTCTCCTGGCGCGCAAGAGCTAGACCCATCAGGAAATCAAGGTCCGGCGATTGATCGGCGGGACCCCGCGCCAGGCTTACTGCCTCTTCCCAGCGCTTATCATCGAAAGCTTTTTGTGCGGCGGACAGGCGAGCTTGATCCGAGGAGTAATCCTGGGCGGAGGCCGGCGAGCCCAGCATGAAAATAATAGTCAGCAGAACTATCACGCGGCCTTTTCGGGCACCGCCAGCAGCATCCAATTGCGGTTCGGCCGCCATTCTTTTTCAAACTCTGCGCGTTCGGCACGGAGAAGCTTGCCTCGCGCCGGATCGTTCATGAAAACTGCTCCGCTCTGCCAGTCGATTCCCGTGACCACGACGTAATGCAGTGGAGCTTTGGCGCTCCCCGGTTGCAGGCTTACGATCAGCGGCCGGCCCTGTTTCAGTTGCTCTTCAAGGTCTTTCCACTCTCCATCGAGACGGAAAACACGGAAGCCGGAGTCCTTCAGATAGCCTTCCATGTCGGAAGCATAGATCCCGCGGGCTTTCGGCGAATACAGCTGTTTTTGAATGAGTGCGGCGTCGGCCCGCTGCGGATCCATCCGCGCGCCATGAGCATTCCAGTATTGCAGAACCATGGAAATCGCCGCGGACCCGCAGCCGTCCTCGCTCTGTCTTACGAACGGCACATCGAGCCACACTCCGGCCTTCTCCTGGGGCGCCGGCTGGACGAACCGCCCCAGGAAGAGAAGCAGGAGCAAACCGAGAGCAGCCCTGTTCATGGTCGTAAGCTACAGTTTCGAGGTGCAAGGATCAGCGAAGGGCCACAACCAAGACGATGATGCCAATGGCGATCAGGATAATCCAGAGCAGATCGCGATCGGATATGCGTCCCGCAGCGAAATCGCTCTGCGCTTGGCGGGACCGCACGGCCAGCTTGGCAAGGTCTTCATCGCTCAATTGCCCGACGGCTTTATCCACCTTCTGGTAGTCGAGGTTGACGGATTTCAACGCTTTCTGACCGGGGTCGGAAGAAAGCAGCGTTCGAACGGCTTCCTCGTTCGATTGACGCGTCTGGGCCGGCCGTGCGGCGTCTTTGTTCAGGTCGCTCAGAGAAACGACATGTTGCTTGTCTTGGGCCCGCGCCGGGATTCCCGCCGAAACAAACAAAGCGGCAATCGCCAGCATCGACACACACAGCTTCACGCGAAAACGCATTCTTCCTCCTTTTGTTCGGCTGGGGGTAAGACTAGTTTACGAATTGCGGGGCTTCGTGACAAGAAGCTTCTCCAAAATCCTGCAGCCAGATACGCGTTGGCGGCCCATGCGTCACTTCGCGGGCAACGGTTTCTGGTATTTGGCGAGGTCCACGGACTGCCATTCACCCTGGATGATCGCTGCGCGAATCTGCGCGGCGATCTTTCCCTTGCGCAATTGCTCGTAAGCGTAGAAATCTTCGCTGATGCAGATGTTGCATCCCGCGCCGTGTTTGCTGGCGAAGCAATCGAGGAGGCTGCCGTGCCCCTGGCTGCGGTCGCAGTGGCAGTAACACGGCTGCTGGTAGAGCGTTTTTTTGATTCGCGCCGCAACCGTGTACGCATTTTGCACCAAGGGATCGCTGAAGAACTCCGGATTCATCGTGGCCGGGAGTGCGCCGGGCGGAGCCTGATGGTGATAAGCGGGCACAGGTTCCGTGGTCCCGGACTGAGGAGTGCCCGGGCCCGCGGGAGAACCGGAAGCGGCCCTTTCCGGCAGGACTGCGAACGCCAGGGCCAGGCAGCCAAGAGCTGCACTGCCCAGCAATCTTCTGCTTCGAAACATGGTTGTCTCCCGGTAGTGCACGAATCGCGAATTCTTCTTCTTCCTTGTCTACTTTACGGTGATGGAGCACGAATTTCCACCATGCTCAATTTTCGTTGCTTTCGAAGGCAACGATCAAGGCAGCCGCACGACGGCAATCCGAACCGCAGCAAGTTTTGTCACGTCCATGATTTTATCCCCGTTCAGATTGTCAATCTGGCTGTTTGCAATGAAATAGAAATCATTGCCGCGGATCGCTCCCGTCGTGGGAAGCGTGGTGAATGGCGTGCGATTCTCCAGTACCGTGACTCGCGTCACGCGATTGCCGTCTCTTGAAAGCTTGAAAGCGGCAACCCGCGGCGAGCCCATGCCGTTCTGAACGGCAATCAAGCTGCCGTTGTGCCAATAGAGTCCGTCGGCCGCCGCGGTCGTATTGCGCGGGCCGGGATCAATGTCCCGGCTGCTGTTGTCCGCCAGATCGACCTTCACAATGCCGACCGCGTCCGCAACGTACAGTGACCGATCGTCGTCCGCCAGCGCGATTCCGTTCGGGTAGAAGAGTGTTCGATAGACAGGCAAGGCATGGAACGCACCGGAGTGCGGATCAAGCCGGAACACTTTGTTGTTCAAGCTGTCTGTTGTAATCACTTCCCCGGTCTTGCGTATCACCAGGTCGTTGAAGCCATGTTTCGTACTGTCTTTCGGGGCAAAACGTCCCAGCAGTTTACCCGCGGAATCGAAATGCACGAGTTCGGTCCGGCCCGCGTCCTCAAAGGTATTGGCCCACACCGTCCCGTCCGCAGGGTCAAGCCGGATTCCCAGCACCGGCAAGAGACCGTAGCGATCCGCAGGCACAAAATCCGAGACTCTCCCCTCCGCATCGATCTTCACAATCTTCTTTCGGTTCAGGCTCCCCAAATAGAATAGGTTTTGCTTCGCGTCGTAGGCCAGCCCTTCGGGAATGAGATCCTTTTCGTCCGTGACGAAAGCAAGCCGGGCCCGCGCGACTGCCGGAAAGTCTCGGCGCACGGCAGCGACCAAATCGTCGAATTCTTTCATGCCCTTGGACCCGAGAAATGACGGGGAACCTGACGGGTCGAACCCTTCGCGCAAGGCCAGGCATTCCTTCAGCAAGGCCAGAGCCTCCCGCGTTTCCCCCAAGTGCTGTTTGGCTGTTGCCAGGAAAAAGAGTACGGCACCGCGATCCGGCACGACCGTCTTCAGTTTCTCTACGACGGCAATTTGCTCGCGAACCTCGGCAGCATCGTCGGGTTCAGCCAGAACGCCCTTGATTTGCTCTTTTTCCTTTTCTTGCGAATACGCCGCAAGTGGGAAACTCGGCAGAGCCGCAACCAAACATGACGTAAGGAAGAGGGACCGCGGAATGTGTTTCATCACGCCCGTTTAGACGACTGAAAAACCATTTCGCGCGCGACCACTGGCCTTTTTAGACGAGCACAGCCGCGGCCGCAGGTTGCGCCGGTGGCCGTGGAGACACGGAAGAGGTGGTTCCTTGATGCTTTGCACGGAGGTGCCGCTGCATGCGTCGGCCCCAGCTCCGCACAAAGGAAAAATTGAGCGCGCCCCCGATAGCGGAGCTGGCAAGAGGTATGAGACGGCCGGCCCATTTTTCCGCAGCTTCCGCGCCGATTTTGGTGGCCAAGCGCCCCACGATGCGCGGAACCAGCTTTTCCAGAATTTGTTTTTCAGCAAGATCTTTTCCGTAGTCAATCCCGGCGGCGGCCGCCGCGGCTTTCCACATTTCTATCCGCTGATCGCGTCCGTGCGTTTCGAATCCGTAAAGCAGAGAAAGCCGCTGGATCAACCGCAGCGTGATCACCGTCAGAATACCGGCGTCCGGCAAAAAGGTGATCATTCCACCGAGGCCGAAGCCCGCGCCCTCGGCAAGAGCCAGCCGCTCCGCGTCGCGAATTAGTTGCTTGGCGATGGCCTCCAGGCGCTCCACGGGAACGTCCTTCATGCGTGAAAAGTTCGGCACCCACAGTCCATGCTTGTCGGAGAGTTCGCGCCGGAAGTCTTGCGGATCAATTTCGATCGAGCGGAGTCCGCGCAACACGCCAAACCTCAAGAACCGCCCGACGGTGCGTGCCGCCAGCGAGCCCCCGCGCGAGTTATATAACCTAGGCATGCCTACAATCATCCTACGGCGGTTAGAACCGCCTAGCAACCGCAGCGTTGCCAGGACTGTCTAATCTGCCGCTGGCTGTTGGATCAGGGGAGGGGGAGTTACCCGGAACGCGGCAAGATACCCCGAGTCCTACTTGACGCGGACAAGTTTTTGAGTAAACTGCATTTTTCTCTATGGCCACGATGCCACAATTCGTTCCCGTCGAAGTCGTCAACGATTTTGACTTTCCGCAGCGGGAAGCCGCTTTTTTCTACGGCCTGTTCCTGCGCGGCCATTCCCCGGAGCAATTGCGCAGGGATATCGAAGTTCCCCCCGCGGTCCTGGCCAAATGGCACCGTGATGCGGAGCGCGACCCACAGTTGCGCGACATCTTCTCCCGCATGGCCGACTACCGCCGCCATGTGCTCGCCATTTTCGATTCCCTGGTAGGCTCAGACGGCCTTCCCAAGCGCGTTCAGTAGCCTTCGCAACTCTTGATCTCCTTGCCAGAACTTCCTTGCAATCCCCTGTACTTTCGTTCAGGCCAAAAACTGTCAGGCAACCAAACTAGTCAGCGCATGTTCTAACCCGATTCAGGGCACAAGTGTCACAAAATGAAGGGGATTCCTCGATTGACGGGGAGCTTGTCCGGGGGTTAGAATCGCAACGTCCTAGATCTTGAGGTGTATTCATGTCACGGGTAGCGCGTACCCTATGGGCTTCCGCTTTTTCACTTTTCATCGTTCTTCCATCGATTTTCGCGCAACAGGGCCCAGATCCCGCGGCGGCTCCAACGCCGCAAAAGCTCACCAAAGAAACCAAAAAGAAGATGAAGAGGACCCTCAAGGAACTGGACGGTTCCTACAGGCAATGGCTCAGCGAGGACGTCACCTACATCATCTCGCCCGATGAGCGCAACGCCTTCCTTCAATTGGACACCAACGAAGAGCGCGAGCAGTTCATCGAACAATTCTGGCTCCGGCGCAGCAGCAATCCCGACTTGCCGGAAAATGATTTCAAAGAAGAGCACTACCGCCGCATTGCCTACGCCAACGAGCACTTTGCCTCGGGTATTCCTGGATGGAAGACCGATCGCGGCCGCATGTACATCATGTGGGGCCCGGCCGATGAGGTTGAATCCCACCCGACCGGCGGCACCTATGACCGGCCGATGGAAGAAGGCGGCGGCTCAACGAGTACCTATCCATGGGAAACATGGCGCTGGCGCTATCTGGAAGGCATCGGAGAAAACATCATTCTCGAATTCGTCGATCCCAGTGGTTCCGGTGAGTATCACATGACCATGGATCCGGGCGAGAAGGATGCACTTCTCCATGTGCCCGGGGCGGGTCTGAGCCAGATGGAAGCTATGGGCATGTCGTCGAAGGCGGAGCGATTTTCACGCTCCGATGGCATGACTACGCCGAGATCCATGGGAGGCACGCCCGAGAGCATGAATGAGTTCAGCCGCCTTGAGCTCATGTCCAAGGTGAATAGGCCTCCCGCCGTGAAATTCAAGGACCTCGAAGCGGTAGTGACTTCGCGCATCGTTCGGGATCAGGTGCATTTCAATTGGCGAACGGATTATCTGAAGGTGACGAACGACACCGTGCTCGTGCCTGTGACCATCCAGATTCCAAACGGCCAGCTTTCCTTCACGGCGAAGGAAGGAATTCACTCCGCCACCATGAATATCTTTGGACGTATAACCACCCTGACTGGCCGCGTGGTGCAGACGTTTGAGGATTCCGTTAGCCGCGATTTCCCCGATTCTCTGTTCCAGCAGTCCCTGAAGATGCAATCGATCTACCAGAAGGCCGTTCCCTTGCGTCCAGGACTGTACCGGCTGGATCTGGTGATCAAGGACGTACAAAGCGGGAACGTCGGGGTGATCAACAGCCGCCTGGCGGTGCCGCGCTACAATGACGAAAAACTTGAAGCCAGCTCGTTGATTATCGCTGATCAAATCGAACATGTTCCCGCCAAACAGATTGGCTCGGGTCAGTTCGTCCTGGGCTCTTCAAAAGTCCGGCCGCGGCTCGAGGCGGATTTCACAACCGCGGACAAGCTTGGCGTTTACATGCAGGTGTACAACCTGAAGCCCGATGACACGACGCACAAGTCCAGTGCCACGTTCCAATACACGGTCAAGAAGGGCACTGAGTCGATCATGCAGTTCAAGGAAACCTCGGTGGAGATGAAGCAGACCGGCGACCAGGTCACCATTGAACGCCTTCTGCCGCTTGCCACTCTGGCGCCGGGGAAATACACCCTTGAGGTCAACGCCACGGACACGCTTTCCAAGCAGACGATTTCGCGAACGGCAGATTTCACGGTGAAGGCTGCGCCGGAGACCAAGACCGTGGCCAAAGCCGCACCGGGGAGGTAACAAAACGTGAAACAGGAAAGGCTCCGAATCCTGGGGGCCCTGGTCCTGACCGCCGTGGTGTTGTCCTTCGGGACGCAACGGGCGGCCGCGCAAGCGAAGCTCGTCCCAGGGAAGCTTGCGGGAGTGGTGCGGGACTCGGCGGGAACGCCGCAGTTGGGCGCGAATGTCGAGTTGATCGCCGAAACGGGAGCACCCGCTTCGCGCGGCTTCTTGACGAATACGCAGGGCATCTTCCGCGGGGAGAAGCTTTCTCCCGGCCTTTATACTCTGCGCGTGACTCTTGCTGGATTCCTTCCCACGCTTGAAAAACATATCCGCGTTACTTCGAATTTGACGACCGTCGTCCGCGTCGAGCTCGAATCCATGTTTGCCTCGCTCGATCAGTTGCGGCGCACTCCCTCGAACACTCCCGTCGAAGCGGATAATTGGAAGTGGGTGCTGCGCACGGCCTCGGCAGTGCGCCCGGTTTTGGAATGGATAGACGATGACGCAGCGAACGCTTCCCGGGTCGGCGTGGAATCCAGCGTTCCGCGCGGTCCAAGATTCCGCCTGGAATTTACAGACGGCGCACGCCGTCCTACTTCGGCCTCCAGTGTTGCGTCTTCTCCCTCTACCGCCGTTGCCTATGAGCAAAGCCTTGGCGGCACGAGCAAGATGATCCTGGCTGGGCAGATGAGCTACGACCAGGATGCACCCGGGGGCGGAATTGCCACCGTGTGGTTGCCGACGGGGACACTCGGGGCCGGTCCGCATACTGCGCTGGTTTTGCGTGAAGCCAAGCTCGGACCCGAGGGGCGTACTTTTCGCGGCGTTCGCATCGATCAGGGTGGTGCCTTAGCCCTCGGCAACCGGGTGGCTTTCCGCTATGGAGGCGAGTACGTCCTCGTGGGCCTCGGAGCCGCGGCATCCTCCATACGCCCACGCGCAGAAATCAATATTCGCATTACCGACGATTGGAGCACCGCGCTGATTTTTGCTTCGATGCCCAGTGGCCCCGCTCCGCTGGAAGCGAGTGACGCGCAGCCGGGCGGTGCATTGGCCGCTGCACTGAATGAATTGGATGCGTTTCCCGCATTGCTCTGGCGCGGGGGGCGCCCGGTCCTGCAGAGCGGCAAGCACGAGGAAATGGCTGTGGAGCGCAAGATCGGCACGCGTGGCAAATTGCAGATCGCCGGTTTCCATGATGACAACCGCCACGTGGCCGTCTTCGGCCGCGGCGACGGCCTTCCCGCTACCGATTATTTCCAGGATTATCTTTCTGACGGATTTGCCTATGACGGGGGTTCCTCCAGCAGCTGGGGCACCCGCGTCGCGCTGCGAGAAAAGCTGGATGGAGATGTGGAGCTCACTGCTGTTTATTCTTTCGGCGGCACGCTGGCGCCGCTGGACGGAGCGGACGGATCGCTCCGGGACATACTCCGCACAACGCAGCGGCATTCGTTCGGGGCCAGCGTCTCTGCAAAAGTGCCGCGCGTCGGCACCAAGGTCAATGCCGGATACAAGTGGGTAAACGGAGTCACTGTTTCCCGCGTAGACGCTTATGGTGAGTCTCTTTTCCAGTTCGATCCCTATCTGCACGTGAGCCTCCGCCAGCCGCTGCCGAGATTTGCTCTCGGCCGTTGGGAAGCCATCGCCGACTGCGACAACCTATTGGCGCAGGGTTCCGTGTCCGCGACGAGCAGAGATGGTCACGTGGTCCTGCTCCCGGCTTTCCGGACATTCCGGGGTGGTCTTAGCGTTCAGTTTTAGGAGTCTCCTAAGTTCTCGAAAGCTGTATTTGTACTTCCAGAAAGTGGATGCCACCGGAGAATCCAGCCTCGGGCCTCCGTAATATGTTCAAGATACTAGAGTTCGGGGAAGCGCCAGCTACCAAACATTGGACATTGGTTTGCACCGGACTTCTTATCCTGGGGTGTATTCCAGCCCTCTTGGGTGTTTTTGAGCCATGAAGCAGAACCTGCGAGTCAGTCTCGGAGCGGTCGTACTGGCGCTAGCCACGCTGGCCGCGATGATTTTCGCTTTGCTGAACTTTGACCAGCGGGCCCGCTACGAGCTCGTCTACGACGGTGTTGCCTGGCTCGATACGGATCACGGCGTGCAGGCGAAGCAAGTTTCACCGAATTCGCCCGCCACTCGCGCGGGAATTCACGCCAACGATGTTTTGCTCAGCATCAACGGCGCGCATGTCACAAGAGCTACGGAAGTTGCGCGGCGCTTGGATCGCGCCGGGCTCTGGACGCAGCTGCGGTACAAGCTCTCGCGCAACGGCGAAGAGTTTGAGACTCCGCTCGTCACCGCACCCGCGGAAAAGCCGCTCGCCACGGAAAATTATCTGCGCGTCGTGGGCCTGCTGTTCTTGTTCATCGGACTTTTCATCTTCGCTCGGCGGTGGAATGCCCCTCGTGCCGTGCACTTTTACGTCTTTTGCCTCGTCTCTTTCATCTGCTGGTCGTTCCACTACAGCGGAAAGCTAGACACCTTTGACTGGGAAGTGTATTGGGCGGAGGTCGTGGCCCGCCTGCTCGCTCCCGCGCTACTTCTTCACTTCGCCTTGGTTTTTCCGGGGCGAACTGAAACAGCCATTCGCTCTTCTTCGAAACTCGTGGCTGTGTACCTCCTGCCGCTCGCTCTGATTTTGATCCATGTCAGCACGGCCCTGAATGCCTTCGGTTTTGTGCCCTGGCTCGGTGCCTACATGGTTCTTGAAAAGATCGAATTCAGTTATCTTGCTGCCTGTTTCCTGGTTGCCGGGCTTGTTTTCTATCGGAGCTACCGTGAATCCCCTTCCGGTGTTCTCCGGCAACAGTTGAAGTGGCTGACTGGCGGAACGCTCATCGGCACTTTGCCGGTCTCGTTGTTTTACATCCTTCCGTTGGTGCTCGATGCCAACCTGGACGCGCATCCGTGGATGAAGATGTCAGTCTTGAGCCTCGTGCTGATCCCCCTGTGTTTCGGCTATGCCATCATCCGCTACCGTTTGATGGAC
>Ga0137415_10003421_pt1 | contig 15774 bp, 11 predicted proteins | sample CZODoug3_1_1_16f_FD_183082 | JGI IMG/M metagenome (GOLD analysis project Ga0137415, IMG submission 183082) | Vadose zone soil fungal communities from Angelo Coast Range Reserve, California, USA - CZODoug3_1_1_16fungal (Hybrid Assembly) | ecosystem: Environmental > Terrestrial > Soil > Vadose... | reverse complement strand
AAAACGCTGAGCGGCGGCGAGCGCAAGCGTCTGAACATCGGCCTCGATATGATCGGCATGTCGGACGTTTATCTTTTCGACGAGCCGACCTCCGGCCTTTCCTCGAAGGATTCCGAGCACGTCATCGAGATCATTCGCAGCATGGCGCACAACAAGATCATCATCGTCACGATCCACCAGCCGAGCTCCAAACTTTTCCAGATGTTTCACAAGGCCATCCTGCTCGACAAAGGCGGGCAGCTCGTCTTCTTCGGCACGCCGTCGGACATGCTTCGCTACTTTGCCGAGGCGGAACATCAACACCAATTCGGGGCCGAGCTGGGCGCGTGCCCGTCCTGCGGAACAACGCGCCCCGAATTTATTTTCGATGTGCTCGAGACGCCGCTGCGCGATCTGAGCGGCGACATTATTTACGAAGAAAATAATCGCGGGCAGCTCGTTGCCGCGCGCCGTTATTCGCCGGAATTCTGGCGCGACAAATATGAGGCGTTCCGATTGATCCAGGACGTCAAACAAGTTTCGTTGCGCAAAGAACCGGTCGCGCCGTTGCCCGCCGCGCCCACGCAGAAAAAGCGATTGCCCTTTCGCTGGCACGACGAGTGGACGCAATTTCGGACGTTGTTGCGCCGCTCATTCGTGAGCAAATTGCGCAATCGCGCCAATCTCATTATCACGATCGGCGTCGCGCCGGTGCTGGCGCTCCTCATCGCCACTACCCTGCGCTACTCGGATAGCGGGAAATACGATTTCGCCTCCGCCTATCACATCCCGACATTTCTGTTTCTCAGCCTGATCGTCGTGATGTTCCTTGGCCTAACCAATAGCGCCGACGATATCATTCGCGACCGAGCGGTGCTGCAACGCGAGCGCAACCTCAACGTTCGGCTGCCTTACTACGTGATCTCGAAAACCCTCACTCTCGGCGTTTTTGCGCTTATTCAGTCGGTGCTCTTTGTTTTGATCGGCAATTACGTCCTGGAAATCCGGGGGATGTTTTGGGCCGATCTGGGCATCATGCTCATAACGGCGATGGGGGGCGTGTCGCTTGGTCTCGTCGTCTCGTCGCTCGTCGCCGATCCAAAAACTGCGGCCAACATCGTCCCGCTCGTCTTGATTCCGCAGATCATCATGGGCGGCGCGCTCATCAAGTACGAGGACATGAACCGAAACCTCGCGCTCGTTTACGCGCTCACGCACTGGTTTTCCGAGCACCCAAGCAAAGAGCAAGCCAAGAAGATGGAGAGCAAGCTTCAGGTGCCCTTTATCTGCCAGTTCGTCGCCATGCGCTGGTCGTACGAAGAGCTCATCGTCGCGCAAGCGAAGCTCAATCCCTTAACCCGGCGGCAGGACCGAGCGCAGCGTGAGATCGACCGGATCGTCGCCAAACATCGACAAGATCCTGCGGAAAGTAAGCGACTCGACGACCTGAAAGAAACGCTTGCGGTTCTTTCCGGCTTGGAAGCGAAATCGGCCAGCGAGCTCGATTATTATCTTAGACTGGTCGATCAAATTCTGGATCGCAAACGGCCCTTTGAGCGCGCGCTTTTCAAGCCCGCGACCGGCCCGATCACGGCCGAGCAACTTTACTTGAACCAAAAGGTCTCGGATTTGATTTCCAACGCCGAGATGGAGCAAAATGATTATCGGCGCAGCAGCCGGCCGAACGTTTTCTTCGGCCCAGAAAAACGCCATCTCGGCATTAAAGTCGGCGTTTTCTTCTTCAACACTATCGTCTTGATTGGATCGACACTCGGCTTGCTCGGACTACTGCACTGGATTTTACGCCGGCAATTAGAAGTGCGACGGAGCTAGATAGTGATAAGTGATTAGTTCGATATTGGGCGTTGGGCCTTAAATTGTTTGACCAACTATGAGCAGAGATAAAACCACGCGCTTGATCGTCGCCGCCAGTGAAAACGACGCGGACATGTTGTATGCGACGAGATTTTTCGCGCCCGATCCGTTCATTTTTCTCGAGCAGAATGGCAAGCGCACCCTGGTTTTGAGCGACCTGGAGATCGATCGCGGTCGCAGGCAAGCCGAGGCGGACGAATTTGTTTCGTTCAATAAACTGGAGCGCGAAGTGCAGGACAAAGATCGGCATGCACCGCCCTACGAGAAAGTCCTGGCCCATTTTCTCCGGAAACGCGGCGTCAGATCGACTATCGTTCCGGCAAATTTTCCGCTCGGCTACGCGCAGGAGCTAGCCGCAAATAAAATCCGGCTCCGCGCGACGAACGGACTTTTCTGGCCGAAGCGCGAAGCAAAATCCGAGAAGGAAATCGAAATGATCGGGCGCGCGTTGCGAATTACCGAAACCGGGCTGAAGCGCGCCATCGAAGTTCTGAAAGCGTCGAAAGCTGGCGCTGGAAAAAGATTGCGCTGGAATGGCAAAACGTTGACCTCGGAAATGCTGCGCGCGGAAATTGATTCCGCGATCTTGCGCGCGGGCGGAAATCCGACGGGCACGATCGTTGCCGGCGCCGATCAAGCATGCGATCCGCATGAACGCGGCTCCGGCCCGCTTTACGCGAGTTCGTTGATCATTCTCGATGTTTTCCCGCGCGACATGAGAACGGGATATTTTGGCGACATCACTCGGACGGTTGTGCGCGGACGGGCGAGCGATGGGCAACGAAAACTTTGGGAGACAGTGAAAGCCGGACAGTCGCTGGCCTTGAAACGAATCAAGGCGGGTGTGGATGGGATGAAAATTCACAAAGCGATCCAGGAATTTTTCACGCAGCGCGGCTATCCGACCGAGGTGCGAAACGGCCGCCAAGTCGGATTTTTTCACGGGACCGGACATGGACTCGGGCTTGAGATTCACGAGTATCCGCGTTTGCAAAAAGTCACATTGAAGGATCGACAGGTGCTCACGGTCGAGCCGGGTCTTTATTATCCGGGCCTCGGCGGCGTGCGCCACGAAGACGTGGTCGTGGTGACGAAGAGCGGTCACCGAATGCTTTCGCGTTTTCCCAAGCGATTGGAAATCTGAACGAAGCGCGCGGCGAAGCGTCTAATCCATTGCTATGGAGACGTTTCGCGCGGACGGGGGAAGTCCTGCGCGCACGAAGTGACAATTCGTTTTGATGCACTAAATTAAGATCGACATGTTTTACCCTGGCGGCGGCGGATTTCTTTTCGGGCATTATTGGCTGCTCTACATCGGTGTTCCGATGATCATTGCGCTTTGGGCGCAGTTCCGAGTGAGTAGCGCGTTTCGAAAATGGGGCGAGGTGCGGGCCAGCTCCAACATCACCGGCGCGGAATGCGCGCGGGAAATCCTGGAGGCGGCGCAAATTCACGATGTCGATGTGGTCGAGACCAACGATTTTCTCGGCGATCATTACGATCCGGCGAGCAAGAAGCTTTGCCTCTCGAGCAACGTATTCAACACGCCGTCGATCGCAGCGCTCGGCATCGCTGCGCATGAGACCGGTCATGCCATTCAACACGCCAAAGCTTACGCGCCGCTCATGGCACGGATGACGATTGTGCCGGTGACGATGTTTGCTTCGCGCATGCTGCCGTTTGTGATCTTTGGCGGCCTCTTCTTTCACATTACCGGCCTGATCACCCTCGGCATTTATTGCTATCTCATACTTCTGGTTTTCCAATTGATTACCCTGCCGGTGGAGTTTGATGCTTCGCGGCGCGCGAAAATTATTTTGCAGCAGATGGGCATCGTGCAGCCGGGCAGCGAAGTTGCGGGCGTGAACAAGGTTCTCAACGCGGCCGCGCTCACCTACGTGGCGGCTTTCATTGCGGCACTCGGCAACCTGCTCTGGCTGCTTTCCGTGCGCGATCGCCGCGATTGATCCGCGCCGGACATTGAAGAAGATGAATCCTTCCGTCGCGCTACCGCCCGCTCGTCGCCTAACCGATTTGTTATCGTCGGGTCTCGGCGCGCGTGCTAAATCTAAGCGGGAGGCGATGAACCAGGCGAGAAAGGACGAAGATCAGCAGCTGGTGGCGCGCACGCAAGCGGGCGACGCCGCCGCCTTTGACCAGTTGGTCGTGAAATACACCCCACGTCTCTACGGTCTGGTTTATAACATGACCTCAAACCACGAGGACACGAACGACCTTTTGCAGGACGTTTTTTCCAAGGCTTACAAAGCCATTCGCGGTTTTCGTGGCAAGTCGTCGTTCTACACCTGGATTCACTCCATCGCCGTGAACATGACGCTTAATTTTCTCAAAAAACGCGGCCGCCGTTTTCATCTCAGCCTGGACGATGTCGATTCCAGTATTCAGAATGACAAGGAATTTCTGGAGCTGACGGCGACGAGCAGCCCGGTGCGGGAAGCGGACCTGTCCGAGCTCCAGCGAAGATTGAACGAGGCCATGATGAAATTGTCTGATGAACACAGAGCCGTGGTCACCATGTTCCACATTCAAGGGATGCCCCACGCCGAGATCAGCAAAATCTTGCGCGTTTCGGAGGGAACGGTACGTTCCAGGCTCTTCTACGCGAATCGGCAACTGCAAAACTATTTGGACGAATTCCGCAAAAACCCGGTTGCTTAAACCGCGCGGCCATGGACGAATTTGACGATAACGAAATTGCAAAACTGCTCCGGCTGAAACGCTACGAGCAACCGCCGCCCGCTTACTTCGATAATTTCCTGCACGAATTTCATCGCCGGCAGCGCGATGAATTGCTCCGCCAGCCGCTTTGGCGGATTTGCCTGGAACGCACTCACGACTTCATGTTCCGGCTCAATGTTCCTTCCCTGACGTCCTATCCGGCGGCGATCGCAGCGGTCTTGATCTGCGCCGCGGTCATCTCGCTCAGGATTTACCAGGAACCGGAAATCGCCAGGGTCGCCGTCCGGAGTCGGCCAGCACTATCGGCGACGACGAATGCAGAAGGAGAATGGACGCTCGCATCCCCGGTGGCCACGCGGGTTTTCACTACGCGGTCGCTTCGTAATTCCAGTGAAAGCGCCCGCACTCACCGGGCCGCCGCACCGCCGCGCTATGTGCTCGATAGCGTTCCCGTGAGTTATGAGCCGACTTTCAAATTTTAGTCGCGCACCGGAATTTCTTTTCCGGCTTCACTTCGCGTCCATCTCCAGACTGACCCTCGCGCTGATTTTCTTCGCGGCGACGGGCCTCGTTTGGGCTCAGGACCTGCCCACTTCCTCCATCAGCCGCCAGGTCAAGGATGTCTTCGGGCACGCGGCCAAGGCAGTGGTGAAGGTTCATGGGGTCGATGAGCACAGCGAAATTTCTGGGACCGGATTTTTTGTCGATCCAACCGGCACGCTTTACACCTCCTACACGGTTGGCGGTGAAGCGGGAAATTTCACGATCGAGTTTGAGGGCAAAGAATATCCAGCGCGCCAAATTCTGGCCGATATCCGCAGCGGGATGGCCATCTTAAAAGTAGATCTCGCGACGCCGGCGTTGCCGATCGGCAAATCCGAGCAACTCGAAATCGCGACACCGGTCGTCACCATCGGTTACCCACTCGACCTGCCCGAAACGCCCAGCTTCGGCATGATCGCCGGGTTTGATCGGAAATATCTCGGCCGCTATTTTTCGACCACGCACTTGCGCGTCAATTTGCCGACCCAGCGGGGAGAGGCCGGCGCGCCGCTCTTGAATTTGAACGGCGAGGTCGTTGGCATCCTGGTTAGCAGTCTGGAGAACAATTCCGCTTGTTACGCTTTGCCGATCGATGCGGCGGAAAAAATCCGCCGCGACTTTGTCCGTTTCGGTGAAGCACGCCATGGCTGGATCGGTATCAACGTTTCCCAAGCGCCGGCGCCGGTGGAGGGTTCCCGCGCGGAAATGACTGAGATTATGACTGGAACCCCGGCCGCGGATTGCGGGGCCAAAGCCGGTGATATCCTCTTGCAAGTCGGCCGCACGAAAGTGTGCGAGCCCGAAGACGTACTGGACGCTTCGTTTTTCATTACCGCCGGCGACATCGTGCCCATCACGGTGATGCGCGGCAACGAGAAGTTGACCTTCAACGTGCAGGCGGATTTTCATCCAGCCAGCCAGCGCCCGCCCTTGATTGCCGCGCCGACGATGAATCAAGCTATTCCGCTTAAGCTCGATTCCCAAGTGCAGCGCAGGCCATAAAGGTACCGCCGGCCTCCGGCTTGCGAATTGAATTAGGCCACAGCGAATGGCGTCGTTTCCCGAAACAGGGTCCTTCAGTCGGACGCGGTAAACAGGGGCGAGGTCGAAGCTGCGCAAAACCAGAAGATATCCGTGGCCGGCGTTTTTATCTTCGCGCAGCTCGAGAAAGAGAGGCTGCCGCAATTTTGTGTCGCGCGCTTACCTGGCAAAATTTACCTGCGTCGCAAACAGCGAATTCAAGCAGCGCGATCTTTGCAATCTAACAAGTAATGGAGCTAGAGCGGTTGCGGGTTGAGCAACAAGCTCAACCCGCAACGCTCTACGCGCGCGAACTTCTCCGCACCGCTCAGCTATTAAGGCGGCAGCGCGTGACCTACGTCGGATTTGACTACCGTGACATCCGTCGCAGTGATCGTGCCACTGGCGTTCACGTCTTGGCGGAAATTCGAGCTCGTGACCGTCTGGCCCACTTGCGATTTGGTCAGGGCGACATCGGTGGAATTGACGCCGGTACTGCCGTTCACATCCCCAGCCAGCACGCCCATGGAAACGGGAACGTCTCCGGTGTTCGTGCCATCGTTCACGTTATGGAGCGTGACCGTGATTCTCTGGACGTCGGTCACGCCACTAAGATTGACGGTGATGGTCGGCGTCCCGCTCCCGCTGAAACTACTCACCATCCCGGTACCCGAGGTCACTGCTGCGCTCTCGACCGTGACCGAGGTTGCGAAGTTAATAATCATCTGATACGTCGGGCCGGTGCGGCATTCGACTCCGACGTTGCCAGTGAGTGGCAGCGGGATATCAAAAGTGCCGGCTCCGCCGTGGGTCTTTCGCGAGAACGCGCTTTGCGCGACTGGGGCGCCGGGAGCGACGCGAACGTAATAAACGTCTTCTTCATGCTGATTGGTGTTCGGGTTGAAGTTAAATGTGGCGGCATACGCGACATTGCCCCCGGTAGCGTCTGAAACAATTGTGATGTAATCGCCTATCTTGTTCTGATTCGGATAGCCCTCGAAAGGATTGAACGGATTGCTCACGGCGACGTTGGCCGACCACGTATTGCCCCCGTCTGTACTGTAAGAATAGAAGAGCTGTGAGTCGGTGTTGTTCGCGGCGTTTCGCGTGTCCAGCCAAACGGAATCGATGCGTCCATTGGGCGCGACCGAAAGGGTGCCGAACCAGTGCCATTTGTTATGGTTGATGGGATCGTCGTTGATCCGGTGGGGTGCGCTGAAGCTTTGTCCGCCGTTCGTGCTGCGCACGAACATCACGTCGGTCCCGTTGTTGGCGCCGGTCGGCCGCACGCTGGCCAGCATGTAAATGTTGTTGTTGGTAATGGTGCCGGAGCGGTCCACCGCCAGGAATATCTGTCCTGCAAGTCCTCCTGGATTGATCGCTGCGCCGTACTCTATGCTGCCACCGAGGTTGACCGCAGTAACCTGGTCAAAAGTTGGCGTGACGTTCCCGTTCTGTGCGTTGCTCGAGCGAATGCAGTAAAACTGGTTCCCAAAATTCCCACCGCCGATAAAGAGATTGCCGTTGGTGTCCACGTCGAGTGTCCCCCATACGGGAGAGTTGGGAATATTGATCGGACTTATCCAGGTCACGCCGCCGTCGGTGGAACGGCTGAATTGCCCGCCGCTGCAAGCGGCGGCTGTGCTCCAAGCCTGGTATTGGAACCCGTGACCGATGCCGTTGGTCTTATCGATGGTGAACCACTCCTTGTCGCCTCCTCCCGCGGCTCCGTCGGATTGCAGGCGCGTCCAAGATTGGCCGCCGTTTAGCGAGCGCCATATATTGTCACAAAATGACTGCAGGAGGCTGAGGTAGAAAAAATTCCCGGTTTCATTCGAGTTTAACACTGGATCACTCCGGAACACGTTATTTTCCAGAACACCGGGAAAGGTCCACGTCGTCCCGCCATTGGTAGTGTAGCCCCAGCCGCCCTGCCGGAAGTTAGACATTACGCTGTTGAACTGCCTCCAACCAATTGTCATCTTGCTGAGGTTTGTTGGGTCAACGGCAATGGACGACTCGTTCGCAGCGTCGCCGAGGATGTTCTGGCCGTTCGCATCGACGTTAACCTGATAGCTCGTGAAGGTGTCGTACTGCGAGACCATTCGCGGCGAAGTCTCTAATCGGAAAATGTACGCGGGCGGGTTGTCATATTTTTCTAGGGGCTCGGTCGGGAGTGGCCTATGTGGCGCGGTCTGGCCCGACGCGATCGGGAGCACAGACAGCAAAGCCAAACAAATGAAAAAGCTCGTTTTTGACATACTAAAACACCTCAAGTTGAAGAAGGGTGACCGTATATCAGAACACACACGCGGCGTCGATCAAATTTTTCAACGCAAACCGAGCACCTGGTAAAGAAGCCGGGATGCCAGAAGTTCAAGCGAGATGCTTGCGCAGCATCTTTCGAAACTCCGTTTCATCGAGAATGCGCACGCCGAGTTGCTTCGCCTTCTCGAGCTTGCTGCCTGGCTCCGCGCCCGCGAGCACGTAATCCGTCTTTTTGCTCACGCTGCCGCTGACGTGGCCGCCGAGTGATTCGATTTTCGCGCTCGCCTCCTCGCGCGTCATCGCGGGCAACGTCCCGGTGAGCACAAAAGTTTTTCCGGCCAACGGCAGCTCCGCCGCTTTCTTCGCGGCAATCTTCTCGTTCTTTGGGCGAATCCCGAGCTGCTTCATCCGATGCAGAATTTTCTTGCCGGCTTCGGACTCAAAAAACTCGAGGACGCTTTTCGCAACCACCGGTCCCACTTCGGTCACGATGCCAGATCCTTTTTCACTTTTGCTTTTTGATTTCTCCGCAAAACCAGTTTCGACCAGACGGGTGGCGATTTGCTTGCGAAGCTGGTCGTTTTTTTCGTGATAGGCCAGAACGTCCCGAAGCAATTGCGAGCACGCGACCTGTTCAAGGGTTTCGTGGAAGCGAGCCAACTGCATGGCTGTCGTCTTGCCTACATCGGGAATCGCCAAAGCAAAAAGCCAGCGCGAGAGTGGAAAAGTTTTGGCATGCTCGATCGCGCGAATGGCTTTGGTCGCATTTTTCTCGCCGAAGACTCGCGGCGCATCTTCGCTGCCGAGATTCAAGGTCGCGAGCTGCTCGATTTTCAATTCAAACAAATCGAGCGGCTCGCGCACCAAACCGCGCTCGACCAGTTTGTCCGCGACAATGCCGCCCACGCTTTCGATGTCGAGTGCGCTGCGCGCGGCGAAAAATTCCAACCGCCGAGTCGTCTGCGCCGGGCACTGAATATTTTCGCAGCGCCAGACGACAAAGTCCGGATCGCGCCGCACCCGGCCGCCGCAGACGGGACATTTGCCGCGAATGTGTCTGAAAAAATCAAATGGCTGGGCCTCGCGCGGCCGCTTCGATTTCTCCACCTCGACCACGGCCGGAATGACTTCGCCGGCCTTTTCGATCATGACGGTGTCGCCGATGCGGATGTCTTTGCGCTTGATTTCGTCTTCGTTGTGCAATGTCGCGCGTGAGACGCGACTGCCGCTCACCGTTACCGGCTCGAGCACGGCCACGGGCGTGAGCACCCCGGTGCGGCCGACTTGCACGATGATGTCGTGCAACTTTGTCTCGACGCGCTCGGCTTCGTATTTGTAAGCGATGGCCCAACGCGGAGATTTCGCCGTGAACCCGAGCCGCTCGCGCTGGGCGAGCGCATCCACCTTCACAACCGCGCCATCGGTTTGATAGGGGAAATCGTGTCGTATGCGATCCAATTCGCGAATCGCCTTTAGAATTTCTTTAACCGAGTCCGCCAGCCACCAACGTTCCGCGGCGGGTAAGCCCAGTTTCTTGAGCAAGGGGAAAAGCGCCGAATGTTTTTCCAGCGACAAGCCTTCAATCGCGCCGGTGCCATAAAAAACCACACCGAGCGGCCGCTTCGCTGTGATTGCCGAATCGAGCTGCTTGAGTGAGCCGGCTGCGGCATTTCTGGGATTGGCGAAGGCGGGCAGACCCGCTTCGGTGCGCTCCACGTTTAGTTTGGCGAAGCCGCGTTTGTCCATGTAAACTTCGCCGCGCACTTCGAACACTTTCGGCGCGGCGCTCTTTAATTGTGACGGCACCGAGCGAATCGTCCGGATGTTTTGCGTGATGTCGTCGCCCACCATCCCGTCACCCCGCGTCGCGGCATAGCGCAGCCGCCCATTTTTGTAGAGAAGCGAAACTGCGACACCATCCACTTTCGGCTCGATCACGACCGGGATTTTCTCGTTAGGCAAGAGACGCGTGACGCGCGCGTAAAAGTTGGCGACCTCGTCTTCGGAGTAAGTATTGTCGAGACTGAGCATCGGGATGCGATGCGCGATTTGCGCGAAAGCTTCGAGCGGTTTGCCGCCCACCCGTTGCGTCGGTGAATCCGGCGCCAGGAGTTGCGGAAAACGCGTTTCAAGATCGACAAGTTGGGAGTAGAGTTCGTCATACTTGCGATCGCTGATGGTGGGTGCGGCTTCCTCGTGGTAACGGCGGTTGTGCTCTTCGACTTCGCGCCGCAGCTGTGCGATTCGCTTCGCTGCTTGCGCCTCGTTTTTAATCATGTGCCATGATATAAAGCACGGTAAACACAGCAATGGAGAGCGGCGAGAAAATCCTCGGTGTCGAAGGCGGCGGAACCAAGACCGCTTGGATATTGGTGGAACGGTCCGGCGATGAACTGAATATTCTCGATCAGGGAAAACTGCCGTCGTCGAATTTTCGCCTCGCCACGCCGGATCGTTTGCGCGCCATTTTCTCCGAACTGCCCAAGCAAATTGATCGCGCGGGCGTCTTTCTGGCCGGCTGCGGGACCGCCGAAGATCGACACTCACTCTCGAATCTTTGCGCCGAAATCTGGCCCGGCGCCAAGATACTGACCGGAAGCGACCGCGACTCCGGACTCGCCGCCGCGCTCGGACATGGCGATGGAATTGTCGTGAACGCCGGATCCGGCTCGTCAGTTACCGGGCGTCGCGGCGACCGGATCGAGAATGCTGGCGGTTGGGGACACATTCTGGGCGATACGGGCGGAGGTTATTTTATCTCGATCCGCGCGCTCCGCTTGATCTTGCGCGAATACGATCTCCATCGCGGCGAAGTGCAATTGACCGCAAAAATTCTGCACGGGCGTTCCTTGAACAATCTTGATGAGCTCGTTCGCTGGGCCCAGACCGCGGACAAAATGGAAATCGCCACGCTGGCGCCGGTGGTTTTTGAAGCGGCCGCAAGCGGCGATGTGCGCGTGATGGAGATCATCGAAGAGGGCGCGCTCGTTCTTTGCGAATACACCGAGGCGGTCGCGTCGCGGCTGCATCTGCTCGCGCCCAAAGTAATGCTGCTCGGCGGGCTCTTTCACCGCGACTCCATCTACACGCACGCGTTTCGGCGAAGACTAAAAAAGAATCTTCCCGATGCTCGCGTGGCAACGGCGGAGCGCGCGCCGGAACTCGGCGCAGCCTGGCTCGCCGCTGAGATGGACGAATTGACAAAAGTTCGCGCAAAGCCTGCCGAGAACAAGATCGAGAACCTCGCTGCCGCTTTAACCGAGCAGCGCAACCCGCGCTCGGAAAATCTGGAAAAAATGAGCGCGCGTGAATTGGTCGAGCTTTTTGTCGAGGAAGAGAGATTTGTGCAGGACGCGTTGCGCGGGGCGATTGTCGATCTTGCCAAGGCGATCGAGATCGTGACGGGAGCGCTCCGGAAAGGCGGGCGCTTGTTTTACGTCGGCGCCGGCAGCAGCGGTCGAATTGGTGTGCTCGATGCGAGCGAGATTCCGCCGACATTCGGCGCATCGTCCGATCTTGTGCAGGGCATCATCGCCGGTGGCGTCACCGCGCTTCATCGCAGTGTCGAAGGCGCGGAAGACGAGGAAAGCGTCGGCGCGCTGGCCATGGATGAGCGCGGGACTAAAGATGTCGATGTTGTCATCGGGATCACGGCGAGCGGTCGCACGCCTTTTGTCCTGGGTGCGCTCGGACGAGCAAAGTCGTTAGGTGCAAAAACCATTTTGCTCACTTGCAATCCGGCGCGGATTGTAGTGGCGGGCGTGTCGCCCGCAGAGGGTGAAACTGCAGCCGACACGGCTGCCTCTACAGTAATTGTCGATCTTGCAATCCATCTCGCGGTCGGTCCGGAAATCTTGACTGGATCGACAAGACTCAAAGCGGGAACAGCGACAAAGGTCGCGCTCAATATCATCAGCACCGGCGCGATGGTGGCGCTGGGCAAAGTACGCGGCAATTTAATGATCGACCTTCACACTTCGAGCACGAAATTGCGCGACCGCGCTGTGCGCCTGGTCGCTGACCTGGCAAATTGCGATTACAATTCGGCTCGAGAGCGACTTGAAGCGGGCGGCTGGAATTTGCGAGCTGTCGTGAACCAGATCGGCAAGTGAGCTGTGGGGGCAGGCGTGTCGCCCGCGAATCTCAAATGGCGCAGCGCGGCTGCCTCCACAGTTTTTTATGGGAGACACTGAAGATGTAGGAAAGTTTTATAGAATCGAATTTTCCATCCGATAAGCGCAACAAGCGTGCGCGAGACGAAGCAAACTAGAAATCAACCGAAAGGAACCTCTATGCTCTGGACTATATTTGTTATTCTACTCGTGCTTTGGCTACTTGGCCTGGTGAGCTCCTACACGCTGGGCGGCTTCATTCATCTTCTGCTCGTCCTCGCCGTCGTAGTGCTAATCATCAATCTGATCCAAGGCCGGCGTCCGCTCTGATCTGGCGCTCATGAAACCGGCTGGAATTGTAGGTATTATTCTAATCGTCGTCGGCATCATCGCGCTGGCCTACGGAGGATTCACTTACACGAAACGGGAGAAGGTGATCGATGCCGGGCCGCTTCAGGTCAGCGCCGACAAAGAGCACCAAGTGCAATTTCCGCCTGTGCTCGGCGCCATCTGCCTGGCGGGGGGCATTGTGCTGGTCGCAATCAGCAGCCGAAAAAGCTGATCGCGAAGTCTAACCGGTGGCCTTCAGCACGGCGAAGGTTTTGCTACCTTTGCGGTCGAGGTAGAGGAGGACGCCGCGTTTCGGGTCGGCTTTGGTGAGGGCTTCGCGAAAGCTGGCGACGTTGTTGACCGGCTTGCCGTCCACTTCGGTAATGATGTCTTCGCGCTGAATGTTCTGTTGCGCGGCGATGCTGTTGTCGGACACGTCAGTGACGATAACACCTTGCTGGACGCCGAGGTGAAGGCGTTCGGCCACTTCCTTGGTCAAATCCTGCACCTGCAATCCGAACTTACCGACATCTTCTTGTTTCGGCTGGGCGGGCTTGATCGGCTCGTTTGAAGCCCGCGCGATTTCATTCGGCAATTCGCCGGTCTTAACCGGAACCTTCATCGTCTGACCTTTCCGCCAAACGGTCAGCTCGACATTTTGGCCTACTTTCTTTTTCAGAATTTCGTGTTGCAGTTGTGAATCTGTTTCGACCGCTGTTCCATCGACCTGCGTGATCACGTCGAAGGGCCGCAGATCGCTTTTGTAAGCGGGGGCATCGGCTTCAATCGTGCGCACAACCACGCCTTTCTCGATGCCTTTAAATAAATCACGGATGGACGAATCATCGCCGAGCGTCTCGATGCGAATGCCGAGCCAGGGCCGCACAATTTTGTGGCCGGCGACGAGCTCGGCGCCGATTTCTTTCGCCAGGTTGATCGGAATGGCAAACCCGAGTCCGCGATTCAATCCGTTGATCAGCGTATTCATGCCGATCACTTTGCCGTCGATGTCGCAGAGCGGGCCGCCGCTGTTCCCCGGATTGATCGAGGCGTCGGTCTGCAAATAATCCGAGATCGAGTACCCGCCGGTGGTGAACAATTTGCTGCGGCCTTTGCCGCTCACCACGCCGTAGGTGAAAGTGTAATCGAGCTTGAACGGCGCGCCGATGGCGAACGCAAATTGTCCCACGCGCACCGCATCGCTGTCACCCAGTTGGACGACGGGCAAATCTTTCGCCTCGATCTTGATCACCGCGACATCGGTCTTTTCATCTGTGCCGACGACTTTCGCTGGAAACTCGCGGCCATCTTTCAATTTTACGTCGATTTTGTCGGCGGCTTCGACGACGTGGAAATTTGTGAAGATGTAGCCATCTGGCCGAACGATGAAACCTGAGCCTTCACTCTGGACTGGCTGAGAACCGCGCCCTCGCGGATTATTTTCGTCGGGCGGCCCTTGGAAAAATAAATCGTCGAACGTCGAAGTCTCGCCGCCGTCGTTCTTCTTCGAAACTTCGATGATGACAACACTGGGTGCGACGATCTCGAAAACTTTCGCGAATGCGTTGTTCAATTGATGAACAACGTCCTTGCCTGCTTCCGCGGCCGCCGCCGGGACGGTCGCAGAGGGTGCGACTTCCGGCGTCGCCGCAAAGATAGACAACCGAGTCGCGGCGATAAACGAAACTAATATGGGGAATGAACGCATCGGTTCGGATTTTGACAGCATTCAACGTGCAACGTTCAACGCCGTCCGCTCCTGTCAATCAGTCGGTCGGGCGACGCCCGGCGGAGCCGTCGAATATGCGCTCACGGTTTCTTCGACGGCTCGGTGGAGTCTTGCCTTACCGGGAGCATCGCAAGTTGGCCGCCAAATTGCTTGACGGATCGTGTAGCATGGATGCGGCTCGTCTAACACATATGCGCGTGTTTAAGCCTGGAGCCATTTTCAACAGCATCGCCGCGGTCCTGCTGCTCCTGGCAGCTACTAGCCTTGGCCCAGAGCCATACAGGCGCACGCCGATTTCAGCGGACGATTTTGCCCGGGCCGTAACGATGCACTGCGAGTCCCTCATTGAGTTGTATTTTATCGAGCATCTCGATCCAAACGCGCGCGTCGCGCAGGGACGCACGCTGCTTCTAATCGCAGCGTTGCAGCAAGATCGGGAGACAATCCAGCGCCTGCTTGATGCCGGCGCACGCGTTGACCTTGCCGATAAGAGCGGTTTCACGCCGCTGATGGCAGCGGCCATGCACGGCAATCTCGAGATGTTTCGCGTGTTCCTGGAACGCTCGGCGAATGTTAACATGGCAGCGCGTTGTCGCGACGGCCGCGATCTACTGGGAATGGCCCTCCACGGCGGCAACAAGAAAATCGTCGAAATCGTTTTGGAACGCCTCCCGCTGATGCAACGCTGGACCACCAGTACCCAACGGGTTCTCGCCGCGGCCCTCGCAGCCGGTAACAAAGATCGAATTCGGTTGCTGCTGAAAAAGCACGCCGCACCGCCTACAGCGGAAGGCAAGAGCGTACCGCTCCTTGCCTATTCGATCGCATCGAATGACGCGCCGCTATTCACCACGCTTCTTGCTTGCGGCGCAGATCCAAACACCGCCCTTCCAGCCAGATACGACAAAGATTTTCTTGCATTGCTCCCGTCAAAAGCGTTTCGGAGTTACATCGAAGACGATCGGGGCGTGACCGTTCTTATGCTCGCTGCGGGACTGGGCCAGACCGAGTATCTGCGCGCCCTGCTCGAGGCTGGCGCGGACCGGAACCGCGTCACGAGCCGGTCCAAGATGCTTGCCCTCGACGTGGCGGCGGAAACGCAAAACTGGCGATGCACCCAAATCCTTCTCGGCAGCGGCCCACCACCCGAGGAGCTCCGGATCGAAATCTCTCTCGCTTCGCAACATGCCAAACTCATCAAGAATGGTGTGCCCGTAT
>Ga0137415_10003420_pt1 | contig 15774 bp, 11 predicted proteins | sample CZODoug3_1_1_16f_FD_183082 | JGI IMG/M metagenome (GOLD analysis project Ga0137415, IMG submission 183082) | Vadose zone soil fungal communities from Angelo Coast Range Reserve, California, USA - CZODoug3_1_1_16fungal (Hybrid Assembly) | ecosystem: Environmental > Terrestrial > Soil > Vadose... | reverse complement strand
CTCGTGCCGCTCGCCGGCGGCACGCCGCGCCAGCTCACCACCGGTGATCTGAGTCAGAGCTCGCCGGCGTGGTCGCCTGACGGCAGGACGATCGCGTTCGATCAGGACTCCACCGAGAATCTGGAAGTGCGGAAAGACAATTGGCCGGCGCTGTTCCTCCTCAACGTTGCCGATGGCACGACTCGCCCCCTTCCCACCGGTTTCCCGCAAAGCAGCTCGCCTGGCTGGTCGCCGGACGGGAAGACGATCGCGTTCCTGTGCTCGAAGGGCCCTGACGCGGAGAACGACATCTGCATCGTTCCGACAACCGGGGGCGCCGCACGGGTTCTGACGGGAGACTGGAGTCTCGACCCCAGCAGTCCCGCCTGGTCGGCCGATGGCAAGACGATCTACTTCTACGCCGAGACGAACGGCAACGTGCATCTGTTTGCCGTAGCGGCCGCTGGTGGCCCTGTTGGTCAGGTCACCACTGGAGAGCGTCAGCTGCGCAGCTTCTCGCTCAGTACCGACGGACGTTCGCTCGCGTACACGGCCAGCGACATCACGCACGGGACGGAATTGTACGTGACTCCGCTCACTCGCGGTGCCGAACGCCGGCTCACGTCGTTCAACGATTCGCTTTTCAAGCAGGTCACGGTCATTCCCGCCGACACGTTCTGGTTCACCGGCGCCCTGGGCTTGAAGATCGAAGGGTGGTTGATGAAGCCGTACGGCTACCAGCCGGGCAAGAGTTATCCGCTCGTGCTCTCGATTCACGGCGGCCCGCACTCAAACTACGGCAACGTGCTGTTTCCCGAATTCCAGATGTTGGCGGGTCAGGGCTACTGGATGTTGTTCACCAATCCGCGCGGATCGAGCGGCTACGGGCGCGCGTTCACGTTCGCGACGCGCGGACGCTGGGGGATGGAGGACTACCAGGATCTCATGCAGGCGGTCGACGTCGCGATCGCGCGCAGCAAGGGCGGTGTCGACACCACGCGCATGGCGGTCCTGGGCGGGTCGTACGGCGGATTCATGACGAACTGGGTGGTCGGCCACACGAACCGGTTCCGGGTGGCGCAAACCGATCGCTCGATCTTCAACTGGTATTCGTGGTACGGATCATCCGATGCGCAGGGGCTGACCGACTACGAGTTCAACGGCGCGCCGTGGGAGAGCGATTCGCTCTACCGCGTCCTCTCGCCGATGACGTACGCGAAAAACATGCGCACGCCGATGCTGATCGTGCACTCGGAGGATGACAAGCGCACCCCGATCACCGACGGCGAGCAGCTCTTCATGTCGCTGCGCAAACGCGGGATTCCGGCGGAGTTCGTGCGCTATCCGCGGTCCTTCCACGGCCTGTCGCGCACCGGTCCACCATGGCTGCTCGTCGACCGCCTGGAGCGCATCCGCACCTGGTTCGCGCACTGGATCGGGACCGGCGAAGCGGCGCCTGCGGCCACGACGAGCCAGCATTGATGTTGCGGCGGAGCATCGTCATCGCGCTAGCTGCCGCGCTGCTGGCGGGGCCAGCGATTGGGCAGCAGCGACGTGCTCGCCACACGTCGCCGCCCCCCGCCGCCCCTCGCCGCCCCATCGCCGCCGCCGTTATACCCACGCCGCGGTCGGTGCTTGGCTTCGAGCCCGGGGACGATCGCAAGCTCGTCGAATGGCCAGTGTTGGTGCGCTATTTCGAGGCGCTGGCCAAGGCGAGCGACCGCGTCGACTACCGGGAGCTTGGCAAGACGACGCTGGGCGCGCCCTTTATCGCAGTCGTGATCTCGAGCCCCCAGAACCTGCGGCGGCTCGACTATTACCGGCAGGTCAACGCGGGACTCGCCGACCCCCGCGCGTTCCGCACCAGTCGGGCCGCCCGCGAGGCACTGCAGAACGGCAAGACGATCGTCCTCATCACGTCGAGCATTCACTCGACCGAGGTCGGTGGGCACCTCTCCCCCGTTGCGCTGGCGTATCGGTTGGCGACCGATACGGGAGCGACCACACGGGCGATCCTCGACAATGTGATTCTCTGGCTGGTGCCTTCACTGAACCCCGATGGCGTCACCATCGTGGCGAAATGGTACAACCGCACGCTCGGCACGACGGCGGAAGGGACATCGCCGCCGGAGCTATACCACCATTACACCGGTCACGACAACAACCGCGACTGGTACGCTTTCACGCAGGTGGAAACGCAGCTGACGGTCGATTCGCTCTACAACGTCTGGCACCCGCAGATCGTCCACGACATCCATCAAATGGATGCGAACGGCGCGCGGCTGTTTCTGCCGCCCTACCTCGATCCCGTCGAGCCCAACGTCGATCCGCTGCTCATCGATGGCGTGAACGCCCTGGGCAGCGCCATGGCGTGGGAGCTCGCCGGTCAGGGCAAGACCGGCATTTCGATCAATTCCACCTACGACGCCTGGACGCCGGCGCGCGCGTACCAGCACTACCATGGCGGCGTGCGAATTCTTTCCGAGACGGCGAGTGCCGACCTCGCGACGCCGATCGACGTCCCCTTCGACAGGCTGCAGGCGCGCGAGCGCGGCTACAATCCGCGTGAGCGGTCGTGGAATTTCACGAACCCGTGGCGCGGGGGGCGTTGGTCGTTGCGCGATATCGTCTCCTATCAGACGGAAGGCGCCTACGCGCTGCTGGCGCATGCGGCGCACGACCGCGAGCGCTGGCTCGCCAACTTCTTCAACATCGAGACGCGCGCGATCCGCGGCTGGCGGGAATGGCCGTACGCGTACGTGATTCCCGCCCGCCCTCCCCAGGACTCGGTCGCGTTGAGCGCGCTGCTTGGTATTCTGCGGCGCGGCGGCGTCGAGATTCGCACGGCGCTGCAGTCGTTCAGCCTGCAGGGGCAACGGCATTCAGCCGGGACGTACGTGGTGGTGCTGCGGCAGCCGTACGCGGCGTTCGCCAAGACTCTCCTTGAAGTGCAGAACTATCCAGACCGGCGATTGTATCCCGGTGGGCCGCCGGAGCGCCCCTACGACGTCACCGCTCACACCTTGCCCTTGCTCATGCGTGTCTCGGCGATTGCGGCAAACGATTCGTTGCGCGTTCCCCTGTCGTCGCCGATGACACCGCGAATCCTCACCCCCGTTCCTGCTTTTGATAATTCAAAAAATGCGGGGCCAGGGGGAGAGGTCCCGCGGATTGGTCTCTACAAGTCGTACGACGCGACGATGGACGAGGGATGGACGCGGTGGGTCTTCGACAATTGGAAGGTGCCCTACACGTCGCTCGTCGATTCGGTCGTGCGCGCGGGCAAGCTGCACGATCAGTTCGATGTGATCATTCTCCCCGATCAATCGCCACGCGAGATCCTCGAAGGTCTGCCCCCCCGCTATCCGGCGCCGTACCCCGGGGGCATCGGTCCCGACGGCAGCGAAGCGCTGCGGCAGTTCGTCGTGGACGGCGGAACGCTCGTCGCACTGAATGAGGCGAGCCGATTCGCGATTCAGGCCCTGCTGCTGCCGGTGCGCAACGTGCTCGAAGCGGTGAGTGACGAGGATTTCTACGCGCCGGGTTCGATCTTCCGGCTGGAGCTCGACACCTCGACCGCCGTCGCGCACGGGATGCCGCACGAAACGATCGGATGGTTTCAGGGAGGGCCAGCGTTCGAGGTACTCGACTCGAACGTGACGCAGGTCGTCGGGCGGTGGCCGGAAGATCCAACGCGCGTCCTGCTCTCCGGCTGGGTGCTCCATCCCGAGCGCATCGCGGGAAAGGCCGCGATCCTCGAGGTGCAGCAAGGCAAAGGACGCGTGATCCTGTTCGGCATCAGGCCGCAGTATCGCGGCCAGAGCATTGCGACTTACCCATTGCTATTCAACAGCTTGCGAATGCAGTGAGAGATTAATCCTTGCCCGGCTGGGGGCGAATTTCCTATGTTGGTGGCCCCTATGAAGTTGGCTCGGCAGGCAAGCGCTTTCTTCCTCTGGGCCGCGATCGCAAGTCGCGGCCTTTTTGCCCAGCAATTGCCGTCGTCGCCGGAGACGATGCAGCTGCGGGGCATCGAGCTTCGCTACGTTCTGCCCGACCCGATGTTCGACAACTCCCAGGCCGATCCGATCAAAGCGCTCTACGTCAACGCGTGGGCGTTTGGATCGAGCAAGCTGGCGCAGCTCGTCCGGCTGGCAGACTCGACGGAGATCAATGCGTTCGTCGTCGACGTCAAGGACGACACCGGCTGCCTGCTGTATCCTTCGGAGGTCAAAGTCGCGCAGGAGATCGGCGCCACCAAGTGTGTGCGCACCCGCGATGTGCAGTCGCGGCTCGACACGCTGCGTGCGCACGACATCTACGCGATCGCACGCATTGTCGTCGCGAAGGATCCGCTGCTCGCCGAGCGGCGGCCCCAGTGGTCGGTGCAGAATCGCGACGGCAGCGGGTTGTGGCGCGATCGGATCGGCATCGCCTGGGTCGATGCGTACAACGACTCCGTCTGGATCTACGCCGCGCAGCTCGGGCAGGAAGCGGTGCGCCTCGGCTTCAGCGAAGTCCAGTTCGACTACGTGCGCTTCCCCGACGAGCCGAAGGAAGCGATGGCGCAGGCGGTCTTCGCGGCTCGCAAGCGCGGCGAAACACAGCGCGAGGGCGTCCAGGCGGGTATCGCGATACTCGCGCATCGCATTCAGCCGCTGGGCGTACCGGTCACATTCGACATTTTCGGCCTGACGTCGTCCGCCACGGGTGACCTGGGGATCGGCCAGGTGTGGGAAGACTTCGTCACCGTCGCGGACGTCGTGTTACCGATGGTCTATCCCAGCCACTATTACAAAGGCAGTTACGGACTCGCGTGGCCGAACGGCGAGCCGTATCGCGTCGTTCGCAACGCGCTCCGTGAAGCACTCGAGCGCTCGCGGCCGCTTGCGAGAGCCGCGACGATCCGTCCCTACCTCCAGGCATTCACACTCGGCCGGCGCAAGCCGCGGTACACGCCGCATGAGATCCGCGAACAGATTCGCGCGGCCGAAGAGCTGGGGATCAACACGTGGGTGTTGTGGAATCCCCGCAGCGTATACCAGCGCGACTCACTTCGCCCGTATCGGGTGCAGCTCGCGACAGTTACCGGCGGCCCCCAGTAGCGCCATATTCTCGCACATGAGAAAAGTGTTGCTGTCCCTGACGTTTGCCGGGGTGACGCTCGCGTGCTCCGACGCCGGCGGCGTCGATCCCGATGCGATTCCCGGACCTGAGCTCGTCGCGGTCCGCATGGCGCTCGACTCCGCATTTCTCCACGATACGGCGCTCGATCCCGCGTTTACCGGGGACTCGGGGCTGTACGCGCTGATGTCCGCACTCGTCTTCCCGTTCATGGATCGCGCGTCCCGCATCGCGCAGGGCTCGGGGGGGGACACGACACGCGTGGTCGGAATCGAATTCGACATCGACGCGACGCAGGGCGGCTCGCACGTCACCAGCAATCTGACCGCGATCCTGGCCTGGCGCGGCTACAATGCCACGACGCGCACCATGGACTCGGTATTTTTCCTGTTGGGATCGGGTCGCGCGCCAATCACGGACTCGTTGTGGTCGCGCTTCACGCTCGACACGGCGGGTACGGGCACGGGCTTCGTGGTCCATCAGGCGAGGGATTCGACGGTGACGAAGTGGCTGTCGCGGGGCGGTCACCTGCATACGACCACGAGCCAGTACGGCTCCAGTCAGGGTGGGTCCATGTTCAACGTGTCTCGGGGCGTGCTGAACGGCGCGTTCACGATCACTGCGAAGTCGGTTCCGGATTCGAGTACGACGGTGACGTCCGCGTTGGATTTCGGCAGCGGTGCGCGCGCCGTGAAGGTGAAGATCCGCGGCACCCTACCCTGAGTAGGAAGTCTCCAGCACCATCCCAGGCGTCCAGGCGGTGATGTAGCCGGTGATGGCCGACGCGGCCACGGAATAGGGATTGGCGAGATAGAGCTGGCCGGGACCTGAGCGGCCCGGAAAGTTGCGATTAATCGCGCTGATGGTGACTTCTTCGCGCGTCTTCGACACCCCCGGCCCCGCATTGATGCAGGCACCACACGACGGCTCGAGAAACGTCGCGCCCACACGCCGGAAGACGTCGAGGTAGCCCCGCTCTTCGCAGTACCGCTTCACATCCTGCGAGCCGCATTGAATGAAGAACCGCACCCACGGCGCGACGCGCTCACCTCGCCCCGCGGCCTCGGCGAGCACGCGCGCGTACATATCCATGTCTTCCTTCTTGCCCGCCGTGCAGGAGCCCGCGTACGCGATGTCGACCTTGATGCGCTGGCCGACGTCCTCGATGTGGAGGCCGTTTCCGGGGTCGCCGGGGAGGGCGATCATCGGTCGAATGCTCGCAGCATCGATCTCGATGACTTCGCAGTACTCCGCTCCCGGATCGCTGGCGAGCCCGGCGCAAAGCTGCTCCGCTTGGGCACGGGACATCTTGCGGTAGTCCATCAGGTATTCGACGGTCTTACCATCCGGCGCGACGTACCCCGTGAACCCGCCAACCTCCGCCGTCATGTTGGTCATCGTGGCCCGCTCGTCTACCGACAGCGAACGGACAGCATCGCCACAATACTCCACCAGCTTGCCGATCGCCTTGCCCGTTTTGACGTACGGATGGCGCAGAACCTCCAGCATGAAGTCCTTCGCAGTGACGTTGTCGGGCTTTTGACCGCTGATGACGACTTTGACCGTCTCCGGCACCTGCAGGCGCACGTCTTTCGTGATCCAGGAATTGAAGATCGCCGTCGTTCCCACGCCGAACGCGATGCAGCCGACCGCGCCGGCGTGCGGCGTGTGCGAATCGGAGCCGATGATCACCTGGCCGGGCAGTGCGTGGGACTCGAGGATTTTCGAGTGACAAATCGCTTCGGAGCCATGGTGACCGAGCCGCAGCTCACCGTAGAGCTTGATCCCCTGTGCCGTGGCGAACTCGCGTTGCTTCTTCTCGAGCTGCAGCGCGACGTCGAGTAATCCTTCCTTTACGCGCTCCGGCGTCATCGCTTCCGGCAAAAACGTGAGGTGGTCGCGGAACATCAGGATCGAGCCGGGATCGTTGACCTTCGCATCTTTCCCGACGAGCTGCTCGAAGAAGATCGCCGCCATCGGCGTGACGTACTCGTGGCTGAACCGGATGTCGGTGAGCACGAACCCTTCATCGCCCGGCTTCACGGCGGGAACGCCGATCTTCCCTTTCGCCGGATCGACGACCCAACGGCGCGCCAGGATCTTCTCGCCCAGCGTCATCGGCCGCTTCGGCGTCTTGGGCGGATGCAGCACGACCTTACCCTTGAGCCGCGCCATGTTGTAATTGAACAACCCGCCATGTTCGATGATGCCGCGGGTGATCTCGCCCTCCCCAGCGGTGAACACCGACAGCGGGATGACCTCGCCGCGACGCACCTTGTCGAGAATCGAGAAATCGGTCGTCGTCAGCACGCCCAGGTTCTGACAGTTCTCGCGGTAGATGCGCTCGATGCTTTCGGCTACGACCAATTTGATCCCGGCGCACATCTCGGCGTAGGGCGATTGCTCACGGGACGAGCCTTTGCCACGCCGTTTGCCGCTCACCGCCGCCACGAAGCCCCCGCGTTTCACCGCGCCGCGCGTAATGGGAAACTCATCGCGGCACTTGAGCCCGAGGTAGGGAAATTCGCCCAGCGTTTCGTCATAGTAGTAGCAGATGTAGGCAGGAGTGATTTCGTCGGTCGAGATGTCGTCGCGCAGCTTGTTCTCCGGCGTCCAGGCCGGATCATTCCCGGCGAGCTGCGCACGCACGAAGCCCGGATCCTCGCTGAGGTAGAGGATCCGGCCTTGCAGTCGAACATTTGCGTCACGCATGTGCGAAGTATCTTCTTGGAGTCACATGTTCGCAACCGCGTTATTTCTCATGCAAGCAGCCTTCCAGAGTCCGCGCCTCGTCGAAAGCTCCGGCGTGGCGGTGAGTCGCGCGTATCCCGGCGTGTTGTGGACCCACAACGACTCGGGCGACGGACCGTATCTCTACGCGACCGATTTGCGGGGCACGAACCGCGGCGCCTTGCTCGTCCCCGGCGCGCAGGCGATCGACTGGGAAGACATGTCCCTCGGCCCCTGCCCGGTGGCCTTTCAACTTCAGTCCCGTCCGACACGCGTAAACGCCGACACGTGCATTTACCTGGCGGACACCGGCGACAATCTGGAGTTCCGGCCGTTCGTCACGATCTATGCGATTCCCGAACCGGCGCCGCCGGAACGTGCGAGCGACACGTTGGGCACCACGCGAGCGCCGGCCGTACTGCGGCTACGGTACCCGGACGGCTCACACGACGTCGAGGCGGTCTACGTATCGCCACGCGACACCGCGCTATTTCTCGTCAGCAAGGGAGCCACGCGAGGCAGCGCGATTCGATTGTATCGCGTCGATCGCAACGCCTGGCGCACTCCCGATACGACATCCGACATTGTGGTGGCGACGTTGGTTCAGACCCTCGATATCCGAGCTAATTCCGAGGCAGGACGCCTAGTCACGGCGGGTACCATCCGCCCCGACGGCAGGGTCGTGGCACTGCGAACCTATACCGAGATCTACCTCTTCTATCCTGGAGTCGGCGGCCGCTTGCTGCCCGCGCGAGAGCGCCCCTGCAACATCGCCGGGCTCGAGATAGGCGGCGAAGCGATCGACTTTCTCGATGACTCGACCTTTGTCCTGACCAGTGAAGCCGGCCGCAGTCGGCCGGGTACGATTGATACCGTCAAATGTCGCCTTTCACCGGAGCAGCCCACTCAATGATGAACAAGTGTTGGAATACTGTCGCGATGCTGGCATTCGCCGCGACAACCGCGGCGGCACAACGATCAGCGCCCATTCCGGTCGATACGGCCGCTATGGACGCTCATTTGCGCTTCCTGGCGAGCGACCTGCTCGAGGGCCGCGCGCCGGCGACGCGAGGCGGTCGGCTCGCGGCGGAATACATCGCCGCGCAATTCCAGGCGCTGGGGCTGCAGCCGGCGGGCGCGAACGGGACCTATTTCCAACCCGTCGCCCTCGTCGGGATGACGCCAGACCCGACGCTCTCGTGGGGGAAAGCGGGCGGCTCGACCGATACACTCGCGTATCGGGATGCGTTCGTCGCGTGGGGCGAACGGCCGGAAGCCGATATCGCAGCGAGCGGCGAGGTCGTGTTCGTCGGATACGGAATCCGCGCGCCCGAGTGGCAGTGGGACGACTACAAGGACGCGGATCTGCACGGCAAGGTGCTGCTGATGCTCGTGAACGATCCGGGCCTCGTCGATTCCACGCTGTTTCTCGGCAAGATTCTCACGTACTACGGCCGCTGGACATACAAGTTGGAGGAAGCAGCTCGCCAGGGTGCAGCCGGCGCGATCCTCATTCACACGACGGAAAGCGCGACATACCCGTGGGAAGTCGTGCGCGGCTCTTGGTCGGTCGAGCAGTTCAAGCTCGACCAGCCGCATTCGCCGAGTATCGCTTTCGCCGGTTGGGTCACTGAGGCCAGCGCCCGCGCCGCCCTCACGAAGGCGGGGGCGGGGCTCAATCTCGATTCGCTGAGTCAGGCGGCGGCGCGCCGTGACTTCCATCCTGTCGCGACGGGCGTATTAGTCTCGGTCCGCATTCATAGTGCGCTCCGTCGCGTGGAATCGGAGAACGTCGCGGCGCGTCTGCCGGGCCGCGATCCCCGCCTGGCATCGCAAGCGGTGTTGATTACCGCGCATTGGGATCACAAGGGCATCGGTCCCGCCATCCGCGGGGATTCCATCTACAACGGAGCGGAGGACAACGCATCGGGTGTTGCCGCGATCTTGGGTGCCGCGAAGGCGCTCACGCAGCTGCCTCGGACCGCGCGCTCGATCTTGTTCGTCGCGACTACCGCCGAAGAGAGCGGCTTGCTCGGCAGCGAAGCCTACGTACAGCGGCCGCTCGTTCCACTCGGCCAAACTGCCGCGGTGCTGAATCTCGACGTTACGAATGTCCGGGGAGCGACGCGTGACATTGGCGCACTCGGTATGGATCGCTCGACGCTCGGCCCGGTTTTCGAAGCGGCGGCGCGCGCCGAGTCGCTCACCGTCGAGTCACAACCCGACGTGCGTGGCTCGTTCTTTCGGTCCGACCACTTTCCGTTTGCGCGCTCCGGCGTGCCGGCGTTGTCGATCAAGCCCGGCGTCGATTTTGTCGGACGTCCCAAGGAGTGGGGCGTGCAGCAGGAGAACGCCTACAACCAGGATCGCTATCACCAGCCGAGTGATGAGTACCAGCCGACGTTCCGCTTTGACGGCATGGCGCAGCAAGTACGCGTTACCGTGCGAGCGGCGCGCGCTATCGCAAACGATCCGACGATGCCGCGCTGGTTGACGTCCTCAGAGTTCCAGCGTCCCCAGCCGTAGCCGGTGCAGTAGGTTGCACGCTAAAGGATTCTCGGAACATCTTGGAGCACAACGGGTTAATCTCCGACGATTGCCTATTCGCCGGGGGGCGGGTAAGTTTGCGCCCGTTTTTGACCCCGCAACACCAGCTGGTCCGAACTCCTACCATTGGAGCGGCGGTTGGAGATTCCCTCCACACATACAGTGCCTCTGTCGTGGTTGTATGAGGCCGCCAGTCTCCCTATCCAGTATCGGACGCTCACCGAGGTCGTGCCCGAGCCGGCGCGCCACTTCGAGCGCGTCGCCGCGCTGCGCGAAGCGATTCTGCGTTACAAGGAAGCGCTCGCCATCGTCCGGAAGCAGAAAGACACCGGGCTGTGGGGAGGCAACCTCCTCGCGCCTGCCCCGTCGAAAGCGATGGGGTGGAAAGAAGTCGGAACGATCTACCAATACCGGCGGCTGCTCGAGCTGGGGTGGCCGCCCGACGCGCGGGTCTTCCGGTTCGCCGATCGCTTCCTCTTCCGGTTGCTGTCGAGGGACGACGATCCAGTGCTCCTCGTCGAGTTGCAACGGGCAGCGAAAAGCGATCCCGGCCTGGCGCTGTGGGCGAGGAACATGGGTGGGCAGGCGGCAGCTGCGGCGCTCGCGCGCGGCGCGCATCAGGACGACCCGCGCCTGCGCGGTGCCGCGCATCGCATCGCGAGCGACATCTCGATGTATCTGCGCAGCGAGGTGGCGCAGAAACCGTTCAAGAAGGCGCAAGGCAAGACCGTCCTCGATCCGCTTGCCTATCCGCCGACTGTCTTCTCGGTGGAGATGCTCGCCTTCATGCCCGCGGTCCAGCGCGAGCGCGCCGGATTCCTCGAGCGCCTCGCGGCCTATTTTTCGGTTCCCACGCCGCGTCGGTCGTTCTTTATCCTGGCGGGAAAGAAGATTTTTCGACCGCTATTCGAAATCCTGGGTGACCCGTTGCACGCGGACGCCCAAGGTCGGATCACCGACGTGCCCTTTGCCCTGTACTGGCTGGAGTTGCTCACTCGGTTGGGAATCGTGCGTCAGGTGCCGAGTGCCGCGAAGGTGCTGGCGCGGCTGTACAGTGAATGCGATGATGAGGGGATCTGGAGTCCGGCTGGCCTCCGCGTGATGCCGAAATCTACTAACCCTGTGGTATATCATTACTTCCCGCTTGAAGGGCCGGGGAAGAGCCCCGCCCAGCGCCAGACCGACGTCACGTTCCGCTTGGCGCTGATTGCGCGGCTGCTCGGCATACCCCTGAACGTCGTCTAGGATGGCACGCGCCGAGTCTAAGTAGTAGTATCTGCTACTACAGTGGCCATCGATCTGACGCCTTTCGGTTTTACGCCCACCGAGTCGCTCGTATATGCGACGCTGCTTCGGCTAGGCCCTTCCACCGGTTACGCAGTGGCCCGGGGCGCCCGGCTCGCGCGCGCGAACGCCTATGGCGCCCTGGAAGGGTTGGTCTCCAGGGGCGCGGCGACGCGAACGCCGCCACCCAATCGGCCCGCCCGCTATCGCCCCATCGATCCGCAAGCACTGCTGGCGCTCCTCGCGACGCGGCAGGGAGAGGCGCTAGACCGGCTGGGACGAGAGGTGCGCGACCTCTCGCGACCGGGCGATCCGGTGACGCGAGAAGTGGCGGGCAGTCGCGCGGTGGCAAATCTCGTCACCCAGCTGGTCGCTCGGGCGGAGCGGAGTGTAGAAGGAGTGATGGCGCTCGAGCTGTGGCGGCCGACGCTGCCGGCGTGGCGACGCGCGGCGGAGCGCGCGACGCTGAAAGTGCGTGCCCATGGTGGTGTGCCGCCGGACGCGCCGTCGTGGCTCGAGCCGGCCCCCGATGACGCTCCCGATGCGACGGTGCTCTTGATCGATGACACGCAACTGGTGATGACGTCGGGCGAAGGAGAGACGATCGCCGGCCTGTGGACCTCGCATCCGCTGATCGTCCTCCTCGCGCGCCGCGCGCTGCAGAGCGTGTCGTGACCCCCCACCGACTACTGCTCTGTGTTGTCCTTGTTGCCGGTGCGTGCCACGCGTCACCGATTCCGGAGGCGCAGCGTTATCCCGCCGGCACTCCATTCCACGCGCAGTATCGCACGGTCGATGGAACGCGATTAAGGCTGATCGACACCGGCAACGGAACGCCGGTCGTCCTCATTCACGGGTTCGGCGCTTCGATGTACGGTTGGCGATACCAGCTGCCGCCGCTCGTCGCGGCGGGGTATCGCGTCGTGGTAATCGACAATCGTGGTTTTGGGTTCTCCGACAAACCGGCACACGGGTATACCAATGCGGCGTATGCGCACCTCGTCGTGTCGTTGCTCGACTCGCTCGGCATCGCGAGCGCGGTGCTGGTCGGACATTCGATGGGCGGCGCGATTGCAGCGGAGGTTGCGCTGACCTATCCGGATCGCGTCCGCGGCATGGTGTTGATCGACGCGGCGGGCTATGGCGTGCGCTGGCCGGGCGTTCTCAAGGTGGCCCGCTGGCCGCAGGTGGGCGCGGTGGTCACCAGGTTCCGGGCGCGCTGGATTACGGGTCGGATCCTGCGTTCGACATTCGCCGATCCCAGCAAAGTCACCGAAGCCGACGTCGATCAGTACTACGCACCCGTTCCCAATCCGGCCTATGGGCGCGCCTTGCGAGGTGTGCTCCGGGAGTTCAGGTTCGACAGCCTCGGAGGACGCTTGGGCCGCGTGCAGGCGCCAACGCTGATTCTCTGGGGCGATGCGGACCGGTGGATTCCGATTCGTGACGGCACCAGGTTCGCGCGGGAGTTGCCGCGCAGCGAATTCGTCGTCCTCCAGCGCACGGGACACGACGCCCCCGAGGAATCGCCCGACCAAGTGAATCGGTCACTGTTGGATTACCTCAAGGAAGGTCTGTCCCGCATTCCGGAGAACGTCGCATGGTCATCGCCCGCGAACACCTGGGGGGTGGCGGCGCCGGACAAAGGACCGTAGATTTCGTCAACCAAACGGTTGACGAAATCGGCCATGCCACCTAAGCTAAGTAATGACAGGGCATTACGAATCTTGGCGGCCGCCCGCGAAGAGTTTGCCAAGCGCGGCTTTGCGGGCGCGCGCGTCGAACAGATCGCACGCCGGGCGGGCGTCAATAAGCAGCTGCTGTTCTACTACTTCCACTCCAAGCGCGGGCTCTTCCAGGCGGTGCTGGCACAATCGGCCGGCGAGCTGGAGACGGCGTTGTCGGAACTGGCATCCCCAACCGGCGGACCACTCGAGCGCCTCCGGCTCACCCTCGCCGCGCAGTTCGAATTCCTCGCGAGACATCCGGAAGTCGTCGCGCTGCTCGGCCAGGGGACACGCTCTGGGGGTGGTGCAGCCTTTGCACCGGCGATCAACCGGCTGGTCGTATTACTGGCGGAAGGTCAGGGGCTGGGCCAGGTACGGGACGATCTCGACCCGCACCTGGCTGCCGCCCAGGCTCTGATCCTGATGGTCGGCTATCTCAGCATGGAAACCGTGATAGCCACAAGCGCGCGCCCACTCGGCGCTGATGAACCGTCGCTCCGCGAGCGCTGGCGCGAAGCAGCGGTCGACTTAGTGGTTGCCGGCGTGAGCGCCAGCTAGCACCGGCACTTCAGTCTCGAAGATCAGGTGACCCGATTCGAAGCGGGCACCCCGGAGGGCCAGGCTCAGCACGTCTCCCAGCTCCTCCGCCAGATGCACGTCGAGCGTCTTCCGCACTTCTTCCGGCAGATCGTCGAGATCGCGCTCGTTCTCCTTCGGCAGAATCACCGAGGTGATCCCGGCCCGCACTGCGCCGAGCACTTTTTCCTTGACCCCGCCGATCGGCAGAACGCGACCACGCAGCGTGACCTCACCCGTCATCGCGATATCGTGGCGTGCCGGCCGGCGCGACAGCGCCGAGACGAGCGCGGTCGCCATCGTTACGCCTGCGGAGGGCCCGTCCTTCGGAATTGCACCGGCTGGGACGTGGACGTGGATGTCCGTATCGACGAACGCGCCTTCCGGAATTCCCAGCAGGTCGGCGTGTGACTTGGCGTACGTCAACGCCGCACGGGCGGACTCCTTCATGACGTCGCCCAACTGACCCGTCAGGAGCAGCTCGCCCTTGCCGCGCATGACGCTGGCTTCGACGAACATGATGTCGCCGCCGACGGGCGTGTAATACATCCCGGTCGCGACGCCAACTTGATCCTCGCCGGCCATGCGCTCGGGATGGACCTTGGGCCGGCCAATGATATCCGGAACGTCCTTCGGGCCGACGGTCACCTTCTCCGCCGCCCCGTCCGCGATCTTACGAGCGACCTTGCGCCCGAGCTTGCCGATCTCGCGCTCGAGCTGGCGGACACCCGCCTCGCGAGTGTAGCTGGAGATGATCTCGCTCAACGCGCCGTCGGTGAGCGTCAACTGATCCGCTCGCAGACCGTTCTCAGTCAGCTGGCGGGGAACGAGGTACCGCTTGGCGATCTCCAGCTTCTCACGCTCGGTGTAGCCCGCGAAGTTGACGGTCTCCAACCGATCGAGCAGCGGACCGGGGATGCTCTGCAGGAAGTTCGCGGTCGCGATGAACAACACCTCGGAGAGGTCGAACGGCACCCCGAGATAATGGTCCGTGAACGAGTCATTCTGCGCCGGATCGAGCACCTCGAGCAGCGCCGCGGCCGGATCTCCCTGGAAGGAGATCCCCAGCTTGTCGACTTCGTCGAGCAGGAAGATCGGGTTCTTGGCGCCCGCCTGCTTCATCCCCTGGATGATGCGGCCCGGCATCGCGCCGACGTAGGTGCGCCGGTGGCCGCGAATATCGGCCTCGTCACGGGCGCCGCCCAGCGAAATGCGGACATACGGCCGGCCCATCGCCCGCGCGATGGACTTGGCGATCGAGGTCTTCCCGACGCCCGGCGGTCCGACGAACAACAGTGTCGGCGCGCGCGCGGCGCGGTCGTCCTCGTTTCCGGGAACATCCTCTTTCGGCTCTTGCTGCTTCCGCAGCTGCCGCACGGCGAGGAACTCCAGCACCTGGTCCTTCACGTCCTGCAGGCCGTAGTGATCCTCCTCGAGGATCTTTGCCGCCTGTTTCAGATCGAGCGACTCCACGGTGCGCTTGTTCCAGGGAAGCTCGGCGATCGTCTCCAGGTAGGTGCGGATGACCTGCGCCTCCATCGATTCCCGTCCGGCGCGCTCCAGCCGGGCGAGCTCGCGATCGACCTCTTTGCGAGCCGCTTCCGGCAACTCGAGGGCATCGAGCCGCTTCTTGAGGTCGTCGGCCTCTGCGGCCTCCCCTTCCTCTCCGAGCTCCTTGCGAATCGCCTTCATCTGCTCGCGGAGCAGCATTTCACGCTGGCGTTCGCCGAGCTCTTCCTGGACCTGCGATTTGATGTCTTCCTGCGCATCGACGACGGCGATCTGCCGCTGCACGTGAACGAGCACG
>Ga0137415_10003418_pt1 | contig 15784 bp, 16 predicted proteins | sample CZODoug3_1_1_16f_FD_183082 | JGI IMG/M metagenome (GOLD analysis project Ga0137415, IMG submission 183082) | Vadose zone soil fungal communities from Angelo Coast Range Reserve, California, USA - CZODoug3_1_1_16fungal (Hybrid Assembly) | ecosystem: Environmental > Terrestrial > Soil > Vadose... | reverse complement strand
GCGGATCACTCGCCGCTGCCAGTTGTGATCTACAGCATCCCCAGGTTTACGCATTACGAGCTCCCTGTTGAGCTGGTAGCCGAGCTGGCGCAGCACCCAAACGTCATCGGTATCAAGGATTCAAGCGGTAGCGTAGAACATGTGGCTCAACTTGTCGCCGCCACGCGTACTGCACCCAAACGCACCCTATCCGTGACAACAGTTTTCACTGCCGTCACGACACGTATGATTCTCGACCAGCCTGTGTCTGCGTCCACATTTATCCCTGTCGATATTCTGGGAACCGACGCCGCTGCCGTGGCCATCGCGCCTCCAAAGCCAGCCATTAAGACCCGTACTAAAGAGGTGGGTTTCCAAGTGCTCTCAGGCTCATCAGACAAGATACTTCCAAGTCTAGAAGCGGGAGCTACCGGAGCCGTTTTAGCTCTGGGAGCCTTTGCGCCCCAGGTCTGCCAGGAGGTCTACACCGCCTGGAAGGACAACGACCTTAAGCTCGCCGCTGAAAAGCAGCAACGCCTCGTAGAAGCCACAAAGATCGTGGGAGCAAAGTACGGAGTACCCGGTATCAAGCACGCCTGCGACATCAACGGCTATTACGGCGGACGTCCCCGCATTCCTCTGTTACCGCTGAATGCAGAACAGCAGGCTGAAGTCGCGAATGCGATCGCGGATGTCAAACATTAGAGCAATTTCGATGTTGGTAGGCAGATCTAACGTTTCCTGCCATCCAGCATCCGGTCTCGAAGATCCTTCTCAGCCGCAGGCTTCCAGTATTTGCAGTCCAATTCGAGGAAGACGGAAGAGTAAGGAATTGTCGCCGTGGTCTTCAGTACGAGGATGTGAAATGTCTTTCCGGTCTCGGCGAGTGTGTTGATCAGATCGAGATGAGGCTGCGAAGAGGCTGCTCGATTACCCACCATAGTTTTCAGCTGCTCGCGATAGGCCGTGACTCCAGGCGCTTCCTGCTCTTGGAGAAAACGCAGCTCTCTATCTGTGTGAACGACAGGTTCGACATGAGGCACGCGGTCCAGCTCCTGCAACACAACTTGCACGACTTGGAACAGGTCCGAATTTGTCTCGATTGTCTCCACGCCTGGAGATGTCTGCAAAGGGTAGGCTGAATCGACAATGACGATCCAGTTGCGATGACCAAGCAGCGGCAGCTCCTGCTCAAGCTTGGCTTGCCAACTGTTCTGAGCAATGGCGCAGGGAAGAAAGCTCATGAGCGAGAACGCTGTCGCCAGGGCATATTTCATCTTCATGACGTACCTCTTTTCTGTAATAGGGGAAATATTAGAGCAGTTTTATCCCTGCCGGAGAGCGATGTGGTCTTCTCTTGATAATTGTTTTCTGAAGTTATCCGATGCTTTCTGGTTATCGATCGTAGCCTTTGTGTGAGTAAAGCATTTTTAGGCGGCTTACAGAGACGAGTTTGCATCGAACAACGAGGAAGTTTAGCTGGGCGCTGTTTATGAGGAGAACGAAAATGAATCAAATTACGCGATGGATTGCAGGTATGTCGCTGATGATTGCAATGATCCTGCCGTTCGCGATTCCCGCAACTGCGCAGAACCGGGGTGCCTTTTACAATGGCGCGCGATCGCGGCACCCTTATAACGACAACTACGATCGCCGGCGTCACTACTACGATGACCGTCGTGACCAGGGCGGCATAGGGCCTGGCAAGGGAGCACTGATCGGAGGCGCAGGTGGTGCGGCACTGGGTGCCATATTTGGCGGAGGGCTGAAGGGCGCTTTGATCGGCGGTGCAGCGGGAGCCGGCGTTGGTGCGGTTGCTGGCAAAATCCACCAGGACAACAAGCGGCGTGATTATCGCGAACGGTATGACCGGTATGGGCGGCCTTACTAGATAGCGAGCCGTGGAGAGACGATGAGTCGATTGAGATTAGAAAGGATCGTAACGATGAAGATATGGCGGAATTTTGCAGGAATAGTTGTGGCTGCGGCGTTGAGCTGCCCGGTAATGACAGTAGCGGCGCAGGATGCGAAGCCAAACGCGGCAGAGAATACAGATGTGAGCGGTACAGTTCTCCCATTAGCTCAGCTCATAACGAAGACAGTGCATGAGGCATGGGTAGCGAGCGGGCGCAATGAAGATAAATTCTTCGCTTTGGTGCAGCAACTTGCCGAGTTGAGCGCGCGAAACCGTGGAATTACACTGCCGGACACGCAGGAGGCCGGAGTCAAGTTCGGAGGGTGGATCAAGAAGGAAGGCCGCAAGGACCCAGATCAACTCTTGTATGCAGTAGTGGATCGGGCGGTTCGTTATGTTGGCAAGACACAGGCCTCAGCAGCTTCTCCAGCAAAATAAGTCATATTACGAAGTGCTGTTGCTCAGAGCGGGACGTGTGCTGTCTTCCAGCCGCTATGTTTGCTGTATGGTGATTCCATCAGTCGAGGGAAACGCCACACATGGTTTGGAAGATAGCCTGTCAAAAGAGAAATTGGTGCATTGCGATATTGTTCAGTGCTGCTCTGGTTTTCCAAGCAGTGTACGCAGCCGCGCAAAGGGAGTCCGATCCTGAAAAAGGCTCCCTGAACAAGCAGGATCGGCTTGAATGGTTTCGCGACCAGGGCTTCGGGCTTTTCATTCACTGGAGCCTCGACAGCCAGCTAGGCGTGGTCATCAGCCACTCGCTCGTCGGAGCATCGCCTGAGTACACGGATCGCTTCTTCAACGAACTTCCAAAGTCTTTCGATCCCGAGCAATTTCATCCACAGGACTGGGCGCGGCTCGCGCATCTGGCTGGCGTGCGGTACGTGATGTTCACGACCAAGCACCACTCTGGCTTTACGATGTTCGACACGGCGACGACACCGTTCAACATCATGAACACGCCGTTTCATCGCGATATCACCGCCGAGGTCTTCAACGCCTTTCGCGCTGAGGGGATTTCTACTGGCGTTTACTATTCGCCCGATGACTTCTGGTGGTTGCACCAGCATGGCAAACTCATCCGCCGCGCCGTGCCCGATGTGCAGCCGCGCAACAATCCTGGCTTGATGGATTACGATCAAGCACAAATACGCGAGCTATTGACCAAATATGGCCAGATCGACGAGCTTTTCCTTGATGGCGAAGCGACAGGCCTGCGCGAACTCGCCTGGCAACTTCAGCCGAATATCGTCGTCACGCGCGGCGCGATCAAGACTCCAGAGCTTACTATTCCCGGCATGCCCATGCCCGGAGCATGGGAGACCTGCATGACCATGGGCACAGCCTGGCAATACCAGCCGCAGAACGAGCACTACAAGTCCGGCAACGAACTCATTCGCATGCTCATTGAGACGCGCGCCAAGGGCGGCAATCTTCTCCTGAACGTCGGACCAAAGCCCAACGGCGAATTGCCCATTGAGCAGGAAGAACGTCTACGCGAAATTGCGTTATGGATGTTCGTGAACTCCGACGCAATCTACTCGGTCCGGCCCTGGGTCATCACCAACGAAGGCAACATCTGGTTCACGAAGAAGAAGGACACGAAGACGCTCTACGCCATCGTCGAGACAGATAAGCCATGGGAGCGCGCCACATGGAAAGACTTCACGCTGCACTCCGTTCGCGCGACGGACAAGACGGAGGTCAGCGTGCTCGGCCAGAACGATGAAGTCGTCGAGTACCATCCTGAGATCACGCCGAAATCGACATGGCACCCAGAGAAAGATGGTCTGCATGTGCGCGTTCTTCAGGCACAGCGTCTACAAGACAACTTCAAATGGCCAAATCCTGTCGTGATAAAAATCACCAACGCTGAACCATCTTTCGAGCCGCCCCGTGTGCAGACAGCAGGCTCTGTTATCGAGGCTTCTGGAGAAACACTCCAAGGTGAAATCTCAGATATGGGCGATGCTACTTCTCTCCAGGTTGGGTTTGAATATCGCCCAATCACTGGCGAAGATGTGAACTCGCGCACTGCTCCGTGGATCGCAACACCACTGCAAACTATCAGCAAAGCCGGCGCGTTTACTTCGCAGATCGAAGATCTTACGCCCAAAGCTGTATATGAATTCCGCGCCGTCGTCAGACATCCTCTGCTGCCGCTCTATGGAGTGGAGATGAAGATGCAGCGCTGAGCTCTACTTTGCCAGCTCTACTTCAATCGTCTTCACATCTCGGTCCAGCTTTGTGATGCGGAAGCTGCGAATCTGTCCGGCGCGCAGCACTTCCGGCTTTGCGGTGGTGCTTGTGTCTGCACCCTTCCAGCGAGCTTTCAGCATCGAGCTAAGTGCGGATAAATCAACTTTGCTTTCCGCCTTGCTTTCTTCACTAGTCAAAGCAGCTGTAGTGATGTGGCAGATAGCTTCGACACCCTCGCCTAATTCCACTCGCGCGGTTTTCCCCAGGTCTTCGATAATGCGGCCTGAGACAGTGTCGCCAACATTTTGCTCAGCGAGAAAGGTATCGAGGCCTGTGGGGATGAGTTGTTTCATACTCAGGCGCAGTTGCCGCTTGGCTGTATCGATGGCTACGACTTGCGCCTTCACTACTTGTCCGAGCTTCAATACTTCCTGCGGATGATGCAGGTGCTTGTCGGCGGTGATCTCGCTGATATGGATCATGCCCTCGACGCCCTCGGCAATCTGTACAAAGGCCCCGAACTTCATCATGCTGGTCACCGGACCTTCTACCTGCGAACCTATGGCGATATTTTTCTCGACATCTGCCCATGGATCGCCCAGCGCCTGCTTCAGTCCTAGCGAGATGCGTTTCTCGGCAGTATTCACAGCCAGCACGGCTACATCGACAACGTCACCGGGCTTCACTATGTCGCTCGGTTTCCTGACCTTCTTCGCCCAGGACATTTCTGAAAGGTGAATCAGGCCTTCGACTCCTGGTTCCAACTCGACGAATGCTCCGAAGTCCATGAGACGCGTCACAGTACCGCGCACCCGGTCGCCTGCTTTGTACTTCTTGGCCACGACATCCCACGGATGCGCCTGAAGCTGCTTGAGCCCCAGCGAGATGCGGCGCTTCTCCGTGTCGATCTTGAGGACCTTTGCTTCGACCTGCTGGCCAACTTCGAGCACGTCGCCCGGAGCATTCACACGATGCCAGGAGATATCCGAGATGTGCAGCAGGCCATCCACTCCGCCGAGATCGACAAACGCCCCGTAATCGGTCAGGCTGCGTACTGTGCCGGTGACCACGTCGCCCTCTTTCACCTCGGAGTAGCGCCGCTCCTGCGTTACGCGCGCTTCTTCTTCCATGACGGCGCGGCGGTCTACGACTACGTCCTCTTCGCCAACTTCGAGCTTGAGAATGCGGCAGGCAATCTCCTGCCCGACGAGCTTCTCCATCTCGGCGGCATCGCGTGCGCCGCTCCGCGAGGCTGGCATGAAGGCGCGGACGCCTACATCGACGGTTAAGCCGCCTTTGACCACCCCAGTCACTGTGCCGACGATAGTCGACTGGCTGGCAAAGGCCTGCTCCAGCGACGACCAGTCCTTCGGCTGCGCAATCTTGAAGCGAGAAAGCGCATAGTAGCCCTCTTCATTGCGGCCCTTGACCGAAACAGGGAAGCGGTCGCCCGGTTTCACCTCTTCGTTCGCAAACGCCGTGAGGGGCAGCACGCCTTCGGTCTTAAAACCGATATCGAGGAAGACCGAATCGACAGTGACAGCAACTACCGTGCCCTCAAGCTGCTTGGCGCCTTCCTCGGTGCCGCGTGCATGGCTCTGCTCATACTGCTTCAGCAGGTCGCCGAAAGATTCGTTGGTCTCAAGGGTGGGTTCGGATACGGGAGTATTTGGGTTCGACATGGGAGGTTACCCTCTCATTTTGGCATATTTGGAAGTGCTATCTTTCTCATCGAAGTTATGCAGGCAATCAGAAAGCAATGGTGTAAGCATTAGGGGTATGAATCTTTCATACTTAACGTTAAAATGATGATTGAGGAACATAAGCTCAATGCCATCTCCGGAAAAACGCACTTTTAGCCTTCCAAGCGAACAGGCTCACTTTATCGACACATTGGTCGAATCTGGAGCGTATGCCTCCGGAAGCGAAGTAGTCCGAGCAGGGCTGCGTGCCCTGCAAGAACGCGATGCCGCAGTCGAGCGATGGCTTCGCGAGGATGTGGCATCTGTCTATGATTCGCTTCAGGCGGACCCGAAACGTGCCATCCCGGCAGAAACCGTCTTTGCGGCAGTGCATGCCCGTCATGCAGATCGCCGGAAGAAATCTGCGTGACCTATCGCATACTTTTCAGCCCGGAAGCGCAAGCAGATCTTCTCGAACTCTATGACTACATAGCAATCTGCAGCGAACCCGAGCGCGCGATGCGCTATATCGAACGGATCGATGCCTTGTGCCGGAGTCTCGAGACTTTTCCTGAGCGCGGCATTCGCCGGGATGATATACGTCTTGGGTTGAGAGTTATGGGTTTTGAGCGACGCGTAAATATCGCTTTTCAGATTGGCCCGGAAGCCGTAACGATTCTTCGCATCCTTATGCTGGACGTCAATTTGAAGGTGTTCCAGGCAAAGTGGAAGAATGAATAATTCCAACTCCATCCAACCGCCGATAATCCCCGCTAACTGAAAAGATTACCCGTTGAATCTCCATACGGGACGTCTCGTGCCATTGGCTCGCTATAATAGATAGTCAAGAAAGACCGACATCTTTCCCATACTCAACGTGAAGGGAATTCCGCCAAATGGCGACAGGAGACGTTGCCCTGGGTAATAGCGGTGCTTCGGCCACGCAAACCGCCCCAGAGCCAACCAGCAAGGCTTCTCAAAAGCCTGTAGTCAATGATTTCAGCATCCAGGTAGCAACCGTGAATGGCTCCGGTTCGCAGTCTGCCAACAGTGTTCTACTCCGCAGCATCTTCGCGATGGGCATTCCCGTCAGCGGCAAAAATCTCTTCCCGTCGAACATCGCGGGCCTGCCCACCTGGTACACCATCCGCGCCAGCAAGCACGGATACGTCGCTCGCAAGAAGGAGATCGACTTCCTGATTGCGATGAACGCCGAGACGGCGAGGGAGGACATCCTTTCGCTTCCTACTGGTGGCGCCGCGATCTATGAAGAGTCGCAGAATCTGAAGCAGTATCGCGACGACGTGACCTGTTATCCCGTTCCGTTTGACAAGATCACTGCTGCCGTTTGCCCTGAGGCTAAACTGCGCAAGCTGGTCAAGAACATGATCTATGTCGGCGTGATCGCAAAGCTGATTTCGCTCGACATGAAGGTCGTTGAGACGGCACTCCGCCGCCAGTTTGCCAAGAAGCAGAAGGCTGCCGATCTGAACTGGGGAGCCGTGGAAGCTGGATTCAACTACGCTACCGAGCACTTCACCAAGCAGGACCCCTTCGTGCTGGAGCGCATGCACGCGACCGATGGCAAGATCATCATCGACGGCAACGCCGCTGCCGCTCTCGGAGCAATGTTTGCCGGAGTGACGGTCGTCACTTGGTATCCCATTACACCTTCGTCGTCTGTGGTTGAACAGTTAATCGACTACTTGAAGAAATATCGCGTTGAGCCGGACGGCAAGGCGAGCTTCGCTGTTGTCCAGGCGGAAGACGAACTTGCTGCTGTCGGTATGGTGCTGGGAGCAGGCTGGGCAGGCGCTCGTTCGATGACTGCTACCTCTGGCCCTGGCATCTCGCTGATGGCTGAGTTTGCCGGCCTCGGCTACTTTGCTGAGCTGCCCGGAGTCATCTTCGATATTCAGCGCGTCGGTCCGTCGACTGGTTTGCCGACTCGTACAGCGCAGGCTGACCTGCTCACGATTGCCTATCTCTCGCACGGTGATACCAAGCACGTGATGCTTCTGCCTGGCAATGTGAAGGAGTGCTACGAGTTCGCACAAGCCGCCTTCGATCTTACTGAGCGCTTGCAGACGCCGGTTTTCGTCGTCTCCGATCTTGATCTCGGCATGAACAACTGGATGTCCGAGCCGTTCCAGTATCCTGAGAAGCCGCTCGATCGCGGCAAGGTGCTGACTGCGGAAGACCTCACACGCCTGGGCGGATTTGCCCGCTATAAGGATGTGGACGGCGATGCGATTCCGTACCGCACGCTGCCAGGTACGGAGCACCCGCAGGCGGCGTACTTTACTCGCGGCTCTGGGCACAACGAGAAGGCTCTCTATACCGAGCGTCCAGACGATTATCAAAATCTCATGGAGCGGCTGGCTCGCAAGTTTGAGACCGCCCGCACGTTGGTGCCGCACCCGGTGATTGTGCAGGACGGCAAGTCGAAGGTCGGCCTCATCGCTTTCGGAACATCTGACTTCGCCGTGACCGAAAGCAGGGATCAACTCAAGAAGGAATATGGCGTCGAGACGGATTATCTCCGCGTCCGCGCATTCCCCTTCACAAAGGAAGTGCACGATTTCGTTGCTTCGCATGAACGTGTCTACGTCATCGAGCAGAACCGCGACGCGCAGTTGCAGAGCCTGTTGAAGCTCGACCTGCCCGTGGAAGACGCGGTCAAACTGCGCAGCGTGCGCCACTTCAATGGTTTGCCCATGGATGCGCGCTCCGTTACCGACGAACTCGTTCTGCAGGAGGGAATCTAATGGCTACGACGCCGACAGCAACACCCAATCCCAAAATTAACCGCCTCGGCCTGCCAATCCTTGAGTATCGCGGCGGCAAGACTACCCTCTGTGCCGGATGCGGCCACAACGCCATCTCCGAGCGCATTATCGATGCGTTCTACGAGATGGGTGTGCAGCCCGAACGCGTAATGAAACTCAGCGGCATCGGCTGCTCGTCCAAGAGTCCTGCCTACTTCATGTCCCGCGCGCATAGCTTCAACTCCGTGCACGGACGCATGCCCGCGGTCGCCACTGGCGCGTTGCTTGCCAACAAGACCATGAACGCTATTGGCGTTTCGGGTGACGGCGACACGGCTTCGATCGGCATGGGGCAGTTCATTCATCTCATGCGCCGCAACCTGCCGCTCATCTACATCATTGAAGACAACGGCGTCTACGGATTGACCAAAGGCCAATTCTCGGCGACGGCGGATATCGGCTCCAAGCTGAAGACTGGCGTCATCAATGATCTTCCCGCTATCGACACTTGCACGCTGGCGATTCAGCTGGGTGCAACGTTTGTAGGCCGGTCATTCTCGGGTGACAAGAAGCAGCTTCTTGCCATGCTGAAGGCCGCTATCGCACACAAGGGAACGGTGATGCTCGACGTGATCTCGCCATGCGTGACTTTCAACGATCACGAAGGCTCCACCAAGAGCTATAAGTACATGCAGGAGCATGAAGAGGCTATCTCTGAAGTCGGCTTTGTCCCGCACTTCGAAGACATCGCCGTCGACTACGATCCAGGCTCGACCTACGATGTACGCATGCACGACGGCTCACATCTGCGTCTGCGCAAGTTGCACGAGGACTACAACCCTACCAGCCGAGTCACCGCCGTCAAGGCGCTGATGGAAGCGCATGAGAAGGGTGAAATTCTCACTGGAGTCTTCTATGTGGATACAGCAAAGCCTAGCTTCACGGACATGCTCAACCTGGTCGATGAACCTCTCGCTACTTTGCCTCAGGAGCGTACGCGCCCTTCGAAGCAGGTGTTGGATGAAATCATGACCAGGTTGCAGTAGTCTGGCAATTCTCTTCAGAAAAAGTAAGCCCCGTTTTTGGCGGGGCTTTTTCTGTTGAAGCGATTCTGGGTGAGCGAGCGAATTTACCTCGAGTAATGGTGCACGATAAGAGAGATGGGCAGCCCGACACAGACCATGTGCGTAAGAATCGCGATCACAGTCGCAGTCAGCGAAAAGGGTCCTCTGTGGACAAGCGAGAGCGGCATCACAATCCAATACATCACGAGATAGACTGCAACGCCGTACAGCATACCGGAGAGTATAGGCAGACGCGTCATGAACCTGATTTTCCGGCTCGCCGTATAGAAGACGGTGGCTGCTGAGAATGCAATCAAGAAATGACACACGCCACCGAGCGCCGCAGTTTCCCACCCGCCGCTGAAAGCCTTCACGCCCAGCAATCCGGAAGCGACGCTTTGCAATATCCTGATCGGCTGAACTCCTTTTATGCCCCAGGTGATGAAGGCCGCTGAGATATCCAATATCCCGCAGATGAGACCGGCCCAGAAGATAGCGGGAAAAGGCTGTACTGTTCCGTGGTTCGCTTGTGAATTCATTGCTTCATCCATTCAGGGAAATAAGTCTATATCTTCCGCCAGCCAGATGTTTTTGACCCATCAAAGGCCGAGCACACTCCGCATCCGGCGTACGGCGTGAAGCATTTGTGCTGCTGGTGTGCTCCCAAAGCCCAGGATGAATCCCTGACGAGAATTCGTGCTCAGATAGGAGGGAGAAAGAGGGAATAGCCAAAGCCTTTTCTGCGCAGCGTGCGCGGCAATCTCCTGATCGCGAAATCCTTCGGGTAATGTGACGACGAGGTGCATGCCGGCTTCTACTCCATGCACCTCCAGAGTCGTCCCGAACTCTTTGCGGATACTGTCAATCAGCGCAGTTCGCCGCTCACTATAAAGTAGCCGCATCCTTCGAATATGGCGCGCGAAATATCCCTCACGCATAAAGTCAGTGAGCACTTCCTGATACAAGTACGGTGGAAAGATGTCCATCGCATAGCGGACTGCCATAAAGCGATTCACCAGATCCGTGGGGATGACAATGTAGCCCAGCCGTAACGATGGAAATAAAACTTTGCTGAAAGTTCCGATATAGATCACACGCGCATGCGTATCAAGTCCCTGCAGCGATGCTATTGGCATGCTCTCGTAGCGGTACTCACTGTCATAATCATCCTCAATGATCCACGAGCCTGAATTTTGTGCCCAATTCAATAGTTGGAGACGACGTGAAGCGCTCATCGTTGTTCCAAGTGGATATTGGTGAGAGGGCGTAACAAAGGCGGCACGGGCTTTGCGGCATCGTTTGATGCCAGCAGCTACGTTCATGCCTTCACTATCCACGGGAACAGGAATGAGACGGCAGCCAGCTCCGGTGAGGACAGCCTTAGTGAGACGGTAGCCAGGTTCCTCGACCCATACAGCGCTTCCAGGGTCAAGCAGAACCCGGGCAGTGATATCCAATGCTTGTTGTGAACCCGAGACGACCATAATATTTTGCGGATCGCAGCGCACTGCGCGCGCAGTACGGAGATAGCTGCAAATAGCATTGCGGAAGTGTTCCGAGCCAAGAGGGTCGATGTGATGAATTGCGCTAACGCGAGGGCTCCGACAGTGGCGCATGACCAGGTTTGACCATATCTTGAATGGAAATTGATCAAATGCCGGTTGATGCACGCCGAATGCTCCCCAGCCGCGTACCCATGGAATGTTTTCGAAGTAGGGAAGACGCAAAGCGCGGCGAGCAATGGGTCTGCTTTCAGGGCTGATCTGTTTCAGCGGTGTAGCCAGGCGTTCATATGGCATCACCCGGTCTGGCAACGTGTGCGATACAAACGTCCCTGAGCCCACGCGGCTTTCGAAATAGCCCTCGGCAAGGAGCTGCGCGTAAGCGTGAAGGACAGGAATGCGGGATATGCCGAGTTCGGAGCCAAGGGTTCGGGTTGAGAGTATCTGTTGCCCGGCAACCAGGTCGCCCCGGACGATAGCCGCGCGATAACCGTCATAGATCTGCTTGTGCAAGGGGTTCGCGGCTTTACGATCCACCGAGATGACTGGCGAGATTCCCGCAGCGACATCGCTCATCGCCAAATCATAGTGGCTATAACAAAATCTTGGCAAGTGGCTATTGTAGCCAACCACTTTTTGCGGGATAGTGAATCAGGACTCGGATTTGTGGGGCATAGAACTGTAAGAGGTATGAATACGCTATTACCATTAGGCCGTTTCTTTTTTGCTATCCCAATGATGGTTTTTGGCATTCAATACTTGGTCTATGCCCATTTTGTTTTGGGATTGCCTCCAGTGCCTCCCACGATTCCCGGGCGCCCATTTTGGGCCTACTTCACAGGAGCTGTTCTTATTGTGATTGGTGTGAGTATCGTCACCAAGCTGAAAGCACGCTTATACGCAACTCTCCTGGCGATCATGTTTTTCTTGTGCGCGATCTTTCTTCATGTGCCTGTGCTAGCTGCGCATCCCCACAATGGGAGTGAATGGGCAGGTGCATCTGAAGTCCTGGCAATATGTGGCGGGGCATTGGTTTTGGCAGGAACCATGCCTGTTGAGTGGCCTTATACCCAGGAGTGGGGCAGTGTTCTGAATAACCTGACGAAGCTGGGCCAATACCTCTTCGCTCTTTCATTGGTCATTTTCGGTACGGAACACTTTATCTACGCTCACTTTGTGGCAGCTCTTATCCCATCCTGGATTCCCTGGCATCTGTTTTGGGCGTACTTTACAGGGGTTGCCTTTCTTGCCGCCGCTGCGTCTATCTTTACTAGGATGCAAGTGGATTTAGCGGCTACTCTATTGGGAATTATGTTTCTCTTATGGGTTTTATTACTGCATATACCCAGAGTCGCCACGCATCCGCGCAATGGAACCGAATGGACGAGTGCATTTGTGGCTTTGGCAATGTGCGGTGCCGCGTTTGTCCTGGCTGGAACCTCGATAAAAAGAAAATTGATTGTTAGCGAGGTTGCCTTATAGCAACAATCAAGAGAGTGAAGTCAATGGAAGACAAACTATGAGAAAACTTGCGGTTCTATTGGTGATGGCGTGCATAGCTGACGTGACGCATAGCCAGGGTGCGGATATACCGCGGCCTGCTGCGTCGCCCATTCTCGTTGAGTTATTTACCTCGGAGGGTTGTTCCAGTTGTCCTCCGCTAGATACGTGGTTGCAACAAGCGGACGAGTCTCAAGCCGTTCCCGGTGCGCAGTTGATTGTTCTCAGCGAGCATGTGGATTACTGGGATCATGATGGCTGGAAAGATCCCTATTCTTCATCTCTGGTCACGGACAGACAGAACTCTTATGTGCGCGCGCTAAGGCTATCTACCGCGTATACACCGCAAATCATAGTCGATGGATCCACAGAATTGAAAGGCAAGGACACGCAGCAGATCAGTCAACTTTTTCTGAATGAAGCCGCCGCTCCAAAGATTCCCGTGAGCATTGATTCTGCAAGTGTCGAAGACAAAGCTCCGGCCATGCTTCGAGCACACATCCATGCGGATGGCAGCGCCGAAAAGCACAATGCCGATATTTACCTGGCAGTTGCTCTTAATCATGCGGAATCTCAGGTATTGCATGGAGAAAATGGCGGGCGGCGCCTTACACATGTTGCCGTAGTGCAAGAGCTCACAAAGATAGGCAAGCTTGAGAAGGGGAAGAGCTTCGACCGCGATTTCCAAATGAAGCTTAAGGACGGCACGAACCGCGGAAATATCCGTATTGTTGCGTTTGTGCAAGAACCCGGTACGGGCAAAGTTCTAGGGGCTGCTTTGCAAAAAGACATCAAAGAGTGACTGCCCCAGCCCATGTGAAACAGTTCGGCATCTTGAGGGAACTCTACACAATTTCCCGCCCAAATGAGAGTTCGACTAAAGCAGCAGCGGGGACTTTGTCATTGCCGTGAGGATGAAATTGTGCACAGATTATAGCATCGTTTGATGCTATAATCTGTGCATTATGCGCACCACTTTGGCACTCGACGATGAGCTATTGGCAAAGGCGCAAGCCTTTACAGGTTTAGAGGAAAAGACAGCATTAGTGCGTGAGGCGTTAAAAGCGCTGATCGAGCGGGAAAGCGCGCGCCGCTTGGCCCGGCTTGGCGGGAGCGAGCCTAAGCTAAAGCCAATTCCACGCCGGAAGTCGGAGTCCAGGTGATTCTGGCAGATACTTCGATCTGGATCGATCATCTGCGCAAGAGAGACTCTGTTCTTGAAGGGCTGCTGAATCAGGGGCAAGTGTTGGTCCATCCGTTTGTCATCGGCGAGATCGCGCTGGGCCACCTGCGGCAACGTAGCGTTGTCTTGAGCGCGTTGCAAAATCTGCCTAAATCCATTACCGCGAATGACGACGAGGTATTGCGTTTCATCGATCACAAGGCGCTTTTCGGACAGGGAATCGGCTATATGGACGCGCACTTGCTCACCTCCGTGGCTCTTACTCCAGGTATTTTGCTTTGGACCCGGGACAAACGTCTTCGCGCGACTGCGATAGGTCTTTCCTTCCATGCCGGTTTGACATAGCTATTGCACCCAGGCCCCCAAAGTGCCAAAATCAATCTACGCATGAACTGCTGTCTACAAACTGCCCTAAGCACCATGCCCACCAGGCTCTCCGCCTGTTGTTGTAGCTAGCCCTTCCGCGTTTTCTTCCTGAAATCCAGTAAAACTCCGCGATTTCCCCATCGCGCGCACCTCAAAAGGAGCACCCATTTATGTCCACTTCTATTCCACAACCGGACGTCAAAGTTGCAACTGCGCCGCGTCTGCTCTCGCTCGATACCTGGGCCGTCCTCCTCGCGCTTGCCGCGGCCTTGCTTGTCCGTTTTGGCGTGCTTAAGACTGTTTCCTGGTGAGTACAAAGGAGAATCGCCATGGCCACACAAGCTAGTCCCAGTTCTTCTACCTTCACTGCGCCGCAAACACAGACCGCATCGCTACCCAACCGCATCCTCGCGCTCATTCCCGGAATTCTGCTGCTCGCCGCCGTCGGCTATGCTGGCAAGTTCATCGAGCAGTTCATCGCCCGCTATGGGAAGGCCCACCATCTCACGCTGCCAAATATTGAATATGTTCTGTGGGCAATCCTTATTGGCCTCGTCATCTCGAATACGGTTGGCGTTCCAGCTCTCTTCCGCGCAGGAGTCGCCACGTATGAATTCTGGCTGAAAGCCGGAATTGTTCTGCTCGGCGCGCGCTTTCTCCTCGGTGACGTGAGCCGTCTCGGCGGCCTCTCGCTGGTGCTGGTCATCATCGAGATCGCACTGGCGCTTACGTTTATGACCTTTCTGGGACGCGCTTTCGGACTCAAGCCCAAGCTCACTACGCTACTTGCTGTCGGATCATCGATCTGCGGAGTCTCGGCCATCATCGCCACGCAGGGAGCCATCGAAGCCGACGAAGAGGATTCGTCGTATGCCATCGCCGCGATCCTCGCCCTCGGAGCCATCTCGCTCTTTCTCTTCCCGCTGATTGGGCACGGGCTGCATCTTAGCGATCACGCCTACGGGCTCTGGGCCGGACTCGCCGTCGACAACACCGCCGAAGCCACCGCAGCCGGAGCGCTCTACTCCGATGCCGCAGGTAAGGTCGCCGTCATCGCCAAGACCTGCCGCAACGCGACGATTGGATTTGTCGTGCTGGCCTATGCCATCTATTGGGCATCAAAAGGGCAGGCTGCCGGAGTGCAGAACAAAGCAGCATTCCTCTGGAAGAAATTCCCAAAATTCGTTCTGGGATTTCTGCTCATCTCGACATTAGCCACGGTAGGATTCTTCACCAAGCCGCAACTCGCCACGCTTGGAAATCTGTCGCGGTGGGCATTTTTATTGACCTTTGCCGGAGTCGGTCTCCGCACCAATTTGAGAGAGCTGGGCAAGCAGGGCGCTAAGCCCTTTATCGTAGGAGCCGTCGGCGAAGTAGCCATTGCCCTCATCACGCTGGGGCTAGTGTTCGGAGCGGACCATTGGTTTCATTTGTGATGCTTTAACCAGCCAGGATACTGTTGGCGAATTTTCGGAGATCAGCGATCTTTGCAGATTCCGGCAAGCCAGTTTTAGGTAGTGGGCTACTTTGAAGTAGCCCACTACCCGACTTGAACGAAGCCGCGGTGCGGCGGACGCATGCGCGTGTTGCTGCGCTGACATGGAGAGTTTGATTTGAACTAAG
>Ga0137415_10003416_pt1 | contig 15791 bp, 15 predicted proteins | sample CZODoug3_1_1_16f_FD_183082 | JGI IMG/M metagenome (GOLD analysis project Ga0137415, IMG submission 183082) | Vadose zone soil fungal communities from Angelo Coast Range Reserve, California, USA - CZODoug3_1_1_16fungal (Hybrid Assembly) | ecosystem: Environmental > Terrestrial > Soil > Vadose... | reverse complement strand
TCGAGCCGGAAACCGAGGTCCCGGAGACCCTCGGCGGCGTAAAGGTGGACATCCCGCGCACCGACGTGAACGTGCTTGATGCGGCAGCCCGCGGCACCGGCGAAGGCCTGCAGCTGATGCTCAATGTGATCGCCATGCTGATTTCGTTCATCGCACTCATCGCGCTCGTCAACGGACTGTTCGGCTGGATTCACGGATTTGTCCCGTGGTTCCCAGCCACTCTGCAGACGGTGTTGGGGTGGATATTCCGGCCGATCGCCTGGGTGATGGGTGTCCCGTGGCACGACAGCGGAACGGTCGGATCGCTGCTCGGTGAGCGCATGGTGGTGAACGAGTTTGTCGCGTTCGCCCATCTCGGCCCGATGAAGGGGAGCCTCGATCCCGTCTCGTTCACGATCGCGACCTTTGCACTGTGCGGCTTTGCGAATCTGAGCTCCATCGGGATCCAAATTGGCGGCATCGGCGCCCTCGCTCCTGATCGCAAACACGACCTGGCACGCCTGGGCGTGCGCGCGATGATCGCGGGGACGCTCGCCAACTTCCTCTCGGCGACCCTGGCGGGCATTCTGTTGTGACGGGGAAGGCTGTAGCAGCGGCAACAGAGGCGGTGCAACAGCGCCTCGGCAAACTCAAACCTCGTATCGCGATCGTCCTCGGCTCAGGGCTCGGCTTCCTAGCCGACGAAGTCGCCGAGTCTGTTCGCATCCCCTATCGCACCATTCCGGGTTTTCCCGAGCCAGGCGTCGCGGGCCACAAGGGAGAGCTGGTCGCCGGGAAGCTCGAGGGCGTGCCCGTCATCGTGCAGGCCGGTCGCTTTCATTTGTATGAAGGCCATCCCGCGGCCGTCGCCGGCCTGCCGGCCCGGGTCTTTGCCGAGCTGGGCGTCGAGATCCTGATCGTCACGAATGCCGCCGGCGGAGTGCGCCGGACCTTCGCGGGCGGGACCCTGATGCTCATCGCCGACCATATCAATCTCATGTGGCGCAACCCGCTGATCGGACAGCCCGAGCCCGGCGAGGAGCGCTTTCCGATCATGCACGAGCCGTACGATGGCAAGCTGCGCGCGGTCGCCCGCTCGGTCGCACGCGAAGCCGGCATACCCATGGAAGAGGGCGTTTACGTTGCCCTCCTGGGTCCCTCGTACGAGACGCCCACCGAGGTCCGTATGCTCGAGCGCCTCGGCGGGGACGCTGTCGGGATGTCGACCGTGCCGGAGGTGTTGGTCGCACGGTCTCGCGGCATGCGTTGCCTGGGCTTTTCCATTATTACGAACCCCGGCGCCGGGATTACCGGCGAGGCCCTGTCTCACGCGGAGGTGCTGGCGGTGAGTGAGCAGGTGGCCCGGAAGCTCGCCGTGGTCATGAAAGGAGTTCTGAGAACCCTGACATAGGCTTGACCCGCCCCGACCGTTCGTTCTGCAACCTTTTTCCGCCAGCCTCTGTCATACCAATCGGTAACTGCCGCGCGCTCGCCGTCAGCGTTCGCGACCGGAGTTCACGTTCACCTTCAGCTCCCGGACGCATATGCCGACGACGCTCCAGTTGCTCCTCGCTCTGGCGGGAAGTCATCCGCCGCTCATTGCCGTCGACTCGCCACCTCCGGCTCCTCCCGCGCCGCAGCAAGTCCGCGCCATTCGCCTGGGCGGTGGCCAAGCCGTCACGATCGACGGTCTGCTCACCGAACCGCTCTGGCAATCCGCCGAGCGGCTCACCGGGTTTACGCAGCGCGATCCTACGCAGGGGGCAGTGCCGACCGAGAGCACCGTCGTCTACGTCGCGTATGACGACGCGGCGCTCTACATCGGCGCCCGTCTCTACGACTCGCATCCCGACTCGATCGTCGCGCGCCTGGCACGGCGCGATCAGGGCACCAATTCCGACCGCTTCCAGGTCTACATCGATCCCTATCACGATAAGCGCAGCGGCTTCTACTTCGGGATCAATGCGGCCGGCACGCTCTATGACGGCACGCTCTTCAACGACGACTGGGACGACGACACGTGGGATGGCGTCTGGGAGGGTAAGGTGACGCGGGATGCGGGGGGTTGGACCGCCGAGCTGCGGATCCCCTACTCCCAGCTGCGGTTCGTCAAGCGCAGCCAGTATGTGTGGGGGATCAATTTCCGGCGCGACATCGCGCGCAAAAACGAGTTCGACTACATCGCGTACACGCCGCGGGATGGCAGGGGCTTCGTGTCGCGCTTTCCTGATCTGGTAGGGATCGAGCGCATCGAGCCGCCGCGGCGGCTCGAGATCATGCCCTACGCGACGACCCGCGCCGCATTCACACCGCACACCTTCGGCGATCCGTTCAACGACGGATCGACGTTCGACCCGGGGTTCGGCGCCGACGCGAGAATCGGCCTCGGCTCGAATCTCACCCTCAACGCCACCGTCAACCCCGATTTCGGCCAGGTTGAAGTCGATCCGGCCGTCGTGAACCTGAGCGACCGCGAGACATTCCTCAACGAGAGGCGGCCGTTTTTTGTCGAGGGTTCGTCCATTTTCGAGTTCGGCTTCGGCGGCCAGAGCAATTTCTGGGGATTCAACTGGTCCGGTCCGAGCTTCTTTTACAGCCGGCGTATCGGGCGTTCGCTGGGACTCCCGGGGGCACCCGACAAAGGGTACGTGGGCGGACCTGACGGTGCGCACATCCTTGGCGCACTGAAGCTCACCGGCAAACTCGCCGGCAGCTGGAACGTGGGGGGCCTGACTGCCGTCACGGCCCGTGAGCGCGCGACGCTGCAGGACAGTCTCGGCGTGCGCTGGGGCCAGGAAATCGAGCCGCTCGCGACGTACGGCGTGTATCGGGCGCAAAAGGAGTTTGCCAAGGGCCGGCAAGGGCTCGGATTCGTGACTACGTTCGCCGGCCGCGCGTTCGACGATGTCACGCTGCGCGACGTCCGCAACAGCAATTCGACGACGTTTGGGACCGATGGCTGGATCTTCCTCGATACGTCCAAGACGTGGGTCACGACGGCGTGGGTTGCCGGCTCGCGCATCGGCGGGACACCGGCCCGGATCACCTCCGTGCAGCGGAATTCCGTACACTACTTCCAACGACCTGATGCACCCAGCGTAGGAGTGGATACCAACGCCACTTCGCTCAACGGGATGGCGGCCCGCTTCACACTCGCCAAGCAGCGCGGCAACACGTTCGTGAATTCCGCCTTTGGTGTCATCTCACCTGGATTCGACGTCAACGATCTCGGTTTCCTGTCGCGCACGGGCTACATCAACATGCATCTCGGCGGCGGCCGCACCTGGAGCAAGCCCGGCAAGCTGTTCCGCTATGCCGAGACCGGTGGCGCCTTGTTCCGGAATTACGACTGGGACGGCAACATCAACTGGTCGGGTGGCTTCAACTTCGGGTACGTCCAGTTGCACAACTACTACTGGATCAACTGGAATGTCGCGTACAACCCGTGGACGGTCGACAATCGCCGCACCCGGGGTGGGCCGCTGATGCTCTTGCCGCCGGGGTATCAGTTCGGGATCGACCTGGGATCGGATAGCCGCAAATCGCTGACGCTGAGCATGGGCGGATTCACGTACTTCCGCTCGTCGCAGGACGTGGAGTGGTCGACCTACGTCAACCTCCAGTACCGGCCCGCGCCCAACGTCTCGGTCAGCGTGGGCCCGAACCTGTACAAACAGACCCAGCCGTATCAGTACATCACCGCGATCGCCGACACGACTGGCGGCGCGCCGAATACCTTTGGTACACACTATGTCTTTGGCGGGCTGAGGCAGACGGAGTTGTCGGCAGGCATCCGTCTCAACTGGACCTACAGTCCGACGCTCTCGCTCCAGCTGTACGCGCAGCCCCTGATTTCCGCGGGCCGGTACGACTACTACCACGAGCTCGCGCGGGCGCGCAGCGCGTCCTTCATCCGGTACGGTCGTGACAACGGTTCGACGATCACGTTCGTCGATTCGACGAACTCGTACACCGTTGATCCGGACGGCGCCGGCCCGGCCCAACCGATGTCGTTTGGTAACCGGGACTTCAATTTCAAGTCGCTGCGTGGCAACGCCGTCTTGCGCTGGGAGTACATGCCGGGATCGACGCTGTACTTCGTGTGGACGCAGAGCCGCTCCGCCGCCGACGATAACGGCGACTTCAGGTTCGGCTCCTCGATGGGGAGCATGCTCCGCGCGCCGGCGGAGAACATCTTCATGATCAAGGCGACGTATTGGTGGAATCCGTAGCCTAAAGACCCTCGGTTGGTGGTCGGGGGGGCACGGGCACGAAGTGGTTGAGTGGCCCGTGCCCCTTGCCGCTTCCGAGCCCCGGCGCCGCCGCAATTGCGCGGTGCACAAAATCGAGCCCGTCCGCCACCGCCTGCTCGAGCGGGCGACCGAGCGCGAGACCGGCGGTGATCGCCGCCGACAGCGTGCAGCCGGTGCCGTGCGTCGATGTCGTGTCGATGCGCTCGTGCGTGAAGCGGCGCGCTGAGTCGCCACCGGCGTGCACCAGGACGTCGACGATCGTTGCGCCGTCCGCGAGATGGCCGCCCTTCACGAGCGCGGCGCGCGCTCCCATCGCGACGAGCGCGCGTCCCGCCCGCTCCATCTGATCGGGCGTGCGCACTTGGCCGCCGACGAGAATCTCCGCCTCGTTCAAATTCGGGGTCACGAGGAGCGCGAGCGGCGCGAGCCGCCGCGCGATCAACTGCTCCGCATCGCGATCGAGCAGCCGGTCGCCGGACGTCGCCACCATCACGGGATCCAGCACGTAGGTCGTGAGACGATGATACGCGATGCGCTCCGCCACCGTTTCGACGATTTCGCGGGATCCCAACATGCCGGTCTTGATCGCGGCGGGGCGCAGGTCCTCCGCCAGAGCGTCGATCTGTTTCGCCACGAGCGCGGCGGGAAGCGCCAGCCAGGCGGACACGCCGATCGTGTTCTGTGCGGTGACGGCCGTGATCGCGCTGGTTCCGTAGACGCCGAACTGATGAAACGTCTTGAGATCGGCCTGAATGCCGGCTGCGCCCCCCGAATCCGACCCCGCGATGGTGAGCGCGATTCTCATGAGTTCCGAAGCCGTGCCTTGGCGAAAGCAAGGCCGAGGGCAATCTTTCGGGCACCTGTGACCGGCACGAGGACACGCATTCGCAGTAATCTGCAGTCGACCGTACGCGATCTCCAACGCCGCAAGGCGCGCGGACGGCGCGGGCTGGCGGTCGTAGAAGGCGTGCGGCTGGTGGAGGAAGCGCTCGCCGCCGGCCTGGAGTTCAAGGGTGCACTCGTTGCCCCCGAGCTCGCTCGCACGACGCGAGGCCAGGCGCTGACCGCCGAGCTCGCCAGCCACGCCGTCGCGGTCGAGGAAATCGGATCGCGCGCGTTCAGCGATCTCGCGGGTACCGACACACCGCAGGGAATTCTCGCGATCGTGCAGCCGCGCACGTGGGGGCTGGAGGAGGTCGCCACGGGACCGCTGCTCGTCGTGGACGGCGTCCAGGACCCCGGCAACGTCGGCACGCTGATCCGGACCGCGCACGCGCTCGGCGCATCGGCGAGCCTGTTGCTGCGCGGCAGCGCCGACCCGATGAATCCGAAAGCATTGCGAGCGGCGATGGGAGCGACGTTCCGGCACCCCGTCGTGCAGCTCGACGACGGGCCGTTCATCACGTGGGCACAGCAGCGCGGCATGACGTTGTGGGCGGCCGCGGCAGATGGTGTGCCGCTCCCGCGCGCGCTCGATGGCAGGACCTCACCCCGGGAGCTCATTGCAGTGATCGTCGGCAACGAAGGGGCGGGAATCCGTCCGCAGCTCAACGCGATCGCAGCCCAGCGCGTCGCGATTCCGCTGGCGCGCGGCGCCGAGTCGCTCAACGTCGCGGTGGCGGCGGGGATCCTGCTCTACGAGGTCCTGCGTGGGCACTGACATCGTCATCGTCGCGGGCGCCGTGCTGCTCGGTCTGTGCGTCGGCAGCTTCCTCAACGTGTGCATCCTGCGGCTGCCGCGCGACGAGTCGCTGCTGCGACCGCGCTCGACGTGTCCCAATTGCAAGCAGCCCATCGCCTGGCGCGACAATATCCCCGTCGTTTCGTGGCTGTGGCTGCGCGGCAAATGCCGCTGGTGCCACCAGCCCATCTCCAAGCAGTATCCGCTCATCGAGGCGCTGGTCGGCGTATTGTTCGGCGCGTCGTTGCTGGCGTATGGCATGACGCTGCACGCCGTCGCGGCCGCGCTGTTCGGCACGCTCCTGCTCGGGATCGCGATTACCGATGCCCGCCACTACATCATCCCGGACGAGTTCACGTGGGGCGGGCTCGTCATCGGTCTGTTGCTCGCCCTCGGTGGCGGCGTCGACGGTTTTCTGCAAGCATTGCTCGGCGCCGCCGTCGGCTTCGTGCTGCTGTGGCTCGTCGGAATGGCAGGGACGTGGGTCTTCAAAGAAGAAGCGATGGGCGGCGGCGACGTAAAAATGATGGCGATGGTCGGCAGCTTCGTCGGGTGGCAGGGCGTGCTGCTCACGGTGTTCGCCGGGGCGGCGCTGGGCTCGCTCATCTTCATCCCGCTGTCGATCAAGAAGAAGCGACTGGTGCCGTTCGGGGTATTCCTCGCGGTCGGTGCGGTCGTGGCGTTCGTGTTTGGTGACGCGATCATTGGTTGGTACGGGCATTTTCTCAAAGGCGACTAGATGGGGAACCCCTTCGAAGGGCTGTTTGATTCGGGCGACGTGCTGCAGCGCGTCGGCATTGACCTCACGGCCCAGGCGCGCCGCGGCGATCTCGAGCCGGTGAAGTGCCGCGACGCCGAGATTGAGCGCGTCGTGGATATCCTGCTGCGCCAGGGGAAGAACAACGCGGCGCTCGTCGGCAAGGCCGGCGTGGGCAAGACGGCGGTCGTGGAAGGCCTCGCCCAGCGCATTGCGGAGGGCAACGTCCCCCCCGCGCTCAAAGACGCCCGTATTCTCGGGCTCGATCACGTCTCGATGCTCGCGGGTACCTCGTTCCGCGGCCAGTACGAAGAGCGCGTCCGTCGTCTCGTGCAGGCGCTGCAAGCCGACCGCAATCTCATCCTGTTCGTCGACGAGCTGCACAACCTCATCGGACAGGGCACCGCGATGGGCGCCGCGATGGACGCCGCGAACATGCTGAAGCCCGCACTGGTCCGCGGCGACATCCGCGTCATCGGCGCGACCACCGGCGAAGAATACGCCAAGTGGATCAAAACCGATCCGGCGCTCGAGCGTCGCTTTCAGCCGGTCACGATCGAAGAGCTGGACGCGATCCAGACGTGGGAGGTCCTGGTGGCCCGCCGGCCGCGGCTCGAGCGCCATCATGCCGTGGCGATTGCGGACGACGCGCTCAAGGCGGCGATCGTCCTGACCGACCGCTTCGTGCCCGATCGCGCGCGACCCGACAAGGCGATCGACGTGCTCGACGAAGCCTGTGCGCATGCGCAGGCGACAGCCCGTGTGTCTCCCGAGCTCGACAAGCTGATTCGCGATCGCAAGAAGGTCGAGGCGCTGATTCGGCGCGGCTTGACGGAGGAAGAAGGCACGGCGCCCGAGGAGCCGATGCCTGATCTCGCAACGGTGCTGCAGAGATTCGGGGAGGAAATTGAGCAATTACTCGGTGGACGCCCTGCCAAACAGGCTGAGGAATCGAAGCAAGAGTCGGAGCACGGGCCGTCCGACCGTCAGACCGTCCGACCGTCTTTAGAAGAACAGCGCGTCGATCTCGATCGGCGGCTCCGCGCCGAGCTCGAGCGCCAGGGCCTCGTGGTCACGGGGAAGGAAGTGGCGCGCGTCGTCGGCCAGGCCGTGGGGAAGGGGATCGAGTGGGCCGGCTGAGCCGGCTCGCTGTCGTCATTGTCGTCGCGCTGACCCTGGGGTGCCGCGAACGCGCCCAGGCAGTGCAGAACGAAGCAGAGCTGAAAGACATGGTGCACCGTCTCATGCCGGCCGTCGCTGAGGCGGCGCGCATGCGGTTCAAGAAGGAACCCGCCGTATTACGGCGCTCGCGCGATCAGGTGCATGAGTACGTCGTGCACAAGATTGACGAGGACCTCCCGCCGGCGGAGCTGAACGGCTCGCAAGCGGCGTTGCGCCTGTTCGGACTCATTCCGCCGACACTCGATCTCCACGCCACGATGAGCGCGTTGCTCACGGAGCAGATCGCCGGGTTTTACGATCCCGACTCCAGCGCGCTGTTCGTCGTGGCCGACGTACCACCGCAGCAGCTGCGCATCGTCATGGCGCACGAGCTCGTCCACGCGTTGCAGGACCAGTACGCCAATCTCGACTCCGTGATTGCGCAGCATCACCAGAACGATCGCCGGGCTGCAGCGCAAGCGGTGCTCGAAGGTCAGGCGACGCTGGTCCAGATGTCGGTGATGATGCCCGAGCAGAATCCGGACACGCTTCCGCTCGGCCTGTTCTGGAAGTCCCGAGCCCTGCTGGGCAGTCAGCAGGGACCGCAGATGCAACAGTTCAGTCAGGCCCCGCTGTGGCTCCGGGAGACCATGGTGTTCCCGTACCTCGGCGGCGCCGATTTTGTGGTGTGGTTTCGCCACAAATACTTCGGGCGATCGGTGCTCGACTCGATGCCGACGTCCACCGAGCAAATCCTTCATCCGGACCGTTACGCGGCGCACGATGAGCCCACGACGGTGATCTTCACGCCCGGAGCGGCGGACACCGTGCAATACGAGGACGATCTGGGCGAGTTCGAGATCCGGCTGCTGCTGCAACAGCTCCTCGAGAGCGAGTCGGAGGCCACGAACCTCGCGACGGGGTGGGATGGCGATCGGTATCAGGTGCTCGGGCCGAAGAGCGACGCGCTCGTGTGGTACAGCGTCTGGGACGATGCCGCGGCTGCCGCGCGGTTCACGGGTGGTCTGCACCGCGCCTGGGCAAAACGACGCGCTGACGGCCGGACGGCCCGACGGTCGGAAATAACACAGCTGACGATCCAGGGTCGGCCGGTTGTGCGCCTGGTCGATGCTCCCAACGATTGGAAATGGTGGCGCGCGATCCCGACCGTGCGTCTCAGTGGAGGAAGCGAGTAATCGTGTAGATCAACAAGCCGACGAGCCCGCCGACAAGCGTGCCGTTGATCCGCACAAACTGCAGGTCGCGCCCCACCGCCAGCTCGAATCGCCGCGACGTCGCTTCCGGATCCCAACTCGCCACCGTCTGGGCGATGAGGTCGCCGATCTCGTGTCGATACTTCTCGACGACCCCCGCCGTGACGTCGATCAGCAAATCGTCGATCTCGGCGAGGAGCGTGGGGTTCGAAAGCAGGGCGATGCCGAATTCGCTCAGGCCGCTGTCGAGCGGGCTCGGACCGGCATTGGTCCCCGCGTCGGACCCGGTCGCATACTTGCTCACTGCCTGCCGGACGCCTTCCCACAGTTTTCGCGCCAGCTCGTCCGTCTGCGCGCCCATCAGCCACTCTTCTTTTAATGCCTCCGCGCGCGCGATCACTTCCGGCGAGTGCTGCAGCCGCTCGATAAAGTCTCGAATCGCGTCGTCGAACGCGGTGCGCAGCGGATGCGCCGGATCCATCACCATGTCGTGCAACAGCCGCTCGACCGCCTCGATGATCTTTTGATAGATCTTGTCATCGAGGACGGGTGGCACCCACCACGGCGTCTCGGCGCGCACGCGCTCGCGGATCAGGTCGCGATTGTTCCTGACCGCCTCCGCCGCGAGTCTCACCGTCGCATTGAGCAGCTCTTCCTGGCGGTTGTCGGCGAGCGCCAATGCCAGCGTCTTGCCGAGCGCGGGCGCCACGCGAAATGTGCGCACGCGGTTCCGCACGACCTGGCTCACGAGATCCTGGAGCTCGTTGGGCGGGAGTCCGTCCAGCGTTTTCACGAGGCCGCTGGCGAACTGGCGGGAGATCTGGCGGGCGTGCTCGCGGTCCGCGAGCCACTGCGCGGCGCGTTCGGCGGGGTGCACGCGACGCAGGTTCCCTGCGATCACGTCGCGCGACAGGAAGTGATTCTGCACGAAGTTGCCAAGGATCTGGCCGATCCGCTCTTTGCGCGTGGCCACGATGGCGGTGTGCGGAATCGGCAGGCCGAGCGGGTGCCGAAACAGCGCCGTCACCGCGAACCAATCCGCCAGCCCGCCGACCAGTGAGGCCTCCGCGGTCGCGCGGACGAAGCCGAGCCAGGGGTACAGCGGCTCGTAGATGCTTGCGACCACGAAGACGAGTAGCGCGACCCCAAGGAGCGCGGTCGCCCGCCGCTTCATAGCATCCAGGCGGGCTTGCCGTTCGGCGTCGTCCGGCCTGGTCCACTGGGGGATTACCTGTTGCGCCTGCTGCGTCTGCTGCGTCTCGTAGATCTTGCCCGTCATAGATGCCAAGATAAGACCCCCACTTGGTTTAAGGGTACTCGCCATTTAGCTTGCTACGCTTATGTTTACGGCCCTTTCCGAGCAGCTGACCGGTGTTTTGAACCGGCTCAGGGGTCGCGGGGTGCTCTCGGAAAGCGACGTCACCGACGCGCTGCGCGAGATTCGCCGCCACCTGCTCGAGGCGGACGTGAGTTTCGAGGTCACGCGGGGCTTCGTCGAACGGGTGCGCGAGCGGGCCGTCGGCGCGCTGCAGGTCAAAGCCGTCAGTCCCGGCCAGCAAGTCGTCAAGCTGGTGCATGACGAAATTGCGACGCTGCTCGGCGGCACCAAGGCCGGCCTCGAATTCGCCTCCGTAGGTCCGACGGTCATTCTCCTCGTCGGGTTACAGGGATCGGGGAAGACCACCACCGCGGCCAAGCTCGCTCGGCGGCTGAAGCTCGAGCAGAAGGCGCCGGCGCTCGTGGCGGCCGACATCTACCGGCCGGCGGCGGCGGAGCAGCTGCGGCAGCTGGGCCAGCAGGTTGGAGTGCCGGTGTTTGGGGCTGGGGTAGGGGCGCAGCATGCTGCGCCCGTACAAAAACTGGTGCAGGACGCGCTGCGCGAGGCGGAGTCGGCGCGGGCTCGGACCGTGATCGTTGATACCGCGGGCCGGCTACAAATCGATGCCGAGATGATGGATGAGCTGCGCGCGCTGAAGGCCGCCGTGGCGCCGAAAGAAGTGCTGCTGGTCGCGGACGGGATGACGGGCCAGGATGCCGTGAAAATCGCGCGCGGCTTCCACGAGGGTGTCGGGCTCACCGGTGTGATCCTGACGAAGCTCGATGGCGACGCCCGCGGCGGTGCAGCACTCTCGATCCATGGTGTCACCGGCGTGCCGATCAAGTACGTCGGAGTGGGCGAGAAGACCGACGCGCTCGAACCCTTCGATCCCGGCCGGATGGCGGGACGGATTCTCGGGCAGGGCGACGTGGTCGCGCTCGTCGAGAAGGCGGCGGCGACGGTCGATGCGGAAGCCGCCAAGCGGCTCGAGCAAAAAGTGCGGTCCAAGAAGGGCATGGACCTGCAGGATTTTCTGGTGGCGCTGAAACAGATGCAGAACATGGGTCCGCTGAAGCAGGTGCTTGGGCTCTTGCCGGGGATCAACGCGAAGGCGCTGCAAGGGGTGTCGATGGACGACAAGCGCCTCAAGCATGTCGAGGCGATCATGCTGTCGATGACGCCTGAGGAGCGTGCCGATCCCAGCGTGTTGAGCGGCTCCCGGAAGCTGCGGATTGCGAAGGGATCCGGACGGTCCGTACAGGAAGTCAATCGACTGCTGGAACAGTTCCAGCAGATGCGCAAGATGAGCAAGTTCATGAAAAGGATGTAGGGAACGCTATGGCAACTCGAATTCGGCTGCGCCGGGTGGGACGGAAGGGACAGTCCTATTTCCGGATCGTCGTCGCGGACTCCAAGTCGCCGCGCGACGGCCGCTTTGTAGTGGCGATCGGCAATTACAACCCGCGCGCCAATCCAGCGGTGATCAACGTGGACGCCCAGCAGGCGCGGGCCTGGCTCGAGAAGGGCGCGACGCCGACCGACACGGTGCGTTCGCTCCTCAAGAAGGCCGGCGTACTAGGCAAATCAGCTCCGCCTCCGACGCCCGCCGCGTAGTCGGGCGGCTGCGCAAGCCGCACGGCCAGCACGGGGAGGTGGCAGTGATTCCTCTCGTGGAGAAGCCGGGGACGGTGTTCGTGCCGAAGGCGCGACTCTACGTCCTCGACGAAGATCGGAAGGTGTTGGCCGGCCCGCTGGTGGTCACCCGGCGCCGTGCCTATCATCGCGAATGGTTGCTCGGCTTCGAGGGTGTGACGTCGCGTGAAGCCGTGGAAGCCTGGCGCGACCAGCTCGTGGCGGTGGACGAGTAGCGATGCTGCGGGTCAACGTGGTGACCCTGTTTCCCGAATCGTTCACCGCGGCGCTGGGATCGAGCATTGTGGGACGCGCCGTGGCAGCCGGACTCGTGCGCTTCCGCATCGTGCAGCTGCGTGACTACACGCACGACAAGCATCACACGGTGGATGACGCGCCGTACGGCGGCGGCGCGGGGATGGTGCTGAAGCCGGAGCCGTTCTTCGAGGCAGTCGGGGATCTCCAGGCGACGCCGCCGATCGTCGTGCTGTCGGCACGCGGACAGCTCTTCACGCATGAGCTTGCGGTTCGCTATTCGCTGGGCACTGAGTTGACGTTGCTGTGCGGGCATTACAAGGACATCGACAACCGAGTCGTGGTTGGTCTGGGCGCGGAAGAAGTCTCGATCGGCGATTTCGTGTTGACGGGCGGAGAGCCGGCGGCGTTGTGCGTGGTGGACGCGGTGGTACGGCTGCTCCCCGGCGCGCTGGGGGATCACGAGTCGGCGTCGAGCGATTCGCATTATGAAGGGTTGTTGGCGCCGCCCAGCTACACGCGGCCGCCCAGCTATCGCGGGCTCGAGGTCCCGGACGTATTGTTGAGTGGTGATCACGACAGGATTGCGGCATGGCGGGCGGCTGAGGCCGAGCGCCTCACGCGCGAACGCAGACCGGATATCTGGAAAAAACTAGACGCCTAGGCGCTTAGACGCCTAGTAGGGGTGGGTTATGGAGAAGCTGAGAGCAGTCGAGCGCGAAGGCCTGAAGACCGATATCCCGGCGTTCGCACCCGGCGACACGGTGCGGGTCATGGTGCGCGTGCGCGAGGGTGAGAAGGAGCGCCTCCAGGCGTTCGAGGGCATCTGCATCGCCCGGCGCGGCGGCGGCATCAACGAGACGTTCACCGTCCGCAAGATTTCCGCGGGTGTCGGCGTCGAGCGGATCTTCCCGCTGCACGCGCCCTTGATCGCCGAAATCGGCCTGCTGCGGAAGGGCCGGGTACGACGCGCCAAGCTGTACTTCCTGCGCCGGCTTGCCGGCAAGGCCGCACGCATCCGCGAGAAGCGCGGGATCAACGTCCCGACCGCCGGCACCGCCGAACAGGAACCGACGCAGACGTGAGACACCGCCGCCCGTCGCTGAAACGCGAGGCGGCATTGTGGTGCGAAGGGCGGAGCATCGTCGCCGGAATCGATGAAGTCGGCCGCGGTCCACTGGCTGGTCCAGTGGTCGCCGCGGCCGTCGTGTTTCCGATGGGCGCGAAGCCGATCCGCGGGCTCGACGACTCGAAGGTGCTCACGGCGCTGCAGCGCCAGAAGTTCGCCGCGAAGATCCGCGAGCGTGCCGCCGCCGTCGCGGTTGGGGCGGCCAGCGTCCACGAAATCGACCGGCTCAACATTCGCCGCGCCTCGATCCTCGCGATGGAGCGCGCGCTGCGGCGGCTCGGCATCGTCCCGGCCCACGTGCTCGTCGATGGGTTGCCGTGCCCCGAGCTCGGCTGCGAGCACGAAGCCATCGTGGACGGGGATGCGCGCTGCCACTCGATCGCGGCGGCGTCGGTCATTGCCAAGGTCTTGCGCGATTACCTCATGGATCGGCTGGCCGCGCGGCACCCCGGCTATTGCTGGGAAACGAACAAGGGCTACGCGACGCCCGAGCACCTCGACGCGATTCAGCGCCTTGGTCCCACCTGCCACCACCGTTACAGTTTCGAGCCGGTCGCCCAGATCGAGTTGTTAACGATTTCGGCTGCGACGTAACCCCTTCAAGAACTCCGGCAGCGGCCGCGTGTTGAGGATGTCGGCCGCGGTAAGCCACGCCCGCCGGGCCACGGCGACGGCGAACCGCATGAATCCCAGCTCGCGCGTGTTGTGGGCGTCGGTCGAGAGCACGAACCGTACGCCGTGCGATTTGGCCGCGGCGGCGAGCGTGTCGGGCAGATCCAAGCGCTCGCTGCCGTTGATCTCGAGCAGGCATTTCGCCTTCGCCGCGGCCTTCGCGACGACGTCGAAGTCGAGCGGGTAGGAGGGCCGGTTGGGCAGGATTCGGCCCGTCGGATGGCCGATCGCATCAACCCAGCGGTTTTCGATTGCGCCCAGCAGCCGATCGGTGAGTTGTCGCTCACTCTGCTTGAGCCCGTAGTGAATCGTCGCGACCACGTAATCGGCTTCCGCCAGCAGGTCGTCCGGAAGGTCGAGCTTGCCGCTCTCCAGAATATCCATTTCGACGCTCTTGAGGACGCGCAAGCCGCGCATCCCCTTATTGATCCGATCGATCTCCTTCCATTGGGCACGAATCTCCGCGGGACTCTGGCCGGCCATTGAGGTACGCGGGGAATGGTCGGTGATCGCGATGTACGCGTGGCCGAAGGCGCGCGCCGCGTCGATCATCTCCGTCAACGTGGCTTTGCCGTCGCTCGCGTCCGTGTGCATCTGCAGGTCGCCGCGGATCTCCTCGAGGGTAACGAGCTTCGGGAGCTTGTGCTCCTTCGCGAGCGCGATCTCGCCGCGGTTTTCCCGCATCTCCGGCGGAATCCAGTCGAGGCCGAGCGCGGCGTAGACCTCGTGTTCCGTCCGGCCCGAGATACACTTCGATCCCCGAAACACCCCGTACTCGTTGAGCTTGAGCTGCTTGGCCTGGGCGATCTTGCGCAGCTCGATGTTGTGCGCCTGCGAGCCGGTGAAGTACTGCATGGCGGCACCGAACGCCGCGGGCTCCACGACGCGCAGGTCCACCTGCAGCCCGCTGGAGAGCAGCACCGTCGACCGGGTCTCTCCCTGCGACGCGACGCGGGTGACTTCGCCGAATTTTCCAAATAGCGCGATGACGGCGGCCGGATTCCGGCAGCTGACCACGATGTCGAGGTCCCCGATGGTCTCCTTGCGCCGCCGGAAGCTGCCGGCCACGTCGATCTCGTCGATGCCGCCCCCCCCGCCAGCCTTGAGGTACTCCACGATTGCCCGGGCGTACTGCTCGGCTTCGTGCAGCACCATGCGCTGCTGTGCCGTCGTTGCGGTGTCGGAGACACCCTCGCGAATCTTCTCCAGCAGTTTGGGACCGAACCCGGGAAGCTTCGCGATCTTTCCCTTTTCCAGCGCGTCCTTGAGATCCGCGACGCTGTCCACTTTCAATTGCTCGTGCAACAGCTTGACGCGCTTGGGGCCGAGGCCGGGAATGCGCAGCAGCTCGAGCAAGCCGAGTGGCAGCGTCGCCACGAGCTGCTGGCGCTGCGGCAGAGTGCCCGTTGCGACCAACGCCGTGATCTCTTTCGCGATGCCGCCGCCGATGCCCGGCAGGTCGGTCAGGTCGAACTCCCCTCCCGACACGAGCTCTGCGATGGGATCGGGATGATCGGCCACCGTGCGCGCGGCGTTGCGGTAGGCCCGCACCTTGAACGGATTGCCCGCAGAGATCTCGAGTAGATCGGCGACGTCAGTGAGGAGGCGGGCGATTTCGGAGTTTTGCATCGCCTGAAAACTAAGCCTTGCGGACCTCCTTCATGGGTGATACGCTAGCCGTCCCGAAACATCCTTCCCATCCCGTCGGAGGCCGAAGCATGGTGCGCAAGCTCCTCGGGC
>Ga0137415_10003415_pt1 | contig 15792 bp, 13 predicted proteins | sample CZODoug3_1_1_16f_FD_183082 | JGI IMG/M metagenome (GOLD analysis project Ga0137415, IMG submission 183082) | Vadose zone soil fungal communities from Angelo Coast Range Reserve, California, USA - CZODoug3_1_1_16fungal (Hybrid Assembly) | ecosystem: Environmental > Terrestrial > Soil > Vadose... | reverse complement strand
TGCGCTCTCAAGGTACTCGCTCGCCGCTTCCTTCTTGAACGAAGGCGCAAACGGCCGCCACCATTCCCGGAATTTCACCGCATTATTGACATTGGCGTTCATTTCCGGATCGCGCGGATCGGCAAGAATCGATCGGCTTCCGAGCGCCCGCGGGCCAAATTCCATGCGTCCTTGAAACCAACCGAGAATTTTTCCCTGCGAAAGCAGTTCCGCCGCGGTTGAAGCGGGATCCGGCAGCTTCGTGTATCGCAGTTTATACGTGCGCAGCGCGCTTTCGATAGCTTCGTCGTCAAAGCATGGTCCCCAATACCCGTGCCGCATCGGCTTGTTTGGCAATTTTCCATTGTCATCGAGGTAAGGCGCGAGCGCCGCCCCAAGCGCTACTCCATCATCCGAGGCCGCGGGCTGCACGAACAGTTTTTCCACGAGTCCGGATGCGATAATTTTCCCATTGGCTTTCGAATTTAGCGCCACGCCTCCGGCAAGGCAAACGTTCCGGCACCGAGTTTTCTCGATAGCCATCCGCACTGCGCTCATCATCGCTGTTTCACAAGCGTCCTGAACGGCGTATGCAATGTCTTTGTGCCGGTCGTCGATGTCGCTCTCCGCGATGCGGGCCGGGCCGAGCAGCGCTGTCATGCCGCCGTTGGCGACCAGTTGCCTGGTGTGAATGTGATACGGCACCGCCTTCAAATCGATGAAGGCGGACAAATCCACTCCCCGCTTTCCGTAGGGCGCCAGCCCCATCACTTTCCACTCGTCACTGTTGCGCTGAAAGCCAAGAAACTGTGTGAATTCGCTGTAGAAATGTCCCACCGAATCCGGAAACGGAATCATCAGCACTGGGTCGAGCCTGCCGTTGTGCCCGTGCCAGATCGTCGTCGCTTCCCACGCGCCTCGGCCGTCCATGACCACAACGGCGGCATCGTCAAATCCCGAGTACGCATAGGCGCTGATGGCATGCGCGAGGTGATGATCGACAAAGCGCATTTTCGCTTTCGTTGGTCCGAATTGCGACGTGAAGACCTTCGCTCCGCTCTCCTGATGCCACATGGTAAGAAAGTGCAGCGTAGTCGTTAGGAGGTTCAAAAAGGTGATCGGCAAACCCCCGGTGGCCAAACATTTCAAATCGTGGCGGAATCCGGGCCCGGCTGTCGACCAGCCAAAGCAGACTTCATCGACCTGCTCCGCACGAACACCCGCAAAATCCAGGCACGATTGAATTGCCAGCCGCGGAAATTGCGCATCATGTTTCAGTCGGCTGAGGCGCTCTTCTGCCACCGCAAAAAGCAGTTCACCATCACGCACGACACAGGCCGATGAATCATGCATTCTCGTGTAGTTAATGCCCAACGTAATCATTCGGAATTTGAGCTCCGTTTAGCCAATCGGTTTTGGACGAGAAGACCGAGCTTCGAGACAGATTGTGTTCGGGTCATCCCGTCCGAAAACGTAATTCACGGCGCCATCTTCTCCCGCCGTTCAACGTGACTTTGGACTGGAAATGGCAGCAGTTTTCGCCGAAACTTTTGATAGAACGCCAAGAGTGAAAGTTGGCGCCTCCAGCGATAATAAGTCCTGGCAGGCAACATGAGGGCTGGTATGAGCCTTACGCAAGAAAACAAATGCTGCCAGATCGAGGCGTCGCTATGAAACACCCGCATGATTCTTAATTCCGTCGACACCGTCTCCCAAGGGAATCCATTGTCCACCACGAGACGCAGAAGGTCTGCTTCGACCTGTACGCACTCCAAAATGGCCTTCGCGATGTCGAAGGGTACTCCGCTTTGCTTCAATTTTTCTTCGAGCGATTGCGCCAAGGCCGCGAGAATCTGCTGTTTCCTGCGAGTAGCTTGCGCGTCCCCACTTGTAAATTGAAACAAATTGCTATCGTGCAAGCGATAGAAAGTATATGACTCCGGCAAAATCATCACGTCGGCAAACAACCCGGCAAGCGTAAACAGATACTCGTCGGCCTCAAACTTTAGCGACTCCGGAACGCATCCGATCCGAGAGAGAATTTCTCTTCGGTAGGCCATTCGGCTGGTGCCCAAGAAGCCCCTTCGCATGCGGAACGTCTTGGCCGCCTCGGTTGAGTTGAGCCGGAAACGGACAATTTCGCGCGGGACTTCGGTGCGCTGTCTCCCGTCCAGGTAAACTTCGGTTACCCCATGTCCAACCAGACCTACCTCAGGGTTTGCGGCGAACGATTCGTTAACGGCAGCCAGCTTGCCAGGTGCCCACCAATCGTCGCCATCCAGAAAAGCTACGATTTCTCCATGTGCTTCCGGAATTCCCGCGTTGAACGCAGAAGCCTGTCCTCCATTGATTTTGCGTAATAGCCGCACACGGGGCGCAAATTTCCGGACGATTCCAGGCGTATCGTCGGTTGAGCCGTCGTCCACGACAAGAATCTCGGTTTCCGACGCAGGGAAATCTTGCTTTAGTACGCTGTTTATTGCGTCTTCGATAAAAAACTGGTGATTGTAGGTGTCAATCAGAACTGTGACTAACGGAATTGACATGATAGACGCCGTCTGACTCCATTCCAATGATTCGTAAATTCTATGCCGGGGCCGGTGTCTCTGGTTTTGATGACGTGTCGTTTAGAAGAACCAGCCAGCAGTTCTCAAGGCATGAAGAGAATGCCAATGCCCGCCGTGTCCATGGATGCGCCGGTAACCGCAATGGGCCGCGACCCTCCATTTAGGTCCTCGATAATTTCACGATGCCGGTACTGCTGCTTGATTTCGCCCCAGAACTTTTCAACCTGGCATTCCGATTCTTGCTTGTAGGTTGTAATATCGTGAAAAGCTACGATTCCACCGCTCCGCAGAAGCGGCGCGTACATCTGGAAGTCGCGCTGCACTCCGGAGTAAGTGTGATCCCCGTCGAGAAATAGATAATCAAGCTGCTCACCATCTAGAATCTGAAGCACGCGTTCCTTTGTCTCCGAGGAATGCGAATCTGCCCGAATAAGTTGCAGCTGCTGGCCTGCCCTCGGAAATCTGCGAAAAAGTGGAATTTTACGCCGTGGATAGCCACCCCCAAATGGTCCCGAGGGCAGGTCCAGACTGATGATCTTGGCGTCTGGCGGCGAAAGTGTGCAAAGCAGGAAGAGTGTCCCTCCGTAGTTAGTTCCGATCTCCAAACTGCGCTTGGGCGCAAATGCCTGCAGAATTTTCCCCAGCTGCACGATTTCAGACCGCGCCTGTGCCATCAGAATTGGGCGGTCCACACAGTAATCGACGGCATCTTCGAGAGTGTCAGGTCGGCCGCCAAAGGCCAGTTCGCTGTAGCACTTGATGTATCGGACGCCCTTCAGCAGAAGTTTCGACATTTCACCAGAGCCTTGTAACCCGGGGCTATCCGCATTCCTTACTCTTAGTTGCACAGGTCGGCCCGGACATCATCGTCTGTTAGCCGAAGCAAGAACTCAAGCTGTTTCTCAGGAGAACTACTTGCATTCCTGAACAGCGCTCTTTTTTCCCGGAGCAACTGCGCAACAAGGCCAGCCGTGTGAAACAGTACTCCGATGCGGTCCACGGCAAACATCCATCTCAGGCGGCCAATATCCTTCGCCAGCCCAGCCGTCGAGATCAGCCACGTGCGAAATGCATATCGCGCGGGGAGTAGTTTTGTCGCAAGCAGGAGTCGCCCCTTCAGAACTCCTCGGAAACTGAAGCGAGCTGCCTTCAGTGACCGTATCGAACTGCCTACACGATGCCAGCATATCGCACTCGGAACATACAACGTCTTCCGCCCGTGCAGCCACGCTCGCCAACAAATCTCGACGTCTTCATACCCGAGAGGTAGCCGGTCGTCAAATCCTCCCAACTTCTCAAAAAACGTCTTGCGCACCATCATGCATGCGGCCGAGGCCATGAATACAGGTGACTTCTCAGTTTTCTCTTGCTGATAAAAGTATAACCCAGGCACTAATTCCGTAGAAGAATCTCGACTTGGCGAAACATTCGTCAGGCGCGCCGCCAGATGTCCGCGAACAGTTCCATCCCAGTTGAACTGCATCCCGTCGGTAGCAAAAATCTCCACGTCCCTCTCTAGCGGTTCGACCAGGGCAGCGACAAACCCCGCGTCGAATCGCATGTCATTATTCACGAAAAGGAGCAGATCGCCCCTTGCAATCTTGGCGCCTCGGTTCAGGGCCGGCGCGAGGCCAAGATTTGTTTCCAGAGGTAGCCAGCGGACTCCAAAGCTTTTAACAACCTCGGCGGACTCATCCGACGAGCGGTTATCAACTACGATGATTTCCAGCGACTTATACGACTGCGACGCAAGACTCGGCAAGCAAAGACGAAGGTGCTCTGCCCCATTCCAATTAACAATGACCACAGAAACCCTAGGCTTCCCGTTCATGAATCTCCACCTTGCCTGGTTGAAATTTTAATCACCTGATACAGCCCGGCATTCACGTCGAGACAGATCGTCTGGCACTCCAGTATAATCGGAGGCGGTCGCAGAGAGTTGCGTTCATTTCTGCTGTAAGCGCCTAACAGTTTAGCAATGCGATTTATATTTTGTTAACCACACAAACATTGGAATGCAAATGACGCAAGAACGGCCGGACAAAGATTGGCAAACCGACGGCACCACAAGAAGAGTTCCTGAGGCCCTTACAAGAGGGATCGATGTTGTCTTAAACATTTCGCTGCTGACCGTCTTACTTATCCACTCCGCCTATCGGTCGGGGCTGTTTTTTGCCAACCCCCTCTCTGACAGGCTCCAAGGTAAGCATACTTTTTTGTGGTTCCTCGGCACCTTGGTCGTGTGGCTTGCGTGGAAACTATCCCGCGGCCGCCTCTCGAGATCAAAGCCGTCTGCCTAAACTCCTTGGGAAGATAATTCGGAAAGCGTGGCGCATGCTTTTGCTCATCCGAAGGGTGAAGTCATACCAACAAATGATTATGGCTTGAGCTTTTAGGGCCTCAGGAGCAAGTTTTCGCCAAATCGGCGGGGCGTTATCCGTTTCAAAGCCTCGCGCATTCCGAATTGTCCGCGAGGCGCTGGACGAACTAGTAGAGCACTGCCGGGAAACCGCGGAGCGCGTGCATCAGTTGGAGCTGCAACGCCTTGGTCGGTACCGACTGGCTCTCGATTCTCGCAAGTCCGACGCGAGTACGACGATGCGGTATTACATTCACGTCGTCGGATCAGAGCAACGTGACGCAGCGGAGAAGGTGGCTCAGATTCCGTGCGCGGATCGAATTTTGCGCGCAGATGTGGCCAAGTCCGAAAGGAAGTCACAGCATGTCAACTAGTTGCATGGTAGGGGCGGTGGGGATCGAATTATTGAACTGATTCACTAAGTCCCACGTTTGCACGGTGCTACCCACAGCCAGCCAACCGAATCTGACCAAGTACTTGACGCCTATGCGGATTGTGCTGGACAAAAAAAGCTATTCTATTGACAAATCGTTGGGCCCAGTATGTACTCTCCCAATTCAGCTATGCCCTCCACTCGCGAATTCAACGCGGATCTAGCATCGCGGTTTGCCCGCTGGCTAAGAGTTCAGGAATATACAGGAACCACGAATCGCCATTATTTGGCTTCCGTTGTGTCGCTCTGCCGATTTCTAAATAACATTCCAGCGACAGAAGTGACACATCTTGATGTGCGAGATTTCTTGGCTTCAATCGCGCGAACTGGTCTTAAGCGAGCAACCGTCTGGCGGGCTATGAGCGCCCTCCGTTGCTTCTTTGATTTTCTCAACATGGGGGGCCTAATCAATTGGTCTCCCCCGCGCTTCATTCGCTTACGACGACTGAAACGAACTGTTCCGCGTGTGCTGACTGAGAAGCAGATGGGCTTGCTGTTGACGGCCGCCCGCGATCTCCATGAGCGAACCATGATTGAAGTCCTTTACGGTACAGGAGCACGTGCCGGAGAAGTTCGTAGTATGCGGGTTGAGGACGTGGACCTGATGGCTCGGCGCATACGCGTGCTTGGCAAGTGTGGATACAGATATGTTTTGTTTCCTCGGGCAATTTCCGGTTATCTTCGCCGGTATATCGGAAAACGGAAAAGCGGATACTTGTTCGTTTCCCGCTCCTCACCCCGAAGGCACCTAATTCCCAGTCCGAATGGCGCTTGGCGTTCCTACTTCTATAAATACGACCTGGCGACGAAGCGCTCGCAACGTGTTCACTGGTATGTTCCTCAACGAGAAGGCCTGACGTACGATCAGGCATTGAGAAGGCTGAAACGACAGGTTCCAAGTTCAATCCCAAACATACTAATTGGAAGGAAGCCGTTGGCTTGCGTAACCGTACGATGGGTGGTTATGAGAGTTGGACTCAAGGTTGGTATACATGTCAATCCTCAGCTTCTTAGACACACGTTCGCGACTCACCTGCTCGACCATGGTGCAGACATAAGGATGATTCAGAAGATGCTGGGACACATCAGTGTTAGTACTACACAGAAGTATACGCATGTGAGCATGAACCAAGTGCAGAAAGTTCTGGATAAATGTCACCCGAGAAACCTATAAACTCCCACGGTCGCCCGGCTCGCAGAGGGGTTTCATTGACGCGTGTCCGGACAAAAAAGAAAAGCCTCCCGCCCCTCTTTCTCACAATGAAACTGCGCAGAAGCGTTGAACGACTCCTGCCAGTAGCTCATCACCAACGGTTGCGTTTGTATTTTGACACTTACGGCTGCCTGCGATGCTTGCGTAAGAATGTAATATATGGCGGTAATGGATTTTGTACTCGTTGCCTGAATATTATCCATAAACGCTTGAGAATTGTTGATAGGGAGCTGCGAGCGAGGTTTTCCGACCCTCCACCAGACCTGGAAGAGGCTTATCTCCGACCTTACACTTCGGCGCGTCAGCTGCTTGCAGACTTAGTTCCCAAGATTGGCAAAAGATCAACTCAGAGAAAACCTGAACCGAAATCTCCGCCCAAAGTTTATATGAAGTGGTTAACTTAATGACCTTCAATATCAGTTGTCGCGCAGAGCGGATGAAACTCTCCAACTGGTATCACCGTCACGTGCAAGCGCACTGTGCGAAGGTGCCTTGAGGGGGCAACGTCACGCGTGCGCGCGTGACGCATGATAAACCCCGCGCTTGTGCTTTGTAGTTGAGAGAAGGCTTAGAAGAACCGTATGGTGCACGTGCGTCATGTGACGCACTACATCTCAAAAGCAGATCCGGTCTATGCCTCAGAGCTTTTCGAACAAGTACGTCATGCGTCTTGTTGGCGCTCTCAATAGATTGTTTTTTGCGACAAGCAGACGTGCTAGAGTTTCTTCGATGTGGAAAAGCTCAAGCGCTTCTTCGGGAAATTCGTCGGCGAGTGCAAGTGTCCCTGGTGCGGAGCCACATCGAAGGAATTTGATGCGGCTTGCGATGACCCGGAGTGCCGAGAGATGGACCGCTGGGCGCAGGCAACGAGCATGTGAGCCGACGCCGTGACGACGGGGTCGGTGAATGGCTTCTTCTTTGGTCCACCGATCGATGCTTGACACTTCCGCTACAATCTCCCAATGACTTTCTCTAATGTGGAAATCGCGCGCGTCAGGGATTATTGGAACGGGCGTCCCTGTAACATCCGGCATTCGACCGCGCCAGTGGGGACGAACGAATACTTCGACGAGGTGGAGGCCCGCAAATACTTTGTGGAATATCACATACCGGGATTTGCGGAGTTCGAGCGGTGGCGCGGCAAAAAGGTGCTCGAAATTGGGTGCGGCATCGGCACCGACACGGTCAATTTTGCCCGCGCCGGGGCGCAGGTCACGACCGTGGACCTTTCCGAGAAGTCGATGGAGCTGGCCCGCAAGCGTGCCGCCGTGTTCGGAGTGGAAGAGCGCATTCGGTTTTGTCCGGGGAATGCGGAACAGCTCAGCAGCTTCGTTCCGCCCGGAGCCGTACGATTTGATTTATTCCTTCGGTGTAATTCACCACACGCCGAATCCGGACGCGGTGCTGGAGCAGCTTCGGAAGTACAGTGGCCCGGGAACAACCGTCAAAATCATGGTCTATCACCGTCGGTCTTGGAAAGTCGCCTGGATAGTGGCCACGGAGGGCAAGGGTCGATTTTGGAAACTGCAAGACGTGGTGGCGAAAAACTCTGAAGCCCAGACCGGCTGCCCGGTGACCTACACATACACACGGCGCGAAGGGCGTCGGCTCCTAGAAAAGCACGGCTTCCGTGCGATGGACGTTCGGGTCGAGCACATCTTCCCTTATCGCATCCCTGACTACGTCAAGTATCGGTACGTCAAAGAGTGGTATTTCCGTTGGATGCCGGGACCGTTTTTCCGATTCTTGGAACGCCGATTCGGCTGGCACCTGCTCCTCACTGCCCAATCCTCGCGAGGCCTTTCGGAGTTTTGAAGCTGTACTAAATTCGGAGACCCTGACTGTCTAAATTTTGGGGGAGCAGTACACTGAGTCACTACCTCCTGCCAAATGCAATCCTAGAGGCGCTGTTTATGGTATAAATTCTCAGCGAAATTAGGGCAAATCTCAACTGGGCTGGCCATGCTTACGAAGTCGTCCACGATTCTTTCTCGATCGATTGCGCTGTCACTTATGGCGTTTGTGTTCGGCGTGACGATTCTTCGCGCCATGGGTCAATCGATTGCTCACGACGAGGCACTGACATACGAATGGTTCATAGATGGTAGCATCGCTAATGTGTTAAAGTTCAATACTACGAATCATGTTTTATTCACGATTATCGCGAAGTTCTTTGTGAAGATTTTCGGTGTGAGTGAGCTTTCCCTTCGCGCGCCCAGTCTGTTTGGCGCTGCTACATATCTCGGGTTCAGTTACCTTCTCTTGAGGAAGTTGTTCGGTGAGGGCATCTTGCTGCCTCTTTCAGTTGCCCTGCTTTGCCTGAACCCCTTGATTATGGATTTCATGGCCGCGGCCCGGGGCAACAGTTTGGGGATAGCTTTCCTCGCGGCTGCCATGTACTATCTGGTGAGAACTGCAGACCGTGAATCTTTCAGTCTTGAAGAGGCGGCCTGGCGTAGGGACTGTGCTATCACATCTGTGTTCCTCGCCCTGTCTGTCGCCGCAAGTCTCACAAATCTGATTCCCGCAGCGAGTTTGGCAGTGTCTCTTGCCGCCATTGCGTTAAGGGGAAGACTGAACCTCAGTGAGATGGGTGGCCGCTCGGTTCGGATCTTTGCACAGTACCTTATTTTTCCAGGTCTCTCGGTTGGTGTAATTATTTTATGGCCTTTTCTAATTCAGGCGCGCCCAGTGATGTTCAACATGGGGTTGCACCACGGTTCCGATGCAATCCGAGACCTGTTTAACTCTTCATTCCTGTATAAGTGGACCGGGGATGTCTACTCGACCAGCCTAGGCGCAGTTCCGCCGATTGCGGGCAGTTGGCAGCAAGGAGTTTCGGATTTAGGTGTTTATGTAATCTTCCCCCTAGCTTTTTTCTTTGTACTGTTCAGTTTGATATTCACGCTGCGCGGTCGGACAGAATCAGACAGGAGTCAGACTCTACATTTCCAGCTTTTCGGTGTTGCGGCTGTAGCATCTGTCGTCCTAACGGTTCTGCTCCATGTCATCGTGAAAGTGAATTACCCCGTTAGCCGAACTTGCCTATACTTTATTCAACTATTCACGATCAGTGCCCTGCTGAGCGCTCGCGAATTGTGGCTTCGCTTTCCCCGCTCTCGCCTGAAACTGCTAGGCTGGATCATTATCCCGGCTGTGCTATTCGATTACGCGCTTTCACTGAACACCGAATATTTCAGGTACAACGCCTACGACGTTATTTCGCGCCAACTTTTCAAAACTATTTCCGAGGATGCCCGTGCGCGTGGCTTGACGGGTGTACGGGTCGGGGGTACCTGGTGGTACGAACCGGAAATCAATTTTTATCGTCGTCGATATGGGGCGGAGTGGATGAAGCCATATGATGTGAAGGATCGATCTTATTTTTGGGAGTCTCCTAATTCCTTGGCGCCCGCTGATTACGATTATTTCGTCTTCACTCCCGCCAGCGATCCCGGCCTAACCAGTCCTCGCGTTAAGACAATTTTCCGGGATGCTGCGACAGGTATCGTCGTCAGCGCGACATATAAGTGATGCATTTGAATTCAAGCGAAAGTGGCGGAATTTGTAGGCGACTCTGGAACCATAGATGGTACGCTATCTGCGAAATGGCACATTGGAAGCTCGTCGAATTTCGCCAGAATGAGTCGAGACCAGAGATCCAAGGCCATGGCAGCATAGTTGGCGGAGTCGAAAGTGATTAACGGGAAGCGCATTGTCGTGGTGATGCCAGCGTACAACGCAGCGAAAACGCTCGAGAAAACCGTCCGCGAACTGCCTGAAATTGTGGACACAACTATTCTCGTTGACGACCGAAGTGCAGACGAGACCGTGAGAATTGCAGAAAGCTTAGGCTTGCAAGTTTTTGTTCACGATAAGAATTATGGTTACGGTAGAAACCAGCAGACTTGCTACCGTGAGGCGTTGGCTGCGGGAGCAGACATCGTGGTGATGGTTCACCCCGATTATCAGTACACACCGCTGTTGGTGACCGCGATGGCCAGCATGATCGCGTTTGGAGTCCACGATGTTGTGCTGGGTTCTCGAATCCTCGGAGGTGGCGCGCTAAGAGGCGGGATGCCTTTCTATAAGTACGTGGCCAATCGCTTTTTGACAGCGTTTCAGAACGTTTTCACGGGAGCAAAGTTATCCGAATACCATACCGGTTTCAGAGCTTTCGCCAAGGACGTCCTGACAACCTTGCCGCTCCTTGAGAACTCAGACGACTTTGTCTTTGACAATGAAATTCTCTTGCAGTGCGTCTGTTTCGGCTATCGGATCGGTGAGATTTCCTGCCCTACGAAGTATTTCGAGGAGGCTTCCTCGATCAATTTCACACGGAGCGTGAAATATGGTTTCGGAGTTTTGAACACAACCTTAAAGTGCTGGTTACAAAGGTCTGGAGTCGCTTATTACCGGCTATTCAGCCCTGCAGGCAGAAAACTGCTGTTGGACTACTACGTTCCGGTCCAAGTGAGGGAGGCGAAAGAAAGTAGCCGGACAGGGTAAGCCCACCTGCGTCACCGAACTAAGACACTCCAGGTATGAATTTAGGGCATTAGCATTTTTCTGGCCTGACTAACCTTCTTTGAGTCGCGGCATGATGGCGGAACACCTCTACGAGCAGGAAAACGGGGGGAAGGGCAGAATCTCAAGAAGCCGAAACTGGCCGCAACGTTACCAAGGCAGATTGTTCAGTCAGCTGCGCAAGTCACGCTAGAACAAACGCCTGCGCGTCGAAATTGTCAAGGCAGAAGGGTTGAAGAGTTCGGGATGAGACTTGGCCAAACTAATTGCTTGCAATATCTCTGCTCCTGGCACGTCTTAAACCAAGGTGCTGACTCTTGCCGCTTTGTCAATTCTGTTCTCTTGGTTGGCCCCCCAGCCCCCATGAAAGCGGACAAATCAACATTACACAAACCGGACAATCTTATTTTTGCAGCGAGAACTCCGGGGCTCGTTGACACCTCAAGGCAAGCTCTGGTCAAATCTGGTCGTTCTAAGCTCGGCGTAATCAAATACTCGGCAATGCAGCGACGGTGAGCATGCTCTGGTACTTCGCGTTCTTTTTTGTCTCCGGGTTTTGCGGAATTTTGTACGAGCTGATTTGGTTGCGGCTATCGATGGCGCAGTTCGGCGTCACAACGGCGCTCGTGTCAATCATTCTTTCTGCATTCATGGCCGGAATAGGTGCTGGCTCCTGGGCGGCCGGTGCACTGATCCGGCGTTATCAAGGACGGATTAGCCTTCCCCCGCTCAGGCTGTACGCCGTCTCCGAACTTGTGATCGGCATCTCGGCCCTACTGGTTCCCATGCAATTGGACTGGGGGCATCGGCTTCTGGAACAGTTGACGAAACAGGTTGCGGTTTCATCCGGCACCTACTATTTGGTTTCGGGTATATGGGTGGCCTTGACTCTGGTCCCGTGGTGCGCGTGCATGGGTGCTACCATTCCACTGGCTATGTTCGCCATCCGTCGCGACTCGCGTTACGATGCGCGCCGATCTTTTAGCTTTCTCTACGTCGCAAATGTCCTAGGCGCTGTTGCGGGGGCCGTAGTTCCGCTCTTCTTTATTGAAGTCTATGGCTTCCACGGCACGCTCAAGATCGGCGCGCTCCTGAACGCGACGATCGCGACAGTTGCCACCTTCCTGACGCTTGCATCTCGGCAGCGTAGCGGGACAATTCCCTCAAAAGAGGCTGAGGCATCGTCCGCTAGCGTCGGAACGCAAAAGAGCGTCCTGGTTTTGCTGTTCACAACTGGGGTTACGACCATGAGCATGGAGGTCGTCTGGATTCGGCTCTTCACCCCCTACGTGGGACCTCTCGTGTATTCCTTCGCAATGATCTTGGCCTCATATTTACTAGCAACGTTTGCCGGATCCCAAGTATATCGCTTCTGGAACCTCCACCACGACTGTGAGGGCCGACTCGCATGGATTTCACTTGCCCTGCTCGGGCTGCTTCCCTTGCTTACGTCCGACGCCCGCTTGCCAATGAACTCCTTCCTCCGCGTTTTCGTGGGCGTGGCCCCGTTCGCCGGTGTGATCGGTTTCCTTACGCCGATGCTTATGGATCGCTGGTCAGCGGGTGACCCCGACCGCGCGGGCCGGGCCTATGCAGTAAACGTGTTGGGCTGCATCGTGGGCCCTCTCATTTCTGGTTTCCTTTTGCTGCCTCTAGTTGGAGAGCACCTATCTATGCTGGTCTTGGTTTTGCCCTGGTTTGCCATGGCAGCTACAAGGACCGTTGTTGGCAAGTCTCAGCCTTTGCAACGAACCTCCGAAGTCGGTATCGTGGTCGCAGCTTTGGCGATTTTCCTACTAACAAAAGACTACGAGACGCAATTCCATCGACGGAAGGTCCTACGTGATAGTACGGCCACCGTAATTGCGACGGGGACAGGCATGCAAAAAGCGCTTCTCGTCAATGGGGTAGGCATGACATTTCTGTCCCCCATCACGAAGATGATGGCGCACTTTACCCTCTCCTCGCTTGAGCAGCCGCCACGGAACTCTCTAGTCATCTGCTTCGGAATGGGGACAACTTTCCGATCCGCAATCTCCTGGGGAGCTCCTACAACGGTAGTCGATCTGGTTCCCAGCGTCCCCAAGCTATTCACTTACTATCATCCTGACGGCGCGAATGTGTTGGCATCGCCGCTCGCGCACGTGGTGATTGACGATGGGCGGCGCTATCTGGAACGCTCGTCTCAGCGCTATGACGCCATCATCATTGATCCTCCACCTCCAGTTTCGGCCGCCGGTTCCAGCTTACTCTACTCGCAAGAATTCTACGCCTCTGTCAGCCAGCACCTTCGGCCTAGCGGCATACTTCAACAGTGGTTGCCCGAGGGTGATGATGTCGTCCAGTCCGCTGTGGCCCATGCTCTTCAGAATTCCTTTCACCACGTTCGCGTTTTTCGGTCGGTTGACCGTTGGGGGTGGCACTTTCTCGCAAGTGCGCGCCTGATTCCTCTTCGCACAGCGGAGGAATTGGTGGCACGGATGCCCGCGAGTGCCGTTACCGACATGATGGAATGGGGGCCAGCCAAGACGCCAGTCGAGCAGATCAATCTCATGCTTTCGCAGGAAACGACGCTCGATCAGATGATTCGGCTCTCGCCAGCCACTCCCGCTCTCCAGGACGACCGGCCCATTAACGAATACTTTCGTCTTCGCAGCCCCTGTTGGCGATGCCCTCCTGGGGGTGACTACCTTCGCCAGCGCTTATATTCCGGCTTGACTGCGCTCGCCGGTAGAAACGTTCTAACAGGCCGTCCGTGATGCTTTCAGCGGGGAGGTAAGAAACACGCCACAGCATGGAATAGTCAAGAGTGCAGTGCCTTCGTGACCCAGGTGTTGGACAACATTACCCAAGCCGAAGTCGCAGAATTGTAAGGTGTCCAGCAGGTCAGATTCGCGCTAAAAGGGGCTACCTTCTCAGTGGCGCACTCCTTTCTTCCAGACGAGCAAAGTGATCGCGGCGACCTTCCGCGCCAGAGTGAGGCGCGCCATCGGTGGCTTCAGCCCTTTGGCAACCAGCGCAGCGTAGAAGTCCTGGAAAGGCCGGCCGACAGCAGCGGCCCGAATGGCCGCACCGTTGAAGATATTTTCAGATCGTGGTTATGGTTTTTGTTGAGCCCGCGGATGACTATGAGTTTCTTGGAGCGTTTGATCTGGTCTCCCACGAAGAGGTACTCCCCGCTGACGCTGGTCTTCAAGGCCAGGCCGCTGTACGCCCAGAGTTGCCGCTTGGTGCGGAACCGGTGTGGGTTCTGTATAAGCGCGAGCTAAAGAGCTGCACGAATCGAACCCACGACGCAGGGATGCAACCTGCAGCAAGAGCTCCCCCGAGGATTTCACCAGGACATCATAAGTGCACGAGGCCTGTGGCTCTGTGGGATTCTTCCACAAGAGCTAGAGGCTGTATAAAGCAAGTGCCCGCTCGGCCCGTCCAAGATCAAAATGGTGGGTGCGAAGAATCTCCAGGTACCCCAGCTTATCCCCCATGCACAGCTTGTGGTCTGCTTGAAGCTTGTAGCCGTGGCAGGTGCCGCAGATACACTGAAGGTTTTCGCGGCGGTCTGGAATCCCTGCCCTCAATCGCCGAATGAGTCTTGCCGGAACGATGTGATCAACATGCCGCTTTATTCCTGTCCGCTTAAAATCCACGCCGCACAGCTCCACTTCGCAGTTTCCACTCAGGGCTGAAACCCGATGAGTTCTCCAGCCGTTCCGATGCGGGGCTGTACCTGGCCACTTGCGGTCCACACCTTCCCAACGCACTGGCTTTTCTTGCGTCCTAAATTTTGCCTTACAGAACTGGCATCGACGATAACGATATGTTCTGCTGCGAAGACACTTAGTTCTGAAGACTTCTGTTTGGCTATTCTTGCAGTAGGGACAGCGCATGGACATAAACCTCCTTCGTTGCTGAATGACTGCATAAGGAAAGACAACTTTTCGAGTGAAAGCTGGGGTGCAATACAGAAATCGATCTTCTTTACCAATGCTTCGAATTGAAGCCCAATTGGGATATTCTTCGTAGCGACGCACCCGGATTGTTCAGAACCAATTTCTTCTGGTTGGATTTTCTTCTTGACAAAGGAGACTATATCTGCTAATGGTCATTAACAGAAAGCAGCTGAAGTCAACGCGAGATGCAGCGAAGGAGCTCGGAATTCATGCAATTACTCTACATCGCTATATTTCGGCAAAGAAGGTGCCCGCCCCGGAGATTCAACGGGTAGGCCGCATCAAGGTTCGCCTCTGGAGTCAAAAGGACATTGATCGAGTTCGACAGCTTCTACCCAAGATCGCGAACGGAAGAAAGAAAAAGAAACGGAAAAGAACCAAAAAGTGAGGTAAGTAGTACCAGATAGCGGGACGCGTTGGTGTTAGAGCACCAAACGCGTCCCTGACCGAAGTCGCACGTCTGAGGTGCAACGATGGCTGCAGAAGAAGTTATCCATTTCCCACTCTGGGCGCAACTTTCCCGGCGTCCCAATTCCCCCGCTCTTCCCCCACCTGAGCCGGTCGCGGAACCCCCTCCTTAGCTGAAAACAGGGCGGATCTTTGTCCCTTGCAATCGGATTCCTGACCGCTTCGCCATCCGTCTGTCTAGTCAGCCCTCCGAATGCCGATCGCCAGCGGCCAAGGATCGGCGAAACCAAAAGCAAGATCCTGAGCAACAACCTTTGGAGCAGGAATGACCAAAACCGACACTTACATAGAGATCG
>Ga0137415_10003414_pt1 | contig 15801 bp, 14 predicted proteins | sample CZODoug3_1_1_16f_FD_183082 | JGI IMG/M metagenome (GOLD analysis project Ga0137415, IMG submission 183082) | Vadose zone soil fungal communities from Angelo Coast Range Reserve, California, USA - CZODoug3_1_1_16fungal (Hybrid Assembly) | ecosystem: Environmental > Terrestrial > Soil > Vadose... | reverse complement strand
TGAAATTGAGGCTCGCGTGACCGACGCCATTACCCGGGTAGAAAAGCCGTGGGGGCACGAGCTCATCTGGGCCAAGACCGACCGCTACGTCGGCAAGATCCTGCACATCGAAGCCGGCCACGTGCTCTCGCTACAGTACCACAATGTGAAGGACGAGACGATCTACGTGCTGACGGGCGAAATCATCCTGCGGACCGGTCGGGTCGAAAAGCTCACCGAGCGCCGGATGAAACCCGGCGAGACCCTTCACATTTCACCCAAACAGATCCATCAGTTCGAGGCCGTCGTCACGAGCGACCTGCTCGAGGTCTCCACTCCCGAGATTGACGACGTCGTACGCCTGAAGGATCGCTACGGACGAGTACCCCCCCAATGAAAGTCATCATGCCGATGGCCGGCAAAGGCACCCGCCTGCTGCCGCTGACCAAGCGCGTTCCCAAGCCGCTCGTGAATGTCGCGGGCAGGCCGGTGATGGATTACGTGATGGATGCGCTGCGGCGGGCCGGGCAGCTCGACGAGCTGATCATCATCACGGGTCATCTGAAAGAGAAAGTCGAAGCCTACGTTCGGAAGAACTACGACATTCCCGCGCGCTTCATCGAGCAGAAGGTGCTCGACGGGACGGCGGGCGCGGTGAATCTTGCCCGTCCATACGTAGATGGACCGGTCATCGTCATCTTCGTGGACACACTGTTCGACGCCGATTTGTCGATCGTGAAAACGACGAAGGCCGACGGCATCATCTGGACCAAAGAAGTGGAGGACTACCAGCGCTTCGGCGTCATCGTGACCGACAAGCAGGGCCACATGACAAAGATCGTGGAGAAGCCCAACACGCCGATCTCCAAGCGGGCCAACATCGGACTGCAGTACGTGAAGGATTGGCGCACGCTGTTCGACGGTATCGAACACGTCCTGAAGAGTCCGCCCGGTAAAGGCGGCGAGTTCTATCTCACGGACGCGTTCCAGTACATGGTGGACAAGGGGAAGAAACTCTTCGTCAGCGAAGTCGCCGGCTGGTACGACTGCGGCAAGGTGGATACGCTGCTCGAAACGAACCAGCACCTGCTGGAGCACGGCCGCGGCAAGCGGCCCCCCCCCGGCAAGGTCTCGGCAGACGTGAAGATCAAGGAGCCCGTCTACATCGAAGACGGCGTCACGCTCAAGGACGCGACGATCGGTCCCAACGTAGCCGTCGAGGCGGGTAGCAGCATCGTGGGGAGCACGGTCGCCAACAGCATCCTCGGCAAGGCCGTCCAGGTGAAAGACGCCAGAGTCCTGGGCTCTGTGATCGGAGACAAGCAAGTGATTGACGGGCGCGACGTGAAGGATTCCGTCATGGACGCCGGAGAAATCGCGCTGGCCCGCTAATCCCCAGCCCCCAGGCCCCAGCCCCCTTGCAAGAATTCCTCGAGCTGTTCGATTACAACGCCTGGGCGAACCGCACGATCTTCGACGCGGTCGCCCGGCTCCCGGACGAGCAATACTTCCGCGACCTGAAGAGCAGCTACGGCGGGATTCACGGTACCCTGTGTCACATCGTCTGGGCCGAGCAGCTGTGGTTGCACCGCTGGCTGGGCAAGCCCAATCCGGTGGTGGCGCAGGGGAAGGATCTGACGTCCCTCGCCGACGTCCGTAGCCGGTGGGAAGAAGTCGAGACGGACCGGGGCAGGTTTGTGGCCGGGATGACGGAAGCGCGACTCGACGACACGAAGATCGTAAAGCCTTCCAGCGGCGGGGAATACCTCCACAGTTTCCGCCAGATGTTTCGCCACTTCATCAACCATTCGTCCTACCACCGCGGCCAGATCGTGACGTTCCTGCGCCAGTTGGGCACTACGCCGCCGAGTACCGACCTCATCCTGTACTACCGCCGGAGGGGTTGACGTTTGCCGGTCGCTCTTATTACTTACTGACCGTTCAGTAAGTAACATTGGAGCGTTCATGTCGCAAGCAACTGCCAAACCCCGTTGGCGCCGCCGGAAAGATGCCCGTCCGGAAGAGATCATCAGCGCCGCGCTGGAGGTCTTCGCCGATCGGGGCTTTGCCGCCACGAAGCTCGAGGACGTCGCGCGTCGAGCCGGTGTCACCAAAGGCACCATCTATCTCTACTTCGAGAACAAAGAGGCGCTGTTCAAGGCGCTGATCCGGCAAACGATCGTTCCGGTGCTCGCCCAGGGCGAGGAGCTGGCCAAGTCGTTCACCGGCAGCGCGCGCGAACTGTTCGAGCGTCTCGTACGCGAGTACTGGCGTCTCGTCGGCGAAACGTCGCTCGTCGGCATCCCGAAGCTGATGATGGCGGAAGCGAACAATTTTCCCGAGCTCGCCCGCTTCTACTACGAGGAAGTCGTCACCCGCGGTCATCGCCTGATGGCCGGAGTATTGGAGCGAGGTATCAAAGCCGGCGAGTTCCGCCGCGTGAACGTGGCGGTCGCGACGAAGCTCGCCATGGCGCCCGTGATGCACGCCGTCATCGCGCGCAAGGCGTTCTCGGCGTGCATGCCCGAAGGCTTCGACGTCGGCAGTTACCTCGACACTCACATCGACCTCTATCTCCATGGCATCAGCAAGTAAGCCACTCATCGCGCTTGGTTTCGCGCTGATCTTCGCAGACTCATCGAGGGCGCAAGCACCCGCTCCACTGCGCTTGTCGTTCGCCGACGCCGTGCGCCAGGCCACGGGGGGGGGAACCTCGCACGTCGTGCCGGCGTCCGTTTCGATCGCCGGCTTCCGGTCCGATGCCGCGGCCGCGCGCGTGCGCCAGGCGCGCTCGGGGCTGTTGCCGAACCTGTCGCTCTCCGGCTCGTGGGCGAACCGCAGCTTCAACTCAAAGGCGCAGGGGATCTCGTTCCCCGGCGTTCCCACGATCATCGGTCCGTTCAACGCCTATGATGGCCGCGTGCGCCTCACGCAGACGCTGTTCGACTTTGCCAACCTGGGGCGCGTCAGTGCGGCGAAGAGCGAGGCGTCCGCTGCGGGCGCCCAGCGCTCCGCCGTCGTCGAAGCGAGCGCCCAGAACGTCGCCCTCGCGTACGCGCGCGCGAGCAGGGCGCAGGCGGTCGTGACGGCGCGCGCCGCTGATTCGGCGCTGGCCGCGGAGCTCGTCGGCCTCGCCGTCGCGCAACAGCAGGCCGGCGTCAGTGCGTCCATTGACGTCACGCGGGCCAAAACGCAGCTCGCCGAGGCCTTAGGCCGCCTGATTATTGCCGAGAATCAGCTCGATCGCGCGAGGATCGATCTTGCCCGCGCGCTCGGCATCGATCCCGCGACACCGATCGCCCTCACCGATACGCTGAACGCGCAGATGGGCCGGGCGGACGTTCCGGCCGATCGGAGCGCCGCGGTGGCAAAGGCAGTCGCCGCCCGACCCGATCTCGCCGCCGAAGTCGCGCGCGGCGCGGCGGCCCGTACCGCGACATCGGCGATCTCGGCGGAGCGGCTGCCGCGGCTCGACCTCGAAGCCGATTATGGGCTCAGCGGCGTGCGCATGCCGGACGCGGTGGGCACGCGTCAGGTCGCCATCCAGGTGACACTGCCCATTCTGGACGGATTCCGGCGCGAGGGCAGGCTCGGTGAGCAGCAGGCAGTCCTGCACGAATCTGAAGTACGTCAGTATGATCTGCGGCAACAAGTCACCGCCGATGTGGACGGCGCCCTGCTCGATCTCCGCTCGGCGGCCGCGCAGCAGGTCGTTGCGGCCGATCGGCTGCAGCTCGCCGCGGAGGAAGTGTCGGAGGCACGCCAGCGCTTCAAGGCCGGCGTCGTCGGCAACATCGAAGTGATCACTGCGCAGGAATCACTGCTGCGCGCCCGTGACGCAGACATCGACGCGCGGTTTGCTGCCGTCACAGCACGAATTGCGTTGGCCCGTTCAGTGGGCAGCGCGCGGACCTTGCACTAATCAAAAGAGAGATTCGCAATGGCCACGACGATGGAACCAAAGACTGAGACTCCGGGCAGGCCGGCCCCGCGCCCCTCCAGCCCAGCAGAAGGGGGGAAGCGTCCCAAGAGCTCACGGCGGAGGGTCTTCCTGATCATGGGCGTGATCCTGCTTGGGCTGCTGATCTTTGGTGTGCGCAAATGGTGGTTCAGCCGTTCGCACGTCTCGACCGACAACGCGCAGGTAGACGGCCACATCGTGCCGATTCTTCCCAAGGTCGGCGGCTTCGTCGCGGAGGTACGGGTGGAGGAGAATCACGCGGTCAAGGCCGGCGATACGCTCGTCGTGCTCGACGACCGCGATCTCCGCGCTCGCCTGGCGCAAACCGAGGCAGACCTGGCGGCGCTGCTTGCGACCGTGAGCTCGCGCGGGCGAGTCGGCCAGGCCGAAGCGGCGGTGGCGCAGGCGCAGGCGCAGGCGGTCAAGGCGATCGCCGACCTGCAGCGCATCGAGCCGCTCGCCACGCAGAACGTCGTCAGCCAGCAGCAGCTCGACGCAGCGCGCGCCGCGGCAGCCGCGGCAGAGGCACAGCTCGCGGCCGCACAGGCAATGTTGGTCGGCGCCGATGCGCGCGTCGCGGCAGCGCGTGCGGCGCGGGATCAGGCGGCGCTGCAGCTCTCGTACACGCGTATCACGGCCCCGGCGAACGGCGTCGTCTCGAAGAAAGCGGTCGAGCTGGGCCAGCTGGTGCAACCCGGCCAGCCGTTGATGACGGTCGTGCCGCTCGAGGACGTGTGGGTCACGGCGAACCTCAAGGAAACCGAGACGGCCGACGTGACGCCCGGCGACTCCGCCGACATCACGGTCGACGCGTACAAGGGCGTGCATTTCCGCGGCCACGTCGAGAGCCTGTCGCCCGCGACAGGCGCGAAGTTCTCATTACTGCCGCCCGACAACGCGACCGGCAACTTCACGAAGGTGGTGCAACGCATCCCCGTGCGGATTCACCTGGACAGCCCCGTGGACCCGGCGCATACGCTGCGGCCGGGGATGAGCGTCGTCGCGACCATCAAGACGCACTAACATGACGGCGATTGCGCTGCCGGCAGCACCGGACCGATACCGCTTCAAGTACCTGATCGCGATCACGGTGTCGATCGCGTCGGTGCTGGAGCTGCTCGATACCAGCATCGTGAACGTCGCGATTCCGCACATGATGGGGAACCTGGGCGCGACGCTGGATCAGATCGCCTGGGTGTCGACCGGTTACATCGTCGCCAACGTGATCGTGCTCCCGATCACCGGCTGGCTGTCGGCCTACTTCGGCCGGCGCCGCTATTTCGCCGGCTCGATCGCGCTGTTTACGATCGCGTCGTTCATGTGCGGCAACGCGGGCTCTCTCGGCTCGCTCATCTTCTGGCGCATCATCCAGGGATTGGGTGGCGGCGCGTTGCTGTCCACGTCACAGGCGATTCTGTATGAAGAGTTCCCGCGCGAGGAATACGGCACGGCGATGGCAATCTTCGGCGTCGGCGTGATGGTCGGGCCGACGCTCGGCCCCACGGTGGGCGGCTGGATCACCGACATGTACGGCTGGCCGTGGATCTTCTACATCAACATTCCGTTCGGCATGCTCGCGTTGGCGCTGACGATGTCGTTCATCACCGACTCCCGCCACCAGGAGCGGGCAGAGCGGGTCGATTGGCTGGGGCTGGGGTTGCTCGCGGTCGGGGTCGGCGCGTTGCAGATCATGCTCGAGCGGGGCGAGCGGCTCGACTGGTTTGCGTCGGGATCGGTGCGTCTGCTCGCCATCACGAGCGCGCTTTCGCTGATCACGTTCGTCTGGCACGAGCTGCGCACCGCGCAGCCGGTCGTGGATCTACGCATTCTGAAGAGTCGGCAGCTCGCGGTCGGTGTCGTATTCGGCCTGGTGCTGGGCGTCTGTCTCTATGCCACCGTGTTCGTCCTGCCGGTCTACCTGCAAAACGTCCGGAACTTCACGGCGAATCAGACCGGCCTGGTGATTCTGCCCGGCGCGCTCGCGAGCGCCTTCACGATGGCGTTCATGGGCCGGCTGCAGGGGAAATTCGACGCGCGCCTATCCATTGCGGCCGGCGTTGCGGTGTTCGCGCTCTCCATGTGGAAGCACGCCCACTTCACCACTGAGAGCGGGATGAGCGACTTCTTCTGGCCGTTGATTTTCCGCGGCGTGGGCCTCGGCCTGATTTTCGTGCCGCTCACCAATCTGGCGCTCGCCGATCTTCCCATGTCCAAGATTCCCAACGGCACGGGGCTGTTCAACCTGATGCGGCAATTGGGCGGCAGCGTCGGCATCGCCCTGTCGGCGACGCTGCTGCAGCGCTTTACGGCGATTCACCGGGCCGACCTCGCGCCCAATGTGACGCTCTACGCCGAGGCCACGCGGGAGCGGCTCGCGGCGATCACGCAGGTGCTGATCGGCCGCGGTGAGCTGCCGGCGTTGGCGCAGACGAAGGCGATCGGATTCCTGAACGGAGTCGTGACGAAGCAAGCGATGATGCTGTCGTTCGAGCAGTTGTTCCTGCTGTTCGGGGCGGTCTTCGTGTTGTCATTGCCGCTGCTGCTTCTCATGCATCGCAGCAGGGGAATGCCGAGTGGAGCCGGGGGGGCCCATTGAGCGGCGTGGCGGTCGGCGACCGCGCGCCCGATTTCACGCTCCCGGACCAGCTGGGCGAGCCAGTCCGCCTGGGTCAGCTCGTCGGGAAGAAAAACGTCGTCCTCTACTTCTATCCGAAGGACGCGACGCCGGGGTGTACGGCTGAGGCGCGGGCGTTCCGCGACGCCTACGACACGTTCACCGCCGCCGACACGGAAGTGGTCGGCGTCAGCTCCGACTCGATCAAGTCGCACAAGCGGTTCGCAGCGAGACACCAGTTGCCGTTCAGGCTGCTCAGCGACCGGGATGGGGCCGTGCGGGCGCTCTACGGCGTCGAGCGGACTCTGGGAATTCTGCCCGGGCGCGTTACGTATGTGATCGATCGGGACGGCGTCGTACAGCACGTGTACTCGTCTCAGCTCGCCGCCACGAGGCACGTCCGCGAGGCACGCCAGGCGCTGAGGTGCTTGCTTTGATGACTCCGCGGCAGATGCTGGCGCGGCTCGGTATCGTGGGTGGCTTCTGGACGCTGCTCCACGTCTACGTTGGCGCCCACCTGCTCGGTCCCGCGGGGCTGAGCGGTCCGCCGCGGGTCCTCGCCTGGGGGGTGGTGTTGCTCGTGGCGTGGCTGCCGCTCGTCGCCATGGTGACCGGACGGAGCGGCGGTCGCGGCCCGCTCATGCGCGTGCTCGACTGGGCGGCCTACTCGGCGCTGGGTTTGTCGTCATTGCTCATCGTGGCCTTCATCGTCATCGATCTGCTCCGGGTCCCCGACACCGCCACGGTAGTGCTGGCGGTGGTCAGCGGGGCCGCGCTCCTCACGCTGCTGGGCATCGTACTCGCGCGACGGCCGCGCGTGGTTCACGTGACCGTGCCGATTGCCGATCTGCCCAACGATCTCGCCGGCTTCCGGATTCTGCAGCTGAGCGACTTGCATATTGGACCAACGATCCGGCGTCCGTTCGTGGACGCCGTCGTGGATCGAGCCAATGCGCTACGGCCGGATCTCGTCGCGGTAACCGGCGACGTGGCCGATGGGCTCGTACCGGAGTTGCGCGAGCACGTCGCGCCGCTCGGCCGACTGCGGGCGCCGCATGGCGCGTACTTCGTGACGGGTAACCATGAGTACTACTGGGACGTGCGTGGTTGGACCAGCGAGCTCGAGCGGCTCGGCATCGCGGTGCTGTCGAACGAACATCGCGTAGTGGAGCGGGGGTCGGGCCGGCTGGTCGTCGCGGGCGTAACGGATCTTTCCGCCACCTCCGATCCGGCGGCCGCTGTGGCCGGCGCACCGCCGAGTGACGTGCGCGTGTTGCTGGCGCACCAGCCGCGCAGCGCCTTTGCCGCGCAGGCAGCCGGCTACGACCTGCAGCTCTCCGGTCACACGCACGGCGGGCAGTACTTCCCGTTCAATCTGCTCGTGCGGCTGTTTCAGCCGTTCGTCGCGGGCCTGCACCGCCTCGAGTCGATGTGGTTGTACGTCAGCCGGGGCACCGGGTACTGGGGCCCGCCGCTCAGGCTCTGCGCGCCAGCGGAGATTACGGTGCTGGAGCTGGTCCCCGCCTAAGCACAGCGGCCATCGCCGCGGTGACGAGGAGGGCGCGCACGATGCCGAGCGCGCCCTTGTCGTTTTCGTACCACTCCGTCGGCAGATGCGCGTCGCCCGCTCGGCCGCCCGCGCCCAACGCCACCGCGGGGACGCCGAGGGCGATGGGGACGTTGGCATCGGTCGAGCCGCAGGCGAGCTGGTGATCGTGGCCGACGGCTCGCGTCGCGGCGACGGCAGTCTGCACCAGCGGATGCGTCCGGGGTGTGAGGCCGGAGGGCCGGTCGCCCACGCGCCGGACGTCGATCGTGAGCGGAGCCGTCCCCGGAACGCGGTGGCGATTCTCCTCATCGAGCGCCTGGGTCAGGATGGCCTGAACCGCGGCGTCGAGTTTCTCGAGCGCGCGCGGCTCCTCGCTGCGCAGATCGAGGTCGAACCAGGCTGTTTGGGGAATCGAGTTGAGACCTGTGCCCCCGCCAATGCGCACGACTGAACAACTCGTGCGTGGTGCGTGGTGCGTGGGGTTGTCGGCGATGCGCTCGATCGCTCTCCCAACCGCGTTCGCGGGATTCGCAACGCCAAATGCCGCCCACGAATGTCCACCGGGGCCGTGATAGGTGACGCGGTAGCGTCGCGCGCCCAGTGCGCGATGCACGATCCGCTCGATGCCGGCACCATCCAGTGCAATGAAGGCGTGTGGACGAATCGCGTCATCGAACAGATGGCGCACGCCGCGCAGATTGCCCGAGCCTTCCTCGCCCACCGTCGCGGCGAACAAGACCGGTCGTCGCGTTTCCACGCGCGCCCGGACGAGCGCCTCGCCGATCGCGACGAGCGCAGCCAGGCCGCGCGCGTTGTCGGCAATGCCGGGGCCCTCGAGCCGCGGCCCGCGACGCGCCACAGAAACGTCGAATTCCGGACCAAAAACGGTGTCCAGATGTGCGGATACCACGACACAACCGTTGCCGGGACCGGTTCGATACCATCCCCGGACATTCCCGACATCATCGATGGTCACGTGTTCCAACCCTGCCTCGCCCAGCATTTCCGCGACGCGCCGGCCGCGCGCCCCTTCCGCCCCTGTTGGCGCGGGAATCGCGGACAGCGCAGCCTGCCGGCCGAGCGTGGCTTCATCGGAGCGCTCGATGAACGCCCGCGCTGCACGGACTCGATCGTTGCGGAGGAGAGTCTCGATCACGTGAGCAAACTATGACTTTTAGGGCGGGTCCTGCAACAGCGGCGACGTGCCAAGACTAACTTGACCTAGAGTTGCGTGCACGCGACACTAAGCGGATGGATGAGCGCCAGCTTATCTACGACTGGAACAGCGCGGGCGTAAACGGGAGCTTCGATTGGGCCCGTGCCCGGGTTGATCTGAACGACGAGACCCTGCGCGACGGCCTGCAGTCCCCGTCGGTCACCGACCCGTCGCTCGACGTCAAAAAGCGGCTGTTGCACCTGATGGCGGACCTCGGCATCGTCGCCGCCGATATCGGCTTGCCGGGGGCGGGTCCCCGCGTCGTCGATCAGGTGCGAGCGCTCGCCAAGGAGATCCGCGACCACAAGCTTCCCATCGCCCCGAATTGCGCTGCCCGGACGGTCATCGCCGATATCGAGCCGATCGTCCGCGTTTCCGACGAGATCGGGATCAAGATCGAAGCGGCCACGTTCATCGGCTCCTCCCCGATCCGGCAGTATACTGAGGATTGGACAGTGGACCGCATCGTCGCGGCGACCGAAGAGGCGGTCACATATGCGGTCAAGCATGGTCTGCCGGTCATGTACGTCACGGAGGACACGACGCGGGCCAGACCGGAGACGTTGAAGGCGCTTTACGGGGCGGCGATCAACTTCGGAGCACAGCGGATTTGTCTGGCTGATACAGTAGGACACGCGACGCCCGATGGGGTAAAGGCATTAGTGGCCTTCGTCAAAAAGGAAATCGTCAAAGAGAACGACGTAAGAATCGACTGGCATGGGCATCGGGACAGAGGCATGGGGCTGATCAACTGCCTCGCCGCGATCGAGGCGGGCGTGGATCGCGTGCATGCGACGGCGCTCGGGGTGGGCGAGCGGGTGGGCAACGCCGAAATGGATCTCCTGATCGTGAATCTGAAGCTGCTCGGCGCGCACCGGGGGGATATTCGCAAGCTGCCGGAGTATTGCCGGCTCGTGGCGGACGCGGTCGGCGTGCCGATTCCCGTGAACTATCCCGTGGTGGGGACCGACGCGTTCCGGACGGGCACGGGCGTGCATGCGGCCGCGATCATCAAAGCCAAGAAGAAGGGCCACAACTGGCTCGCCGATCGGGTGTATAGCTCGGTTCCGGCAGAGGAATTTGGTTTCGAGCAGCGCATCGAGATCTCGCCGGTGTCGGGTCTGTCGAACGTGAAGTACTGGCTGGAGCGCCACGGCTACGATCCCGAGGACGACGAGGCGTGCCGCACCCTGTTCGATGCGGCCAAGCGCACCGACCGGGTTCTGTCCGACGAAGAGTGCCATCGGTTGTTGAACGCATGAGCCTGCGCGACATCGAGCAGTCGTTTTTCGATCTCCATTGGCACCTGGATCCGGTGGCCGCGACCCAGGCGGGCGTGCCGGGCTACGACGACCGCTACGGCCGATTCAGTCCCGCCGCGCTCGCGCCCCATCTCGCGGCGCTCAAATCGATCGCCACCGCGCTGGAAGGAGCCAATGCCGCCGATCTCGAGGAGGAGATCGACCGCACGGCGTTGCTGAACGAGATCCGCGTCATGCTGCGCCGCTTCGAGCAGCTGAAACCGCAGGCCAAGAACCCTGAATTCTGGCTCTCGCATTTGCTCGGCGGGCTGCATCACCTGCTGCTCTCCGCCGATCGCACGCCTGCCGAGAAAGCGGCCGCGGCGATCGGACGACTCGAGGACATCCCGGAATTCCTCGAGGATCTCAAGGCCTCCCTGGAAGAGCCGGTGCGCGTCTTTGTCGAGACGGCGCTGCGAATGACCGAAGGCGGCCGGTTGCTCGTCAAGGAGCTTGCCGCCGCGCTGGGCGCGCAGGCTCCCCTGCACGCCGCCCGTCTCTCGGCCGCGGCGGAGCAGGCGAGCGCCGCGCTGCTCGCGTTCGACGCGAATCTCGAGCGCTGGCTGGAAATGGGGACGGAGCACTTCGCGATCGGCGAGGAAGCATTCGACTTCCTGCTGCACTATCAGCATGCGCTGCGCGATACGGCGCCGGAGCTGTGGCGCTACGGCCTGCGGCTAAAAGAGGAGATCGAGGCCGATCTGGTGCGCCTCGCCAAGCGGCTGGACGGCGGCAAGCCGTGGCCGGAGCTCGTGGACAAATTGCGCGGCGACCACCCGGCGCCGAGCGAGCTGGTGGACGCGTACGCCAGGGAAATGGCCCGCGCTCGTGATTTCGTGGAGCAGCGAAAACTGGCGCCCATTCCCAAGGCTCCGCTGGGAGTGATTCCGACGCCCGCGTTCATGCGCCCGGTGATTCCGTACGCCGCATACGACAGTCCTGGGGCCTACAGCCGTGACCGCACCGGCTGGTTCTATGTCACCGTCCCCGATTCGCGCCTGCCGCGGGAGCAACAGGAACGGATTCTACGCGATCACTGCCGCTACGAGCTGGCCGCCACGGCGCTGCACGAAGGCTATCCCGGGCATCATTTGCAGCTCGTCATCGCGAAAGAGCTGCCTTCGCATGTGCGCAAGAATCTCTGGACGCCGCTCACGGTCGAAGGATGGGCACTCTACTGCGAAGACATGATGGGCGAGGAAGGCTTCTACGCCTCGGACCAGGAGCTCTTTTTCCAGCGGGTCCATCTGCTGTGGCGCGCGATGCGCATCCTGCTCGACGTCGGCCTGCACACGCGCGGCATGACGCGCGAGCAGGCGGTCGATCAGATGGTGAACGAGCTCCACGTCGAGCGCGGCAACGCCGAGGCCGAAGTGCGGCGCTACTGCGCGTGGCCGGCGTACCAGCTGTGCTATGCAGTCGGACGGCGCGAGCTGCTCCGGCTGCGCGACGACTTCCGCCAGGCGAAGGGCAACAGCTTCACGCTGCGCGCCTTCCACGACGCCGTGCTCCCGTACGGCGGCCTGCCCGTCACACTGATTCGTTGGGGACTCGGCTTGGGTGAGTAATCGTCCGGCGCTCCCCAGGCAGGTCAAGCTTTTCGGTCTTGTCTCCCTTCTCAACGATTTCGCGAGTGAGATGGTGTACCCGCTGCTGCCGGCATTCATCACCGGCGTTCTGGGCGGCGGGGCGGTGGCGTTGGGGGCGCTGGACGGCGCCGCCGATGCCGCCGCGGCACTCGTAAAGCTCGTATCCGGCCGGCTTGCCGACCGGGCGTCACGCCGCGGGCCGCTGATCGTCGGTGGCTATTTCCTCGCGGCGGCTGTGCGGCCCATCATCGCGCTGACCGCGGCGGCGTGGCAGGTCGTTGTGTTGCGCGTCGTGGACCGGCTGGGCAAGGGTCTGCGGACACCGCCGCGCGATGCATTGATCGCGGATGTGACGCCGGCTCCGATCGTCGGCCGCGCGTTTGGACTGCAGCGCGGGCTCGACCACGTGGGCGCGGTAATTGGGCCGCTGGTGGCTTGGGTGGTCCTGAGTCGCGGTGCCGACGTGCGCACGGTCATCCTGGCGAGCATTGTCCCGGGGATCCTCGTTACCGTGCTCGCGGCGTGGGCGGTGAGGGACGGCGAGGGGCGGCGAGGGGCGGCGAAAGAAGCGGCGGCAGAGACTTTGCCGCCCCCCGCCGCCCTCCACCGCCTTTCGCCGCCCGTGATTGCCATCGCCTTCTTCTATCTCCTCCGCATGCCGGAGACGCTGATCATTTTCCAGGCGCAACGACTCGGGATTGCCGTTGCCCTTATCCCCCTTCTTTGGTCTGCCGTGCACGTCATCAAAGCATCGACGAGTTTCGTCGGTGGCGCGTTGTCGGACAGGATTGGTCCGTCGCGGACGATGTGGATCGGCTGGCTCTCCTATGTCGCGCTCGCCGCGGGGATGGCGTTTGCCGCGAGCCCGCTCGCGGCGTGGGTGCTGTTTCTCGCCCTTGGCGTCGTCGCGGGACTGACGGAAAGTCCCGAGCGTGCACTTGTGTCAGCCGCGACCGGCGGGCGTCACGGGAGCGGGTTTGGCGTCTATCACGCGCTCACGGGCGTCGCCGCTCTGGTCGGTGGGATTGCCCTTGGGCTCGTTTTTCAGCGCGCGAATGGGGCGACGGCGTTCATTGTAAGTGCGGTTGGCGCTTTGGGTTTGGTCATCCTCTGGCCTTTCTGGATGCGCTTGCATAGGGTTCCCCCGCCATGAGCGCCCCTGCTGCACCCCAAAACCCCAATCCGACCGCCAAACCCCACCCGCAGGGACGGTACCTCGCGCGTCTGTCGCTGCTGGCGCTCGGCGTGGTGTACGGCGACATCGGGACGAGCCCGCTGTACGCGCTGCGGGAGGCGTTTCATGGACAGCACGGGATTCCCGTAACGCCAGGCAACGTGCTGGGCGTGCTGTCGCTCATTTTCTGGGCGCTGCTCCTCATCGTCACGGTGAAGTACCACGTCGTGATCATTCGCGCCGACAACAAGGGTGAAGGCGGCGTGCTCGCCCTCATGGCACTCGTGAACGGGAGCCGCGTCCTGCGTGGCTTATCGCCGCGGCGGCTGATGATCGTGCTCGGCATTTTTGGCGCGGCGTTGCTCTACGCCGACGGTGCACTGACTCCCGCGATCTCCGTGCTCTCCGCTGTCGAGGGTCTCGAGATTGCAACGCCGCAGCTGCAGCATTGGGTCATCTGGATCACGCTCGCCATCCTCGTTGGTCTCTTCATGTTCCAGAGCCGAGGGACGGCGTTGGTTGGCGCGGTGTTCGGACCCGTAATGCTGGTTTGGTTCGCCACGATCGCCGTGCTTGGCCTGAATGGCATTCTGAAGCATCCTGCCGTCGTCGGCGCGGTGCTCCCGACGCACGCCATTCGCTTCCTGGCCGAGGATCCGGGGCGCGGCTTGCTCGTGCTGGGCGCGGTCTTCCTGGTCGTCACGGGCGGCGAAGCGCTGTATGCCGATCTCGGCCACTTCGGTCACACGGCGATTCAGCTCGCGTGGTTTACGATTCCGCTGCCCGCACTGCTGCTCAACTATTTCGGCCAGGGCGCGCTGCTGCTTACGAATCCGGAAGCTGCAGCAAATCCCTTCTATCTTCTTGCCCCAGCGAAGTTGCTGATTCCGCTGATCCCGCTCGCGACCCTGGCCGCCATCATTGCATCCCAGGCGGTTATTTCCGGCGCGTTTTCGCTCACGCGGCAGGCGGTGCAGCTCGGCTATATCCCGCGTATGGAGATCGAGCACACGTCGTCGCGCGAGATCGGCCAGATCTACGTGCCATCGGTCAACAAGATGCTCGCGGTGCTGACGATTGCGCTGGTGCTGTACTTCCAGACGTCCAGCAACCTGGCTGGGGCGTACGGCGTCGCGTTGTCGACCTTGATGGCACTGACGACGGTGATGTTCTACGTGATGAGCCGCGAGGTATGGGGCTGGAGCTTTGCCAAGGCGGCACTGGTCTCCGGGTCATTCCTGATCGTCGACCTGACGTTCCTGGTCGCCAACGCGCTGAAGATCTGGCATGGCGGGTGGGTACCGCTGGTGATCGCGATCGTCCTCTACTTCATCATGAACACGTGGAAGCGGGGCAGGGAAATCCTCGCCAAGCGCATGATGGAGAAGACCGTCCCGCTCAAGCTGCTGCTCGCCGATCTTGCGGCCGAGCCGCCGGTGCGCGTTCCAGGGACGGCGGTGTTCATGTACGGCAGCTCCGACGGCACCCCGCCCGCGCTGGTGCTCAATCTCACCCACAATAAGGTGCTGCACGAGAAGATCGTCTTTCTCACCGTGATGACCGAGGACTTCCCGCACGTAGGTTCCGAGCAGCGCGTGACGGTGAGGCGCAGTGGGAAAGGCTTCCACAGCGTCGTGGCGCGTTACGGGTTCATGCAGGACCCCGACATCAACGAGATTCTGGCGGCGTGCAAGGCGAATGGCCTGAGTATCCCCCTGGAGGGGACGACATTCTTTCTCGGCCGCGAGACACTGATCGCGTCGGACCGTCCCGGCATGGCGATCTGGCGCGAGCGGCTGTTCTCGTTCATGTCACGCAACGCGCTGCGGGCGACGGCATTCTTCAAGATTCCGCCGAATCAAGTATTTGAGGTGGGGGCGTACGTAGAGCTCTAGGAGGACTGCATGCGGAGCAATCTGTTGCTTCTTGCTCTTGGTTTGACTACGCCGGCAGCTCGCTCGACCGCGTGTTCAAGTGCACGGTGTTCCTCGCGAACATCCGCGACTTCGACCAGATGAACAGAGTGTATACGACGCATTTCCCGAAGGACGCGCCGGCGCGCTCCACGGTCGCGGGCAGCGGGCTCGTGCTCGGCGCGCGCGTGGAGATCGAGTGCCTGGCGACCGCCGGAGATGGTCCCGACGGCCGCCAGCCTGGCCGAAGTCCCTAGTTCCCGATCACTGTGCGGGTCGACATCCAGAGGTCGAATCCGCCGGCGCCACCGCTACGGGTCGATGCCCATAGCAACGTGCGGCCGTCGTACGACAATGTCGCTTGCTGCTCAAAGCCCGACGTGTTGATCGGCGCGCCGAGGTTCACGGGCGTGGACCACTGCCCATTGGCACTCTGGCGTGTCGATACCCAGAGGTCCGCGAAACCAAACCCACCGGCCGGGAAACCACGCTGGAAAAAGATCTC
>Ga0137415_10003411_pt1 | contig 15814 bp, 24 predicted proteins | sample CZODoug3_1_1_16f_FD_183082 | JGI IMG/M metagenome (GOLD analysis project Ga0137415, IMG submission 183082) | Vadose zone soil fungal communities from Angelo Coast Range Reserve, California, USA - CZODoug3_1_1_16fungal (Hybrid Assembly) | ecosystem: Environmental > Terrestrial > Soil > Vadose... | reverse complement strand
CAGCCTGGCGGGCACAGTGCCATATCAAGTACCGAACCCGCAGAGTGCTCCCACGCAGGAAACTGGCACGGCGGCTCAACCAAGTGGTCCGTGCTAAGCATCCGCGAATTCCTAATGGCGAAAAACGCTCGCGTTCTCATTGCGTAGCAACTTTCACGGTATCGTTCCTTCCGATGTGCGTTGAGGGCGGCAACGCTTTAACATCCGGAGCGACGCGCTGGTGATTATCCGGCGCTCTTGAAATTTGGGTTCCGTCGCACGTAGGCTGGGGAAAACCGGGGGGCAGAGACCGGTGCATGCCACAGGCCAGACCAAGTCGTTTTACCTGCAATTATCGGCGCCAAGAAAGGGCTGGAGCTGTTTGAACAGGTCGGCCGTGCTATTTGCCATGTGCGCGCCGCCGATGTAGAGTACTGCGCTGTCCCGGGTGACCACGCAGGGAATAGCAGGTTCCGAGGTGCAAGACCTGCAGCGCACCCAATGCTTCGGCACATCGCCGCTCCTCACTTGTGGTGCCCGGGCTTTCGTTTGCCCCACGCCCGACTGTTCAATAGCGCCAGCATCTTCCAAATGCTTGAATGCACCCGAGGGCGTTTCTTCGCATTCCGAAGCCACTTCAACCCTGAACGCCCACGCAGAATTCGAAGCCCCACTCCTCACGACAAACCCGCGACCCCAGCACCGCCTGAAATGCCGATGCCGTCAAACCACCCCGACCCGCTAACCGCGGTCTCTTTGTTCTCTCTTTGGAACATTGGAATGAAGGAGATTTTTCCGATCACGCCCATGATGAGTTGCAGTAGAATGCCCGTATCCAAACACCTCATTTGAAGCGTGGCCGTTGAAAAACGGCCCACTGGCCCGCGCTGTAGAGCACTCCCCCAGATCTAGGACTGGCTCCCGCGCGGGCCTTTCTCTGCCGAATGCCTTGTCTGGCGGCCCGATTGAGCGGTATCATCCGCACTGGCACGATTTGTTAAGAACATAGAACAGCCGCTCCTCCCCTACAAACAAAACCAACGTCGTTGGAGTGCCCATCCGCTCTACTTCTTGGCACAGGCGCTCGGCAACTTCGCTTCGAAAATTCATCTTGCCTTCCGAGCCTTGGTGCTTATCCAACTCCGTGAGCCGTGCCACCCAGCTGGCAAACATTTCTTGGTGAGGGACTCGTTGAGTTGGTCAAACGACATAGACAGAGTCCGTTCGCCTTGCTCAGCAGAATGGATATATCAAGGCGAAGCCCTGGCACTTAAGGTAGTTATGGTATGCCTATATTTCTCCACCCCCCAGATTCCCTTGCTCAGCAGATCTAGCTCGCAGGAGAAAAACATGTGGATGAGGTCATGCGCTGTTTGTAAAGCACTTTTGCGCAAGCTCCGGTTGTGTGATTCCGTGCGCTGTCATTGCGGATGGATATGGTAGGGCTATTGGAGTCGAAAACCGCTTGCAGCTCCGGCCACAGAAACTTATACGGAGGTGCAGGGAGCGAAAGACACCCCTCGTTTTGTAACAGCATGCCGTGAGTAAGGGAAGAGTTGTGAATCGAGGATCGAATTCGGGGAACCGGCGTGCGGAGTATCAGCACCTCGTTCCCAGCCCATGATTCCAGCCCGTGATCGGGCCGTGACACCAAGGGGTTATTCCTTTCTTTTGAGGGTTATACGGAGGAGTGTCTGAACAGCCTAAAAGGTCGAACGGATGAACGAGTCATCCTTATGGATGGGGCCGACGTGAGGCTTGTGTTGGATTGCAAGATTACCTTTGACGTGATGCTGGCAGAGAAGCAGATCGACGTTGTCCGCAACAAGTGTCCCTTCATCAGCGGCTTCGAGATCGTAGCGAAGGTGAAAGGGTAATCGGATAGCGAGCCACTACGCGATGAATTGTGTCAGTTTTGTTCCGTGTTGCGGAACCTCATAAATCTCCCAAGGTTCGCCCGATTTTTTCAGCCACTCAATAATGGATTTCCAGAATGACGGAAAATTCTGTGTTTCGCTCGTCAAGAATAGGATCGGGCGTTGCTGTTTTATATTTTCTTGGAGAGCCTTCTGTACCCTGGAAGGCAAATCTTGTCCTTTCGATCCCTCAAACTGTTCGGTTCCAAGGTCGAGATAAACGTCCCCGAGCTGTCGCCCCCGTCTTGAAAAGCTGCTGACCTTTGACTATCAAAAAATTCTCGGAAACCTGGTTGCGGTGCTCATCGGGGGAAGGCAGGACGCGGCGCCGAGGTGCCGCCCTAGTACGCAATATTCAAAAGGAAGGCGGACGGCCCCGTCGAGTTCGTTCCGTCAAACTCGAAGTCGCATCCCCTTGAAAGCGGACTTCGTTGAGCTTGTTTGTAGAGATGTTCGTGGTCCAGTTTGCGATGAAGAAACGTTCGTGGGTCCCACCGCTGCCGTTCTGGCTGGCGCCGCCATTGCTGACGGTCGGCGCCGGATTGTAGCCATAGGGCTCGCGCCGGATTGAAATAGCGTATGGAACGTCCAAACCAGGTGTTCCACCTTCGGATCAAGACAAGGGCCAAGTGTGTATTGACACAGACGCAACCGTTGATATTCTCGAGATATAGGAAGGCTATGCCGGCGACGAACTCGGTCCCTTTCCCGAGCGTTCTGTAGCAGTTGCGAACGATGTTCTGGTCGCCGCCGAGCGGGTTCACCTTAATGCCCAAACTCTCGAGCCTCCAGATGAAGCAGTTCTGGACGATGTTCGCCCCGAGGTCTGCAACATCAAACATCACGCATGAGCCCCGCGCGTACAGTCCAGACCTGATTCCCGACCGGGTGCAGGTTGATAGTCTTCGTAGGATCGGTGTTTTGGATGATCGCATGTCGCGCTTCACGTTAAACGTCGCGCTCTCGTCCGAAACCTTAGAGACGCCTGGCGGAAAGTAAAGCCTAGATTGCGCCGATCGTTTTCATGCCCATGACGCCATAACCGCACGCAAAAGCTTGGCGTCGGCCGCCGCGGTATTGATTGCCGAAGTGCTGTCGAGTATGCCGGTAGGGTCTGCACCATGGTCGGTCACGCTGACGCGATAGGGGTTGACTGCCGCGGAATGTGGCCATTCAGACCCGCTAGCCGTCGCGCGCCGTCCGTTGATAGCACCCACCCGTTCGGGTCTACGAGTGGGGGAATCGGATTTCTGGCGAGTCCACACCTGTTCAGCTGTTCCCACAACGGTCTGGAGAGTTCACTATGCTGCGTATCCGCCGTCTGCTGTTACTCGTCGTTGCCGCTGGTTTCATTCTTTCCTCCACCTCTATTTGGTCACAGTGCGGAGTGGAGCGCTGGTCGGTCAAGACTGGAACCGATCCCGACGCCAGCAAAGTCAATCTCAATTCTCCTACCAGCACAACCATCGCCTCGATGCGGGCCTTCACCGCACCCAATCCTATCCCGGCAAATAACCGAGTGTCGCCGGCGGAAACCACCGTGTGGGTGATTAACGCGACTCTGACAGAATACAAGCTGGAGAGTGACTCGGACTACCATCTGGTCATTCAGGACGCGTCCGGCAACACCATGATCACAGAAATTCCGATGCCTCCCTGCGTCGGCTCCAGCAGCCCGTTCTTGCCAGGCATAACCAATGCGCGTTCGGAATTCGATGCAAAACTGACGGCCACCACCAGTTTTCAAACGGCAAACATTCCCGTGCGGATACAAGGCGTAGGTATGTTTGACTTCCTGCATGGTCAGACCGGGGTTGCGCCTAACGGAATTGAAATACATCCTATATTGGACATCATTTTCAATCCTGGCACACCGACACCTGACTTCAGTTTGAGCGTCTCTCCCGCTAGCCTCTCCGTGGCCCAGGGCGGCTCCGGGAACGGCACGATTTCAACCAGTGTGTCAGGTGGATTTAATTCCGCGCTTTCGCTCTCGGTATCCGGTCTGCCGTCAGGGGTGACGGCCAGCTTCAATCCAACCTCCATTGCCGCTCCAGGTAATGGCAACTCAACCCTCACCTTCTCGGCCAGCAGCACGGCCACCACTGGGTCTTCTATTGTAACCGTGACGGCGAGTGGAGGAGGCGTCACTCACACTGCCACGATAACATTGACCGTAACGGCGGCGGCCACGCCTGACTTTACTTTGAGCGCCTCGCCCGGCAGCCTGTCGGTGGCCCAGGGAAGCGGCGGCAGCAGCACGATTTCGACCACCGTGTTCGGAGGATTCAACTCGGCGATTTCGCTTTCTGCCTCCGGCCTGCCATCCGGGGTGGCCGCCAGCTTCAATCCCAGTTCTATCGCCGCGCCCGGCAGTGGCAACTCGACTCTCACCTTCTCGGCCAGCAATACGGCGACTACCGGGACCACGAACGTTACAGTCGCTGCAACTGGAGGCGGTGTGACTCACACGGCAACCGTAGCGCTGACCGTTACGGCACCGGGTGGAGGCGGCACCACCCAGTTGCTGGGTAATCCAGGATTTGAGAACGGCGCATCCAACCCTTCCCCGTGGACAGCAAGCACAACGGCCTCAAGTAACAGGATCATTAACAGCAGCAGCACAGAGCCGCCGCACTCCGGGACTTTCGATGCCTGGCTGGACGGCCACGGTTCCACTACGACGGAGTCAATCCTGCAACAGGTAACAATCCCTGCCAATGCGACAGCAGCCACGCTGACCTTCTGGCTGCATATTGATACGGCGGAAACCACTACCACCACGGCGTTTGATACCCTGACGGTCCAAGTGCGCAATAGCTCGGGTTCGGTATTGTCCACGCTTGCCATGTTCTCCAATTTGAACCATGCGGCGGGCTATCAGCAGAAGAGCTTTGACCTGACTTCCTTCAAGGGCCAGACCATTCAGATCTTCCTGCAAGGCAAAGAGGACTACACCTTGCAAACCTCATTTGTGGTAGATGACTTTGCCCTGAACGTCACTACTCCCGGAGGCGATACCACGCCGCCCACCACTTCCATAACCTCGCCGGCGAATGGCGCGATTGTCTCCGGTACTGTCATGGTTACGGCAACGGCCTCAGACAATGTGGGCGTGACGCAGATGCAGATACTGATTGACGGAACCGAGGTGACTTCCAACGCCAACTCCACCTCGCTTTCATTCAGATTCGGCACGACCAACGTGGCCAATGGTCCGCACACGATCGTCTCTAAAGCTTTCGATGCGGCCGGCAACGTAGGCACTTCGCCGACAGTGACTGTAACCGTTTCCAACGGCAGTACTACGAGCGAACTTATCAGCAATGGCGGATTCGAGAACGGCTCATCCAATCCGGCGCCATGGGTACTGACTTCGTCGTCGTCGCCCGTGGACATCATCAACAACACCAGTAGCGAACCGCCGCATACGGGGAGTTGGGACGCGTGGCTGGATGGTTTTGGTTCGAGTCATACGGACACGGTCACGCAGCAGGTGTCCATACCATCCAATGCAACCGCAGCCACGCTCAGCTTCTGGCTGCACATTGATACCGTTGAGACCACTACCACTACGGCATACGACAAACTCACGGTACAGGTCCGGGATTCTGCGGGCAACGTTCTCTCCACTCTCGCGACCTACTCCAATCTGAATCATGCCAGCGGCTATCAGCAACACACCTTTGATCTGAGTTCCTTCAAGGGGCAGACGATACAGATTTTCTTCCAGGGGGTAGAAGATTTCGAACTGCAGACTTCATTTGTGATTGACGATGTTTCACTGCAGGTGACGCAATAGGGAGAGGCTTATGAAAAGATTTTCATGCTCAGTTCTGCTGCTGGCAAGTTTCACAACCCAAGCGCTGATGGCCCAAAGCCGCGTCAAGTTCGGGGACACACCGGCTACCCCTCTTTTCGTGTTTGATGACGATGGCGGCAGAGTGCAAATTGTGCCTTCCGATTTTGCAACCACGGAAAAAAAGACGTTCCACCGGGGAGCCGTCATGAAATCGGTGGAGCAGGTAAGTATCTTTATCGGCCCGGGATGGGCAGATGCCACGACTCGCTCCCGTGAGACCGCGTTGTCTGATTTAGCGGCAAATGGCGGCGTCCAATTTGCGGATTTGCAGAACCATGACATCAGCCTCTTACCCCATGGCACCAGCCTAGAAGACTTTGACGATTTTGGCGGGAACCGGGTCAACGATTTGCACATTCAGCAAAAGTTGGCGGAAATGCTGCAAAACGAGGCCGTGCCTGCACCTGCTGCCAGCACGGTCTACGTGGTTTATCTGGCGCCCGATGTCAATTCGTCACTAGGCGCCCACAAGCCCGGCAAAGATTACCTGGCCTACCACAATTTTGTTCATGTGGTTTCCGTAGAACTGCGTTACGTAGTTGTCCCGTTCGACGCGAACGCGGACCACCAGCGTGCAGCAGCTTCCCGGGCGTTGGTTGAAACCGCTTTGAATCCGAGCGGGAATGGCTGGTATTGAAAAGAGCAATTAGCTGTTGGCCCTCTCTGGAGGGCCTTCGGATGGCCGACCCCATGCTTGTCCAGGGAGCGCGCTATCCGTTGATCCATGTTGGTCTCCCTCGCAAATGTGAAACCTTCTTGAGATCATGGCGCGTGGGGCGCTTTCGTTTTTGTGGAAAGAGTTGCCTTTCGACACCGATGAATCAAAAACCCATGTTCTTGGACCCTAGCAGCCAGTCGAATAAAGGCAGGAAAATGTTGAAGTTCTTTTGCGGCCTAAGATGATGTGACAAATGATGCGCCCTCCATGCATGCGGCACCCACCTTCCGTCGTGTATGCGTAGGTGGACCTCTATCCCGACCACGATGTAGGCGAGGAAAGTAGCAGCTACGCCTGTCAGTATCCGCAGGTGGAGCAGTTGGTCGGGAACAGCAAAGAACAGGACGTTGGTGATAAAGATAGCAGTCCAGAATCCAAATGTCATCGTGATGTGCTGGGGATTGGAGGGCGCAGAATGATGCAGCGCGTGACGCATGGCAGCAGCCTGGTACACGCTAGGCCAGTGCATCGCCCAGCGATGATATGCATACTCGATCCAGTTCGACCATATCAACCCGGCCAAGAAACCCACTAGGAATCTCATTTGACCACCACCACTTGCTCGCAGCCCTTGCGATAAGTGACGGCGGCGGTGCGGCAGTGCGGCGGGCTAAAGGACAAGTCGCAGCCGACGAGACGAATGCTGGTAGTGCATTCTAGTGGGATGCTCATGCTTGGCAGGAAAGGCTTGGGTCGGGATCGCGAGGCGCAGCCGGTCAGAGTAGCTATCAGTAGCACGCAAACCCAGGCTCGGCCCAACATGAAACGCGTCTCCCCATGTGGGAGGGCTTGTGCTGGGACGCCCGTCGAAACAGCGTCCCCCAGAACTGTTCATCATCAGCATAGATTCGTTAGAGCGGCCAGTAAATGACCTGCGTGTGCCACTCTGCACAGCACTTCCAGGCCATTCGAATTTTCGAGTGATCCTCGCTGATGCTGTCAATGACATAGGGATCAACTCAGAGCTGCAGGTCGACTTCGGGACTCATTTCTGACGATGTCGCTCAGTATCGGAATCGCTGTCGTTCTTGGAATTGTCCTGCTGATGGCGGCAAAACATGGATGGGCAGAGTCGCTAATTGTCGTCGGGGTCTCCCTGAAAGTCAGATCTTTCGGGCGTCAGTCCTGGTCGCAGACGCTCAGTACTTTCACGTCCAAGACCGAACTGGGAGGACGGCTAGGGCCAGCGGTGCGCATTTGCCACCTTCTGGCTCCCGGTGGTCAGCGATCTTGTATCGTCCCCCATATGGTCTTACCGGTTGAGGCACGCGGCACACTGGGCATGAGGTAGTGTTGCGAACGCTGACGCTCCACTTGCCGACGAACATGCCACCGCCTTTGCATTCGGAGGTCATATATACACTCTTTCAGGGTGCGAAAAATCGACATCGCTCGACCGTGCACCTGCCCATGCTTTTCTACATGGCAGAGCTTGTGTCGGCCGAGTATCGATGGCTGACAGACTCCCGCCGCCCTTAAACAATCTTGGCCCCAAGCGACCCGACCATGCCGCTTCAGAATCTACCACTGCTTCAATAAGAGACCCGCCAGCAGGATGAGGCACAGGCTTGGGAGCAACCAGGAATACCAATCTCTACCTTTGTCGGCCATCTTCGTTCGTTTGCTCGATCGCACGCTATCCGTTCCCCCAGTCGCCGATCAGTGTGAGACAAAGCTCACGGCTGGACAATGGCTCTGAGGTGGTGTTACTGAGGTGTAACGAACGCTAAAGGCGTGAGGTTATCTGCCAATGCCGCACCGCGAGCAGCCGACAAAGATTCGTCACTTTTTCACATCCATTGTAGAGCTGCGAGTCGATGAGTAGTGCCGTCAGCGTTGGTGGCGGCAGGGGCCTGTCGTCACGGAACGGCTATCGTCGCCAGTTCGTCGGAGAGCGGAGCTATGCGGACGTGTTCCTGCTCGCTGCTCGAGGGGCGGGCAGCGCTTCGAACGCTGTATGCGCCCGGTGCCACGCCGCGTCGAGGTCGTGCCGATCAATCGCGACCAGCGCGCTCGCGGTTTCGAGGATCGCGTCCGCTTGATCCGACAGCGCTCGACGGCAGGCGTCCGGAAGTCGCGGTGCCAGCCGGCGAATCGCGTCGAGCTGGCGGATCAGTACGGCGGGCGTCGTCGCCGAGGCCTGACGGATCTGATCGAACGCGAGCTTGGCGAGGCGCTCTAGTCGCACTGGCGGCATCCACACGCGGAGCTGGCTGCCGGTGTCGTACCAGTTCCCTTCGAGCGGCGGCCGCTCGGCCAGTGTGAGCAGCGCGTCGGCGAGCCAATCGACGCACGCAACGCCGGTGAAAGTGTCGTTGACCGCAGGCGACAGCGCGCGGATGGCGATCTCAACGACCTGCGCGATGCCAAACTCGCTATCTTGGGTGAGCGTGCGATGACTGCCGATGTGAATTGCACGACTAATCACGGCCTCGAGCGCGCCGGCGTTGTCCGCTGGGACGATTGCCGCGAGCGGCTCGCCGCGGAGCACGAACTGGCCCGGGCGGAACCTCAGCACGAGCAGTGCATCCGCCGCGCGGGCGGCCGCGACCGAGGAAGGAAGCATACGTAAAAGCACTGGCGAGGGGTTGTCTCTGCCATTGGACAGTTTCGACGTAGCATTCGAACCCGGTGCTCCGGCAGCTCTGCTGCGTGCACAAGGGTTTCCTCAGGAACCGCTGCGTTGGAGCATCTATAACCTTACTGCTCACCCGGGATATGCCGCGGCCCTTGTCGTCGAAGGCAAGAAGCATCGATTGCGGCAGATGCAATGGAAGCCGGAATTTTGAGCAGGGGGTAATACGTATTGCCCGGTGTAGTAATCCGCGCCATAAAAGAAGGCGAAGCCTAACTTCAGGATTAATGACGAAATTGACGAAATCAATTACGCCCATTGAGCCAGTTGCGAGTGAAATGATTCCATAAACAATGACGGCTCCGATGCCCCGCTAAACTTTGGTGGCGCCAACCAACCAAAGGCTCGGGAGAAAGGAGCCGCACATCATCCAAGGCTGTGACGATCACGCGGGCTTCGAACGAACTCAAACCCCTCAATCACCCGTGCGGCAAGGATTTGTATTCATCACCCTCCGAAAATCATTGAATCGGAAGGTGGGAACTCCCCCCACGGCCGGATATGCAAGAGGCACCAAGCCTCCGAACTCGGTGGTCGAACTCCCTCCGAAGGTGTTGGTGGTCCCGGGGATATGGGCACCCCCCAACTGCCACATGCAGTTCTCATTTCCGTCGCTCGCCGTGGTGGTATACAAGGGATAGAAATTGGCCCCGACCGGCGGGTTCACGCAGTCCTGGCCTGGATTTGGGTCTGCAGGATTGGAAATGTGACGCTGACAGGGCGGATTCGTAGCGAATTCAATTCTGGGCAGGTTCGTTTCAAAGGCAACGCGGCGATAGTCTCTCTTTTCGCCTTCCCTGTCCCGGAAAAGAGGACTTGTAAATTGTACGGGCTGAGCATGCAGCGACCTGTCCAGCTTCTTGTTCGTGAATGTTCCTGGCCACACTAGCTGATACGGTACACCGTCAAAGTCGTCGTCTTCGCCGAAGCACCCGCCGATCGGAACTAATCCAAGAGAGGCGTTGAAGGCTGCATCGAAACAGCCCCGGTCATCCACATCTAGGCCTCCTGGGTCGTTGATGCCGGCTTGAGTGCAATGTCCGCCCTGGGCGCTGACCGCGTCGCAATACTCGAAGTGCCCAATTTCGTCGGAGAAGGCGATGTTGAAGGAATGGGCTGCCCACGGCACCCGCGTGTGTTCACTCGAGGTGGCGTACATGGGGTGAAAATCATAAGTGATATTGTGGGTCACGAAGTCACAGTTGTTCCCATTCGGGTCAAACAGGATCTCGGCGAAGCCATTGGCGGCGCTCGACACCATGAACCCGCTTTGGCCAGTGGTCCGATCATCCACGGTGACTTTCAGTCCGTGTGCCGTATCTTCAAGCGTCACGACCAGTTCATCGCCAGAGTTCATGAACAGGGTTTTGGAGTTGGTCGCGACAAACGGACCCAGTGGGCTGGGTGACCCGGGCGGGAAGGGAATACCGTCGGTCTGGATGTACGCAAAATTGACATACTCAACGGCCCCTCCACAAGCCGCGTTGTTGCCCTGGCCGGTGTTGGAATTTAGCGAAAGGCTGTCGATGTTCAGAGCGGCGCACCAGCGGGTGGGATCACAACTGATGACGGCGCCCGGTGGGTAAAACTGCATCTCCATGAACGCTGTTCCCGGGTGCTTGCCAATGTAATTTGGCTTGGTTGGATCGGAGCCATCGAAGATGTTGCTATCGCTGTCGGGCGTACAGAGGATGTTTGGACCCACCAAAGACCCTCCCGGATTGGGCGCAGACTGATCGTCGCACATTGCCATACCAACCCAGAAGGCCGGGTGAAGCTGGAAATTGAAGGTTCCGCCGGTGCCGTCCTGTTTAGGAAGAGTGGGCGGATCCTTGGGCAGGCGCAACCGGTAAATGTTGCTGTTTCCCGAGCCACGAACATTCGAGTAGAAGAGAACCGCAGGCTCGTCGTGCCCGGTATACGCGCCCTCATATCCGATAGGGTCAAACACCTCAGTACAGAGAATTCCGGTGCGGTCGCTGCAGTCGAGAGCGGTTCTCGGGAAGGATGGGGTGGTGGTGCTCTGGGCTGGGGCCAGGCAGCTCAGGAGCAAAAGAAAGAAGTACGGGAGAAGGCAAGCGAATTTGGGCATAGGCACCTCTTTGTCGGAATTGAAAGTGGGAACAACGCGGCCCCGGGTCCTCTCTGCCAAGGCTGGGAACGGGGAATAGCGGACGGAGCGAAGGTCGAGGCCCCGGACTTTAACTCCAAACAGTCCCGTCCGTCAAGACGAAGGTGATCGGGTGATTCTCACAGGACCTGCCAGCGCTGCCGTCGATACCGTGCGAGGCTCTGCGATGTCTTGTCCTTGATCGTTTACCAAAAGTTCGGCAAGGATGGTCATAGGTCCCCTCTTTCTTGCTTGGCAGATTCTTTGGATCAAGCGATCAAGCCAAGGTCAACAAAGTGCTGTCCCCCCGGAGGGATTGCGAAGAGGGATATTAGGAAGGGCGAGTGTGCCTCGTAAATACAGAGAGTAATGTAATACGAGCTACATGTTTCACCCGATTTTCAGGGCTACGATGGTCTTCTAGGTATGAATTGAGCTTATCTCGCGCCGATCGTTGCCGATATATGTTACGAGTAGTACGCCACGTTCGCCCGCTCCTCATACTCCCAAACGACCGTCTCCGGCACGTGCAAATCATCACGCGTAAGCGGCAGGATTCGGGGGTTGCTTCACCTGGGAGGCCGGAGACTCCTTTGCAGCTTTTCTTCGTCGAACTTGGCAAGGAGTTCGTGAACCAGTTCCATCATCTTTTCCGAATCGTTTTCGTTTTGGATTCGTCGCGCTAGTTCGCGCCAGTTTTCGTGTGTTCGTGCGGGCGCTTCGGACTGCATAAATTCCTCCAAGTAGCTCCACTCTGACGCGCCCAGCGGTCACTGAGCAAGGTTACGAGGGTAATGGAGGCTGGTGCTAGAATTACGACATGCCCAACCTAACCTCGGGAGCAGGGTGGGTATCGGTGCACCTACAGGAAAACCCCCTAGAAATCTACGGGAAACCCTGTATTTGAGCGCGTCGACGGTTGACCTACCGTTTCCCTCAAATACGAGTTTTCTCCCCCGTGCCGGAATGCCCCTCGTGCCTGGGTTCTCTTGTCCAGATGGCTCGAATGCGAACCGGTGCGGGGTTCCTTTGTCCAGAGCGCTCGCAGAAGCGCCTGACGCTGTCATTTAAGGTTGGCATCATGGTGATCCGGTCCACAAATCCTGAAGATTGTGTCCGTGAACTGTGCGCCAGAGCTGCGGCCACGGACGATCCCGACGAACTAAAGAAGATCTCCTCCCAGCTGCGAGCCGAGTTGAATGAGCAAATAACCAACCTAGGGGATCTGGTCGTCATGGATCAGAGCCGCGCTGGATGAACTCCATCAAACATCGTTCTGACGAGAGGTTATCCATGTACATCTTCATCCCCAAGAGCCACGGAATGTTTGCGGCTGAACTGAGGACTGCACATTCGGCCAGGGACAAACGGAAGGTGTGTCAGCTAATTGAATCCATCCCTTTTGACAGATGGATTTATACGGACAGCCCGGAGGCGGTGGCTTCTTATGATGGAGTGAGAATAGCCGCGCAATCGTATGGTGGCAGTGGCATAAACACCTACGACAGGATCTACGTCAACGTCTTGTGGCCGGACCAGAGTCTCGATTTTTTGGGCGAGTACACGGCAGAAGAGTTGCAATTGCCGAACTATATATCGCCTTCGCAGCGGACCAGGCGAATCGCAAACTGAAAAGGTTAGGCCGCCGTCTGCAACGGGCCTTCGTGTCTGCTGCCGCTGACGGCGGGTCGTGCGAGTAACACGAGTGGATCGTACGCCCCAGACGACAGCGGGCCACCTTCCTCTGCTCGTTCCGATTTCGTAACGCGTATCGGTGGGACCGTCGCTGCGGACCACGGCCCTTGCTAAACTACAGCGGCTCGCATGAAACTCAGTCGAATGTTAGTTGAGGAGGTTCGCCAGCGTCTCTGTAAGTAAGCCTCCCTCTCTGGTGCTCACAAACGCCGACCCTACGACAGACCCGCTCCGATAAAGCCAATGCGCGAGGAGGCGAAGGCCGAACTGGAGGGCGAGGCAATTCCCGGTGACGAGCAGCCTAAGAAACTGCGGGAAGCTATCAAATCAGAACTGGAGAAACCTGATCGACGCACCAAATAATGGTCGCGCGCGTGCGCTCGGAAACTTAATGAACAAATTCTACTATTTTTGACGTTTTCTTGCGGTCACGACTTCTTCATGGATCGTGAATCGGTTGGTATGGACCCGTCTCTCGGCGTGTGCAATTCGTGTCAGCCTTACCATGCTCGAATCACCGTGAATCATCCGTGTGGACTATGCGGCGGTTCTTTCAGGTTCTTCAAGGATGCTCCGCAGACGATTGTCGAGGACTGCACTGCGGAACAGAACATCCGAGAGGGAACTCCGTTGTTGGGCAATGATCGTCGGGGTGAGAATCCTCCGCCGAAGATTAGACTGGTCGAAGTCTAGCAGTCGTGGCACACGACGAGCTTGCCGTTTATAGCTTGCCAGTCCTGGTGCGGGTATTCATCAAGACTGACGGAGTGGCCCCGCGCCCGGACTTTTTCAGCTAGAAACAGTCCGTGGTTGTGGCCGCATGTAACAACGATGGTGCCTTTCGTGATCTGAAGTTCGCGGCACTCTTCTTCAATCCGGTCGAGCCAAAAGTTTTCACGGATGCCTTCGGCATGACGACAGTATCTGTTGACCCGGCAAAATGCTCCCGTCTCGGGGTCGGGCTCAGGTCCGCCGTATCGGAGGGCTTCGAATATGCGATGTTCCTTGCGCTGTCGGGCGTCCATGTCAATCGACACCCACTTGTCCTCGCCGATCAGTTCGCGGCCAAAAGTCCAAACGTCTTCGTCGGCGTTCACCTCTTCCGCGACAAGAACGACAGGGTTCGCACTAATGATGGATTCCAGCTTGTCCCTCAAACCCGTGTCCGAGCAATCCGCTTTCTGCAAATTGTGGGCGGTCAGAACGAGGATGAAGTTCACGCCGATTTCTTTTCGCGCTTCCATTTCGCCCAGCGAGCTTTCTGTGCAGCCGCGATCTTTCTCCGGGCAGCTGGTGACATCGTTCTCTTGCGGGCGGTGATGGAAACGACCTTCTGCCCCTTTATCTTTGCCCAGCGAGCCCGCTGAGCGGCGGCGATCCGCGCCCGACCCGCAGCCGAGATCGTTCTGCCGCTTCCGTGACTGACTGTCCCGTTCAGCGCGGAGAGTGCATTGATGAGATTTTCAAGTTGAGATGTAAGCAGGGTGCGTTCTTGTTCCAGGGTTTTGAGTGCCGAGGTTAGATTTGACATGGAGTAATTCTAGCACCAGCCTCTATTACCCTCGTAACCCTGCTCAGTGACCGCTGGGCGCGTCAGAGTGGAGCTACTTGGAGGAATTTATGCAGTCCGAAGCGCCCGCACTAACACACGAAGACTGGCGCGAACTAGCGCGGCGAGTCCAACAAGAAAACGATCCGGAAAAGATGATGGAACTGGTTTACGAACTCCTTGCCAAGCTCGACGAAGAAAAGCTGTGGAGGAGTCCTCGGCTTCCCAACCGATGCACAATAGCGTTACTTCTTCGTGCTTTCCTTTAAAGCCGTTTCCGCCCCTATTCGGGCCAATCCCAGCACAATACTCGAACGGGTCAGAACCGCCTTCGGCCGCGCCAGCCGCTGCACCCAAAAGCGATGCTGTCCACGATCTCAATGCTAAGCAGAAAAAAGACAGAGCCCAGCAGGTAGCTGCCCACAGCTCCCCAGAGGTTATCTGAAATCAGTGCTCTGCCTGTTGCGTTCAGCCCAAGGGGAAGAGTGAAGAGGAGAAGGAAAAGGACAAATCGCTCGACCTTCTCTATCGTCGCTCTTGGTGGGCAACCACCATCGGCGTGCCGGTTGCCATCGGGGGCATCGCGCTGCTTGTCGTTCAATCCGTAACTGCCAGCAGAAGCGCGAAGGCGGCCCAGGTGAGCGCTGAGGCTGTCATTAGTTCGGAGCGTCCGTGGATCGCGTCGGTCATGGGAACACTGCCAGAGCCGAAACCGATTCTCGCAGGCGGGCCGCTTGAAGTGGTCCATTTCGGCCCTTCGTTTGAAAATTTCGGGAAGACTCCGCCCTGATGACCGAAATCGCCGTAAGGCATCTACTGCTGCCGGTCGGGCAGGAACTTCCTCCTCGACCGGACTGGCGCAACATCGTCAACGGAAAAGTGCTGCTCCCCCCAAGTCGCGAGTGCCGCTTCGTATTGCTCCGGCCCCGTGCGCAAGACAAAGTCCTTAAAAGTCCTTGTTAACTATCCCACATATGACCGTTCACCATGAACGCGAGTCCGCCGACCTTTTCCGAGTTTGTCCGCTCTCTCATTTTGGTAATATTGCAGCCTTACGTTCGTAACTTGTCGGGCAAGGACCTCTTCGCCAACATAGGGACACTTGACCCACTGGATTCAGGGATGCCCGAGCCCCCACTCTCGTGACCAGTCCTTTGGGGCAGAGTTGTCCGACTCTCTCCCCTACAGTCAGGCGCAACGTACTTCAGTTGGACGTCGTAATGTCCGACTGCGATGGCTGGTTTGTGCTCCGCAGGCTGAAAGCAGACTCCGAATTGTCCAAGATCCCGGTGATTATGGTTACGATCGTGGACAACGAAGCAATGGGACTGGACTTGGGCGCTGCGAACT
>Ga0137415_10003410_pt1 | contig 15816 bp, 13 predicted proteins | sample CZODoug3_1_1_16f_FD_183082 | JGI IMG/M metagenome (GOLD analysis project Ga0137415, IMG submission 183082) | Vadose zone soil fungal communities from Angelo Coast Range Reserve, California, USA - CZODoug3_1_1_16fungal (Hybrid Assembly) | ecosystem: Environmental > Terrestrial > Soil > Vadose... | reverse complement strand
GGAGGTCACGCCATGAAGCTCGAGGGCGAGCGGCTCGAGAGTCTCTACACCACGATGGTCAAGATCCGCCGGTTCGACGAGAAGACGGCGGAGCTGTTCGTGCAGGGCCTGGTCAAGGGCACCGCGCATTCCTACGTCGGTGAGGAGGCGGTGGCGGCGGCGGCGTGCGCCAATCTGAAAGCGGACGACTACATCGTCGGCACGCATCGCGGCCACGGTCACTGCATCGCGAAGGGCGCACGGGTGGACCGCATGATGGCCGAGCTGTTCGGACGGGTCGACGGCTACTGCCGCGGCCTCGGCGGCTCGATGCACATCGCCGCCCTCGACCTCAACATCCTCGGCTGCAACGGGATCGTGGCCGCCGGCCTGCCCATCGGCAACGGCGCCGCGCTCGCCGCGCGCCTGCGCCGGACCGATCGCGTCGTCATCGCCTTCTTCGGCGACGGCGCGTCCAGCCAGGGCGTCGTGCACGAGTCGCTCAACCTCGCTGCCGTCTGGAAGCTGCCGATCGTCTTCATGTGCGAGAACAACCAGTACGCGCTGTCGACCTCGTCCAAGCGGACGATCGCCGGCGAATCCATCGCCGCCCGCGCCGCCGCCTACGCGATTCCCGGCGTACGCGTCGACGGCAACGACGTGCTCGCCGTGTACGAGGCGGTGAAGACCGCCGTCGCGCGGGCGCGCGCCGGCGAGGGCCCGACGCTCGTGGAGGCGCTCACCTACCGCTGGGGCGGTCACAGCATGCGCGCGAACCTCCCCGACTACCGGACGAAGGAGGAGGAGCGCGAGTGGATGGAGCGCGATCCCATCGCGCGGCTGCGCGCCGAGCTGGAGCGCCGCGGCGCCACCGTGATGAAGCTCAAGGAGCTGGAGGAGTCGGTCGAGCTCGAGCTGGACCGCGCCGTCGCCTTCGCCACCGCCAGCGCCGAGCCCACCATCGAGGTCATGGAATCGTCCGTCTACGCGCCGCACGCGACGGCCACCGAGCCGACCGACCGTAGCGGCCCCGAGCGCACGATGGCCGAGGCGCTCAACGAGGCCTTCCACGCGGAGATGGCGCGCGACGAGCGCGTGTTCGTCATGGGGGAGGACGTCTCGCTCATCGGCGGCATCTTCGGCGTCACGCGCGGGCTGCGCGAGAAGTTCGGCGAGGATCGCGTGCGCGACACGCCGATCTCCGAGGCCGGCTTCCTCGGCGCCGGCGTCGGCGCCGCCATTGCCGGGCTCCGCCCCGTCGTCGAGATCCAGATCTGGGACTTCATCGCGGTGGCCATGGACCAGGTCGTGAACCAGGCGGCGAAGTTCCGCTACATGCTCGGCGGCGGGCCGACGGTGCCGCTCGTGATCCGCGGGCCGCAGGGCGGCGGCATCCGCCTCGCCGCGCAGCACTCGCAGTGCCTGGAGGCGTGGTTCGCGCACGTGCCGGGATTGGTGGTCGTCGCTCCGTCGACCCCCTATGACGCCAAGGGGCTGCTCGCCTCCGCGATCCGTGACGACAACCCGGTGATCTTCCTCGAGCACAAGGCGCTCTACGCCGTGAAGGGCCCGGTCCCGTCCGAGCCGTACGCGATCCCGCTCGGCAAGGCCGATGTCAAGCGCGAGGGCAGCGACGTGACGGTGGTCGCCACGCAGGCGATGGTCGCGCGCGCGCTGGCGGCGGCCGCGGATCTCGAGAAGGACGGCATCAGCGTCGAGGTCATCGATCCGCGCACGCTGGTGCCGCTGGACGAGGCGACGATCCTCGCCTCGGTCCGAAAGACGCACCGGCTGGTGGTGGCGCACGAGGCGGTGAAGCGAAGCGGCTTCGGCGCCGAGCTGGCCGCCATCGTGGCCGAGAAGGCGCTCGACGAGCTCGACGCGCCCATCGTCCGTGTCGGCGCCCGCGCGGTCCCGATGCCCTACAACGACGCGCTCGAGCGCGCGGTGATCCCGACTCAGGCCGACATCGCCGAGGCCATCCGCTCCTTGCTCTGAGCCGCGGGCCGGCGCGAGGCCGGCGTCCACGGCGCGACGACGGCGACCTCGACGGCGGGTCCGAGGGTGACCGCAACCAGCTCCACGACGCGCGCGGCCTCGGCGAGCCGGGCGTCCATCGGCAGCACGACGCGCCAGCCGCCCCGCGCGCGCCGCACCGTCGGCGCCACGATCGCGCCGAACTCGCGGTGGATCGCGTCGGTGACCTCGATCTGCCGGGCCACGGTTGCCGCGCGTCGGCGCTGCAGGAAGTCCAGCACCTTGAGCAGGGCGACGAGCCCCGCCACCGGCACCGCCAGCCCCACCAGCGCGCCGAGCAGCGCGATCATCGCGCCGCTCCGGACAGGGTCAGCACCGGCGTGCGGGCGCGCGCGCGGACGCGATCCACGAACCGCGTCAGCACGGGCCGCCACCACGGCCGACGGCGCTCGCTGACCGCGATCAGGTCGGCGTCGAACGCGTCGGCCTCGCGCGCGACCTCGTCCACCACGTCGCCGAACCGCACGGCCCGCTCGACGGCCACACCGGGGAGGAGCGGCTCCAGCTGGCGCAGCCGGTCGAGGTGCTCCGACTCGAGCCGCTCCTCGTGCACGTGACCGTAGGCGAGCACGCGCCGCTGCACCTCGAGCGTCAGGCCGGCATCGTAGCCGTAGAGCGGGAGCGTCCTGGCCGACTCGCCGAGGTGCGTGCGCTGGAGCGGCTGGACGTTGAGCAGGCGCACCGTCGCGCCCGCGTCGCGCGCCAGCGCCGCGACCATCGGCACGATGACCTCGGCGCGCTCGTTCGTTCCGATCGGCACCAGGATTCGCTTGGCCATCACCCACCTCCGCCCATTGAGACACCGCCCAGCACCACGCGTGAAACACGTCGTGCGCTGGTGACACGGGCGTCGCCCTCGGCGGCGCGCCACCTGGAGCGCGGGGCCCTCACCGGCGAACGAGATAGAGTCACCGCAGTTCCTTGGCGGTCGGCGGGTCTGGCCGGGAGAACGGGGATGAAGATGGCACCCACGACAGGGACCTGCGGGAGTGCGGGTCTCGTCGCGGCCTGCATGAGGGGTCGCGGCTACGGAGCGCGGCCCACTCTCACCGCCCCGGGCGCAGGTCGGCTGGAAGCTCTCCACGGCTCCGCCGGGCCGTGAGGCTCGTGCGGACCTCGCGCTCGAGGTGCTCGGGAAGGCAGGGCTTCATCACGTACGACACAGCACCGACAGCGAGCGCCGCGGGCCTGAGGTACGCTTTGAAGTCGTGGCCGGTCAGCACGATGACCGGAATGGCCGCGGTCATGGCGCGACTCTGGAGGTCTCGGATCGCGGCCCAGCCGTCGAGCTTCGGCATGTGCAGGTCCATGACGATCAGGTCCGGCTGCATCGCGCGCGCTCTCAGAATGGCCTCGTGCCCGTCCTCCGCCGTCTCCACGCGGTAGCCGACCGTGGTGAGGTAGAGGGCGTACATCTCCCGCGTGTCGACGTTGTCGTCGGCGATGAGAATGAGGGGCGGCGTCTCGGAAGTCGGCTGGTCGCGCACAAGTGGGACATCGTAGACATACCGAGGGCACGCCGTCGAGATGGAAAAACTTTTCCCTAGTCGACCCCGAGCGGCTTCTGGAAGTACGCCGCCCAGCCCGTGTACTCAGACGAGTGGGTGCAGGTCGGGGCGGCAGCTCATGCACGGGGCGAAGCCGCCGGACTCGGCGTCCGCGCGCGAGGCGAACAGCGTCAGCTCCGCGAGGCTGCGGGTGCCGATCGAGCCGCACGTCGGCAGGCAATACTCCGTCTCGCCCTCGCCGAGCGCGTACATGCGCTCGCGCGCAACGCTGAAGTCGCGGCGCGCGGCGTGTAGCTGCACGCCCTCCACCGTCAGCAGCTGCTGCTTCAGGGCGAGCTTGTCGCCGGCGTAGCCGGTGAGCCGGCCCGAGGTCCCGATCACGCGGTGGCAGGGCACCACGATCGGCAGCGGGTTCCAGCGCAGCGCCTGCGCGACGGCGCGCACCGCGCTCGGCTTGCCGATGCGGCGCGCCACGCCCGCGTACGACGCGACGGCGCCATACGGGATCGCGGCCGTGGTCTTCAGCACCGCGCGCGCGAAGTCGCTGGTGGCCAGCCGCCAGTCGAGCGGCCACCCGAGGTCGCGCCGGCGCCCGGCGAGGTAATCCATCAGATCGCGCTGCAGACGCTCGAGCTCCGGCCCGCCGGCCACCGCGTCCACGCCCTCGGTCCGGGCCAGCCGCGAGGCGCGCAGCGACGTACCGCCGTGCAGGTACTCGACGAGCGCGATGCCATGCTCGGTGCGACCGACGAGGATGTGGCCGAGCGGCGACGGGAAGATCCGATACGCCAGGCGACGCTGCTTGAGATCCGCCAGCCGCGACTCGAGCCCGGCGCGCGACTGCGCGAGCGCGTCCGGGGCCGGAGTCACGTGCAGACCGCGCGCGACGTGATCGACGGCGCGGTAGCGGCCGAACTCCTCGCGACACGACGCGCAGGTGCTCATGTGGCGCTCGGCGCGCTCGGCGGAGCGGGGCTCCGCATCCCCCGTCGCCGTGGCGACGAGATCGACTTCGATCGCGCGGCAGGACGGGGGCTTGGCAGTCATCGCACGCTCTCCATCTTCGGAAGCTCGTGGCCGTTGAGGCCGTGCCGGATCTTCTTCAGGGCCTGGAACACGTGGGCGCGGGCGCTCTCCGGCGAGCACTCGAGGCTCCGGCCGATCGCCTCGTACTCGAGGTCGTGCAGCTTGCGCAGCACGAACGCGACCCGCTGCTTGAGCGGCAGGCCGTCCACGACGCGCTCGACCAGCGCGCGCGTCTCGTGGAAGCGCCGCTCGTCCTCGGGGCTGGCGGGATCGACGTCGGTCCTCACGTCGCCGACCCCGGCGTACGCGCGCCGCCGCCGGCCCTCGGACCGGAAGTAGTTACGCGCGAGGTTGGTCGCGATCGTGAACAGCCACGCCCGCACGTTGGCGCCGCCGTCCAGGGCGTCCCACGCGCGGTAGGCGCGCAGGAACGTCTCCTGGCTCAGGTCGTCGGCATCACTCGAGCGCCAGGTGATCCGCAGGAGATACCGATAGATCTCGGCGTGGTGCGCCGCCACCACGGTCTCGAACGGCTCCAGCCCCATACGCTTATGAGACACCGGACTGGCCCGGGCGTGAAAGGGAGACTGCCGAGGCGGTGCGGGACAGCGCGTAGGCGCTCATCACGAGGGCCACACACGCTACCAGCAGCGCCGCGGAGAAGCTCCCGCCGGCGCCGTGGATGTAGCTCACGCTGATCGGGCCAGCGATCTGCCCGAGCGCAAAGGCCGAGGTCATCGCGGCCATGAGGCCGGTCGCGCGTGCGCCGGCCACCTCGCGCGCTTCCTGCATACCGACCATCGTGATCACCATGAACGTACCGCCCACGCAGAGTGCGGCGAGCATCGTCGCAACGATGCCAGGCCAGATGACGGGCAGGGCGACACCGAGCGCCATGACGAGGTGGCTCGCGATCCACACACGACGGTTGGTGACGAGACGTCGAACGACGGTCGTCAGCAGGGTGGATGCCACCGCCGCCGCGCCGAACATCGGCCAGGACAGGCCAAAGACCGCGGGATCCTTGATCGCCTGCCTGGCCATGACCGGAAGGAAGGTCGCAGGAATGATGTACCCGAAGCCAAAGGCCCCGTAACAGAGGGTGAGACGGATCGATTCGCGATCCCACGCGAACGCTCGGCGCGGTGGGCGTCGGGCCGGGACACGGTCTGCTGCGCCGAATACCGGCCAGATCGCGACCGACAGAACCAGCGAGACGACTCCGAACACGACCCACACTCGGGCGGAGCTCGTGTGGACGCGCATGAACGCCAGACACGTCGCTCCCGCGAGGGCGATGCCCGCCCCCACCCCGGCGAACACCGTGCTGTCGAGCAGGGGCCGGCGCACGGGCTCGAGCCGCTCCAGACACCAGGCGGACACGCAGATGAGCACCCAGGCGCTCGCGATGCCGGCGAGCGCACGCAGGGCGATCCAGATCGCGAAACTATCTTGCAAGCCCATCCCGAGCGTGGCAAGGCCGATCGTGACGAGCCCTCCGCGAATCGCGCGCGCCGCGCGGATCCGCACTGCCACCACGGACACGGCCCCGAGCAGATAGCCGAGATAATTCGCCGACGCGAGCCAGCCGCCCTCGGCAATCGACACTCCGGCATCCTCCTGCATCATCGGCAGGATCGGCGTGAAGGCGAACCGCCCGATACCCATCGCGACCGCGAGGGCGGTCAGCCCCGCCACGGCGACGGCCGTTGCCGAGGGGCCGCGTGCGGGCGTACTCCGCATCGCGGAGGAATCGTGGATCATGACGGACTCCGGGCTCAGCGCCGAGGCTTCAGCTCGATCTGGTATCCGTCGAGGTCCCGGATGTAGACCGAGGGCCCCACCCCCCACGCGCCCCGGCGGTCCCTGACCTCGCCGTCCACGTCGACGCCTCGCGAGCGCAGGGCGGCGGCGACGGCCACGAGGTCGTCGGCCCGGATCGACAGACAGATGTGGTCCACGCCCCGGCCGTGCGCCGGCGGGGGCCCCTCGGCGGGCAGGAGGTCGATGAGCGCCTCGCCGAAGCGGAGCTGGACGAGCCGGATGGGCTCGTTCACGAACTCGAGGGTGCAGCCGAGGACGTCCTCGTAGAACTTCCGCGACGCGGCCTGGTCGGCCACGCGCAGCACGACGTGGTCGAGGCCGAGCGGCTGGAACTTCGGTCGGTCACTCACGGCGCAGCACCGGCAGCGGCTTTTCGCCCAGCAAGCGCCAGGTCGCGAGGAAGCCGACGGCGACGGCGAGCACCACGCTGGCGAGGACGCCCGCCAGGAGCGCCAGCGGCTGCCACCGCCACGGCGTGTCGAGCACGAAATGCAGCACGATCCAGGCGAGCGCCGCCGCGAGGGCGGTGCCGCCGAGCCCGGCGGCGGCGCCGAGGCAGCCGTACTCCACCGCGAAGGCACGGGCGACGGCGCCGCGGGTGGCGCCGAGCGTGCGCAGCACGACGGACTCGTAGAGCCGCTGGTAGCGCGTCGCCGTCAGCGCGCCGGCCATGACCACGACGCCGGTGGCCACGGTGAAGAGCGCCATCACGCGGATGGCGACGGCGATGTCGCCGAGCACGGCGCCGACGCGCTCCAGCACGTCGCGCACCGGGATCGCCGTCACGTTCGGAAAGGCGGCGGCCACCGCGTCGGCCACGGCGCCCTCGGCGGCCGGCGCCGTGCGCGCGGTGGCCACGAAGGTCACCGGCGCGCCGTCGAGCGCGCCCGGCGAGAAGACCACGAAGAAGTTCGTGCCGAGGGTCTGCCAGTCCACCTTGCGCAGGCTCGCAACCTCGGCCTCGACCGACACGCCCTGCACGTCGAACGTCAGCCGCCCGCCGACGTCCACGCCCAGCTGCTTGGCCATGGCCTCCTCCACCGAGATGCGCGGCGGCCCGGGCTCGGGGCCCCACCACCGGCCGCGCGTGACGACGTTGCCCGGCGGCGGCTCGGCCGACCAGGTCAGCGCGTACTCGCGAGTGTAATAGAAGGCGCCCTCGCGGTCCTCCCCCACCCGCCGGCGCACGAGGTCGCGGGTGACGCGCTCGCCGTTCACGGCCGCCAGGCGCGCGCGCACGATGGGCGTGAGCGCGGGCGTGACGCCGCCGCCGGCCCCGGAGAGCACGCGCGCGAACGCCTCGCGCTGGTCGGGCTGCACGTCCACGAAGAAGAAGGACGGCGCCTCCGTCCGCCGCTCGTGGTCGATCTGCGCGTCGAGCGAATCTTGAAGGAGGGCGACGGCGACCAGCAGCATCACGCCGGCGCCGAGCGCGACGACCACGCGCGCCGGATGCCCGCCGGGCCGCCGCAGGCCGCCGACGCCGTGGCGCCACGCCGGCCACCGCGCGCGCGGCAGCCTCCACGCGGCGCCGACGAGGCCGCGCGCGACGGCGAGCAGCGTGACCACGGCGGCGAGGGCGGCGCCGAGGAAGATGCCGCCGAGCTTCAGCGACCCCGCCTGCCAGAGCGTGAGCCCGGCCAGCCCCGCCGCCACCGGCAGCGCCACCGTCCACGGACGACGGCCGCGCGCGGGCGCCGCGTCGACCTCGGCTCTCAGGACGAGGCTCGGCCGCACCGCGCGCACGGCGAGCAGCGGCCACAACGCGCACAGGAACGTCGTCAGCGCCCCCATGAGGACACCGCGCGCCAGCGAGAGCGGCTCGAAGCGCGGCTCGAGCGTGAACGGCACGAAGCCCGCGAGCAGCCGGATCAGCACGGGCTGCAGCGTGGCGCCGAGGACGGCGCCGGCGAGGCTCGCGACGACGCCGACGGTCAGCGTCTGCCAGAGGAAGGTCGCGAGCACCGTGCGCGAGTCGGCGCCGAGCGCCTTTAATATTGCGATGGTCGGCGCCTGGCGGCGCACGAACGTCGCGACGGACGACGCCACGCCGATGCCGCCGACGAAGAGGCTCGCGAGGCCGACGAGGCCGAGATAGCTCGCGAGCTGTGAGAGGAAGCGTCGGAGGCCGGGCTGCGCCTCGTCGTACGAGGCCACGCGCACGCCGGGATCGGCGATGCGCCGCGCCAGGGCCTCCCGCGTCTCGCGCGCGGCGAGCGGGGCGGGCAGCCGCACGAGCGCGCGGTAGCGAACACGGCTGCCCGGCTGCACGAGGCCCGTGCGCGCGAGGGCGTCGGCCGCGACGAACACGCGGGGCCCGAGCGTGACGAGGCTCGCCGATCGGTCGGGCTCGCGCTCGACGATGCCGCGCACCGTGAACGTGGCCGCGCCCAGGGTGAGCCGCTCGCCGACGCGGACGCCGAGCCGCTCGAGCGCCTCTCGCTGGACAACGGCGCCGCCCTCGGCGAGCAGCGCGGCCAGCGGCTCCGGCGGCGCCGCTTCGAAGCGGCCATAGAGGGGATAGCCGGCGCCCGGCGCCTTCAGCTCCACCAGCAGCGCGCGCCCGTCGGCTCCGCGAGCCATCGCGGCCAGCTCGCGCACCCGCACCACCGTCGCGCCCCGGGCCTCGAGGTCGCCCAGCGCCGCCGCCACCTCGCCGTCGAGCGGACGCGCGGCACGGATCTCGAGGTCGCCGCCGGTGAGGGCCTTCGCCTCGCGCGCCAGCGTGTGATCGAGCGTGGCGGCGAAGGAGCCGACGGCGACGAGCGCGGCGACCCCGAGGGCGACGCACGCGCCGAGCAGGACGAAGTGCCGCCAGGCGCCGCGGGCCTGCCGCCAGGCGAGTCGCGAGGCGGCGCTCACGGCGCGAGGGCGGCGGCGCGCCGGCGCTCACCCGCCACGCGGCCGTCGCGCAGCGACACCACGCGATCCGCGCGGTCCGCGAGCGTCTCGTCGTGGGTGACGAGCAGCAGCGTGGTGCCGCGCTCGCGGTTGAGCGCGAAGAGGAGGTCGACGACGGCGGCGCCGGTCGCGGAGTCGAGGTTGCCCGTCGGCTCGTCGGCCAGCAGGAGCGGCGGATCGAGCGCCATGGCCCGTGCAAGCGCGACGCGCTGCTGCTCGCCGCCCGAGAGCTGCGCCGGGTAATGATGCGCGCGGTCGATCAGTCCCACGCTGGCGAGCAGGTCGGCCGTGCGGGCGGTGGCGCCGGCGACGCCCGCGAGGTCGAAGGGCACCGCGACGTTCTCGGCCGCGGTCAGCGTCGGAATCAGATGATACGACTGGAACACGTAACCGAGCGTCTCCCGGCGGAAGCGCGCCAGCGCGGCCTCACCGAGCCGCGTCACCTCCATGCCGGCCACGACGATCGTGCCCGACGTCGGCGCGTCGAGACCGCCGATGAGTCCGAGCAGCGTCGACTTGCCACTGCCCGAGGGCCCGGCGACGGCCACCGTTTCGCCGGCGGCGACGTCGAGGGAGACGCCGTCGAGCACGGTCAGCGTGCGGTCGCCGCTGGGCAGGCGCAGCGTGAGATCACGGATCGAGACGAGCATCTTTGTCATACTACACTCTGAGCGTGAGCCCATTCCGCGCGCTGCTGGTCGCCTCCCTCCTGCTCGTCGTCGCCTCGACGGGGTTCGCGGCCGACCACGTCATCGTCGTGCTCGGCGACAGCCTCACGGCCGGCCTCGGGGTGGCGCCCGAGGAAGCGTACCCCGCGCTGCTCGAGGCGCGGTTGCGCCGCGAGGGCTTCGACTACCGCGTGGTCAACGCCGGCGTGAGCGGCGACACGAGCGCCGGCGGGCTGCGGCGCGTCGACTGGGCGCTCAAGACGCACCCGGAGATCGTCGTCGTCGCGCTCGGCGCCAACGACGGGCTGCGCGGTCAGCCCGTGGCGGCGCTGCGCGACAATCTCACGCGCATCATCGAGCGCGCCCGCGCGGCCGGCGCGCGCGTGCTGCTCGCCGGCATGCGCGTGCCGCCGAACTACGGCGCCGACTACGCCCGCGCGTTCGCCGGCGTCTATCCGGCCGTCGCGCGCACGACCGGCGCCGCGCTGGCGCCCTTCCTGCTGGACGGCGTGGCCGGCGACGCCCGACTCAACCAGGCCGACGGCATCCACCCGACCCCGGAGGGCCAGCGCGTCATCGCCGAGCGGCTGTGGCCGCATCTGAAGGCGCTGCTGACCAAATAGTCGCGCGTTTTATTGTCACCGGGCCGGCCAGGGCCCGGCTTAGCATGGAGTCGTGGCACGAGTGCTGCCGGTGCTGGTGCTGGTGCTGATCACGGGCTGCGCGAGCACCGTCCCCGAGCGCGCCTACTATCCCAATCCCGCCGATCCGGAGACGCGCGTGCTCGCCGAGGCGCTCTGGCGCGCGGCGAAGGCGGCCAGCGACGATCCTGGCGAGTACTCGTTCGCGATGATCCGCAGCAACGACGTCAGCGCGTACACCGTCGAGGACGCGACGTTCTATTTCACCCAGGGCCTGGCCCGGCAGCCCGTCAAGGTGATCGACGCGCTGGTGGCCCACGAGGTCGCGCACGAGCTGCTCGGCCACATCGGCCAGCGGCGCGCGCTGTCGCTCTCGCTCGGCGCCGGCTTCACCGTGCTCGGCATCGCCATCCCCGGCACCGGGCTGCTCGACTTCATCGCCAACCCGCTGATCGTTCGCGCGTTCACGCGCGACCAGGAGATCGCCGCCGATCTGAAAGCGGTCGAGGTCCTGCGCGACATGGGCTACAAAGCGCCGCGGCGTACGCTGGCGGAGGCGCTGAGCGCGGCGGCCAAGATCAACGGCCCGGCGCGCGGCGGCTGGCTGTCCACGGAGCCCACGCTCGAGGATCGGCTCAGCCGGCTCGAGCCGCTGGAAACCGAGAAGCAGGCCGCGAACTAATGACATGGGGGGCCCCGAGATGGCCCCCCAACCCCCCCAACGTTCGGAGCGCCCCGGCGCAGCCGGGTCGCTCCTCTAAACCCCTCGATACTCCGAGAGGCTTCCTAGGCAGCCGGCAACGGCGGCGACCGGGTGTGGCGCCACGCGCGCGCCGAGTTGGCTCGCCTGTACGCCCCTCGCTCGCTCGGACACCGCGAGCGCGACCCCCCATCCCCCAAAGGGGGTCGCTCGGAGGTGAGTCAAATCGCTGGTGGCGCGCTCGCGGCGTCCTGCGCTTCGCGGGGGCGACACGGCTCGCCAAACGGCGCTCGCGCGGCGCCACACCCGGTCGCCGCCGTTGCCGAATCCTCGTGCTATTTACTCAATCCATCGTCTGGATCTCGAAGATCCCAAACTTCCCGATGTCGACAGCGTCGTCGCTGCTGATAGTTCGATGAGAGTCACGTCAAACGAAATTTCTGGCGAACGGCCGTCGTCTCTTTCATACATCGAGACAGGCGTAGTTCTTTCGGGATAGGAGATCGCGCGCGTCGGCCCGGAGTGACTTTTGTCATGGCGGAATACGGTCACGCCGGCGCCCGGGGCCCGGCGCCGCGCGCGCGCCGTGAGGGCGAGCCGTGTCGCCGCACGAAGCGCAGGGCGTGCCGAGCGCGCCGCCAACGATCAACTCAACTCCGCGCGACCCCCTTGGGGGATGGGGCGTCGCGCGAGGCGCGCCCGAGCGAGTTGCGGCGTACAGGCGAGCCATCCGGCGCGCGCGCGGCGCCGCGCCCCGGGCGCCGGCGTGACCGCCGCCTACTTCCCTTCGCCGTAGAGGCGGCGGTACTCCGTCCAGGAGAGCATCACGCGCTTCACGTACTGGCGTGTCTCGTCGTAGGGGATCTGCTCGACGAACGCCTCCATGTCGCCGGTCCGTCGCGCCTTCCACCAGTCGCGCACGCGCTTGGGGCCGGCGTTGTAGGCGGCGATGGCCAGCCGCGGATCACCGAACTCCTTCATGAGGCCGGCCAGAAACGCGGTGCCGATGTCGAGGTTGGCGCGTGGATTGTCGAGCACGCCGCCGTCCTCGAAGGCCAGGCCGCGCACGTCCGCCATCGGCTTCGCCGTCGCGGGCATGAGCTGCATCAGCCCGCGCGCGCCGGCGGGCGAGACCGCCCGCGGGTAGTAGCTCGACTCCTCGCGCACGATGGCCGCCACGAGGAACGGGTCGAGCCCGGCGCGCTTGGCGGCCTCGCCGACGTCGTCGCGCCAGCCGAACGGATAGATGACCTCCCAGAACGCACGGGGCAGCGCGGGATCCCCGGACGTGCTGAGCGCGCCGAAGTGACGGCGCACGATGCGGAGCGCCAGGTGGTAGCGCTCGTCGCGCACGTACGCGCTGGAGGCGCCGTAGAGCCCGATGGGATCACCGACGGAGGACTGCACGACGTCCTCGAGCTCCTCCCACGCGTACTCGACGAGGCCGATCCGGCGCAGCAGGTCCACGCGCGCGAAGCGCGGGTCGGCCTTGAACGCCTCGGCCGGGTTGGCGGGCAGCGCCGGCGCGCCGATGTCGCGCGGCATCGCCGCCGGCGCGGCGCCGCCGACGCGCGGGGCGGCCAGCATGCCGTAGTAGCCACGCGGCGCCTCGGCGAGCACCCTGGCGTAGAGCGCCTCCGCCCCCCTCTCGTCCTTGTCCGCCTCGAGCGCGCGCGCGCGCCAGTAGAGCGCCGGCAGGCGCAGGCTACGCCCGCCCGACACCTCGGCCACGTGGCGCCACTCCGCGGCGGCGACGCGCGGCTCGCCGCGCAGCCACGCGAGCCAGCCGAGTCGCCAGAGCGCGACGCCGGCCACCTCGCGATTCGGAAAGCGCCTGGCGATCTGGCGATAGAGGGCGATGGCGTCGGCGTCGCGGCTGCCCTCGTCGTACACGCGCGCCTGCAGCGCCAGCGCTTCCGCGGTCTCGGACTCCGGCGCGCCGGCGGCGACCGAGGCCAGCAGCGCGATGGCGCGCTTGTCCTGCCCCGCGCGGATGAGGAAGCGCGCCTGATCGATGCGCAGGCGCGGCTGCTGGTCGGACGGCGCGCGCCGGGCCGCGGCCTCCAGCGCCTTGGCACCGGCCTCGTAGCGTCCGAGCCGCGCCGCCGCGTCGCCGACCACGCGCAGCGCGCGCACCACGATGCCGGCGTCGCGCGCCTCGTCCGCGATGCGCTCGGCCTCGTCACCGGCCGTCTTCGGCACGCCGCCGCGCAGCAGCCGCTCGGCGCGGTCGATCCGCTCGGCCATCGACAGCGGCGGCAGCGGCGTGCCGCCGGTCACGAGCACGCCGAGCCGGTCGCTGGCCGCCTCCGCGTAGCCCGTCGTCGGCGCCAGCACCCGCAATTGCCGGTAGGCGAGCGCGGCGACGTCGCGGTTGCCGCGCGCCTCCGCCGTCTGTCCCAGGAGATAGAGCGCCTCGGGCACCTCGAGGACGTCGGGATAGCGCTCGAGCAGGCGCCGCAGCGCCGCCTGCGCGCCGGCCTCGTCGCCCGCGCGCGAGGCGAGCACGGAGGCCAGCACGAGCGCGCGCGGCGCCAGCCGGCTGTCGGGATGATGGTCGGCGACGCTCAGCGCCGCCGCCCGCGCGCCGGCGACGTCGCCCTCGCGGGCGAGCGCGTCCGCGAGAATGAAGCGCACGTGGTCGCCGATGGGGCTGGCCATCGCCGCCTCGCCCGCGAACGCCTGCACGAGCGGCGCGGTCTGGCCGTCCTGGAACGCCGCCACCGCGCGCGCCCACGCGCGCTCGGTCTCGGCGGACGCGTTGACGTCGGCGGGCAGCAGCAGCGCGGCCACCAGCAGCGGCAGCAGCACGCGCGCGCGGCGCGGCTCCGCGCGTATCATCCGCCGCGTGAAGACGATGCGCTGAACGGCGGTGAGGTTGGCCAGCACGGCCAGCACCCAGAGCGCCGGCTCCATGACGTCGAGCAGGGCGCCCGCGATGAGGCAGATCAGCCGCTCGGGCCGCTCCATCATGCCGACGTTGCACTCCACCCCGATCGACTCCGCGCGCGCCTTCGTGTAGCTGACCATGACCGAGCCCGCGAGGCCCGCCATCGCCACCAGCGCGCCGCGCGGGTTCGGCGTGCGCGCGTAGAGCACGACGATGCCGAGCATCACCGCGATGTCGGAGTAGCGGTCGATCACCGAGTCGAGGAAGGCGCCGAACGCCGTCACCTGCCCCGAGGCGCGCGCGAGCGAGCCGTCGAGCAGGTCGAGCAGGCCCGCCAGGATCAGCACGAGGCCGGCGGTCTTCGTCTGCCCGGCGATGAAGCAGCCGGCGGCCACGAGGCTCGCCGCCAGGCCCGCCACCGTGAGGTGGTTCGGGCGCAGGTGCACGCGGAAGAGGACACGACCGAAGGGGTCGCTCCACGCGCGCACGGTGTCGCGATAGCGGCCGAGCATCAGATCGGCTGCAGCAGCGCCTGCTCGAGCGCCGTGCGGGCCTGGTCGATGGCCGCGGGGTCCTCGAGGCGGCGGCCCTTGCGGTCGAGGACGTAGAAGGTGTCGAAGGCCTGGTCGATCTCCGTCGCGATGCGCGCGCTGGCGATGTCGAGATCCAGCGCGGAGAGCGTGCGCGTGATCAGGTAGAGGAGGCCGAGTCGGTCCGGGCATTTCACCTCGATGACCGTGTACTCGTCGGACAGCCGGTTGTCCACCGTGATCTTCGGCTTGGTCTCGCCGGGCGGCGTCACGCGCCCGCCCGCGCGCCGGCGCTCGAGCAGCGCGTCCACCGACTGGTCCTCCGTCAGCACCGCGGCCAGCGCCGCGAGCGCGCGGCCCCACTGCGCGGCGGAGGTCACCGCCTCGCCCGTGGGGTCGTTGACCTGGAACGTGTCGATGGCCACGCCGTCGGCGCGCGTGGCGATCTGGGCCGAGATGATGTTGACGCCGTGCGCGGCCAGCGTGCCCGCGATCAGGGAGAAGAGGCCCGGCACGTCGTGCGTGACCACGACGAGGTCGGAGGAGCCGAGGTCGGGATGGTGGAACAGCTCCGTGGCCACCGGCGTCGACGCCAGGCGCGCGGCCAGGCGCAGGTGCGCGGCCATCCGCTGCACGCTGGTGATGGCGAGGTAGCGGTCCTGCACCATGGCGAGGTGCGCGCGCACGTCGGTCATCGGCACGTCGCCGCCGAGCGTCTCCCACAGCCGCGCCGCCAGCTGCGTACGGTTCGGCTTCTCGCCGCGCCCCCCCGTGAGCCGCGCGAGCGTGCGCGTGTAGAGCTCGTGCAGGATGTGCGCCTGCCAGCCGGTGAGCACGCCCGGGCCCACCGCGCGCATGTCCGCCCAGGTCAGGAGGTAGAGCATCCGCAGCCGTTGCGGGTCGCCCACCGTCTGCGCGAAGGTCTCGACGGTCTTGGGATCGTCGATGTCCCGGCGCTGCGCGATGTGCGACATCGTCAGGTGGTGCGCGACCAGGAACTCGACCATGCCGGCGTCCTCGGGCGGCAGGCCCATGCGCGCGGTCAGCTCGCGGATGAGCGGGATGCCCTTGGCGACGTGGCCGTGGCCCTTGGCCTTGCCGATGTCGTGCAG
>Ga0137415_10003406_pt1 | contig 15821 bp, 14 predicted proteins | sample CZODoug3_1_1_16f_FD_183082 | JGI IMG/M metagenome (GOLD analysis project Ga0137415, IMG submission 183082) | Vadose zone soil fungal communities from Angelo Coast Range Reserve, California, USA - CZODoug3_1_1_16fungal (Hybrid Assembly) | ecosystem: Environmental > Terrestrial > Soil > Vadose... | reverse complement strand
TTTGGGGTTTGCGTTCCTCTTCGGCATCGTGATGGTGCTAAACCTGGCGATCGGCTGGCTGATCACCAAGGGCGTGGGAATCTGGGGCATCAACATCCCGATCGGCTGGGGATTCGCAATCGTCAACTTCGTTTGGTGGATTGGTATCGGCCACGCGGGGACGCTGATATCGGCGATTCTGTACCTGCTGAATCAGAAATGGCGCACTTCGATCAACCGGTTTGCGGAAGCGATGACGCTGTTTGCGGTGGCTTGTGCGGGATTGTTTCCGCTGATCCATACCGGGCGGCCGTGGATGGCGTATTACATGTTCCCGTACCCGAGCACGATGGGAATCTGGCCGCAGTTTCGCAGCCCGCTGATCTGGGACGTCTTCGCGGTGTCCACGTATGGAACAGTTTCCCTGTTGTTCTGGTTCGTGGGATTGTTGCCGGACCTGGCGACGTTGCGCGACAGGGCGAAGAGCCGCTGGCAACAAGTGATTTTCGGAGTGCTGTCGCTGGGATGGCGCGGGTCGGCGCGGCACTGGCACCGGTATCAATCGGCGTATTTGCTGCTGGCAGGTTTGGCGACGCCGCTGGTGCTTTCCGTGCATACGGTGGTGAGCTTCGATTTCGCGGTGGGCATTGTTCCCGGCTGGCACACGACGATCTTTCCTCCTTATTTCGTTGCCGGCGCGATTTATTCGGGATTTGCGATGGTGTTGACGTTGGCGATTCCGCTGCGCAAGGCGTACGGGATGGAGGGGTTCATCACGCTGCGGCACCTGGAGCAGATGGCCAAGGTGATGCTGGCCACGGGGTTGATCGTGGCGTACGGCTACTTCATCGAGTTTTTCATGGCGTTTTACAGCGGGAACAAATTTGATGTGTTCCTGGCGAAGCAGCGGCTGCACGGGCCGTACGCGCCGTTTTACTATGCACTGATTTTGTGCAACATTCTTACGCCGCAACTGCTGTGGTTCAAGAAGGTGCGGCGAAACATTCCGGCGCTGTTTGTGATGTCGCTGATCATCAACACGGGGATGTGGCTGGAGCGGTTCGTGATCGTGGTGATTTCCCTGACGCGCGACTTCATGCCTTCGGCGTGGGGCCGGTATTCGCCGACGGTCTGGGACTATGCAACGTTCGTCGGCACGCTGGGATTGTTCACTATGCTGATTTTCCTGTTCGTGCGCGGGCTTCCGGCGATTGCGATTTCGGAAATGCGCGAACTGGTGCACGAGGATTCGCATGGCAGTGAGGGGCATTCATGAGTGAACGCCGCTCACAACTGTTTGGCGTGATGGGGGAGTTTTCTACTCCAGAGAGCTTGCTGGCGGCCACGAAGAAGGCGCGCGAGGCGGGTTACAAGCACGTGGAAGCCTATACGCCGTTCCCTGTGGAAGGGCTTTCGGAGGCCGTGGGTTTCAAATGGACCGCGGTGCCGCTGCTGACGTTGATGGGCGGAGTCGGTGGCGGATTGACGGGATTCGGCCTGCAATACTGGGTTGCCGCGATTACGTATCCCATCAACATTGGCGGCCGCCCGCTGAACAGTTGGCCGGCGTTTATTCCAGTGACCTTTGAATTGACAGTGTTGGGCGCTTCGATATTCGCGGTGTTTGGCATGCTGGCGCTGAACAAATTGCCGCAGCCCTATCACCCGGTGTTCAATGTGGAGCGGTTCGCGCAGGCGTCCACGGACAAATTCTTTTTGTGCATTGAAGCGCGAGACCCGAAGTTTGACCTGGTGGAAACATCGAAATTCCTGCAGAGCTTGCACGCGCAACACGTGAACGAGGTGAAGGATGAAGAATAAACCTTCCTTGCTCGCGATTGCGGCGCTCTGCGCGCTCAGTTTTGCGGGCTGCAATAACACCCTGCGGCAGGACATGGCCAATCAGCCGCGGCAGAATCCGCTATCACCCAGCGATTTTTTCGCGGATGGGCGTTCGGAGCGGCCGGTGGTGGAAAATACGGTAGTGCGCGGGTCTATTCAGGATGATTCGCTGCTTGTGCCCAAGGAGTCAAACGCGTTTCCGCTTCCACTCACCGCTGAATTGTTGCAGCGCGGCGAGCAGCGATATGGAATTTACTGCACGCCGTGCCACGGAATCCAGGGCGACGGCATGGGCATGGTGGCGATGCGCGGGATGAAGCATCCGCCGAGCTATCACGAGGAACGGTTGCGCAACGAGCCGAACGGTTATTTGTACGACGTGATCACCAACGGGTTCGGCGCGATGTACGGTTATTCGGCGCAGATTTCGCCGCGGGACCGCTGGGCAATTGTGGCATACCTGCGAGCGCTGCAGTTGAGCAGGAATGCGCCGGTGGGGCAGTTGCCGGCAGAATTACGGGAGAAATTGATGTCGGGAGGAACCGCGAAGTGAGCGCGCAAGAATTCAAAGCGCCAGCGAGCGTGGATCGGCTGCAGAGGGCCGGCATGTTTGCCGGCGGCGTTGCCGCGCTTATGGCGGTTTACGGCCTGACGAAATCGCCGGCGGATTTTTATCACTCGTACATTTTCAGCTACATGCTGATTCTGGGTTTGACCGTTGGCTCTTTGGGACTGCTGATGCTGCAGCACCTGACCGGCGGCATTTGGGGCATGGTCATCCGGCGCCCATTGGAAGCGGCTACGCGGAATCTGTGGTTGATGCTGATTCTGTTTGCTCCCATCGTGATGGGAATGAAATATCTGTACTCAGGGAACGATAGCGAGACCGGGTGGCTGAATGCGCCGAAGGAAGGCGAGCACGCACTCACTTCCTGGCAGCAGGGCTATCTGACACAGGGAGGATTCCTGGCGCGCGCTGGGCTTTACTTTGCTATCTGGATCGTGTTGATGCTGGTGTTCAACAACTGGTCGAAGCAGCAGGATCAGGAATCGGACGGCGAAGGGTTGAAACAGAAGCTGAAGAAATTGGCCGCGCCGGGGGTGATTCTTTACATTCTGGCGATGACGTTTGCCGCGATCGACTGGGTGATGTCACTTTCCCCGCGGTGGGCATCCACGATTTATGGATTTTTGTTTGTGGCCGGGCAGGCGATTGCCGCGATGGGGCTGATGATCGCGGTGATTGTGCTGCTGGCCGGCTCGGAACCGTTCCAGGGAATCATCAAGAAGCGGCACCTGCACGACCTGGCGAAGCTGCTCTTCGCTTTCAACATGTTGTGGGCGTACTTCGCGTTTTCGCAGTTGCTGATTATCTGGTCGGGAAATCTGCCGGAAGAGATTACGTTTTACCGCTCGCGATTGAACGGACAGTGGGGCGTGGTGGCGGTGATTGTGCTGCTGTTCAGTTTTGCGATTCCATTTCTGTTACTGCTGTCGCGCGACGTGAAGCGGACGGCCAGCGTGGTTTCGAAAATCGCGGTGTGGATGATTTTCATGCGGCTGGTGGATTTGTACTGGATGACGAGGCCGGAGTTTACGTCACGGGCGTTACCGACGTGGCTGGATATCGTGGTGCCGGTAGCGCTGATCGGTTTGTGGCTGGGATTTTTCGCGATGAACCTGAAGCAGCGGCCTTTGCTGCCGGTGGGCGACCCAAATCTTTCGGAGGTGCTTGCGCCGAATGAGCAATGAGCATCACAACCACGGGCAGACGAACGGCGAACGGCCGCAGCACGCGGACGTTTCGTTTGAAGCGACGGATGTCAGGTCGTCGCCGATCTTCCACTTTCTGACGTATCTCGGAATTACGGTCATTGCTTCGTTCATTCTCTCCATAGGCATTTACAAGGGGCTGATCCATTACTGGACCAATTCTTACGAAGCGCCCGCGCCGATGCGCGAGGAGGGCGCACACTTTCCGCCGGAGCCGAGAATACAGGGGATGCCGGGACATTTGACGGACCCACAGCACGACATGCGGGAAAAAGTGGAAAGGGACACCAAGGCGAACGAGGAACTGGGCTGGGTGGACAAGAACGCCGGGATCGCACAGATTCCCGTGAAAGACGCGATGAAATTGATTGTCGAAAAGGGTTTGCCGGCCGTGACCGCGCCGGTGGAGAAAAAGTAAAGATGAAATTGTTTCGCACAATTGCGGGAATCGCGCTGCTGCTGACCGCGATTGCCGCCAGCGCGCAGATGGTTCCGGACAACGTGGGGCAATCTTCAAAGGCATTGCCGCCGGCGTTGGTGAACGTGAGATTTGATCCGCAACTGAACGCGCAGATTCCGGCGGACGCTTCGTTTGTGGACGAGATGGGCGTGCCGGTGACCCTAGGCCAGTACTTCGGCAAGCGACCGGTGGTGCTGGTGTTTGCGTATTACACGTGCCCGATGCTGTGCAGCCAGGTGGAGCAGGCGGTGGTCGGAACGCTAAAGATGCTTTCGTTCAATCCGGGGACGGATTATGACGTGGTGTTCGTGAGTTTTGACACTTCGGACACGCCGGATGCGGCGCTGAAGAAGAAGCAGGAGGCGCTGCGGAGGTTTGCGCGGCCCACGACGGATGGTGGCTGGCATTTCCTGACCGGGACGCGCGAATCGATTGACGCGGTGACGAAGGCCGCGAATTTCAGCTACAGCTACGACGAAAAGAGCAAGACTTACGGGCATGCAAGCGGGATTCTGTTGTTGACGCCGGACGGAAAAATTTCGCGGTACTTTTTCGGCGTGGAATATCCGGCCAACCACGTGCGGCTGGGGTTGGTGGATGCGTCGGCGGGAAAAATCGGGACGCCGGTGGACCACCTGCTGCTGTTCTGTTACCAGTATGACCCGACGAGGGCGCGGTACAGCGCCACGATCATGACGGTGATTCGCATGGGCGGAGTGGTTACGCTTTTCTGCATGGTGCTGGGGTTTGTGATTTTCCGGCGCCGCGAACACCGGAACGAGCATTCAGGCCAGGATATGCCGACGCAAGGAGCACACTAGAACCGTGCAGTCACCGCTTCCAACTTTTCCAGAGCAGGCGTCCAATTTCGCGGGCAGCGTGGACATGCTGTTCTCATTCATCCTGATGACCACGCTGTTTTTCGCGGTGCTGGTGACGGTGGTGATTATTTTCGCCGCGTTCAAGTTCCGGCGGCAGAGCGAGAAGGAAGTAGGCGACGACGTCCACGGCAATAATCTGCTGGAAGTCGGATGGACGCTGATTCCCACCATCATCGCAATAGGGATTTTTGCCTGGGGCGCGGCGATTTACGTCAATTACAGGATTGCGCCGAAGGATACGCTGGACATTTATCTGATCGGCAAACAGTGGATGTGGAAACTGCAGCAGCCGAACGGGCGGAAAGAGATCAACGAGCTGCACGTCCCGGTGAACCGCAACATAAAGTTGATCATGGGCAGCGAAGACGTGATTCACGATTTTTATGTGCCGGCTTTCCGCGTGAAGATGGACGTGGTGCCGGGCCGTTACAATACGATGTGGTTCCGGCCGACCAAGACCGGCAAATATCACTTTTTCTGCTCGCAGTACTGCGGAACGAATCACGCGGTGATGGGCGGCTGGGTGACCGTGATGGAGCCGGCGGAGTACGCGGCGTGGCTTTCCGGAGAGACCGGGGACGTGAATCCGGTTTCCGCGGGCGAACGGCTATTCACGCAGCTTGCGTGCGTTACGTGTCACCTCTCGAATGGCACTGGGCGCGCGCCATCGCTGAACGGCGTGTTTGGGGCGAACGTTCTTCTTGCGGATGGTTCCACGGTGGTCGCCGACGAAGCGTACATCCGCGAATCCATTCTTCAGCCCAAGGCGAAAATTGTGGCCGGGTATCAGCCGATAATGCCCACGTTCCAGGGCCTGGTGACGGAGGAGCAGATCCTGAGCCTGACGGCCTATATCAAGTCTCTGCAGTCGCAGCCTGTGCCGCCAAAGGGCGCGGGAATTGCGCCGTCGTCAGCGGGGAAGAAATAGTATGAGAACGCAACCTACAGCTCCGGCGCTGCAACTGCCGGAAAAACATTATCTGAACGCCACGTATGGGATCCGTTCGTGGCTGCTGACCACGGACCACAAACGGATTGCGCTCCTCTACCTTGCTTCCGTGACCTTTTTCTTTTTCATCGGCGGCTTCTTCGCGATGATGATCCGCCTGCACCTGCTGACTCCGAATGGATACCTGCTTACGCCGGATCAGTACAACCGCATGTTCACGATGCACGGCGTGGCGATGGTTTTCTTCTTCCTGATTCCCTCGATTCCGGCGGTGATGGGGAATTTCCTGATTCCGCTGATGATCGGGGCGAAGGACCTGGCGTTCCCGAAGATCAATCTGATCAGCTGGTACATCTACGTCATCGGCGGAGTGTTTACGCTGTGGTCGATGATCAACGGCGGGCTCGACACCGGGTGGACGTTCTACACGCCGTTCAGCACCTTGTACTCCAATTCGGCAGTGGCGCCCGCAGTGGTTGGAGTATTCATTACTGGATTTTCGTCGATTCTTACGGGACTGAATTTCCTGGTGACGGTGCACACGATGCGCGCACCGGGAATGACGTGGTTCCGGCTGCCGCTGTTTGTGTGGGCGCACTATGCAACGTCGATCGTGATGATCCTGGGCACGCCGGTGATTGCGATTACCCTCGGACTGGCGGCCATGGAACGGGTATTTGGACTGGGATTCTTCAATCCGGCGATGGGCGGAGACCCAATCCTGTTCCAGCATTTGTTCTGGTTTTACTCGCACCCGGCCGTGTACATCATGATTTTGCCGGCGATGGGCGTGATCAGCGAACTGATTCCGACCTTTGCACGCAAGCGGCTGTTCGGGTACCACTTCGTGGCCGCGGCCAGCTTGGCGATTGCAGTGATTGGATTCCTGGTCTGGACGCACCATATGTTCGTCACCGGCCAGTCGACGTATGCGGCGGTGGCATTTTCGTTCTTAACGTTTATCGTGGCGATACCGTCGGCAATCAAGACGTTTAACTGGACGGCGACACTGTTTGGCGGATCGATTTCGTTCGATACGCCGATGCTGTACGCGTTCGGGTTTCTTGGACTGTTCCTGATAGGCGGACTGACGGGACTGTTTCTCGGCGCGTTGGGCGTCGACATCAATATTCACGACACGTACTTCGTTGTGGCGCACTTTCACTACATCATGGTGGGCGGCGCGGTGATGGGGTATCTCGGCGGATTGCACTTCTGGTGGCCAAAAATAACCGGGCGCATGTATCCGGAGTGGCTGGCGCGGATTGCGGCATTTATTCTGTTCATCGGATTCAATTTCACGTTCTTTCCGCAGTTTATCCTGGGAATCATGGGGATGCCGCGGCGGTATCACACGTACCCGCCGGAATTTCAGATTTATAACGTGATGTCCACGGCCGGGGCATCGATTTTGGCGGTTGGGTATCTGCTGCCGATGGTGTATCTCACCTGGGCGGCGTTTTTTGGAAAAGTGGCCGGCGAGAATCCGTGGCCTGCTACGGGGCTGGAGTGGAAGACGCAATCGCCTCCACTGACCGAGAATTTCGAAGTAACACCGGTAGTGACCTGGGAAGCGTATGACTTCCACAACCGGCCGGACCTGGGGCTTGATGTTCCGAGCGGGAAGGGTTCGCCGGGCGTGGTGGCGCCAGCCCACGGGGACGACTGAACGAAGGCCGGGCCGCGGCCCGGAGACAGGCGAGCGGTTGGCGCCTGAACTTGACGGTTAGAGGAGTGCGGAGTGCATCGCACCGGAGCATTGTACGGGCAGTTCAAGACGCTGGAGCAGCAGAAGGATACTGCCACGCTTGGCATGTGGATTTTCCTGGTTACCGAAGTGATGTTCTTCGGCGGGATCATGCTGGCGTATACGATCAACCGGCACACGTATTTCCACGCGTTCGCGATGGGCAGCAACACGCTGAGCCTGGGACTAGGCGGATTCAATACGGTGGTGCTGCTGGCGAGCAGCTTCACGATGGCGATGGCGGTGTGGGCTTCGCAAACCAGCAGGAAGCAGTTGATCACCCTGTTTCTGGGGTTAACGATCCTTCTTGGCTTCGTGTTTTTTGGCGTGAAGTATGTGGAGTATGCGCAGAAATTCCATCACCACCTGGTGCCGGGCAAGAATTTTGACATTTTTTACTGCGTGAACAATCCGTCGAAGTGCGAAGACATTGACGCGGCGGACATGGCCAAGGAACGGGAAGAGCTTGAGGTCGCCGCAAAGGCGGATCCCGATCTGAACGCGCATGCACAGCTATATTATTCCGCGTATTTCGGAATGACGGGGCTGCACGCATTGCACATGGTGATCGGCGCGGGATTGCTGTTCTGGCTGCTGAAGGAATCCGTGGCTGGGAAATTTAACGCGGAGTGGAATAACCCAGTGGATATCGTGGGGTTGTACTGGCACTTCGTTGACATTGTGTGGATTTACCTTTTTCCGCTGTTATACCTGATTGACCGGCATAAGTAAGTAGGGAGCGACGCGTGTCTGAACAAGAACATACCGAACACATCGTTTCACCGGGAACGTACCTGGCGATCATCCTGACGCTGCTGGCATTGACGGGCATTACTGTTTTTGCGGCGTTTGTTGACCTGGGAAGATTCAACATTGTTGTGGCGCTGCTGATTGCGACCGTCAAGGCGACGCTGGTGGTGCTGATTTTCATGCATGCGAAGTACGCGCCGGAGCGGACGAAGCTGGTGATTATTGCAGGGGTTTTCTGGCTGGCGCTGCTGCTGTTTATGACCCTGAGCGATTACGCTTCGCGCGTGGATTATCGCGGGGTACGCTATCCGATGACGCAGATCATTTCGCAGGCAACTCTGCGGCGCGGCTGAGCGCGCTGGGGATAGTAGAAGAACTACTCTCTTCAGGGGCTAAAGCCCGTTCTTTTCTATACATTGCGCAGGGGCTAAAGCCCCTGCCTCCTAAAGAGGTCTTCCGACGTTTCCTTTTCATTAGGGAACGATTCATATACAAATTTGAGGTCGCGAGGCACACTTCCGCCGGTTGGTCAGATGCAATCCTGTGGTGTTTTGGGAGCCGGCCGCTTGCGCGGCTGTAGAGTTGCAGGTCTCGGCAGAAGTGAGGGGAAGTGCGAACCGGCCCAGCCCTCAATCCCCTAAAGGGATCCTCGGCTCGCCTCCCCCACGCGCGTATAAAGTGCAAACGGCTGACCAATCATAACCTACGTATTTTCAACGCATTAAAGTCTAAAGGCGGGTAAAAATGCGCTACCCCCGGGCAAATTTTTACTCTGGGAAACGGCCTGAGGCAGCTGGCCGTGAAAGATTTCCCCATTTGCGCATCCAACCGGCGGGTCAACTTGACCGCTGCTTGCGCGAGTTGCTATGTTGAAAGACTATGCTGGGCTCAGTCTACCTACTGAGCGCCGGGGCTCCTGTGGAGGGAGCGCTTCAGAGATATGGGGATAACAAAATTGGTTGTGCGGGGAGCGCGCCAGCATAACCTGAAGAATATCAGCGTCGAAATTCCGCGCAATTCGCTGACGGTGATTACGGGGCTATCGGGTTCCGGGAAGTCGTCGCTGGCGTTTGACACGATTTATGCCGAGGGGCAGCGACGTTATGTTGAATCGCTGTCGGCCTACGCGCGGCAATTCCTGGACCAGATGGAACGGCCGGAAGTGGATGTGATCGAAGGGCTGTCGCCCTCGATCGCCATCGAGCAGAAGACCACCACGCGGTCGCCGCGGTCCACGGTGGGAACGATCACGGAAATTTACGATTACCTGCGCGTGGTGTATAGCGCCGTTGGCGTGCCGCATTGCCCGAATTGCGGGAAGCCGATCACGCGACAATCGAGCGAACAGATTGTGCAGGCAATTCTGCACGGAGAACTGTGCAAGGCCGACGACCGGATCATGATTCTGGCGCCGATTGTGCGCGGAAGGAAGGGCGCGTACCGGAAAGAGCTGGAGAAACTAGCGCAGGACGGGTTCGTGCGCGTGCGGATTAACGGGGAATTGCTGCCGCTGGACGAAACGCCTGTGCTGGACAAGCGGAAGAATCACACGATTGAAGTGGTGATTGACAGGTTGCTGGTGAAGCAGGGAGTGGCTTCGCGGCTGGAGCAGTCGATTGGGACGGCGTTACGGCTGGCGCAGGGACTTGTGACCGTGGCGGTGGTGGGCGGAAAGGAATACGTTTTTTCCGAGAAGCTGGCTTGCCCGGATTGCGGATTGTCGGTGCCACAGCTGGAGCCGAGGTCGTTCAGCTTCAATTCGCCTTATGGGGCTTGCCCGGCGTGCAACGGGTTGGGTTCGAAATATGATTTTGATCCGGCGAAGGTGATTGCAGACTGGACGCGGCCGTTGTTTGACGGGGGGCTTGGCCCGGGATCAGGTTCCGCGATCCTGAAGAGGACGCTGGAGCTTGGCGCTTATGCGCATGGATTTCACCTGGATACTCCGTTTGAGAAATATCCGGCGAAGGTGCAGAACCTGCTGTTGTATGGGTATCCGAACGGAGACACGAAGCGCGCAGCGGGCGGGCGTTCTGGAGCGAGCGAAAAGGGATTTCGGTTTCAGGGAATATTGAAATTTCTGGAGCGGAATTTCGAGGAGTCGAATTCGGATTCTTATCGCGAGTGGATGACGCAGTATATGTCGGCCACGCTTTGCAGCGCTTGCCATGGGAAGCGATTGCGGCCGGAGTCGCTGGCGGTGAAACTGGGCGGATGGTCGATTGCGGATTTCACGGCGCTGGCAATCAGCGATGCGCGGCCGGCGGTGGGGAAGATTCTGGCGGAGGTAACGCCGCGGCAGAAGGAAGTTGCGGGAAGGCCGCTGGGCGAGATTGCCGAGCGGCTGGATTTTCTGCTGGCGGTGGGGCTGGGATATTTGAGTTTGGATCGCTCGGCGGCGACGCTTTCGGGTGGCGAAGCGCAGCGGATACGGCTGGCGACGCAGATTGGGTCGCGCTTGCGCGGGGTGCTGTATGTTCTGGATGAGCCTTCGATTGGTTTGCATGCGCGGGACAATGACCGATTGCTGCATTCGCTGGAGCAATTGCGAAACCTTGGCAATACCGTTCTGGTGGTGGAGCACGACGAGGACACGATCAGGCGAGCGGATTTTGTGGTGGACCTGGGCCCGGGTGCGGGGAATGCCGGCGGCTACCTGGTTGCGCAGGGGAAGCCTGCGGAGATTGCGGCATCGGCGGAGTCTCTTACGGGGCAGTATCTTTCAGGAGTTGCGCAAATACCTGTGCCGGTGAAACGGCGCAACCCGAATGGGAAAGCGATTCAGATTCTGGGGGCGCGGGCGAACAATTTGAAGGATGTGGATGTTTCGGTGCCGTTGGGATTGTTGACGGTGGTTACCGGAGTTTCGGGATCGGGCAAATCCACGCTGGTGAACGACATTCTTTACCGCGTGCTGGCGCAGAAGCTGTACCGGTCCATGGAACAGCCCGGCGCGCACCGGATGCTGCTGGGCGTGGAACACATTGATAAGGTGATTGAGATTGACCAGGCGCCGATCGGGCGGACGCCGCGATCGAATCCCGCGACGTACACAGGTGTTTTCGCGCCGATTCGCGAGTTGTTCGCGATGCTGCCCGAATCGAGGGAGCGCGGTTACAAGCCGGGGCGATTCAGCTTCAACGTGAAGGGCGGGCGATGCGAGGCATGCCAGGGAGAAGGACTGCGGCGCATCGAGATGAATTTTCTGCCGGACGTGTATGTGACTTGCGAAGTTTGCCGGGGGCGGCGGTATAACGCGGAGACGCTGGCGGTGCGATACAAGGGACACAGTATTAATGATGTGCTGAATCTGCCGGCGAGCGATGCGCTGAAGTTGCTGGAGAATATTCCGCAGATTCAGCAGAAGCTGGCGACGATTGTGGAAGTGGGGCTTGGGTACGTGCAACTGGGGCAATCGGCCACGACTCTTTCGGGCGGGGAGGCGCAGCGGATCAAGCTGGCGCGGGAGCTTTCGAAACGGCAGACGGGCAGAACGATGTACATCCTGGATGAACCGACGACGGGCTTGCATTTTGACGATGTACGGAAACTGCTGGATGTGCTGCAGCGGCTGGTGGACCTGGGCAACACGGTGCTGATCATCGAGCACAACCTGGATGTGATCAAACAGGGGGATTGGATTATTGACTTGGGGCCGGAAGGCGGCGCGGGCGGCGGGCGGATTGTGGCTCAGGGGACGCCGGAGTTGGTGGCGAAGACAAAGAAGTCTTACACAGGGCAGGCACTGGCGCGGCATCTGGGAATGAATGGGGCGGGGATTTTCTCGGGCAATGGAAATCAGAAAGCGTCGTGAGAGAGAGGCAGGCGTGGCGAGGGTTGTCGCCTTTTGCTTGCGTGGTGTGCCGGTTCCTCGTAGAGTGATGAGATTCGAATGAGCATTTACGAAATCCAACCCGTAGCGCTTGGCGGCGTGCAGACCTATCCCATTGCCAGCCGGCGGAGCAAGGTTAACGTCCGAGAATTTGCGCGGCCCGCCGGGAAAAACCCTGCTTTGAGGAAGTTTCTGGATGCCTTGCCGGAGATTCTGGCGGGGAATGATCTGCGAGATGTACTGGCTGCGGTCCAGCGGGCAAAGGCCAAGAAACGGGCAATTCTTTGGGGGATTGGCGGCCATGTGATTAAGGTGGGGCTTGGGCCGCTGCTGATTGAGCTAATGCGCGCGGGATTTGTGAGCGGGATTGCGATGAATGGAGCGGCGCTGATTCATGATTTCGAAATTGCGCTGGCCGGGCAGACTTCAGAGGATGTTGACGCTTCGCTGGGCGAAGGAAAATTTGGAATGGCCCAGGAAACCGGCTCGGGAATAAACGAAATCGCGAAGCTGGCGCAGCGCATTCACATTGGCTATGGAGAGGCAGCGGGACAATATCTGCATAGCGGGATCCTGGCAACGAAACATTTGGATGCGAGCGTTCTGGCAGCGGCGTACAAATTGCGAATTCCCGTGACTGTGCATCTGGCGATCGGCACGGATATTCCACATATGCATCCGGCAGCCGATGGAGCGGCGCTTGGAGCGGCGAGCTTCATGGATTTTCGGCTGTTTTGCGCGCTGGTACAGGGGATGGACGGAGGCGGCGTTTTTTTGAACTGGGGATCGGCTGTGATCCTGCCGGAGGTGTTCTTGAAGGCAGTGTCTGTGGCGCGGAACGTGGGCCTTCGGCTGCAACCGATTACGACGGCAAACTTTGATTTCATTCAGCATTACCGGCCGCTGCAGAATGTGGTGAAGCGGCCGACGGCGACGACGGGGAAGAAGGCCGGGGAAATTTCGAGAGGATTTGCAATCACGGGACATCACGAATTGTTGCTGCCACTGGTGGCGGCGGCGCTGATGTCCGGGTGGCCGACCGGTGCGAGGCGCGCAAAATCATGAGCCTGCACGAGGAAAAGCCGCTGACTCCAGGGGATGCCAGCCCGGAATCGCAAAACCAGAATCTCTCCGGTGGAGCAGATCCGGCCGGTGGCGAAACGCCGAATCCGTGGATTGGCGAGAATCAGGGCCCAGCGACCACGATCGAAGCTGCCACCTATCCGCCGGTTCAAGCGATCCCGGAAGATTTGCAGATCGGCTGGTCGTGGATTCATTTCCTGGTGTTTCTGTTGTTCACGCTTATCAACCTCCTGGTGGTGCCTTCGAGTTTCATGCTTTATTACGCACCACACCAGAAGATGACGGCGGAACAACTGCAGCGTTACTTGTTGTCGAAACCGCAGGTTGCAATTGGAAGCACGATTGTTATTTACGGCGCAATTTTGTTTTTTCTTTATGTCACTTTGTCGCTGCTGCGAGGGCAACCGTTCTGGAGAGCGCTGGGCTGGCGAAAAATTCTGCCCAAAGTGCACGGGATACCTAAATCTCCGCTGGTCTACTTTTTTACGGGCTGCGGCTTGTCCATTTTTGTGTTCGGCTTGACCGCGGTGGTGAAGCCGCCCGAGAACACTCCAATCGAAGAGGTATTCAAGGTTAAGGAAACGGCGATGCTGTTTGTTGCCATGGCGGTGCTGGTGGCTCCGCTGGTGGAGGAAACGGTTTTTCGCGGCTACCTGTATCCCATGTTTGCGCGATGGATTGGAGTGGGGCCAAGCATAATTCTTACCGGCGTATTGTTCGGGCTGATGCACGGCCCGCAACTGGGCGGGGCGAAAAGCCTGATCGCGCTGCTGACATTCGTGGGAATTGTTTTCACGTTTGTGCGATCGAGGACAGGCAGCGTGTTTGCGAGTTATCTGATGCACCTGGGATACAACTCGCTGATCGGCCTTTCCCTGGTTTTGGAAACGCACGGATTTACGAGGATGCCCACCGGCAAGTAGCGAATTCGCTTGCGAGCCCGCATTCGATAAAATAAAGAGAGAGGAAGAGTTAAGAAATGTACGTTGCCCAACCGATTGAATGGACAGAACGCGGCGTGGTGATGCTGGATCAGCGGAAGCTGCCGGCGGAAGAGGTCAGCTATACCTATACGGATTACAGGGAAGTTGCAAAAGCGATTCGCGAGATGGTGATTCGGGGGGCGCCGGCAATTGGCGTGGCGGCGGCGATGGGAGTGGCGCTGGGGGTGCAGAAGTCTGGTGCTAAAACGATTGAAGAGTTGAAGGAATAATTCGTGGTGATTTGCGAGGCGCTGGCAAAGACGCGACCGACGGCGGTGGATTTGTTCTGGGCGCTGGAGCGGATGAAGGCGCGGTTTGCGGAGCTGACACGATCTCGCCTGGACCTTGCGGGAATCCGGCAGGCGCTGATCGAGGAGGCGAAAGAGGTTCACGCGGAAAAGAAGGCTATGGACGAGGCAATTGGGCGGTTTGGAGCGGAGTTCATGCCTAAGGATGGGCAAGTGATGACGCAGTGCAACGCAGGGGCGCTGGCTACGGCGGGAATCGGAACGGCGCTGGGAGTGATTCGCGTAGCGTATCAGCAGGGGCGGAAATTACATGTGCTGGTGCCGGAGACGCGGCCTTATCTGCAGGGGGCGCGATTGACGGCGTGGGAGTTGCACCGCGGCGGAATTCCGCTGACGGTGATTACGGACAACATGGTGGGCCACTTTCTGAAGACGGGAAAGGTGGGAGCGATTGTTACCGGAGCGGACCGCATCGCGGCGAATGGAGATACGGCGAACAAGATTGGGACGTACCAGATGGCGGTGCTGGCGAAAGAAAACAATGTGCCCTTTTATATTGCAGCGCCAATTTCCACTTTTGATTTGGCGATTCCGTCCGGGGAGCAGATTCCCATCGAGGAACGGACCGCGGCGGAAGTGACGCACATCCAGGGGGTGCGCATTGCACCGGCAGGCGTGGCGGCGGCGCATCCGGCGTTTGACGTGACGCCGCATCGTTACATCGCGGCTATTTTCACGGAACGCGGCGTGGCGAAGGCGCCTTATACGGAGTCGCTTGCAAAGCTGGCGGGGGCGGTGCCTGCCAAGGCGGCGAGTTGACCTGGATTTCTTATCTGGCGCAATTTTTTCGTTGCGCGTTCAATAATTTGTAAATGGGGTTGAAGTTGAGGTCCTTCAGCTATCCTTGTCGGATAGCTTCAGGATGACACCGCTTTGAAAGTGCTTTCCGATCGGTGGTAAAACGGGCTAGTGGGACAGGGCTTTCTGGAGCTTGTCGACCATGTCGCGGACTTGGGGCGCCATCGTTCCTTGCGGCTCAATTCGAAGATATTCCTGATATTCGTGGAGGGCGCCGGGGGCGTCGCGCAGTTTCAGCTTGATATTGGCGAGTAGCACGTGCGCGGCGGCCAGGTCGGGAAGCGCTTTCAGTGTGTCCGCAGCAAGAGGCGCGGCGTCCTGCCAGCGGCCCATGGCCCAATAGGTTTTTGCGAGTTCGTATTTGCCGATTGTCGCGTCGGGGGTTAGCTCGAGGCCTTTTTTCAGGGATTCTACCGCTCCGGCGAAGTTTTTGGTT
>Ga0137415_10003405_pt1 | contig 15826 bp, 10 predicted proteins | sample CZODoug3_1_1_16f_FD_183082 | JGI IMG/M metagenome (GOLD analysis project Ga0137415, IMG submission 183082) | Vadose zone soil fungal communities from Angelo Coast Range Reserve, California, USA - CZODoug3_1_1_16fungal (Hybrid Assembly) | ecosystem: Environmental > Terrestrial > Soil > Vadose... | reverse complement strand
AAGAGTCAGGTTTCGATCTTTGCGGTGCAGGCGCAGAAAAACGAGTTGAAGTCGCGCATGCAGATGACGGAAGTTGTGAACCGGCGGAAGATTCGACATGCACACATGGTAAATATCAACCGCCAGATCATGCTGGAGGGCATGCGGGCGGATTTTCAGAAGGTAGACCGCCTCAGTCAGAAGGTTGTTGATATGGTGCGCAAGGCCTCGACGATTCGGGCGAAGACAGCCGCGGGCACGGATCTGACGGCTGATTTGAATCCGAACTATCGGTGGTTGAAGACGAGCGGGATTATCTCCGCGGAGAAGTGGGGGAACCTGCCGGGAGGAGAAATCTTCACGACGCCGGGCGAGGTAAACGGAACTTTTGTGATCGATGGCGTGGTTGGCGACTATTTGTGCGCGAAGTTTGGCAATCTGAAGGAGACTCCGCTGACGATTCACATGAAGAACAATCGCTTGACCGAGGCCCATTCCGATAACCGCGAACTGCAAGAGGATTTCTGGCGGTATACGCATACCGACGAGAACAGCGATCGCGTTGGGGAGTTCGCCATCGGGACGAATATTGATTTGAAGGACGTGATCGGACAGATTCTGCAGGATGAGAAGTATCCCGGAGTGCATATTGCGTTTGGAAACCCGTATGGAGCGCATACCGGGGCAGAGTGGGATTCGTCTACGCATATTGACGTCGTGGGACGGAAGTTTGATATCTGGGTGGACGACCAGCAGATCATGCGCGATGGGACGTTTTTGCTGGAAGCGTAGGGGCAGAAAGCGGTGAGAGAATTGCTCGCGAAGCCGTGTAAGCCTGATGACTGCATGAGAAGCTTCGACTGCGCAAGAGCGCCCACTTTGTGGGCGTTTTTGCCACGCTCAGGATGACAGCGCGTTAGAATAGTCCGCCGATGGTCCGGAGCGACCAAAATGATTCCCTCCTTGCGCAGGCAGTTCAACGAGAACTTCACTGCCGAGAAATACCAAGCATTTTTGCGACAGATTGATGACACGTGCGGGACGCACGTGCGATTTCGGTTATGCGAGACTCCATGCTTTTTTCCAAAGCAACTGATTGACCGGATGGCGGAAGACGGCAAGGAGCTGATCCGACAGTTGGTCGATAGTCCAGAGTATTTAGAGCGCTCCGATGAGTCGATTCCGGCTGAGTTCAACGTCCCCAACGAAGCGGCGCATCCCATGTTTGTGCAGGTAGACTTCGGGATGGTTCGAGATGCGAGTGGAGAGTTGCGACCTAAGCTCGTGGAACTGCAGGCATTCCCCTCCCTCTACGCCTATCAAGCGGTGCTCGCACAAAACTACATTGACGTGTTCGGGTTGCAGCCGCTGGCTGCGAACCCGCTAAATTATTTCCTGGGCGGGTTCGACACCAGTTCCTATCGTGATCTTTTGAAGCAGGCGATCGTCGCCGACCATGATCCGGAAAACGTCATTCTCATGGAGATTCATCCTGAGCAACAAAAGACGCTGCCCGACTTCCTGCTCACGGAGAAAATGCTGGGCATCCGCACCGTTGACATCACCCAGATTAAGAAAGAAGGCTCGCGCCTTTATCACGAGTGCAGCGGTAAGGGAATTCCTATCAAACGTATTTACAACCGGGCTATCGTGGATGAATTGGAACGAAAAGGCGTGAAGCTGGCGTTTGACTGGCGCGATGATCTCGATGTGGAGTGGGCGGGGCATCCGAACTGGTATTTCCGCATCAGCAAGTACTCCATTCCCTACCTCAAGCATGAGTCAGTGCCCAAGACGTGGTTTCTGGATCGGCTCGATGACATCCCGGAAGATCTCGACAACTACGCTTTGAAGCCGCTTTATTCATTTGCCGGCCTGGGAGTTGTGATTGCTCCCAAAAAAGAGGATGTTCAGGCCATTCCGGCGGAGCGGCGGGGACGGTACATTTTGCAGGAGCGGTTGCATTTTGAGCCGGTAATTGAGACTCCGTTTGGAGGAACCAAGGCCGAGGTGCGGGTCATGTACGTGTGGGTTGAGGAACTCATGCCGGTGCTGACGATTATTCGCATGGGCCGCGGGTTGATGATGGGAGTGGATCACAACAGGAATATGCAGTGGGTCGGGGCGTCGGCGGGGTTGTATCCCGAGGATTGAGATGCGGAGGCGCAGGAGCAAGACCGATAACTACAACCGGCAAGAACCCGCGAAGGAAATCAAGCATTGCCCAGCGAGTTAACCAATTGAGCAACCGCGAGCGAGTTCGTCTCCTAAACTTTGGCGCTTCAATTTTGCATCTAACCGATTGACCTGAATGCTTGGACGGCCTAAGATTGCGGCCTGCAGGGAGCGAGGACGCTCATGATCGGCCAAACTGTCTCCCACTATCGCATCCTGGGAAAGCTTGGGGGCGGTGGTATGGGCGTGGTCTACGAGGCCGAAGACATCAAGTTGGGGCGCCACGTTGCGCTCAAGTTCATCCCTGAAAATCTTGTGGGCGACGCCAAAGCGCTGGAGCGTTTCGAGCGTGAGGCGCGGGCAGCCTCGCAGTTGAACCATCCTCATATCTGCACGATCCATGGCATCGAAGAAAACAACGGGCATCCCTTCATCGTTATGGAGAAACTGGAGGGTCAAAGCCTGAAGCAGCGCATTTCCGGCCATGCCATCGAAGTGGATGAGGTGCTCGACACCGGAATACAGGTTGCAGACGCGTTGGCTGCATCTCACGCCAAAGGGATTGTGCACCGCGACATCAAGCCAGCAAACATTTTTCTGACCCCGGGCGGGCAAGTCAAAGTTCTCGACTTTGGTCTGGCCAAGCTGGTGCATCAAACCGCAACCGATGACGGCGGGGACAACTCGCTAACTGCCGTAGGCGTGATTCCGGGGACCGCGGTTTATATGTCGCCGGAGCAGGCTCGCAGCGAGGAAATCGATCCACGCAGCGATCTGTTTTCGTTTGGCGTTGTGCTCTATGAGATGGCCACAGGAAAGAAGCCATTCACGGGCAACAACTCGCTAGTCACGCTGGAACACGTCTTGCATCAGAAGCCGGTGCCACCACGGGCGCACAATCCGAACCTGCCTGTGGAACTGGAAGGCATCATCGGCAAAGCGATGGAGAAAGACCGCAAGCAGCGGTACCAGAGCGCTGCTGACATGCGTGCAGACCTGCAACTTCTGCGGAGAGAAACTGAATCGGGCCTGGTGAAGAGTCCGATTGGGAAGTCCGCAAAATTGCGGGTGGTGAGCAACTCATTTGCCGGCAGCACCAGCAAGGTGCAAACCTACCTGCTCATAGGGATGGCGGCTGTGCTGGTAATGATTGTGGCTGCCGTGGGTGCGTGGTGGTACAAGCATCGCGCGGTGGCGAATTCGGCGGAGCGCAACGCGATTGCGGTCTTGCCTCTACAGAACATGAATGGCGATTACAGCGTGGATTACCTGCGTTTCGCGTTAGCGGACGAACTTTCCAGTGTGCTGACCTACGCGCGCACGCTTGAGGTGCGACCTTCGTCCATGACACGCAAGTACGTGGAGTTGGATTTAGATCCGCACAAGGTGGGTGCACAATTGCATGTCGGGCGGCTGCTCACAGGACATTTCACGCGCCAGGGTGAGCAGTTAACGGTAACGCTGGAGGCCGTTGACGTGGGCAGCGACAGGCTATTGTGGCAAAGCAGCGTAAGCGCGCCGGTGAACGATCTCATTTCTCTGCAACAACAGCTAACCGCACAAGTGCAAAACGGACTCTTGCCGGTTCTGGGCAGTGCAGGAAGCACTGTCGACACCAGTTCGCGGCCGAAAAGCCAGGAGGCATACGATCTCTACCTGCATAGCCTTGCCCTGCCTCATGATCCGGGGCCGAACAAAGATGCGATCGCGGTGCTGGAACACGTGGTAGGAACGGACCCGAACTATGCTCCGGCGTGGGAAGCGCTGGGCTTGAGGTATTACTACGATTCCATCTTCGGCGATGGCGGCGAAAAGATGTTTCAGCGCTCGAATTCGGCTTATGAACGGGCACTGGGGCTGGATCCGAACCGCGAACTCGCGGCCAGTAATTTGATTACGAACCGTGTGGAACGCGGGGAGTTGGGAAGAGCTTATGACGCGGCGACTGACCTGGTGCGACGGCATCCGCGGAGCGCCAGCGCTCACTTTGCGCTCAGCTACGTGCTGCGCTACGCAGGCATGCTGGAGCAGGCCAGGGACGAATGCAACACGGCACGCGCGCTCGATCCGGGGAATTACAACCTCCGTTCCTGCGCGTGGGGGTTCCTGGAGTCAGGCAAAACCGAGCGGGCAATGGATTTTGTGCATCTTGATGCAGGGTCGGAGTGGGCAGCGTGGGTGACTCCCTATGTGTTTCTGGCAGAGGGCAATTTGGCCTCCGCACGCGAGAGCGCGAAGAGCATGGGAAAGGCCTCCACTTATCACCGGGAACTGATGTCAGCCTGTGTCGCGCCGCAACGGCCAGCAGATATGGACAAGATTGTTCGGGAGACGGAATCATCCGTCATGACGGAGCCTGATCCTGAGGCTTGGTATCACGTTGGGGCGCTGATGGCGTTTTGTGGGCAGAAACAGCCTGCGCTGCGTTTGTTGAAGAGGGTGGTGGAGCAAAACTACTGCGCCTATTCGGCATTGCTGTCGGATCCGCTACTCAAGGAATTGCGGAAAGAGACAGCATTCAATGAGGTGTTGACGGCTGCGAGTGAGTGTCAGAAGACGATTCCGAAGCCCAAGGGGCAGTGAGTTGCAGACTCCGGCCGTCGATTTTCGGGCGCCGCTGTCTCGGATCAGCTCTGGGTCTTGGTATTCAGGAAGTAACATTCATATCCGGCGGACGTCTGGTGGTTCAGACTAGAGAGTGGAAAGAATTTGCGTCGGAGCAGGGGGAAGCCCCATCCTTGTAGAGTGAATAATTCCGGACCTGCCATCTTTGCGAGACGGACCGGACCGCTCGCTCCATTCATTCGTTACCTTTTTCAATCCACGGTCCATTTTGGGCTGATGCTGGCGCTGCTTATACCTGCGCCCGCGCAGGAGAAGGCAGCGTCGCCTAAGACTCCGCCACCAGCGAGTGTTTCCTCAAGTCGTTCCTCGGCGGGGATTGAGAATTCAAATGCAGTGTCGGCTCTTGTGAGCTCCTTCGGGACTCCATATCAGCCGGTCGCCGGAGAAATTCCGCAGGATCAGGGAACTTCCGGGCTGCGTCAGATGCTTTTGCGGTTGAGCACAACTGCACGGATGATGCAGGTGGTGGCGCATCCCGACGATGAAGATGGCGGCATGTTGACGCTGGAGTCGCGCGGTCGGGGTGCCAGCGTGGTTTTGCTGACCCTGAACCGCGGCGAGGGTGGGCAAAACAAAATCGGCAGCAACTTATCGGATGTGCTCGGTGTTTTGCGGGCGCTGGAACTGCTGGCGTCGGATCAATACTACGGAGTTCAGGAACGATTCTCCCGCGTCGCCGACTTTGGATTCTCAAAGAGTCCGGAAGAAACTTTTCAGAAGTGGGGTGGGCACGATGTTGCGCTGGGCGACATAGTGCGCGTGGTTCGCATCTTTCGACCGGATGTGCTGGTCGCAAGATTTTCCGGCACGGAGCGCGACGGTCATGGACATCATCAAGCATCCGCGATCTTGACCAAGGAAGCTTTTCGCGCAGCGGCCGACCCGAAGCGGTTTCCCGAGCAAATTGCCCAAGGGCTACTTCCGTGGCAAGCTAAAAAACTTTATGTGGGGAACGTGTGTGGCTTCGGGGCAAGCACTTGTCCCGGGGGAAATTGGACTGTAAAGCTGAATACGGGGGAGCGCAGTGAGGCACTGGAAATGTCCTATGTGCAGTTCGCGATGCAAGGCTTGCGGCACCAGCTTTCACAAGGCGCGGGGGGTTGGAGTGTGGAGCCGGGCGACCGGTTCACTTTCTACAAGTTGGTCGACTCAGTTTCACCGCCAGCACTCGATAAAGATGGGCATGAGAGGGATTTCTTCGATGGAATCGACACCACCCTGCCGGGATTAGCGGCGCGCGTGGGTGAAACGGAAGGCAATGTCGCCTGGCTACAGGAAGGACTGAAAGCCCTCGACCAGGAGATGCGACAGGCTTTGGCACATAGCGGTGGAGATGGAAGCGGGGCCGTCTCGGCCCTTCTTGGTGCGACGCAGACTTTGGATATTCTGGTGGGAAAGCTGCAAAACGGCCATGTGAACACCCCTGAGAAGAGTGACTTACTGGAGATTTTGAGGCAGAAACGGCATGAAGCAGAGACTGCAGTAAATCTGGCGATGAATGTGACACTGCAAGCGACCGTGGCTTCACCAAAGGGTCCTGCGGCCCCACTTCCCGAGGAGAAGGATGCGCTTACGGTAGTTTCTCCTGGGCAACGATTCGAGATTGTCGCGAAGCTGCACAATGGATCGAAATACTGGTTGTCGGTTCGGAATGTGAGTCTCGACCCATCGGAAGGCTGGCTCAAGCGCGAGCATGCAGAATCAATCACCATCGGCCCAGGAGAGGATTACTACGCCAACTTTGGAGTTGAGGTCCCACAAAACGCTGGCTTCACTCGACCGTACTGGCATCGCGATGATCCCGACCGAGAGGCGGTGAATACTATCGATGACGAGAAGTATTTGACTCTTCCCTTCCCCCCGCCTCTGATGCACGTGCGTGCTGAATACGAAATTGCGGGGCGAAAAGGGATTCATGCACCCGTCCCTGACCTTTACCGGAAACTCCGAAAGGGCAAGGGCTCCCAGTCGGAGATTGAGGCGACCATCAACGCAGATGTGACAGTACATTTTCTGAATGAACAAGGAAAAGAACGAGAGCGAACACTGGCATTCGCGCCGGCATTCTCGGTTGCGCTGGAACCGGGGACGCAGGTAATCCCCGTGGGGAGCGGGACGGCGACGGCAGTCAAGGTCGGTTTGAGTTGCAATCTGACAGGCGCACCGCCGGGGACGCTGCGCTTGGAGCTGCCGGCAGGTTGGCGGGCCGAACCGGCCCAGTTGCAAGTCAATTTGCCGAGACGCGGGGACAAACAGGATTTCGAATTCAAGGTCTTTCCCGCTGGCCTCGAGGAGGGCCGCGCGAATATTCGCGCGGTGCTGGAGTCTGGGGGCGAGCGGTACGGCGAAGGCTACACTCTCGTGACTCGTGATGACCTGGGCAGCTTCTATTATTACCAGCCGGCGGTGCAGCGGGTAAGCATTGTGAATGTTTCCGTGCCCCATGATTTGAAGGTCGGTTACATCATGGGCGCGGGCGATGACATTCCGGCCGTGCTGAAGCAGGTTGGCATGGATGTGACGCTGATTCCGCCGGAGAAGCTGGCCGGCGAAGACCTAAACCGGTACGCGACGATTGTGTTGGGCATTCGCGCTTATGACACACAGAAAGAGGTCGCGGCCAACAACAAGAAACTGCTCGAATTCGTTTCGGCGGGTGGAACCCTCGTGGTGCAGTACAACACCGGGGTTGGAGATTTCAACGGTGGGCATTTCACTCCGTATCCGGCACTGTTGAGCCGAGCAAGAGTCTCCGTGGAAGAGGCTCCCGTGGATGTGTTGGCGCCGGATGACAATGTCTTTTATTATCCCAACACAATTACGGCGCGCGACTTCGCGGGCTGGGTACAAGAGCGCGGCCTGTATTTCATGGAGCAATGGGATGAACACTTCAAGCCGCTGCTTGCTAGCCACGATCCTGGCGAAAACGCGCAGAAAGGCGGACTGTTGCGGGCGCAGTACGGCAAGGGGACTTACATTTACACCGGGTATGCGTTCTTCCGGCAGCTGCCGGCGGGCGTTCCGGGGGCGGTGCGGTTGTATGTGAATTTGTTGAGCGCCGGACATGACAGGCAATAGGTCCGCGTGTTGAAAGTGGTGGTCAGAGTGTTTCCGTGCCCCGCCTATTGAAATTCGTGGCAGCTATTCCTAAATGGAACCTTCCATCGAATCCGCGTCCGGTTCCCCCAGCCTTATCCGTGGGATGGGGTTAGGCACCGCGACTGCGCTCAACATGATCGACATGATCGGCGTGGGCCCGTTCATCACCATGCCGCTGATCGTGAGCGCGATGGGCGGTCCGCAGGCGATATTGGGATGGCTGTTAGGCGCACTATTTGCCGCGTGTGACGGGTTGGTATGGGCGGAACTGGGCGCGGCCATGCCAGGCTCGGGCGGGTCTTATCGCTATCTGAGGGAAATTTACGGGCGCGAAAAGTGGGGAAAGCTGATTTCGTTTCTCTTTATCTGGCAGCTTTCATTCAGCGCGCCGCTTTCGATTGCTACCGGCTGCATCGGGCTGGCGGGATACGCGGCTTACTATTGGCCTGGGCTGGAAACGGTGTACTCGGCGCATGATGCCGCGCTGCACATTCCGTGGGCAGGTAGTTTGCAGATGAGTTGGGTGGTGAGTCCAGCGACCGGTTTGGCGGTGGCGATTTGCTTGCTGACAGTATTGCTCCTTTACCGGCGGATCACGGCAATTGGGCGCATGTCAAAGTTACTCTGGCTGGGTGTGATGGGGACGATCGGCTGGATTATCTTTGCCGGGCTCACGCATTTCGATGCCGCCCGAGCGTTCGATTTTCCTCCGGGCGCGTTTACCATGTCCCACGGATTTCTCACCGGCCTGGGCGGGGCCATGCTGATTGCGGCCTACGATTACTGGGGCTACTACAACGTTTGCTTTCTGGGTGACGAAATAAAAGATCCGGGACGGAATATTCCCCGGGCTTTGCTGCTTTCTATTCTGCTCGTCGCCGGTCTATACATGATGATGAACATCTGCATCCTGGCGGTGGTGCCATGGCGCGAGATGGTGCAGGTGGGACAGAACAATAATGGGTTGTATGTTGTCTCGCTGTTTATGCAAAGGATCTATGGGGCTGCGGCGGCGCGAACAGTGACAGCATTAGTAATGTGGACAGCATTTGCCTCGGTGTTCTCTCTGATGCTGGGATATTCGCGGGTACCCTACGCCGCGGCGCGGGATGGAAATTATTTCCGGGCGTTTGCCAAAGTGCATCCTGAGTATCGGTTTCCCTATGTCTCATTGTTGGCCCTGGGTGTGGTAGCGGCGGCATTTTGTTTTCTGCGCCTGAAGGATGCGATTGCGGCTCTGGTTGTGATCCGCATTCTTCTGCAGTTTCTGGTGCAGGCGATCGGAGTGATCGTCCTGCGAATTCGGCGGCCGGAGATGCCGCGGCCGTTCCGCATGTGGCTCTACCCGTTGCCGGCACTGGCCGCTGCTGCCGGATTCATTTTCATTCTATTCAATCGGCAGAATGCGATGAAGGAAGTGCGCTATGCGGCGGTGATTTTATTAGCCGGGCTGACGATATATATGGTGCGGGCATGGCGGGGAAAAGAATGGCCTTTCAATGCGGCGGGCTCCGTCGTGGCGGAGGGCGCGTGAAGCGTGATTAGGCGAATGAAGGGACGCGCGTGACAATGGCGAACCACGTTGTCTTTCCGGCGGGCGAAGCAGTGGCTATCCGGCGAGCGGATGCGGCCTGGGCTCCGCTGCAAGAGCCGCTATTCCGGTCGTTGTGGATCGCCGCTGTGATCTCGTACACCGGCAGTTGGATGCAAAACGTGGGGGCGGGCTGGTTGATGACGCAACTCAGCGGTTCTCCGCTGATGGTGAGCCTGGTGCAGGCCGCGGGTGCAATTCCTGTTTTTCTCGTGGTGCTGCCGGCAGGAGCATTGGCCGATATGAGGGACCGGCGACGCCTGTTGCTGTTTACGCAAAGCTGGATGGTGGCTGCTTCAGCCACACTGGGGGTACTGACGCTGATGAATGTGGTGACGCCCTGGACGCTGCTCGTCTTCACATTTCTGTTGGGGATCGGCGCCGTGATGAATGATCCGGCATGGCAGGCGATCACTCCGGAAATTGTCTCGCCGCAACTGCATGCCTCCGCCGTGGCGCTGAATTCGGCAGGATTTAACGTGGCGCGCGCTATGGGACCGGCGCTTGGCGGAATGGTCGTTGCTGCGGCCGGGGCTGGATGGTCTTTCCTGTTGAATGCGACCTCGTTCTTCGGGGTGATCTTTTTTCTATATCGCTGGAGGAGGGCGCCTCACGAGCCGCTGCGTACCCGCAGCGTGCGTGATGCGATTCTCGAGGGCGTTCGCCATGTGAAGGCCGCACCACAAGTTAAATCGGTCTTGATTCGTACGGGTGCGTTCAGCCTAGGCGCGACTTCTCTGCTCGCGCTATTGCCTGTGATTTGCCAGCCCTACGGCGCGCGAGGTTATGGTTTCCTGCTAACCTGCTTCGGTGTGGGCGCGCTGGCCGGAGCGGCCATTTTGCCGCGCTTCAGGCTTCGTTATTCGGTCGATGGCTTGGTGATAGGAGCGACGGTGCTGTTTGCGGGCATGACCTTCGCCGCGGGATGGGTCCATCCTTTTGAGTGGCTCTGTCTGGTGTTGTTTACCGCGGGTTTGGCGTGGATTGCTATTTTGGCCTGCTTCAATCTCGTGGCGCAGACGATGTGTCCATCCTGGATGCGGGCGCGGGCATTGTCGATGTATTTGCTGGTGCTGCAGGGAGGCATGGCTCTGGGCAGCGGCGTCTGGGGATGGGTAGCCGCGAGGTGGGGTGTACCTTCCGCTCTTAGCTGGGCGGCACTGGCGCTATTGGTGGGATTGACAAGCATTCGGCGGCACCGGTTAACGGCTGAGGAGTTGAAAATGTCTCCGGCTGTGGTGCGTGATTAGGTTTGCAGAGGAGATCAAAGGCTGATCGCAGAGCTCGCTGAGAACGGCCGCGAAGTTCGCTGAGGAGAAATATAGAGTGAGGCTCTTATGAATATGAAAAGCGTTCAGTGCGCTGCAGTCGGTTTTATCGCACTAGTTACCATCGCCGCGGCACCGAATCCGAAACCTGCCGAGGAGCACCGGACCGTCACGATGGTCCTGGACCGGCTGACGTCCAACATTGAACATGAGTTTGTGGCCGCGGCGGACGCTATGCCTGAAGATAAATATTCGTTCGCTCCCACAAATGGGGAGTTCAAAGGTGTGCGCACATTTGCCCAGCAGGTAAAGCACGTAGCAGCGGTGAACTACATTTTTGGGGCGGCAATTCTGAGCGAAAAAGTTCCGGTGGACGTCGGAGACGAATCAGGGCCGGCGTCGCTTACTACCAAGGCAGACATTTTGAAATATTTGAAAGATTCCTTCGCCTATGTCCACAAAGCGGTGGCAACAATCAATGAGAAGAATGTAGTGGAGACGGTCAGAAGCCCGTTCGGAGAAGGATCGGTCAGTCGGCTTGGGCTCGCAACCAGCGTCCCCGCCCACGGTTATGATCATTACGGTCAGATGGTAGTGTACCTGCGCATGAACGGCATCGTGCCCCCGGCGAGTCGGTAGTGGCGGGGTTCGGTGTCAAGCTTGGCCGCGACGGCGAGGGATCGGCTTTGCGGTGGCAATCAAGCTGGTAAAGTGCTGTTCGAAGGTAATTCTGGGTTCCTGTGCGATGCGGTCGGGATAAGAGCGAACAGCCAGCAGAAATCTCCGCATGTCATTCCGGGCTTGTTGATTTTGGGGCCCGGAACTAGCACGCGGCCGGACGTGACGTCTTGTCGTCATTTTCACTCACTCCGCAATACGGCCCCGGCTCCAAGCAAAGCCATCCATCTTAAGAAACACCGGACGACCGACTATGTTTCGGGGAAAAATAAGTCTATCTCGTATCTCCCGCGGTGGGTAGGACTCGTTAGTGCCGAAGATGAGTCTCGGATCGCAGAATAGGATGAGGCGCAGCCTAGCGGCGGGCGGATGGATTGGCCGGGCTGCGAGCTCCGCGCAGCGCCATGGACGTGGGACGCACTTCGGCGGATAGTCCATGGCGAGCGAGGTGCGACTCAACCGATTCGCGGGCCTCTTGGACAGAAGCGCGAGGATCGAGAAAGATGAGTACCGACGGACCCGCGCCGCTAAGCGCAACCCCGAGGATTCCTTCTTTACCGGTCAAAGGCTGCAGGCAGGGCAATAGGGGACAGAGCCGGCTTCGGTAGGGCTGGTGGATACGATCTTCGAGGGCCACTGACAGCAGGTCAGGGCGTCCTTGGGTGAAGGCGGCAAGCAGCAGCATGCAATTCTGCACGTTGACGACCGCGTCCGCTCTCGAATAATGCGCCGGCAGGACGCTGCGCGCCAACTCGGTTGATAGGGCCTCCGCCGGAAGGACTAGAAGCAGCGGCCACTTCCCTTTTGGGCGGATGCAGACTGCCTGAACTTGACCTTCCCCCGACATGCGGGCGATGGTCAGTCCGCCCAGCCAGCATGCGGAGGCGTTATCCGGATGGTGCTCGCGCCGGGAAGCTTCGCCGACGATCTGCGCCTCGTTCCAGCGAAGACGGCCGAAATGATTAGCCAGGGCAATGCCGGCCAGGCGGGCGGCTGCGGAAGAGCCACATCCTTTGCCGATAGGGATCTCGTTTTGGATCCGCAGAGACAAAGGAGTTACTTCCCGTCCCTGGGCGCGAAGTACTTCCCGGTAAGTATTGAGGATGAGATGATCTTGGAGTCTTTCGCAGATTTCGCGGTCTTGGCCGCTCGCGGTGATTGAGAAATCGGCGGCTGGACGCGCGTCGAGTTTGAGGTAAAGATCGAGGGCAAGGGCGGCGGCGTCGAACGCAGGGCCGAGGTTGGCTGAGGTTGCAGGCAACCGCAGTTGTAACGGGCGGTTCCGTCTCGCAGTTTTTTCTTTGGAAACTTTGTTTCGACGCATAGGCTAACAGCCCGGAGCAGACTTGTCCGCTTGCTCCAAGGTTCGCAGAACCGCATCCAGCGTGGCGTCGAGGACGATTGGCGGACGGCGCAACCTCGATAGCGCAGTCCCTTCACTCTCGTGCGGGGTGCCCGCGAATAAATCGCCGCGATGGAATTCCATGGTGAAGTCGGGATCCTTTAGCAGGTTCCCAGTCAAAATCAAAACCACGGTTTCGCCGGCCTTCACAAATCCTTGTTTGACCAGTTTTTTCAGACCTGCCAGGGTGACGGCAGAGGCAGGCTCGCATCCGATGCCTTCGGCGCCGATTTCTGCTTTGGCTTGGGCCATTTCGACTTCGCTCACTTGCTCGCAGGTGCCGCCCGTGGCTTCGAGAACGCGCACCGCTTTCTTCCACGAGGCCGGGTTGCCGATGCGGATGGCAGTGGCTCGGGTTTCGGCGTTCACGCTGATCAGCCGCCTGCCACTGGCTTCGCGCAGTGTGCGAACCAGCGCATTCGCTCCTTCCGACTGAATGACAGACAGTTTGGGCAGCCGCGAAATCAGGCCGAGGTCACGCATTTCGAGCAAAGCCTTGCCGATGGCAGAGCTGTTTCCTAGATTTCCGCCGGGGACAATGATGTGGTCGGGAAGCTGCCAGTCCATTTGTTCCATCAGTTCGATTGCGAGGGTCTTCTGCCCTTCGATGCGGAATGGATTGATTGAATTGAGTTGGTGGACCGGCGCGCGCAGCACGAGTTCTTGCAGCAGGCGCAGGCAGCCATCGAAATCAGTCCGCAACTGACAAGTAACGGCGCCGTAATCGAGCGCCTGGGAGAGCTTGCTCCACGAAATTTTGCCTTCCGGGACCAGGACAAGGCTGCGCATGCCGCCGCGAGCCGCGTAAGCGGCCATGGACGCCGAGGTGTTACCGGTGGAGGCGCAAGCGATCCATCGATATCCGGCATGGTGGGCGAAAGACGCAGCCACCGTCATGCCAGCGTCTTTGAAAGATCCTGTCGGATTCATGCCTTGATGCTTTGCCGCGAGGTGTGGCACTCCGGCGATGCGGGCACACTGCGGCATCTCGTAGAGCGGAGTGTTCCCTTCGCGCAGCGTGACGACATACCCGTCATTGAGTGCGGGAAGAAGTTCGCGGAAGCGCCAGACGCCGCTGAGATCCGCTGGAGCGGAGGAAAGACGCCGTTGCTTCCACGTGGATTTCAGATCATTGGCACTGACGCCTGAAGCCCGTGAGCTTAGACCGCTCTTGTTCCATTCCGGAAAAGAGATTTCGAGCAAATCGCCGCAGAGCGGACAGCGGTAATCGGGAGAGGTGCTGTCACTCAAATGACCACAGTCAATGCAGTGAAAGCGGAACTCCGACGGGCGAACACCCGGTTCAGGAATGGCGGAAGGAGGCATGAAGGTTTTGGATTCTATTTCCGGCCTCGCAGATATTGATCGGTTTTGTTGATCCAGTCGGCGCGTGGTGGAGTGAAGACGTCGAGATCCACGGTGTCGACGAGGGCCTCGGCCTTGTGCAGCATGTGCGGCGGAATGGTTAGGACCTCGCCGGCGTTCACTACAATTTCCTTGCCGTCGATCCAGAACTTGAGCGCGCCGTCGAGAATATAAGTCACCTGCTCATTATGATGACTGTGCTCCGGTACGATGCAGCCTTTTTTCAAAAGGACTCGCGCCAGCATAATGTCCTGGCCGACGATGAACTGGCGCTGCAAAAGCGGATTCAGGTTTTCAAGATCAATCGTATGCCAAGGGATGTACTGGAGTTCGGCCTTGGTTGCGACGGCCTTCGTGGCGCTCGCTCGAGGCCTGCGTGTCCGCGCTTTTGTTTTGCTGAGAGAAGAACTTTTGGATTTAAGTTTTTTCTTTGCCATTACGTCCCCGTCCAGTTTAGTGGACTTTACCCTCATACAGCTTCACAGCATTGTCGTGCAGATATCCATGGGCAAGCGCCAAGGCTCGCGTTTCCGTGATTTCGCCTTCGGAAACCATCTCCGCCAAAGCCGCGGCCAGCGCGGTGCGGGACGATTCTGCTCCCAGCCAATAGCTCTCTTCCGCACCCAACACAGCATTGTATGGGAAGCAGTCGGTCCCGAAGGTGATCTTGTCGGGGAAAGTTTCCAGCCACATTTTTAACGTTTCCTTGAAAGCGGACGGATACTGTGCAAGTTCTCCAAACGAAGAGTCGAGATAGACGTTCTTCATGGCCGCCAGCCAAATCGCCTCTCGCTCCAACGGATAACCTCCGTGGATCATCACAAAGGTCGTGGCGGCGTAGCGTGGATCACGCAGGACGCTTTCCAGATTCATAATATTGCTCTGGCTGAGGTTGAAGTAATCACCGATGCCCACCGCGCTGTGGATGTGCACGGGTAAATGCAGGCGTCCGCCTTCGCGAACCAGGAAGCGCAATATGAAGTCCTGGAAGGTTCGGTACTCTTTTTCGGTCGGAATACCTCCCGAAACATAGCGCAAATAGATGTCCTCGGCTTGCGCCGGCGTGGGATCGCCAAACGTTGTCGGACGAAAGTAGGCGACTTCGAACTTCTCGGCGATCCCTCCGTGTTTCTGATTGTCCTCGAGCACTTGGCTGACGAATTTCAGATACCCGTCAAAGGCGGCGGGAAGCTTATTGACGTTTTCCTGCTGCATCCAGCGGTGAAGCATCTTCTCTTGCAGTGGGATGAACACACCTTCGTCGGGATTGCGAGCGGTCTCACGCTCGTTGTTGAAGGGCCACATGAAGGAGTCGGCGAAGAACACCCACGGGAATCGTTTCGGATCGAGATAGTCCGGCATCATGGCACGGTTCGCCACCGAGCTCTCGATGTTTATCTTGTCGAGAATCGCATCGAAATAATCAGTGCCTGGATTCTGTTTTCGCACCTCAGCCTTCTTCTGCAGCAGCCATTTCGTGTGATCGGGCGAGAGGTCGTTATAGGGATAGCCGAATAGCGCCTTGGCGGCGACTGCGAGCTCTGGATTGTCGTCGCGCGTTCGTAATGCCTCGCTGGCATTGGGCGGAGCGGCCATCGCGTCGACGTCGGGATCGTCGGCGAAACCAGGGTGAGCATGATGGTC
>Ga0137415_10003404_pt1 | contig 15830 bp, 14 predicted proteins | sample CZODoug3_1_1_16f_FD_183082 | JGI IMG/M metagenome (GOLD analysis project Ga0137415, IMG submission 183082) | Vadose zone soil fungal communities from Angelo Coast Range Reserve, California, USA - CZODoug3_1_1_16fungal (Hybrid Assembly) | ecosystem: Environmental > Terrestrial > Soil > Vadose... | reverse complement strand
CGCGATCATCGTCGACGAGTGGGGACCGTACGATTGGCAGTCGCCCAAGCTTTGGCCGGTCGACTCGACCCGGGCGGTGCCGTTGCGGCTGGCGGTGCTTGGACCGCCGGGCCTCTGGCACGTCGTGTCGCAGCGCGGGATTGCCACGCTGTCCAAGCCATCCGGCCGCAGCGGGGATACGCTCGCCGTGACGCCGGCGAAGGACTCCAGCGGCGATTGGGAAGTCACGCTCGACTACAAGGGGCAGCAGTTCTCGTACGGACGCTTCGAGCCGTCGATCAATTGGGCCGCAGATTCCAAGTCGTTGCCGAGAGTCGATTTCTTCAGCTACCGCCCAGGTCACTGGGCGCTGCAAGCGACCGGCACGGTGACTCTGTCGCCCGGCTCCTACACGCTCCGCGCGATCAGCAACAACGCCATGCGCCTGTACGTGGACGACAAGCTCGTGATCGATGCGTGGAGCCCGCACGAGTCGAAGGTCGATTACGTGGAAATGCCGGCGGGCCAGCACACTTTGCGGGTGGAATACAATCAGACCGATGGCTGGATCGAACTGCGGGTCGAGATCATCCGCGGACGCCCAGAGCAGTACACGCTTCCTTGACGGCGGCATGCCGTACGGTTAACTGCTCGGGCTTATCGTACTCGAGGTCTTGGGCCGAGATGCGGTCCAGGAACAGCACGATCGTGTGCCAGTCGCCTGAGAGCGCCGACCACCAGCGCAATCCTCTATATCCTTCCTTATAGAGCATCCTCGCGACGCCCTGCGTCGTGGCGAAGTCGCGGCTCGCCAGGCGATCCGGCGCGATGTGATGTTTCGCGAGCACATCCGGATCGCAGAGATCGGCGATTTTGTGAAGCGTCAGCTGGCACTCGACGAGCGCGAGTGGCCAGCCTGATTCCTTGAGATCGTTGCGATCGATCCGCTGTCCCCTGAACCGCTGCAACTTCTCGGCGACCGCATGCACGGCCGTCTCAGCGAGGTACAAAACCGCCATGTCGCGCAAGTCGAAGCGGCCGCCGCCTTGATTGGGATAGACATATGAGGAAGAGAACGGCTCGCCCGGCTTGGCGGCCTTTTCCCACGGAAACACCCGCCAGGGCATTAGGCGAAGGCGCCGGCCTTTTCAGCTTCGATCGCGGCGATCACCTCGGAGAGCCGTCCCTGGCGGATCACGTCGATCGGCCGGCGGTCTCCCAAGTGCGCATTGAGACCGCGCAGCCACTTGGCGATGCTGCCGGTGTCGAGGAAACCCGCGAGCAGCGAGACGACGGTGTCCAGGCCCACGAGCTGCTCCCAGTTCTCGGGCGCCGGGCTCTCGCCCCGTTTCCAGCGAACCACGGCGCTGCGGTGCACGCCGAGGCTGCGCGCCAGGTCGGCATCGTCCGGAAAGGCGACCTTGGCCGCGTGATAGCGCTGCTTGATGAGCGATTTATTGGCGCGGACGCGTCTCGCCACAGACGCAACAATATTGTTGCGCGGTCTAGCTGGCAAGGGGTATAGATTCACGACATGCCGCACGAAGCCGCCATCATCGCGGGCGCCGGCCCCATCGGCCTGGCGTGCGCCATTTCCGCAAAGCGCCGCGGCGTCGATCCGCTGGTCATCGATGCCGGCGCGCTCGCCAGTTCCATCGTCCGCTATCCGATCGGCATGACGTTCTTCACCACGCCGGAGCGGCTGGAAATCGGTGGTCATCCACTCGTCTGCGCCGGCGCCAAAGCGACGCGTGAGGAGGCGCTCAAGTATTATCGCGGCGTCGCGCGCGCGGAGACCATCCGCGTGCAAACCTTCACGAAGTTGGTCAACGCCCACGAGGTGGAGACGCCGGTGGGCCGGGAGTCGATTACGTGGGATCGCTTGGTCCTCGCGACGGGTTACTTCGACCATCCCAACCATCTCGGCGTCCCTGGGGAAGAGCTGCCGCACGTCCGCCCTTATTTCGACGAGGCGCATCTCTCCTACGGGCGCGACGTCGTCGTCATCGGTGGAAAGAACTCGGCCGTCGAGGCCGCGCTCCAGCTGTTTCGCGCGGGTGCGCGCACCACGATCATCTACCGCGGCAAAGAGTGGCCCAAGAGTGTGAAGTACTGGCTGCGACCCGACCTCGAGAATCGCATCAAGGCCGGTGAGATCGCCGCGCGCATGGCGAGCAAGGTGATCGAGATCACGCCGCGCTGGGTGAGAATTCATGGGCCCAAGGGGGAAGAGCTGATCGCCGCCGACCGCGTCTATCCGCTGATCGGCTTTCATCCCGATCTCGAGCTGTTCAAGCGGATTGGGGTCTCCTTCGATGCGGAATCGGGGCGGCCCGCGCTCAATCCCGAGACGCTGCAAACATCGGTCCCCGGCATCTACGTGGCGGGCAGTGTGACGGCCGGCTTCAAGATTTCGGAGATTTTCATCGAGAACGGGCGCTTCGACGGTGACAAGATCTTTGGCACTGAGGCGGAGCGCGAGCGGGCACGAGCGTTGTATCAGGGGATTAGAAGGGAAACGGGCGAGTAATCCCTTCCCATTCCCAAGAGCCGGGGTAAGTTCCGGGCATGTCCGACCTCCGCGCCGCCTTAGCGGAAGCCCTCGGCCCGCTGTATCGGATCGAGCGTGAAGTACGGCCGGTAGGCGAATACCGGCTGTTTGTCGCCACACAATCCGAAGCCAGCTTCGAGTTGTTGGTCAAGGTTCTGCCCGCCGCGCTCTCGCTCGGCATCAACGATCTGCAGTTTGAACGCGCCGTGCTATTGCTCGCCGAGCAGCTCAAGCATCCGAATCTCGTGCGTCCCCGCGGCGCTGGTCGCGCGGGCTCGTTCGTTTATCACACGCGGTCCTTCGTGCCCGGCACGACTCTACGCGCCTGGATCGGCAACAACGGGCCCGTACCGTTGTCGCGCACGGTGGAGATACTGCGGGGTGTGTTGAACGGGCTCGCGCACGCGCACGCCGCCGAAATCGCACACGGTGAATTGAAAGCGGAGAACATCCTGGTCGGCGATGAAGGAGTGCTCGTCGCCGACACCGGTATTGCGGGCGCGCTCGGCAGGCCGGCGACGCCGCGCAACGACATGGCGGCCGTGCAATCGCTCGCGCGCGAAATGCTCACCGGCAAGAAGCCGACGATCGGCGAAGAGCCGCTCGAGCGCTCGCGCGCGTTGCCGCTCTGGCTCACCGAATGGATGCGCTCGCGCTGGTCTGACGCCGGCCGCGCGCTGGCGGGCATGCGACCGCCACCACCTTCTAGCTCCCAATCCTCTCAGCTCTTCGCCTGATCGCCGTCGATCACACGGCACGCAACGAATCTCGCCTTGCACGCATCGCTATTAGTGACCATTCTCCACCCCCCACACTCCTGTGAGCTCCGCTGATGACGTACCGCCATCTGTGCTCGCTCGCCGTCGCTTTGGGAATCGCTCCAGCAACACTCGCCGCGCAGGGCGCGTTCGGCTCCGCGCTCGCCGTCAGCGGCCGTGAGGTGTACGTCGGGCAACCGGAGAACACTTACGGACCGGGCGTGGTGTACGTCTTCCGGCCCGATGCCAAAGGCGTCTGGCGCGTGGCCACGAAGATCACCAGAACGGGTGCCACCAACGGCGACGGCTTCGGCTCCGCGCTCGCGATTGATGGCAACACCCTGCTTGTCGGCGATGCGAAGGCGGACTCGGAGAGCGGTGTCGTCTATGTCTTCACCCGCGATGCGCGCGGTGCGTGGCACGAGAGCGGCACGATCAAGCCACGCGAACGGCACCCGGCCGATGCGTTTGGGGCAGGCGTCGTCGTGTCAGGCGACCGCGCCTACGTGTCGACAGGGGTGCGTGGGTTCGGCTCGATGGTCTTCACCCGCAGGAGCGGCTCCGTCTTCGTCTTCCGGAATAGCGGCGGCACCTGGGCGGCGGAGACCACGCTGACGCCGGGCGACACGGTGAGCAACCCGACATTTGGTAACGCGGTCGCGGCGTCCGGTTCTCGGTTGATGGTCGGCAGTTTCCGCGCGGACTCAGGCAACGGCGCCGTATACGTCTTCAATCGCGACGCATCCGGCGCGTGGAAGCTGGACAGCAAGCTCTCTCCCCCGGGCCCGGTCACCGGCCGTAACAGCGGCTTCGGGAGCTCGCTGGTGCTCCGGGGCGACAGTGCGTTCATCGGTGCGATCAGCGACCGGGGCGCCGGCGCGGTATGGCTGTTCGCCCGAGATTCGACGAGTGGGCGCTGGGGGCCGGTGACGCGTACGCTGCCGTTTGATGCGGGATTCGGCACGCGCTACGGAGTCTCGCTCGCCGAAGTCGGCAACGAGCTGTGGGTCGGCGCCGATGGCGCGAATTCCTTCCAGGGCGGGGTGTTTCGCGTCACTCGCGACTCGACGGGTTTCCCGAGTGCCACCAAGCTCAGCGCCGAGAAGCCGACCGGCAGCGACCGGTTCGGTGCGAAGATTGCCGCGACGGCTTCGCTGATCGCGATCGCCGCGAGCAACGAGGACTACGGTGAAGGCGGCGTCACGCTGTACAGCCGCCGTCCCCCCCCCAACGGCGCGTGGGCGGCAGCGGGCCACTTGGTCGGCGATGTCTCGACCCTGCCGGCGCTCACCGGCGCGAACCGGGAGTGCACCAGCGGCAAGGTCTCGATTTTCGACTGCAATCAGGTCGATCTGATGTCGTTCCTGCCGGTGTCGGCGATCGGCGGGAAGCGCGGCGTGCAGCTCAGTGACGTATGGGGATACAACGATCCGCAAAACGGCCACGAGATTGCCATCGTGGGCCGGGTCGACGGCACCGCGTTCGTGGATATCACCGACGCGAGCCATCCCGTGTATTTGGGCGAATTGCCCAAGACTGCCGGCTCACCGGGCTCGTTCTGGCGCGAGATCAAAACGTACAAGCACTATGCCTTCATCGTGTCCGACGGCGCGCGGAATCACGGGATGCAAATATTCGATCTCGATCGCCTGCGCGGCGTGACCAAGCCACAGACGTACACCGAGGATGCCCACTACGGACTCGCGCACAGCGTGCACGACATCGCGGCCGACACGGCGAGCGGCTTCGTCTATTTGACCGGCTCGAACTCCGGTGGTGAGATGTGCGGAGGCGGGCTGCACATGGTCGACGTCCACGATCCGCTGCATCCCAAGTTCGCCGGCTGTTTCTCCGATCCCCAAACGGGACGCCAGGGTACCGGCTACACGCACGACGCGCAGTGCGTCGTGTACCACGGCCCCACCGCCAAGTACCAGGGCCGGCAGATCTGCTTCGGATGGAACGAAACCGCTCTGTCGATCGCCGATGTGACGGATAAGGCGCACCCGGTGGCGATCTCGCGCGCGACGTATCCGAACGTGGGCTACGCTCACCAGGGTTGGCTGACAGACGACCAGCGGAACGCGTACGAGGATGACGAGTTGGACGAGATCCAAGGTTTGGTCGACGGCACGCGCACGTTGATCTGGGACCTGAGCGACCTCGAGAATCCGGTCCTGGCGGGCCAGTACATCTCTAAGAACAAAGCGACCGACCACAACCTCTGGCTCGTCGGCAACACGATGTATCAGTCGAACTACGTCGCCGGTCTCCGGGTGCTGGACATCACCGATCGCCTGCATCCCAAGGAGATCGGGTTCTTCGACACGCATCCGGTCGGCCCCGATGAACCCGGCTTCGAGGGCACGTGGGGCAATTACCCGTTCTTCAAGAGCGGAGTCGTGGCGGTCAGCAGCATGGGGGAAGGGCTGTTCATCTTGAAGAAGCACCCGTCGGCGCCGGTGCCATGAACGTCCTGCTGACGTTGATCACGCCTGTTTTCGTCTACGTGGCGAATCAGGCGTCAGGCAAAGTCACCGTCATCGATGCAGCCGCGGACTCGGTCGTCGCCGTCGTCGACTTCACGACGCTCGGCTTCTCGGCGCATCCCAAGCCGCACCACATCGTCGTCGAGCCCGACGGATCGTACTGGTACGTCTCGCTCGTCGGCGACAACGCCGTCGTGAAGCTCGATCGCGCCAATCACATAGTCGCGAAAGCGGAGACGGTCACGCCCGGCCTGCTCGCGCTCGACCCCAAGAGCGACAAGCTGTATGCCACGCGCTCGATGTCGGCCGTCAACGCGCCGGCGCGGATCGCGGTAATCAACCGCAAGACCATGACGCCGGAAGAAGTCGAAGTGCTCGTGCCGCGGCCGCATGGGCTGGCCGTGGCGCCCGATGGTGCGCACGCGTACATCGCGAGCCTGGGCGCGAATCAGATCGCGGTGTACGACGCGAAGCGCGAGCAGGTCGGCATCGTGGACGTGCCGGGCGGCGATACCAGCCAGGTGATCGTCCAGCTCGCCGTGTCTCCAGATGGGCGCACGCTCGTCGCGACGGCACAATTGATAGGCAAGCTCCTGGTGTTCGATCTCACCGATCCCGCCAAGCCGAAGCTCGTGCAGAAGGTACCCACAGGCGACTGGCCGTGGCTCGTCTCGTTCACACCTGATGGTGGTGAAGTGTGGTTGCCCAATCAACGGTCGAACGATGTCACCGTCATCGACGCGAAACACTGGAGCGTGCTGACGACGGTGAAGGGCGACTTCGCGCAGCCGGACGGCATCGGCATTTCCGGCGACGGGCGCCTCGTGTTCGTGGCGAACCACAACACCAGCAACGTCATGAACATGGGCGGCGTCAGCATGGCCATGCCGGCCGCGCCGGCAGCAGGTACGACAGCGGCGCCCGGTCGGGTGATCGTCATCGACGCCCACAAGCGCACCGTGGTTCGCAGAATCGACACCGTGCCGGACGGATCGGGCTTGGGCGTGAGTGGCGAGAAGTTTTGAAGCGGACCGCTGTCCTTCTTCTTATAGCTGGTTGTTCCGTAGGTCAAATCGTCCCGGTCTCCAAACGTCTCCCATCGTTTCAGAGGGAGGTCGCGCCATTCGTCGTCATGGATTCGGGCGGCCGGTCCTACGCGCTGCCGTTTCTCGGCGGCTTCGAGCATCCACGGCCTCAGCTCGTCGATATCGACGGCGACGGTATCGTCGACCTGTTCATCCAGGAGAATTCAGGAGAGCTCGAGCTATTCCAACGCGACAAGAGCGGTGCCTGGCAACTGCGCGATGAGCGCTTCCAGGGCATCGACATTGGTGAGTGGTATCGCTTCGTCGACGTAGACGGCGACGGCCTGTACGACTTGTTCGCCGAGTCCCCGCTCAGCAACATCCGCTACTATCGAAACGTTGGAACCAAGACTGCACCGCGATTCCAGGTCGCCGCCGATACGCTGAAGGATGTCAACGGCGTCGCGATTTACGCCGACCGCCAGAACATCGCGCAATTCGCCGACATCGACTGCAACGGCAAGCTCGATATGCTGCTCGGTCGAGTGGACGGCACCATCACCCGCTACGAGATGGAGGGCTTCGACGCGAATCGGGCGCCGCGCTTTCGCCTGATCACCGAGCGGTTCGAGGATATTCAGATCATCGGACAGCGCACGCCGTCACTGCATGGTGCCAATACGATGGCGGTGTTCGACGTCGATGGCGACGGCGATCCGGACATCCTGTGGGGCGACTTCTTCGAGCCGGGCCTCCTGTGGATCCGGAATCAGGGCACGTGTGCGCATCCAGACTTCCACGGCGATCGCATTCCGTTTCCGCCGCAAGCGCCGCTCGAGACGAGCGGGTACAACGCGCCCGCCCCCGGTGACCTGAACGGCGACGGTCGCACGGATCTCGTGGTCGGCGTGCTGGGTGGGGCGTTCAATCCGGTCAAGACCAGCACCGCGAATCTCTATGAGCTCGACCAGACGGCGCCCGGTGTCTGGACCGTCGCGACGACGCATCTGCTTGACGGCATCGACCTGGGTGCCGAGTCGATCCCGGCGTTTGGCGACATCGATGGCGATGGCGATCTCGATATCGTCGTCGGCACGAAGATCGAGCCCGACAATCCCAAGACCGGCGGCATGTACTGGTTGGAAAACGTCGGCACACGGACGGCTCCAACGTTTCGGCTACGTGGACACCTCGCCGTGCTGCCCGCGTTTCACTACGCTCCGGCGCTGGGTGATCTCGATGGCGATGGTCTGCCCGATCTCGTCGTGGGCCAGTTCCAGGATGCGGTGGCGTGGTACCGAAATACCGGAAAGCCTGGTCCGGACCGGTTTGTCCTGATGGACTCCGCGATCGTACGATTGCCGCATGGAAGCAATGCCGTGCCCGAGCTCTACGACCTCGATGGCGACGGCAAGCTCGATCTCTTCTTGGGCGATGCGTCCGGACGGGTGGCGTTCTTCAGAAACGATGGGACGGCGCACGCACCGCATTTCACGCTCGTCAGCGACAACATCCTGGACGAACGCGTGGGGCGGCGGGCCGTGCCGCGATTCTTCAACGGGGATCTGGTCGTTGGCACCGAGCAAGGCGGACCCCCGCACGCCTTTCGCAACGTCGGAACGGGGATGCAGCCGCATTTCATCGGCGACCCGGCGCCGATTGTCCGTCTCCCGCCATACGCCGCGCCTGTCTTCGCCGATGTGCTCGGGGTTGGTGTTCCCGATCTGTTCGCGGGCGGAGCAGGCGGAGGGCTTGTGTACTTTCGCAGAGTGGACACCTTTCGGCTACGGCCCTCGTAGGGCCTCCACTCCCTTGAACCGAGTCCAGTCATGGTAAAGCCTGTCCTGCAGCTCGCCGCCGTTGGTTTCGTGGGCGTCCTCCTCTGGAAACTGGCGGGCGCCTTTCTCCTTCCTCTCATCTTCCTCGTCATCAAAATCGCCTTCGTCATCGGTTTGGTGATGCTGGCGTTCTGGTACTTCAATAAGAAGCCTCGTGGCAAGGAGGACACGCCTCCCGCGTCGGAGTAGTGTTCTCTAGAACACAAATCGAGGCGCGCCACGGCTGATTTTCGCCTGGCGCGCCTCGTGCGTTCTCCGAGCGGCAAAGGAGGACGCCATGAGCTACTGGAAAGGCTTGGGTGTAGCCGTCGCCATCGACCTCATCTGGATCATGGGATGTCCGTTGCTGGCGACCGAACCCCCCCGGGAGACGCAGCGGGAGCCCGTGCAGCAGGTCGCACAGCTCGCCGTGATCGGCCAGCTGGAAGATTCGCTGATGGAGCGCCTTCAGGATCAGCCGAACGACGTCGACGCGATGCAGAAACTGGCGGACGTTTACGCGAGCAATGGCTGGTACGAAGCCGCGATCGGTCCGCTGGCGCGCGCTCTACAGTTCGATCCCACGCGGCGCAGCCTCTGGTCCGCGTTGGACACCGCGATCGCAAAAAGCGGTCGCGCGAAGATCACGGATAAAGAGTTGACGGAGAAAGCGGCGGCGTTTGTGGAGGCGGTGGAGATGTGGGGGCACGGCTGCTGAAAAGCGACGGTAAGAGACGGTAAGGGACGGTAAGGGTCAGACTGCTACCGTCTCTTACCGTCCCTTACCGTCCCGTTTTATTGATCCACCCAAGTACTCCGCACATCATACGTGACGTTATAGACCAGCTGGTTGACGATATGTCCGTACGCGTCATTCGGATCGCGCGCCGAGAATGATGGCGTGCCACCGATGAACGACAGGCCCCCGACCTTCTCGGTCTGAGCGGAGCTGCGGCGCCACATGACGCCACCGGTGCGCGTGTTCACGAGCCACACTGACAGCTCTACCGTGACCGTCGCCGAGACGATCGGCGCGAGACCAGCGGTCAGCCCGCCGCTCGGCTTCACGTTCGAGATCTTGAGATGGCCGAAGAAGGCAACCGGGCAGGCGCTCGAATCAGGGGACCCGAAAACGCGTGTCGAATCGGACGACAGGAACTCGCGCATCTCGATGCCGCTCTGCGCGGCGAGCACGTATTCCTCGAACCGCCGCGTGGCGAACTCATGGAGGTTGCCCTTCGCGTTCTCCACCGAGAACTGGAACAGGCCGATGTTGTGATGCGGCACGAGATTCAGCGTCGGAGGAAGGAGCACGCGCTGCCGCGCTGGGTGGTAGCCTCCACCGCAGCCGAACATCGCCAGTACGATGAAGGAACAAATTAGAACGCGAAGGACGCGCATTGGAACCTCGCAGCGAGGAGTTTTCGGGGTCCCAACATAATGCTTTCCGTTATTTGAATGTCTCTGTGGGCACCGTCACGGGCTTGGGTTGCGCGCGTATGTAGCTGATAATCTTCCAGATAGCGCTCGACGACAGGATGCCCCCGTACGCCGGCATCCCCTTCGGCCGGCCGTAGAAAATGGACTGGTACACCGCCCCATCGGTGCCGCCGTAGCGCCACCGCCCGTCGACCAGGCTCGGCCCCACCCAGCCGGTCGCCCCGCCTCCGTGGCAGCCGTCGCAATTCATCGAGCTGAAGATCTTTTCGCCATCGGACACAGATCCTGAATCGCGGGCGAGCGGGTTCGACATTTCACCAGCCGGCGGAGGATTGCCGCCCGCATTGACGTGCTGCGGATAGCGCACGGAGGGCGGGAGTTGCTCGCTCCGTTCGCACGCTGCGGCGAGCAGCGCGAGGAGGACTAGAGTCCGAAGACCCAGACGATTCCTCCCTGACTCGTATGGCGAGCCAGATCGGGCGCGAAGTCGGCGGGCGGCCGGACATCGGCGGGGTCGTCGGATCGCACGTCGCCGGAGAGCAGGAACCAATCGCCGCCGATCCCCGCGTAGATGGCGACGTACTGCTTGCCGTCCGCGCCGCGAAACGCAATCGGCGCGCCGATGACACCCGAGCCGACCTTGAACTTCCAGAGTTGCCGGCCGGTGCGCGCGTCCGCCGCCTTGAACCAGCCGTCGAGCGTGCCGTAAAACACCACGTCGCCGGCGGTGACGACGCTGCCGCTCCAGACCGGAAACTTTTCCTTGATCTCCCAGACCTTGCGTCCCCGCGCGGCGTCCCACGCGATGAACGAGCCCATGTTGCCGCCCGGGCCGGCAGTGTACGGCGTATTCGCGCCGATGTACGGCGTCCCCCGAATGCGGGTCACCGGGACAGCCTGGTAGCTCATGCAGAGATTGTTCGTCGCCGTATAGAAGAGACCGGTATGCGGCGAATACGCCGCCGGCGATGCGGGACTCTTGCCCCCTTCGAGCGACGGGCAGATGCCCTGCACATTGCCCTTTGATGCTCCCGTGGTCTTGGTCGTATCGACGACAGGAAGACCAGTCGTCCGATCGATGCGCTTCGCCCAGGTGACGTGCGCGAACGCTTCGGCAACCAGGACCTCGCCCGTGGCGCGGTCGAGCGTATAGGCGAAACCGTTTTTATCGAAGTGGACCAGCACTTTGCGGAGTCGTCCCCCGACGACGAAATCGGCGAGGATCATCTCAGCGTTCGAGTCGTAGTCCCAGCTGTCGTGGGGCGTGAACTGATACGCCCACACCAACGCGCCATCGTGGGGACGGCGGGCGAGCACGCTATTGGTCCACTTGTTCTCGCCGGGCCGTTGTTCCGGGTTATAAGGACCGGGGTTCCCGACGCCGAAGTAAATCAGATCGAGCTGCGGGTCGTACGTGATCCATCCCCACACGGGCCCGCCGCCCCGCCGCCACGAGTCGCCGGTCCACGTCGACGTCCCGATCCCCGCGCCGCCGCTGAACGTCTCGGGGCGCACGAGCATCATGGTGTCGGGCCCCATGTTGTGCGCGGTCCAGAGGACTTTCCCGGTCGCGAGGTCCAGCCCCTTCACCCAGCCGTAGATCCCGAACTCGCCGCCCGATGGCCCGACGATCACGCGATTGCCTGCGACAAACGGCGCCATCGGTGTCGTCTCACCCTGATTCAGGTCGGCGATCTGCGTCTTCCAGAGCTCCTGGCCGCTCTTGGCGTCGACCGCAACGGTGTGTCCGTCCAACAGGTTGTAGATGATCTTGCCGTCAGCGTAGACCGCGCCGCGGTTGATCGCGTCGCAACAGGCAATGCCGACGGATGTGGGATTGACGTCGGGCCGGTATTTCCATTTGAGCGGATAGCCTTCGCGCGTGAGATCGAAGGCGTAGAGGACGTTGGGGAACGGGGTGACGACGTACATCGTGTTGCCGACGACGAGCGGCTGGCCTTCATGGCCGCCGAGGACGCCGGTCGAAAAGCTCCAGATCGGGCGCAGCCGAGCGGCGTTGCGCGGCGTGATCTGCGACAGGCCGCTGTAGCGCGTCGCCGCATAATCTTTGCCGGGCATCGTCCATTGCCCGTCATCGCGAACTGATGCGGTGGGACCCTGCAGAACGATTAGAGCGACCGCGGCAAATGGCGCAACGCGCATGCGCGTAATGATAGCAGTATGAGAACTCTCTCATAAGGCGCGAAGGGTCCTCCGCTTTCGAGCCCGCCCGCGTTCATTCTCCCGAGCAGCAGCCGTTCAACTTTTCTCACTCGGGAGGTAGACATGACCAAGCATCTCGGTGTTGTGGCACTCGCCCTCGCGGCGTTTGCGGCGTGCGAACCGAACGCCGGTGTCACGGAGCCGCGGGCCGCGGTTCGGGCGTCCCTGACGGGACCGCAGAACGATGATCAGCGCGACGGTGATGGCGGCCCACGTGCCGTTTACACCCTCACGAACCAGGTTGCCGGCAATGCGGTCGCGGTGTTCGCGCGCGCAGGGGACGGTACGCTCACGGCCGCCGGCAGCTTCTCCACCGGCGGCGCCGGCACGGGCGCCGGCCTCGGCTCGCAGGGCGCTGTGACGTTGAGCAACGACGGACGATTGCTGTTCGCGGTCAATGCGGGTTCGAACGACGTGTCCGTGTTCCGCGTCGATCCACAGGGCCTGTCACTGCTGAGTCGCACACTCTCGGGTGGTACCCTGCCTACGAGCGTCACGGTCTCCCGCAATGTCGTCTATGTGCTGAACACCGGCGGCGCGGGAAACATCAGCGGGTTCACGGTGGGCTCGACCGGCGGACTCACGCCGATCGCCGGCTCCACAAAGTCACTCTCCACCGCCGCCGCCGGTCCGGCGGAGGTGTCGTTCAGCCCGGACGGTCGGGAACTGGTCGTGACCGAGAAGGGCACTAGCCTGCTCGATGTCTATCCGGTCGACAAGAACGGTGTCGCGGGCGAGCGCACGTCGTACACGTCGGCCGGCGGGACGCCGTTCGGCTTCGCGTTCGGACCGCGCAATCTGCTGTTCGTATCTGAAGCCGCAGCGCCAGGGTCGGCGTCGTCCTACGCGGTGAACAAGGAGGGCAACCTCCAAGTCATCAGTGGAGCCGTGCTCACCCACCACGGCGCGCCGTGCTGGGCCGTCGTGACGGCTGATGGCCGCTTCGGCTTCACCGGCAACGGATCTGGCTCGGTTTCGGGCTTCAGCATCGCGCCTGATGGCGCGATCCGACTCCTCGGGGACGGCGGGGCCGCCGTCATCGGCAGCGGCGTGAACGATATCGCGTTGAGCGCCAACAGCCGCTACTTGTACGTCCTGCAGACCGGCGGCGCGCAGGCGATTCACGCATTCCGCATTCAAGACGACGGAAGCCTCACGGCTCTGGGACCGGTCGGTGGACTGCCGACAGGCACCAGGGGACTCGCGGCTTTCTAAACATTCCAACGGGACGGGGTGCCGAGCAGCGCCCCGCTTCCACATTCAGCCCGATACAGACATGAGAAAGGACAGCAAGATGACAAAGCGTAGATCGATACTCATCGGTACCGCCCTCGTCGCGGGTGCCGCCCTGTGGTACTTGTTCCGGCCGGACGCGCTGGTGATCAGCAAGACCGTGAACGAATCGTTTCCAGTGGCAGAGGCGTCCGCGCCGGCGATGGCGGAATCGCCGGGCATGGCGCATTCGTCGATGAAGAGTGAATCACCTATGACGGAGGAGCACGCGGGGCAGATGGCGGGGCAAATGGCGGACGAAAAGGAACCCGTCAAGCTCGTCACCGGCCGATTCCATACGAACGCGCACGAGACGAAGGGCCTCGCCACGATCTACCGGCTCGATGATGGCCGGCGTGTGCTGCGATTGACCGGGTTTGCGACCTCCAACGGCCCCGATGTCCGCGTGTATCTCGTCGCGGCCAGCGATGTGCAGAAGGAGGATGCCGCGAAGCGAGCGGGCATCCCGAAGCGTGTCTACAATCATCTGTTCCGGCACTCGAGGGCGACGAACCTGCTCGCGTCCGGGATGACGGAGGCCCAGGTCAAGACGCTGCTCGGATGGAAGGCAGGTTCCCCGATGCTGGGACAGTACGCGCACCTGGTGAGCAAGGACGCGTATCGCGGGCTCCTGAAGTCGATGGGACTCGTCGCGGAGAAGGAGGACATGGAGCAACTGTCGCGCGAACCGGAGACGCTGAGGCCCATCGTTCCGATGATCGCGCCGGAGCATCTGGCTTGGGTGCTGTCTCACATCGAATGACGGTTCCATTGTCATGGCGTCATTCGCTGCGCCGACCACATGAGTTCGAGGACCGTCCGCGCCGTTGACGGCGCGGACGGTCCTCGTTTCCCGGCACCGTCAACCCTGTTCCATTGCGCGGCGTCGCATCGGCCGCAACACCGCGAGCGCCATGACCGCCGCAATAATGTTGAGGATAGCCGCGACATAAAATACGGCGTGCCAGCTGCCGGTTGCGCTGGTCAACACGTTGGCCAAGGGGACCAGCAGCGATGCCGTCCCCTTCGCCGTATAAAGCATGCCGTAATTCGTCGTCGCGAACTTCCTACCGTAAATGTCGGTGCAAGTCGCCGGAAACAGCGAATAGATCTCGCCCCAGGCGAAGAACACCAGCCCCGACAGAATCACGAACAGGAAGGGATTGCTCGCGAAGTAGAGCAATGCATAAATGCCGATGCCCTCGATGAAGAACGCGATGAACATCGTGTTCTCACGACCGATATGGTCGGACACCCAGCCGAAGAACGGCCGACAGATGCCGTTAAGCACCCGGTCGATCGTCAAGGCGAAGGTAAGCGCCGGGAGAGTGAGTCCCAGGATCGAGACTGGCACACCCGCGATTTTGTAGTCGTTGGCAATCGGCGCAAGCTGGGCGATTGCCATCAGACCGCCAGCGCCGACCATCACGAACATGAGATACATGATCAAGAATGGGGATTTGTAGAACTGCGAGGTCACCAGTGGCGCGAGCACTTCGGCGGGCGTGTAGTCGCGCCGGGTCTGCTGCACGGCCGGTGCCGCCGGCACCACGACCTCGCCGGCTTCTGGGGCACGCAGCAGCAGCGCGACGAGAATCACCACGACGCCCTGGCCGATACCGAACCACCAGAACGCGGCCTCGTAGCCACTCGATGCGATCATGTTGGCGATCGGCACGACCGTCAGCGCCGAGCCGGCGCCGAAGCCCGCCGCCGTCAGGCCGGCGGCAAGGCCGCGCCGGTCGGGGAACCACTTGAGCGCGTTGCCGACCGAGGCGCCGTAGATGACGCCGGCACCGATGCCTCCGATCGCCGCGGCGAGATAGAGCAGGGCAAGGGAATCGGCATAGGCGTTCATCATCCATGCGATCGCGACCAGGAAGCCGCTGCCGCACACCATCACGCGCGGGCCGAACTTGTCGATCAGGTAGCCCTCGAACGGCACCAGCCAGGTTTCGGTGAGAACGAAGATCGTGAACGCGACTTGAATCGCCGCGCGCCCCCAGTGGTACTTCTGATCGATCGGGTTGACGAACAGCGTCCAGCCATATTGTAGGTTGGCGATCATGACCATGCAGATGATGCCGAAAATCAGTTGGCCCCAGCGCGTCGCTTCGGACGCCGTCGCCCGCGACGAAATGGCTTCCGTTGTGCTTGTGGTCACCGTTCCCTCCATCCCAGCCGTTTTGATCGAGCAGTAGCACGAGACGTCGCGTCTCGTCGCCGACTCTTATTTATGAGCACGCCTGCTTATCGCGGCGTTTGATACGTTTTCC
>Ga0137415_10003403_pt1 | contig 15831 bp, 15 predicted proteins | sample CZODoug3_1_1_16f_FD_183082 | JGI IMG/M metagenome (GOLD analysis project Ga0137415, IMG submission 183082) | Vadose zone soil fungal communities from Angelo Coast Range Reserve, California, USA - CZODoug3_1_1_16fungal (Hybrid Assembly) | ecosystem: Environmental > Terrestrial > Soil > Vadose... | reverse complement strand
TCGCTTAACTATGACCGCCGCACGGCTGCCCGCTTGGGCATCACGCCACAGCTTATCGATCAATCGCTCTACGGAGCCTTTGGGCAGGCGCAAGTTTCCACGATCTATACATCGCTGAATCAGTATCACGTCGTGATGGAGGCAGCCCCGCAATATACGCAAAGCCCCTTGGGGATGGAATCGATTTATGTTCATCCCTCTGGTGGAAACAGCGTTCCTCTGGACGCCTTCGTCCGAACGGCAAACTCGACTTCGCCACTCTCGGTCAACCACGACGGGCTTTTCCCCGCAGTGACTGTGTCCTTCAATCTGGCGCCAGGGGTCCCGCTTGAACAGGCTACTATCGCCATCGAGAAGTTGCAGCAGAGGCTGGCGATGCCTCGAACTGTCCGTGGCAGCTTTGCCGGCACTGCTGGAGATTTCAAGAAGTCGCTCATCGACCAGATCGTTCTCATCGTGATGGCGTTGTTCGCGGTCTACATCGTGTTGGGGGTCTTGTATGAGAGCCTGGTGCACCCAATTACGATCCTTTCCACTCTGCCTCCCGCGAGTGTCGGAGCCGTCTTTGCCCTGATTCTCCTCAAGAGCGAGCTGGACGTGATCTCCATCATCGGCATCGTCTTGCTTATCGGAATTGTTAAGAAGAACGCGATTATGATGATTGACTTCGCGCTCCTTGCGGAGCGAATAGAGGGAAAGAACTCGGCTGACGCCATCTTCGAAGCATGTCTGCTTCGCTTTCGCCCCATCATGATGACCACGATGGCCGCTCTCTTCGGTGCTCTTCCGCTAGCACTGGGTCATGGAACTGGATCTGAACTCCGGCGCCCGTTGGGTATCGCTGTGGCCGGTGGTTTGGTCCTTAGCCAGATACTCACGCTCTACACGACGCCGGTCATTTATTTGATTCTGGATCGGGTTCGGCTGCGGCTCGGCAGTGGCAGTGACGTCGCTGCTATGGCCGCTCAGAGAGGCACGCTCTGATGAAACCTCTTTTGGAGAACTGTTCATCGCCTGGGGACAGGAAAGCAGTTAGCAGGCTGGGTCACACAGCAATACGTGCACTGTTTGCTTTCGCCCTTCTTGGGCTGCTGGGATGCAATGTTGGTCCGAAGTATATACGTCCGGCAGTTCCGGCTCCATCCGCCTTCAAGGAGTCGGGGCCTCAGCAAGCGCCTGATGGCACCGTCTGGAAGCCCGCTCAACCGCAAGATGCGATGCTCCGTGGGAAATGGTGGGAGATCTATCAGGAACCTGAATTGAACTCCCTCGAAGAGAAATTGGACATCTCGAACCAGAACATTGCTCGGGCATTTGAAAATTTCATGGCCGCGCGAGCGCAAGTTCAGCAGGCGCGATCCGCCTACTACCCAACCGTCAGTGTAGGGGTTTCCTACGCGCGCAACCGCTCTTCCCAGTCGCAAACAACCGCCCCTGGTCTTTCGAAAGCCAATCCGAATAGTAATGCGTTCAATCTTCCATTCGATGTTGCCTGGGAGCCGGATCTCTGGGGCCGTGTGCGCAACACTGTGCGTCAAACTGCTAACGCAGCGCAAGTGAGCGCCGCGGACCTTGAAAATCAGAAGCTGACCGAACAGGCGAATCTGGCAATCTTCTATTTCGAATTGCGCGGTCAGGACGCTCTGGCAGACCTTCTGCGGAAGACCGTGGACGTAGATCGTCAGTCGCTTGAACTCACTCGCGTCTTGTACAAAACGGGCCTCGATAACGATGAAGCGGTCGCCCAGGCCGAGATCACTCTAAAGAGTTCCCAAGCCGCCCTGACGAACGTCGGTATTGCTCGTGCGCAGTTTGAGCACGCGATCGCCCTGATGGTGGGCGAACCTGCTTCCAATTTTTCCATCCCGGTTAAGCCATTAACAACTCAGGTACCCGACATCCCGGTTGGTCTGCCGTCCGATCTTCTTGAAAGGCGTCCGGACATCGCGTCTGCAGAGCGAACCATGGCGGAAGCAAATGCGCTAATCGGCGTTCAAAAGGCGGCCTATTATCCCGCTGTAAGCATCACTGGCACAGCGGGATTTGCCGCATCAAGTTTCTCAAAATGGCTGACTTCTCCAAGCCGCTACTGGTCTTTCGGACCGACAGCTTCGGAAACCGTATTCGATGGCGGCCTAAGAAAGTCGACAATGGCTCAGTTCACGGCGCTCTACGATGCCGACGTCGCAAATTACAAGCAGGTGATACTGACCGCATTTCAACAGACCGAGGACAACCTCGCGGCCTTGCGCCTCCTCACCCAAGAAATTGAGCAGGAACAAGAGACCGTCGCGTCCGCGCAACGCTTTGTCGATGTCGCGTCTGTGCGCTACAAAACTGGGCTTGACCCCTATTTGAATGTCTTTACGGCACAAGCTATCTTGCTCGCAAATCAACAAACCCTAATAACGCTCCGTGCACAACAAATGACGAGCAGCGTGCAGTTGATCGAATCTTTAGGTGGCGGGTGGGACGTTACCCAACTCCCGACAGAACGGCAGGCCCAGGCGAAACGGCCGTGACTGGTTCCGGCGAGCACAAGAAATATAAGCTGATGATCTTCTTGCACGGCAAGGGATATCGCTCACACAGAGATTGAGTTCCCCCCAATTCCTTACATAACGTCCACACTTCCTCGCCGCACTCCCCATTCGGCCCAAGTAACCTCTGGGAAAGTTCCTCGAACGTGGCGGTCGCTTGCAGGCAAAGCGCCCGAAATTTAATACGAGACGAGGATCACTATGAAACGCAACGGTGCATGGATTTTACTTTCTTTTTCAGTCTTTGGCCTCACGGGCATTTCGGTCCCCGCACAAGAGACAAAACCCGAAAAGGAAAACTTAGTTGTGGAGCCCGGCAACGATTTCCGCGCCGCGCTCCAAAAAGGAGTGCGCCTCAAGAAAGTAGGGCAGCCCATTACGGCAAAGCTGCTTGAACCGGTGTACGCCGGAGAAACTCTCGCGATCCCGGCAGGTTCAACGGTCAAGGGACATGTTTCCTCAATCAGCAAGGTTCCCATGCACAAGCGTGTGGGAAGACTCTTGGATGGCGACTTTACTCCCCCAAAGATCGCGCACGTGACATTCGATCAACTCGTGCTTTCCGACGGAAGTGTGGTGCCGGTTCACAGTGATTCCACTGTCGGCATCGGTCGCGTGGCGAATTCCCGTTATCTTCCCAAGGCACAGCGTCCTGGAGTCCGGCAAAAACTCAAGAGTGCAATGGCCCCACTGAAGGAACCGAATAAGTTGCAGCGATTGGGCGAGGCCGCCGTAACCAGCTTGCCCTACCACCCGGAATACATCGATCAAGGAACTGTTTTTGACACCGCCTTACTCGAACCGGTGTCGCTACTCGCAGAGGTTTCGCCTACTCCGGTGTCTACGCAAATTGCGAGCGACTATCTCAACCTTCATCTCTTGACCCCAATCAGCTCAAATACGTCCGTGGCGGGCGCGCAAATCGAAGCCGTTGTTTCGCAGCCGTACTACCAGGCCGATCACCAATTGCTCTATCCCGCCGGGACCATACTCACCGGGACGGTGCAGAAAGCCTCTTCCGCGGGATGGATGAAGAAAAACGGAAGCATCGTATTCGCGTTCCGCTCAGTCCAGATGCCGGACGGCACCACGAGAGATATCCATTCAACCGTCGGAGGGATTCAAGCCGAGAGTTGGGAAGGTTTGGACGTAGGTAAGGAAGGCGAAATTAAAGCCACGACTTCGACTTTCGCGCGGATTCTGGCTCCCGTTTCACTTATCGGCCCGTCGAAGGCAGTTGGAGACTCGACTTTGGAGAAAACCGCATGGTCTCGGTCCGGCGAAGGCCGGAAAGGCTTCGGCTTGCTCGGGGCCGGCGCAGCGCAGGCATCTGTGGGCACGGCAATCGGGTTTGGATACTTTGGCGCCGCAAAGAGGCTTTGCAATGCGTTCCTCACTAAAGGTTCAAACGTAGAACTCCCAGCGCATACGCCGATTTTCTTGCGCCTGGATTCCAATAATCCCACGCTAGCGCTCGCAACGCCTTAGCCGCCGGGTGTGTTCTTGCTGTCTTACGCTCGGCGGTTCGAGAAGCGTGAGCTGGCGCCTGAACCCATCGTTTCCGAATGTTTTGTCGCCTGGGATCTGACTTCGCCTTGCTGAATCCGTTCGCGCCGTCGGATCCCTGGTAGCAAAGTTGCTGGCGCGGTGAAGAATAAAATTCGGCAAGCGAAGATTTGCTGATCGATAAGTTCTGGGGTGCTCGTAACTCGCCCGTAGCCGGCCAGGCAATTACCAATTACATAGATCGTTGTGTTTAATGCCGTTCGTATGTTCCCATCAACATCCCCCGGCCTATTACCGTACCTGAGATGCCATCCAAGAACACTTTGATTTTCGGCGCAGAGGAAAATGCGGTGCGACGGCTTGGCGCCAATATCTGGAAAATATAGCGATGGGGGCCATGTCCAGGAATTGGTCGCGGTCCCATATAAGCCTTGTGCGCCGGTTGTGCTCTTTCCAAGAGCCATACCACGCGCCACACGGATGCCATTCTCGGAAGGTCCAAAAAGGAAGCCAGTGCTTATCAGAAATCTGTTCGAGTGTGAGGCCACAGGTGCGCGGCCCGAAAACTCCCAAAGAGAAGAGGACCATGAACATATCGAGGACGATAAATCGGCGTGAGGAAAGTGTGCAAGCATTCCGGCAATGCGAGTCTATTTTCCCCCAATGTCGTTGAGTGCTTGTGCGAACGTTGTGTCTGGCGCTACCGGCTCAAAGCCAGATCTACTTTCGTTCTGATGCTTATTGATTGTTTTGAGCATTACAAATCGTCCGTCGATGTCGATTTTTTCCGCGCTGGTTTTCCAAACCTGCGGCGAAAGACGAACGCGCGTAATTTCCGTGGAGCCACCTTGCTCCACGTGGCCGATCACACCATACCCAAACACCACTCGTGTTCCCAGCGAACCGGAAAGAAGTGCTATTCGCTTTTCCTGAAGATCGACAAAAACTATTCCATCCAAAGCGTGCAAAATCCGCTGTTCGTAGGTCTTGGGCTGGAACTCAGGATTTGGATGAAACGCTATTCTTTCGGACTGTCCCTCCTTGCCCAGATCCTCAAAAACAAATGCCTCGGGGATAATGCGCAAAAGCTCTGCCATCATTTTGTCGTCATTGTCCTGTTGTTTCCAGATCGCGTGCCTCCGAGATGCATTTTTCAGCAACTCTTGGTGACGGTCATTCTCTTCTTTCAGCTGCACGGACGTAGGTGGATTGCCATCGACAGCAAGCAGGTGACGAACCGGAACCTCCACGGTTTCGATTACTTGCTCACGAAATACATGGCCGTTGCTGTGGCGCTCCGCCACATAAGACCACAATGTTCTCTTTTCGCGCTGCTGTAGCTCGTTGTAGCACGCATCTCCGATCAGCTCCTTTGCCGTTTGGGAAGGCAACGCGGGCGTCAATACCATGCCGGCTACAAACGTGAAGGCAACAAAGCGGTAGGCGTGAACCAATAAAAATGTCGTTTTTGATAATTCCATGACGGTTCGGCTCCAAACAATTTGATCGACGCTTGTGCTCCCATTGTTACCCCGGGCCGGCACGCACCGTGGGTAGTGTCTCCCTGCCCGTTCGACCTACTACCAGAAGGCAAGGCTCGGCCCCAACATCCCAACGCAATCAACAAATGGATTCTCGCCAAAGAAACAACCGGCTGCCGCTAGGAACGGCTATCTAATCGTTTGAATTTGTTTGCTGGACGTCTTGCATATTGCGTTTTATCGCCGTTATTTCTTTCTACTAGTCTCTGCGCACACACTTCTGTTCAGGGTTCGACCCATTCCGTGAAATACGAAGCCAAGGCTGTGCGCCTGACGGCTAGTCCGTCGTAGTAGTCCGCCCAGTCGGTAACCTTGCCGTTGTCTGTCCGCACGATAGAGACTCCCTGCAACTCGACTGAGACCTTTCGCGAGAGTTGGCCGTAGAACGGCTCTGTCAGCGTAACGTGAAGGCTCCATCGGATGATCACGTGGTCGCCGCTCACAAAAATTGCGTCAGTCTGCAGCGAAGAATCTGGGTAAAGCTCCCGAGTTTTCCGGAAGAATTCAGCCAAGCGCTCTTTTTCGCTAAACTCGAGTCCAATCCCGTGGTCTTTGAACCTGAACTCCTCGGCAAAACAATCGATCGCGTCTCCAATCTCTCCGTTCTTCAAGTGAGTCAGGACTGTCAACACCGCCGATCCCAACGGACCCTTACCAATCGCGATTTCGCTCATCTCAATTCTCCTTTCATCTTGTTTCCACAAAATGGATCTCTTCGCACAGCCAGCACTCTGTCAGCTTTGCTACGGCTTGGCGGGTTCATGATTCAGTCAGCAAACTACTTCGTACGTGGGGAGTTGGGCTGTATCTGCTCACCTGTGCCAAATCTTGCTCAATTCCTGATGACAGATTCAGGAATGCAACGGATGAGGCATCTACCCAGGGGAGCATCTTGAAAGAGACAAACGATGAGAGTTCAACTGCAATCGGGTGTTAAGTCTGGCGCGGCTCTGTGACGGACTCAGGTACATTGAATCAGCCCTCATCCTTGCCTCACTGGGCGCTGTGTCTCACCCGACTGTTTATGCGGCGTTCCCTGCATCAAGAGAGAATCTAAACGGAGCTTGCTGCTTTACCTTTGAGGAACCTAGTGTCGGCAGCGATGCCGAAGCCTTCTAGCAGGTTGGCTTGCACTTGCCTTGAGAGGGCGTTGATCTGATCGACACCGAGACTTACGCGGCTAACCAGATACCTCATCTGCTTCTCTCCCGCAGGAGTTTCAATAATCCGGAGGACGGCGTCCGCGACTTCCTGAGCATTGCCGGCCGTGGAGGAAAGTGCTGCGTTGAGCTTTGCAGGGATCTGCTTGACGGCACCATACGTATTGGTGCGGGCGTCGTCGGCAGCCGTCACTGTATTGCCGAAAACAGGAGTCTCATAAGCACCGGGTTCGACAATCACGGATTCAATTCCTTGCCCGGCAAGTTCGTAGTGGTACGACTCGGCCAACGCCTCGAGCGCAAATTTGGAGGCGCAATAGAAACCCATGGAAGGAGCAACGATGCGTCCAGCGGCGCTGCTGATGTGCATGAGCACGCCGCTGCGTTGGCGCCGCATATGCGGAAGCACGGCGCGATTCACGCGAACCGAGCCAAAAAAATTCGTATCCACGAGATGCTGCGCTTGTTCGGTGGTGACAGCCTCCGCCAACCCCGAGAGGAAATAGCCGGCGTTGTTGATGGCGACGTCGATGCGACCGGCTTTGGTGACGGCGGCCTCCACAGCCCGTTCGACCGAGGCGTCGTTGGTCACATCCAGCTCAAGGACGGATATTGGAAGTGAATCCTTTTCCGCAAGCGCGCGGATTTCAGAAGCATTCTTGGCATTGCGGCCTCCAATGTCACGCATCGTCGCGAAAACAGTGTGCCCTTTACGAGCCAGCGTATCGGCAAACAGTCTGCCGAAGCCCGTGCTGGAGCCGGTGATGAGAACCACTTGCTTGGAATTCATGATCATTTCTCCTTGTGGTGCTGCTGTGAAACCAGTTTGATGTGAATGCGAAGTAGAAGGATCGCCATAATTGTGGAAACTAACAAAAACTAACGAATCCTCGCCGGGGGGAAGTCGCCTCGCAGCCTCTGCGCTGGAGGAATCCTGCGTTCGTCGGCTCCTCCTCGCGTAATATCTTTCGAGGTGGTGATGCCCGGTCCTGACTTGCAGGACCGGGCAGGCTTTCCGTTGTCCGCCGTTTGATCTCCGGATGTGATGGTTACTTGGACCCGACGAATCCATCCGTGTTCCCACCGGCGGCCACGTAAAACCCGACGATTTCTCCACGATCGTTAATCCCATTGATTGTGGTGGTGCCGATGCCTTGGGGGTCATCGACCGACGTGTACTCTCCGTCGTCAAAAATGAAACCGTGGGTGAGGCCCGACGCATCCACGTATTGCCCAACGACCTCATCGTGATTGTTCAGGCCGAATGCCTGCGTGAGCGTTGCCCCCGGGAAATCGAGAGTCTTGAATTCTCCCTTGGAGATCAGAAAACCGTGGTTCTTCCCGGCGCTATCGATGTAGAAGCCGGAGATCGACCCTTCGTCGTTGATGCCGGTGGCTTGTGCACCACCGACGGCTGCCGGGATGGTGATCACAGAGAACACGCCGCCCTTGCTGTCAAAAATGTAAGGGTGATCGATGTTCGCGGCATCCGCGTAATAGCCGGCAGCCTGCTCAAGGTTATTCAGGCCGAGAAGCTGGTTGAGCTTTGTGCCGGGGAAATCCACGGTCGTGAAAGCGCCGTTGATATCCAGGAAGCCGTGGTTGATTCCGGCGGCATCGATATAGAACCCGTCGGTATAGCCCTGGTTGTTGATTCCGATCACCTGCGTCTGTGCGGAATTGGGAAAATTCTCCAGACTGAAATTGTTCCGAGAAGAGAGGACGAAACCTGCGTTGCTTAACGCACCATGATAGCCCGCAATCATTTCCTCATCGTTGATGCCGAGGAGCTGAGTGAATGTGTCGTTCGGGAAACTGACTGTCCGGAAATGAAAGCGTTCACGTTCTTCGCCAGCTAATGTTGCTGTTGCACTGCAGACGCACATCGCCGCCACCAGCGCGAGCGTAAATACGATCTTCTTCATGTTCTCCCCCATTTGTGTGTGAATTTTGTAGTTGCGATATTTATTGTTGATGGAAATATTCATGCCGAGTAAGACGGGACCTTAGCTGTGGTCTCGGGTTGCACGAACGATGTCGACGTCTTGCCGCCAGGGTGAAATGCACTGGTCTGGATGCATTCCACCCTGACAGCATCGTGAATCAGTTGGACAATTACTGGTCATTCCCCTTGATCAACTCCGCTGAAACCGCCGTCAAATAACCAAACAATCCTCCGGACCCATGGTTCGGTCCAGCTGTGAAGTACATCTCTGCGGCTGGCGCGGCTGCGGCATCGCTGTTGGCCGGGCTGACATTCCCTGGGCTGAGCGACCAAATGCCATTGATGGCCAGCGGCTTCCCGGTGCCATCCTGCAGAAGTCCGTCAAATTTTCCCGTAGCCAGGTCGTAGGCTGCAATGAAGCCACTGGACTGGGTGTCACCGCCTCCCGCGAACTGCCCGATGAGGAGGTCGTGGCTGAATCGTCCGAAATCGAGCGGAGCCAGAGCCACGCCCCACGGAGCATTCAGCCAATCACCGTGCTGCAAATGCAGCAGTAGGCGCCCTTCGGAACTATAAATGTCCACGAAGCCCAGGCCCGGGCCGTCTGTTTCAAAAGGCGAACCTTCTTGATGGACTGCATAGGTGACGACAATATCGTTGCCTACGGCCTGAACGTTGAAGGGCACAAAGTCCCTTTGCAGACTCTCGTCCACGAAGGAATGCTCAGGGAATTGGGTATTGAACGAATCGTCGCCGGAGTGGTCCTTGGACTGGGTTACAAGGTGAAATGTGCTGTCATAAACATCCACCCGGCCCTTGGTGAAATTCGCTACGTAGAGGTATTGCTTGCCGTTAATGAAAGCGCTGGTCAGGCCGGTGTAACTAGAGCCGTCGGCGGTTTTGACCATGGTCACAGCCTGCGTCGATGGCGGTGCAGCTCCTTGAGCTACCGCAACAGTTGGGTTCCATCCGGCAATCGTCCCATCAATCGTGCAGAAGAGGAACACGGCCGGTTTTCCCGGGGCCAACAGAAAATCTGTCTGACTGCCATTGGAGATAGTGCCGGTTGGCGAACCCGTCGGCGTGTTCTTGTTGGTCGGATCGGCCGGTGGGATGGTGACGATCAGAGACTGTTTAATTCCTGCGCCATCGTAGAGTGTACTGAAGCCCGTCGCGTTGTCGGAAATCCACCAGGGCGAGCCGGAACCGCGCGATAGGCCCCATGGGTTGATCAGCTGAGGATCGGTCACAGGAGCGATTCCTGACGTGCTGGAAACAAGATTGGTTTGGGTGTAGCGCTGCCCAAAGCAAACGGCCCCCATCATCAAAGTGAAAGCAGCTATGGTGCCGAAGCGTACTAAGGTCTTCATCTGCAAGGTCTCCTTTATCTGTGCATCCCTGTCGCGGGTGCTCGGAATAAGAACACATTGCAAGACGAGTTATTCCCGAATTGCGCAGCGCAAGAACGCAATCCTTACAAAACCATGCTTATCCAAGCGTTTCATTCGCAGGGGTTTGGGGTTGATTCCCACGGCCGTCCCAGTGGCCAGTCAGGGGGCATTTCATCGCGAGGGCAACAAGGCGATCCTAATTTCTCCGGCTTCACCTTCACGCCGGTGCTCGGGCATGTTTCTTCCGTGGAGGATCGCCAGAGATTCTTCGAGCGCAAGCCGTACCAGCCAACTGCGGAAATCGCCCTCGTCATCAAATCTCGCGAAATGGCGAGAGGCCCAGAACAGACAATTTTCTACAGCAATAGCTGCTCTGTCAGGATTTCCAAGCACGCGATCTGCGACAAAATACAGCAAGCGGTGATATCGCGCCGCCCGAACGTAAAAAGAAATCCGGTTGTCCGCTGAACTCTTCAAGACCGGATCAACTTTGCACAACTGCAGTTTCAATCTCATTGTTGGCCGCCTTCTTGCTTCTAGTTATCTAACTTTGCTGCTCTGGGCTATCTGGTTTTTGCCGCTCAGCTGGGGCTGGAGATAAGACACCCGATGCGACGCTGTATTCCCACCAGGTGCTCTCACGATAGAAGTCGGCGGTGTGCTGGCAGGCAAACACATCGGACGAAACAGGTCGAAGCAGTAATCGTTTCGCTTCGTTTCCTTTAGTGCTCGACGAGATTTCGGTTCGCCATATTCTGATGGCAGACTAGACAGGAGTGCTGGGGGGAACCCGTTACAGACGCCACCAACGCGTAGGCAAGACCGTGATTGGTCCAGGTGATCACCTCGAAGTTTGCTCCACTCCGATAGTGAAATGTCAGGCCGCCGGACGGTAATTCTTCTCCGCCTGCCACGGCCACTGATTTGCTGGACGCGACTAGAAGACTGATTTTCTCCGTAGGCGTCTCGTAGGCGACGAGTGCGGCAGCATTGCCCTTATAGCTCACCAGGCGTGCACCAGTCAGCCAGTAGAGAGCCTTGCCTTCCGGCACGGACTGGGAGATCGGCAGCTGAAAGTGGAACGGGGTTTTGCCTGCAAACCAATCGGTGACTACTTCAGGCGAGCGGGATCGGCATTGTAGTGGTAAGTTTCCGTCCAGGTAATTTCGGTGAATCTCGGTAGCAGCTTCCACGAAGTTATTGGCGCGCACCCTCTGGACGGTACCTGGAATGAACACCAAACTTAGAGTGAGCACTAGCGTCATCGCCACCAGGGGCTTCCAACCAAAAACAGGCCGAGTAACCTCTCGCCACCATCGTGTCAACCTTTGCGTTCCCGTTTCGCCACTTCGATCGGATATAGGAGAGCCCGCGGATGCTTGCTGAGTGGCGGCCGCTGCTACACGGGCCCGAAGAGCGTGTGGCACCAAATATAGTGGCCGTGTTTTATGCAAGAGGGATGTTAACGCTTGCTCTTCCTGCAAGCGCTCCCCGCAATTGGAGCAGCCTGCCAGGTGTGCGCAAAAGTCTTCAAGCCTTTCCCCAGTCAATGTATTGTCAAGGTAAAGCAGAATGTCAGTGCTACGTTCGTCGCAGTGGCTCATTCCGTGGCTCCCTTCGCTCTTCGACCGGGAGTGCGCAAAGTATCCGAGAGCAGCGATCGGAGTTTGGATCGCGCTCTTCCGAGGCGAGACATCACTGTGCCAGCCGGGCAGTCCAATAAAATGGCGATCTCCTGGTAGGACAGCTCTTCATACTCGCGCAGCACGATAATCTCGCGAAACTCCTCGGGAAGTTGCTGGATCGCTTGTCGCACCTGATCGCGCTCCACTTTGGTCACATAAAGAGCATGTGGATCCTTCGACGCTTCCACGGCCAGTCCTAGAGTGCTTTCGTCCACGTCGAGCTCGACGATTTGCGGCGCGGTACGCCGCTGTCGCACCTGATTGAGCCAGATGTTTCGTAAGATCGTGAACAGCCAACTCTTGGCATTACTGCCAGGCTGCAGACTTTCAATCGCTTTAACGGCACGAAAACAGGTTTCCTGCACAAGATCCTCTGCTTCAGTGCGGTCACGGCAGAGAACCATGGCGTACCCATACAGCCCATCGAACACTTCATCGAGAAGCTGGCCGACAAAGCGGCGTTTTTCGCCTGGAAATGTCATGGCCGCGCGGCACGCACCGAGAGAGGCAGGAATGGGGTAAATCGGAGTCCGGTGACCATGTTGTCCATAAAAGCGAACATTCCATTGGGCAAAACAATAGCTGTCCTTCGTTCTGGTTCGTATTGTGGAATTCTGTTCTGCCGCCATATTGGCGGACGGCTCTTGGTCGCCGGGATCGGGACCGGACCTGTCGCCTGGGAGCGATGTCTCAGAGCGGACCGCAAAAAGCGTGGAGGAACTTGCCATTGTTTGCGCAGAGCCCCCATGTCGCGTTGTTATGGTTCGGTAGGTATAACACCGCGCTTCAAGAAATATTCCCGCCACGAAAACAAATTATCTGGAATTTCGCATGGCTTTGTTTCGGATGTGGACACGTTTTCTTTTATAGCGGAATAACGTGACGGTCAGCGTGTATTGCCTTCATGCGCTAAATCGGGCGCATCTGCATCGCGCTGGAGTTCTATCGTGCTTCCCTATCTGGGCCCGGAGATCATCACTGTCATAAAAGCAGCGTCTAGTTTTGCTCCAAACGATTCACGGAGCGACTCTCGCCCGAGTTTCCGCAAAAGCGATGACAGAATCCTTCCGTCGATGGTTTTTTCATCCACACTGAGGTACTCCAATTCGAGTACTGCAAGTGTCCTCGACGTTTGGATCCGTTGGCGCCCCTGATGGATCCACCCCCTGACAGCGCAGCCAATTTGAACCCGATTGGATAGCTCATGACTTTCATTGGTGTTCCTTCCGTGAGAGATGAAATGACGCTGCCCACGCACCATGCCAATCAGTTTGTCGACACACACCCGCTTGTCCGCTTTCAACAAAATTTGTTCATGTGGGAATTTCTTGTTGATTTCTGGCGACAGAATCAGGAAACCATGTCGCGGAGATTGAGTCGCCTCGGAATGTGCGCCGCTGGACCGAATCTTGAGGAAAATTTGAAGCGTAAGATGTGCAACCACGGGACGAGAAATGCATCGAATCGACTGGGATGTAAAGAGCCAAAGGTGATGGTCGCAGCTTATTGAGTTTGGGTTCTGACGAGGATCCGCGCATTCCTCTTCTGCAGGGCCGGCTTTTATTGAGGTGGGCTAACAGAGGAAAGCTCTATGGGATCTAACCCCAACATTTCATCTTCACGTCTCGCTCATCTGACTTGTCCTACTTCCGTTGTTAATTCGAGCGAAAGCAATTCCTGGGACGGCCTTCTCCTTGAGCATCATCGGATTCCCGAAGGCGAGCGGGTGGAAACTGAAACCGATAAGCATGTTCTGTGGCTTTGGACAACCTCCTATTCCGGCGAGTATGCGGGCAATGGTGGGCGCTTTGTTCGTTGTTCGAAAGGGCGCGGAGCAATCACTGCGACGCCAATCGGAGTTATCCCAACGCTGCATACTTATACGCGCTCGGAAGTCATCCTCTGTGCCTTGGATTCAAATTTCGTAGGAAGCATCTTGTCGGAGTTGGATCGACAACCCAGAACTGAACCCATTATCCGTCCTAAGTTTCAGGACTCAGCGATTCGAAGACTCATGACACTTCTTTCGGAAGAAGTTCGGGCTGGGGCTCCTTCAGGCAAGTTATATTCGGATTCGCTCGCTCACGCGCTCGCAATCCGATACCTTCTCCTGGGTGAACGTCCGCGACACCAAAAAACGGATTCGACTGTATCTGCGCTACCACCCTACGCGTTGAAGCGTGTTCTAGACAGGATCGAGCATAGTTTCCAGTCCGAGATCAGCCTTGCCACGCTGGCAGATGAGGCGGGTTACAGCCGCGGGCACTTTCTTAAAATGTTCCGCGCGTCTATGGGCATGACACCCCATCGATATCTGCTTAAGCGTCGGATCGACCACGCTCGGACTCTCTTGAAACGGCCGGGAAAAAGCATTATCGATGTTGCTGCGGATTGTGGCTTTTCCAGCCAAGCGCACCTGAGTCAGGTCTTCCGCGAGCATGTCGGTGTCACGCCCGGCGACTACCGTCGCAATCAGTAACACAATTCTGAAAAAACCTCCCTTCTCTGTAAGACGCCTCACCTCAGAACGTCTACCGTTGCTATGTGGCCCCACTCGAGCATGCCGATGGACTGTTCACTTATGCGATGGCGCTCACTCGCAATTATTTCGAAGCCGAGGACTTGGTACAGGAGACGTACGTTCGCGCCATAGAGGCGATGGGACGGCTGCGCGAACACAGTAATGTAAAAGCGTGGCTGTACACCATCCTGCGAAACATTCGGCTCAACCAAGTACGGCAACGAGCTACCAGCCCGAAGTTGGTAGAACTTGACGCGTATGAGAATGCCGCAGATCTCGTCATAGACTCTGCAAGAGACCCTCACGCACTTTATGTGAACAAACTGGAAAAACAACAAGTGCGCATCGCGCTACACCAACTCTCCGAGGAATATCGCGAGGTCATCGTGCTGCGAGAGTACGCATATCTGTCGTACCAGGAGATCGCTTTCCTGTTGAACTGTCCGGTTGGGACCGTCATGTCTCGCCTTGCAAGGGCGCGATCCAAACTTGGAACCCTGCTTTCTGCCACACAAACTCCCGGCGCACGCCGAGCCGAAATGCTAGAAGAGATCGTCGGTCCAGGCTCGTAGCGACTTTCAATAGTGTCTTTCCTTTCGACCGAAAAGGAGGGTTCTACCATGTCATCGTCACTCCGCATCGCGTTGGCCATCGTTGTCTTCGAATTAATCCTTCCTGCGCACGTCTCGACTGCGAGGGCCCAACAGAAACCCCTCACCTCCGATCAGCGCCAAATCGTAGACACAATGAGCGCAATATTCGCTGCAGCCCGCACAGACGATGTTGCGAAGTTCGACTCCGTGATTGCATCGGACTTTTACATATTTGATGGAGGCACACGATTCAACGGCGACGCCATCATGGCTTTCATCAAAGCTCAACACGCCGCAGGCAGGCGCTATGAATGGAACGTGACCGAACCGGACGTCCACGTCAGCTGTAACACCGCTTGGATTACCTACACCAATGAAGGCAGCATTACCGACGCGTCCGGCACCACTAACCAGAACTGGTTGGAATCGGCCTTCCTGGAAAAACAGGCAGGCACTTGGAAGGTCATCTTCATGCACAGCACCCGTGTCCCACGCACTTCCCGGAACCCCGTTTCGGGCCAACTTCCGAATTCCCGACAATCCGCCAGTGTTGCTCATTTTCGAGAAGCCCCGCACCCGTTGTCAGGCGGCCTGTTACGAATCGGAGAATAGCGCGATGTGACTTACTCCGTCCATCAAACTGGACACACATTTGAGGAGCCGGCATCTGCAGAAGTCCCTCGACACACCCTGGTTCGAGGATAGTCTTCTCCCCATTCCGGTTTGAGAGAAGTGCACCCTGACCCTGTAACGGTCGCGGGTAGCTCGCGGTTCAGGTATTTGGCTGTTCCAAGAGCTGGCAAATAGTTGGCAAATTGGTTTTTTGGGAGATATTCCCCGAAAGGGGAAAGTGAGAATCGCCGCGTATATATTGGTGATTTGGATGGTGGGCCTGGGTGGACTTGAACCACCGACCTCGCCCTTATCAGGGGCTTTTATGGTGCTATAT
>Ga0137415_10003402_pt1 | contig 15832 bp, 10 predicted proteins | sample CZODoug3_1_1_16f_FD_183082 | JGI IMG/M metagenome (GOLD analysis project Ga0137415, IMG submission 183082) | Vadose zone soil fungal communities from Angelo Coast Range Reserve, California, USA - CZODoug3_1_1_16fungal (Hybrid Assembly) | ecosystem: Environmental > Terrestrial > Soil > Vadose... | reverse complement strand
CGCAATAAATATGCTGCTGGCAACGGATGACGCGACTTGCGTTGCCAGAAACACCGTCTGCCACTGAACGCCTCCGCCTAATGCCTTCTCCGGAACCACGACGGTGTCTCCCGGCTGCAGCACGGCATTCAACGAACGCCCTGACCACAAACTCTCTTTCGCTCCAATCACAGACCCGTCCGCGCGAACCACAAAAATGGATTTCTTATCGGCCAATTTAGTCGGTCCACCACCCTGGCTGAGGTACCATTTCGCGCTCTTGCCTGGGCGGTAGGCTACGGCTGTCGGATTGAAGACCTGCCCCGAAACCATGACGAAACTAGGCCTCTTCGGGACGACTAGCGTGTCTCCGGCTCTCACTTCCACGTCAGCTGACGTGTTCTTCCAACGGTTGATATCGGCCGAGATTCGGATGGCAAGGCGCCCGACGGGAGCAGTCGAACTCAATTGCGTTATTGTGCTCTGATACTGCTGCAGAGCCATCTCTTTGGCTTGCTTCTGCCGCGGATCCGTCTCCGGCAAGAGTACGAGGTTGTTCTGCAAATCCTTCACACGCAATACCATCTGGACTTGTTCTCGCGCTTCCAACTCTCGGACTTGCGCCCTTTGCAGGATTGCCCCGTAAGCGTAGCCATCAGGTTGGAAGCCACCTGCACGTAGTAGAACCGAGCTGAGCCGCTCGCCAGGACGTATTCCATATGCGCCTGGATTCTTGACTTCACCTTTCACTGAGATGGAAGCACCAAGGTCATTCCATCCGGGAAGCTGCCGAATCGTGAGCACATCGCCATTGCTGAGAGGCAAGTTGGCCGCGGGTTCACCGGCCAATGCCGCAGAAATGGCAATCGGCTGATGCTCACCACTAAGCTTTTCAGGGTTTGTCCACTCGTAGTGAGTCAGGTCAGCCGTTTGCGCGTTGGCGCTCGGCTTTAATCCGCCGCCGACGCGAATGAGCTCCGCTATCGTCATGTTGGTTGTGAGCGGATAACGTCCCGGCTTCCCTACCTCACCCTGCACATACACGCTGGCCGGTTGTATCGCATCCGGGCTGCGATGAATCAGCAAGCGGTCGCGTGGTTGCAGCAAAATGTTTGCTGTCGGATCGCCTTCGAGCGCCAGATTCAGACTGACGCTGAAGATTTTGGTTTTGCCGTCCGGCAAATACCGAAACACCTGGGCATCTGAAACCTTCGCATCTGGAGCCAAACCGCCGGCCAGATGCACGGCATCGCTCAGATGGATTTGCCCCGAAGTGCGGTACGTTCCAGGGCCCCGCACGTCACCCCACACCGAAACTGTCGGCGGGTTTTCAAAATCAAACTTGCTGAACACTCGAACCGTGTCCATAGCGTGCAGCACGGGCGCCTGTTCCGGATTCGCTAAAGCTCCCGCCAGATCAAAACTTTCAACAGTCGGGTGAAAATCAGGCGCGTTGAGCCGAACGATTTCCGCGTATTGATTCGCCGGCTCCGGCAAGAGATCTTTGTAAGAAGCGATGACATCCGTGACCTTCATATTGGGACGATAGGAATAGCGCCCCGGCCGAATAACGTGGCCTTCGAGGTAAACGGTGTCCTGGTTCCCCGGCGCGATGGGAAACACGCGGATGCGATCGCCATCCTGAATTTCGAACGCGACGAGCTTCTTTGTGATCTCCGCATCGCTATCGACTTCCGGCAGATCGAAACTCAACATGGTTTGCTTCTCGTGCGCGACCAGCCGCTGTACTTCGATATGCCGTAGCGTCGCCGTTGGAAGCAGTCCACCAGCGAGTTCCAGCACGCTCGCCAGATTCTTTTCGTCTTTCAATTCATAGATCGCCGGGCGACGCACCATCCCGTCGACTGTCACCTGTGGTCCGATCGGCGGAACCAAGACCGTGTCGCCATTTTCAAGCCGCTTGAGATCGGATTTCACTCCGTGCAGCAAGAGATCGTAGAGATCGACAATTTCAACTAACTGGCTGCCTCGATAGTGCTTCACGATGCGCAGCGAACCCTTTTGCGTGGGACCGCCTCCGACAAACAAGGCGTTCAAAGGCGTAGACAGCGAACTCACATCGTAAGCGCCAGGATTAGCTATGTCCCCGACCTCGTAGACACGGATCGTTCGGAGGCGCGCCAATGAAACATCGGCAGATACACGGCGGAATTCGGTGCGCAAAAGCTGCTGCAAACTCTGCTGGACGTCGGCCAGGCTCTTGCCACTGACAAGTAGCGGACCAACTTCGGGAAGACTGACTCGTCCCTCGCGGTCAACAACACGATAGATGCGCTGCGTCGTTCCGCCCCACAGATCAATGGATAGGCCATCTCCGGGGCCAACCACATAGTCAGGGCCGGCGGGAACGTCCATCGGAATCAACTGCGAATCGCGAGTTCCATTTTCAAAAACTTCCGCGCCGAACCGCTTTGGAATTGTCGGCCGGGGGATGGCCTGTACGTACATGTCGTACAGAGATGGAATGTCTTTGTAAGGATTTGGCGTGCGTACAAGTTCAGGTGCTGACGGTTGCGCCTTGGGCTGGAAGCTGCGGCTAAGAGGTTGAAACGTATTGTTAAGAGAAGATGAACCGGAGGCTCCCGATCCATTGGTATCGCGCCTGGATGCGCGATTCACATCTCGCGGGTCAGAGTTTGGCCGCGCAGCACCGACGCCGTACGTTGCCATTGCATCTACAACGTTTCGGCTTTCCGAGTTTGCCACTGGCAAAAGACCCGGAACTTGGCCATCGGCAGAGCTGTTATCACCACCTATGTCACCAATACTCCCCAAGCCGCCAGCGCTGAGTGACTGTGCGAGTTCGTCTGGGCTTCCCAGCGGGAGTTGCGACGCGCCGCTTGAGAAATCTTCTTCCATTTGAGAAAGCTGTGCGCGCTGCACCACACCGGCGCCGCCCCGCCGCGGTCCACTCGGGGCGTTCAGCTCATCGGGTGCTGGAGAAGGCCGTACTCCTGGCCCACGCTGCGGCCCCGGCGCTCCTTCTTCTTCGCTGTCCGGCGTTTGCAAAACATTGCATCCTCTTTCGGACTGCGGATCGCACACGCTTGCGTTCTGCATGTTCCGATTGCGCTTCTGCCTCGCCGCCGCAAGCTCTTCCTCCTGAGCCTGCGCTAACCATTTCGTCCGCTCTTGCACCAGCAGTTCGTGTTCTTTCGCGGCTTGGGATTCCGGATTCAGCTTGGGGACCAGGTATCCGTATTTCTGAACCAAGAGCGTTGCGACCGAGCGGAACTGAGTATCGGTTTCGAGCCGATCGAAAATGGCGTCGTCGGTCAGATCGCCGTCGCTGATGATCTGCCCATGTCCCGTCGCATCCTTTGCCACCCACCTCTTCAGTTCGACGAGTAGCCCCGTATCTTTCAGCAAAACTGCCTTGATGTCCGCTGCCGAAGCCGCCACGCGACTCAGATTTTCACGCCCGAGTTCCGAGCTCTGGACCACGCCGGAAGAGGTCGAAGGGCGCTCTTGCGAACGCATGGGCACGCAGGCGAATGCGGAAATGAGAGCCAGACCGAGTAGCATCACGCCCCGCGCAGACCGAAAGCCAAACTTAGTTGGCACATTTCGCAAACCACAAACTCTCATTGTTGCCACCTCGGCGTGAGCTGCGTCTTCCCACGAAGCGCGCCCAACACGCCGGCTTCAGAAGCCTCAATCTCGTTTGATTGCACCTTCAGCGACGCCCAATAGAACATCGAGCTGTTGCGGTCCGAAGACACGGCAATGACCTTCATTTGCGGGTAGCTTTGCAGAATCGAGTGGCAGGCTTGCGGCAAGCGATTGAATTTCTCGAGTGCCACGATCAAAAAGTCCGGCCGCGTTTTCTCCACAGCGCTCGCCAGCTCGGCCTCGTCTTGCACTTCGCCGACAATCTCGATGTCCGGCTGCTCTGAAATAGTCGCGACCATCAGTTCCCGCATCAGTCGGGGCCGATTGGCTACCAGCACTCGTATGGGTTTCATCGCTTGTTCTGTCGTCACAGACCACTCCGTTGTCCGCTAAAGCATTTCGATTTTTAAACTGGTTCCCCGGCCCCCATGGTAGCGATATTTCGTACTGCGTTCAGAATTCCCTGCTCCGACGGTTCTATTTCACTCGAGTGAATATCAAACGATGCCCAGTAAAACACACTGCAATTCTCTTGCGACGCTACGGCGATAATCCGCAACTCGGGGTGATCCCGGAGAAGCGTGTCGCAAAGTTGCGGACGCTTCGAGGGCTCATCCAGCGCAATCACCAACAGGTCCGGCGCAATTTGACGCACCCGCTCCGCTATCTCCGCCTCGTCAGTAACTTCGCCGACGATCTCAATACCGGGCTCATCGGCCAGAGTTGAAACAATCAGCTCTCGCATGAGCTTCGGGCGATTAGCCACAAGAACGCGAACCGACCTGGGCATGGCGCACGTACCCCTCAGTGCGGACAATTCTCCTGGAATGTGAAAAAAAAATGAAGGCTCAATAAGGCACTGCCGGGGAAGCTAGTGCACTAAGGCAGGTAGCACTAAATAGCAGCGGCGAAAGTACCTATACGGTACCAATGTCTTTCTCGGAGGTGTTTTGAAGAAGGACACAGCGCCCTTGCGACGAACCTATACATCAGCGGTATTCGTTGACAGGACAAGTGACTAGGAATAAACTCTTACCCATCTATTTGTTCGGTCAATTTGAGGCTAGCGTAGATCATCGTACGGCCAGGAGAACTGTCAAGATTGACGGTTATCCTTTCACCTAGAAGTGCGCCACGAGAGCAGAGGGGGGCTCTCGCCCTATGCAGATCAGCGACAGACAATTGTCTTCACCGACCAAAGTTTACGTTTTAGCTGAAAACCGGCTCCTGCGCCAGACGCTGGTGCGCCTGTTCCGCAAGCGCAGCGATATTGAAGTTGTAGGTGACGCCTGCTGCTCCGACTCCGCAGTCGAAGACATTGTTTCTGCCAAGTCTGACCTTCTCCTCCTGGATTGCTTCGACACAAACCACACGTCGGAAGATTGGCTGGCTAGCCTTCAAGAATCCATTCCCGAGATCAAGATTGTCTTGTTCGGGATGAATGAAGATCCCGACTTCTTCCTGCGAGCCGTCCGCCGAGGTATAGCAGGCTATGTCTTAAAAAGCGCCTCCGCAGCCGACTTGCTGGATGCAATCCGCACCGTGGCTCAGGGCGAAGCCGCCTGCCCCCCCAAATTCTGTAAGGTATTGTTCAAAAGCGTAGCGGCTGCGACTACCAAAGCTGAGGACGGACGCGCCACAACCCAATTCGACCTCACCCAGCGCCAACGACAGCTAATGTCCCTGGTCGCAATGGGCCTAAGCAACAAGGAAATCGCTGCAAACCTGAACTTGTCGGAATTTACCGTCAAGAACCACATCTACCGAATAATGAAGCAAGTGGACGCACAGGACCGCCACGAAGCCGCCACTTTGATTCGGACGGGCAACTGAAACGAATAGACGACACGGCATTTTGATAGATGCGGATTAGTCGTGAACCGCACCGCATTCAATCGCTGCGAATTGCGCGGCCGTCGCGGTCAGTGCAATCGTCTGTACAGTCACCGAACTCGCTGTCTTTTCTGTGACACCCTGAATCACCGGAACACCAGATGTGATGCTAGTCCCGGACACGCCACGCCTAGCTTGCACACCTGAGTCCAATGTCCCGGTGTTCAGCAGCGCATTACCATTGAACAGCAGGATGTCGCTGGTGGTTTTGGACAGGTCCAAGTTTCCGCAATTGCTGTGATTGCGCCAACGGATTACGTCGCCATCTGCGAGATGTGAGCAGCAACACTGTTCAGGTCAATTTCTAAACCGAAGGCATTATTTTTGTAGGAGCTGTACGTAGTGTTTAGATCCATACTCCAGACTGGCCGGTCGCTTCCAGCCGAGCGGGTTGCACCGAATTGGGCCGCAACTACGTTCGCCTTAGCATTCTGCCCAACTGTCCCGCCAGAATCAGCAAAAGCATTAATCGAGAGCCCTATCGGTCCGCTGAAATTGTTCGATTCGTAGCTGTCATTCGCCCCGGCATGGAAGCCCATATAAACATGACTATGTTGGAACGCGATTGCGCCTTCCATAAATCCCTGATCATTCACAAATCGCGTATCCAAGACCAAGGCACCGTTTGGCGGCTTGCTCCAAAGAGATGTCCTTGTGGTGTTCGATGGGATAAACGTGATGCCAGGAACGCTCACTCGTGTGAACCGGCGGTTACAACGGTTGATTCCTGTCAGGCCAACGTTTTTGATTCCGTCGATTGTGCAAACGTTATTGGTTATGGCAAAACTCTCTGCTTGCGTTTGCGCGTTGCTGCCAGCTAAGGCATGGTTGTTCGCCAAAATTTGCTCCAAGCGGCTGGTCGGCAGCGCTCCAGTAATGATTTCGGAAGATGAGGCTTGTGAAGGGAGAGTTCCCACGCCAGCGGACTTCATCCCTGCCGCCGGTAAATGATCGGATGTATTATCCGCTGAGCTTTTGAAGCTTCCGCAGACTTGGGGGAACGATCATCTCGAAGATGTTCACCGATCACGTATCTTCCGATGACGTGAACCAACCGGTCGATTCTGCAATCCGAGGCGCTGTATGAGGAATTCACGCGGCGGCTACTGCTCGAAACGGCTAACGCTTCCGCGCGGCCGCAGTGGAAGGCGAAGTCGTTCTTCCGGCGCTACGCTGGGGATTGACTTGCTCACCCCGCCCGTTAATGGTCCAAGCGGACTTTTTCCGAGCAGGGGACAGCATCTTGCGCCGTCGCCGAAGAATTTTCTTAGATTTTGTTCAATCTTGGGCATGTGGATGGCCGACGACTGAAAACTCGATATCCCACTGCTGCGGAGCGCCAGGTGCGAAAGACAGACCGTGCGTTGCCTCCAGGATCAGATGCATGGGAATCGGCCCGCGATCCCCGCGGCCCAACGGATCATCACCCGTAGCAATGGCAGAGATTTGAACCGGCCAATCGGATCGAAGAACGCGAATTTCTAGTGTGCCTTGCCTTGTTATCAGCCGATCGCTCCTCACATTGCTTGCCGCGGAGGTCTCGATGCGATCCGACGAGGTTGGCACCGCCATCCACAGACGGCGAACCATCACTGCTTTGGATGGCGTGATGACTTCCGACCGACGAAGACCGTTCTTTGTGAGCGACCAAGTAACTTCCGTCACCAAACCCGGATCGAAGGTTTCACCCGCTTTTGCTCCGACCACAACCCATCGCTTCCATAGGGCAGTGACACTTTTCCCACTCGAGGATGGATGAATTTCGTCTGCGCCATCCGCTGCAGCGATTGTGGTTCCGTCGTCCAGCGTAACGAATGGAAGGAGGCAGGGATAGATTTTCTCGACCGGCGCCGCAAAACCGAGCAGGCCGTGCGGAGCTGGCTCATAGTCGGACGTGGCGCCGCGCGGCCCTGTTGCGAACGGCAAAGCAAAATGCAGTTCTCCTTGGCGAACTACCCATACGCCAAGCTTTCGCGTTGAGTCATTGCGGAAATAGACGAAGCGCGCGACGTCGCCCAGAGTCGGGTGCGAAGAAAAGGTGACAATATTTTCCTTCGCAAGCACATTCATAAATTCTTTATGAGCGCCGATGACCTTCGCAAGAAACGTGGTGGTTTGCTGCCACTCGCGCTCTTTGGTGATGTAGCTGTAATCGCCTCGGCCAAACGCAAAGACAGAGAGAAGGTGCGTCTCGTCCTTGAAATCATTACGCAGCCAGCGCCACGCGGCGTAGTATGCCGAAGCAATCTGCGGGAGGGGCGCCGGGCGGAACCGTGGATATTTGCCGACGAACGCGGCTATCTCCATCGTATCCATATAGCTGATCGCCCCGAGGCTGCGTCCCCAGGAGTAACCATAACCATCCGGAGTCAGAAGGTCCCACCAAAGCCGCATCTGTTCTCTGAGCGAGGGCTCGATGGCCTTCATAATGTCGAAGCGACCCGCTGTCTCGGCGGCTTCATAGATAGCTCTCGCGTACTCGTTTGAATATCTGTCATACCTTCCGGTGGGAAGAGCATCGTCGGCAAAGAGCGCTCCACTGGTGAATTGCTGGGCGGCGCGGCCCAGTAAGTCATCCACGTAGGCGCGATCCGTAATTAAGCCCACCTGGAAATCGATGGCTGCAATCCGCGCAGCCACTCCAAAATAGTTTTCTGGAAGGTGGATTACTCTGTGTGTCTTGAGATCGTAAAAGCGGCCGGGGTCAAGAAGAGACTTCCACGCCAACCTCTCAGCCGGCGACAGGCTTTGCCACAATGCATTGTGATTGAGATCCCTTCCAAAGTGCTGCAGCGCGAGGGCAGCGTAAAGCTGCGCCCAAGTTTTGCCGCCTTGACGCAACTCGATGAGGCCCATTTGGGCAATCATGGGAACGACATCGCGCCCCGCAACTGTTCGCGTCCCGGCAAAATCTGAATACGCGGCGAGCGTCCGTGTAAATGTTCCCCAAGAAAACTCCCCGATTGTTAGCGCCCCGACAACGCGGTCCGGGGGCGGATTGAGTGTCTTGATGTCCTCTACGTGTGCGGCAATTTCGCGTGAGAGAAACTCGCGAATTTCTTTGTCCAGGTCTACCGTCTTGATCAAAGCAGAATTCTGAGATGATTGACCCAAGCCCAGGCCCGGAACGCCCAACAGTCCCGTCGCGCCAAGCGCAATGATTCGAATAATGTCCGTTTTCTTGGCGCGCACCAAAGTCTCCTTCTCAAACGCTCTGGCAAAACTCCCGGGTCTTCAGCGGCAAAGAAACGCAGCGAGCCAGCATTTACTCGGTCAAGCGATGTAATCTTCACGGCAGGGTGTGAAAACATCGATAACGAGCGAGTCTTCCAACGCGGAAGCGCCGTGTTCGACTCCGCCACGAACCACAAAACTGTCACCGGCCCTAACATCGAATGTTTTCCCCTGGCAAGCCACTTTCAAGCGTCCGCGAACCACGTAGACAATCTGGTCGTGGGGGTGGCTGTGAGCACTGCCCGCCCAGCCTTGTGACATTCGGTGCTCGGCGAGGAAGAGTTTATCGTTGTAGGCCATCACCTTCCGTGTCAGACCCGGCTCGGGCCGTGACTCTCGCGCTGCCTCATGTTGCACCACCACCAGATCGGGAAACATCTCCGCTTGTAGACTCATTGCAATCCTCCGATTCGCTCACCGCAATGCGACTGCTTCACCGAGCCAACCAGCCGCCATCAACCACCAAGACATGCCCGTGAACGTAATCGCTTGCTGCGGAAGAAAGAAATACTGCCGCGCCGGCGAGATCTTCCGCATTGCCCCAGCGGCCCGCGGGAATCCGCTCGAGAATCTGGCGGCTGCGAACGGGGTCGCTGCGGAGCGCGGATGTATTGTCCGTGGCCATGTAGCCGGGAGCAATCGCGTTCACGTTGATCCGTTTGGCTGCCCATTCGTTCGAGAGCGCCTTCGTAAGCTGGGCGACGCCACCCTTGGCTGCGGCGTAGGCGGGCACAAGGATACCGCCCTGAAATGAAAGCAAAGAGGCAATGTTCACGATTTTTCCCGGTGTCCCTTGCTTCAGCATCTGCCGGCCAGCAAGCTGCGAGAGACAAAAGACGGCGGTAAGGTTGACGGCAATCACTTCGTTCCAATAATCAGCGGAGAACTCCGCGGCAGGTGCACGCCGGATCGTGCCTGCGTTATTGACGAGGATGTCGATGGACCCAAACTGGGCAACGGTTTGTTCGATCAGTGCAACGCAAACCGCTGAATCTGTGACGTCGCCCGCAAAATAAAACGTCTTTCTACCCAGTGCGCGGATCTCGTCGCAGGCGTTTCCCGGTTTCGGGTCGCGGCCGTGGCAGCCGACATGCGCTCCGGCTTGCGCCAACGCAATGGCAATAGCTGCGCCGAGCCCTTTGTGCGAGCCGGTGACCAAGGCACTCTTGCCGTTCAAGTGGAAAGCGTCGAAGCTCATCGTGATGCGCTCACTTGAGCGGGACGCTAGCGCGCCGGAGTTTGAGAACACCACAACGCGACGATCCGTCTAATTCGGCGCCGATCTTGGGGATTTGCTGGTCCATGTATACAGGCTGGCATCAAAGTCGCGCCTATTTCGCTTTTCCAGCATCCAGTCCTGAACCACCTACAGCGAATCCTGGCTGGACGTTTACCACCCCGAACTGCCGGTCCTCGACTTCGCGATGTGCCGCCATGGCCCATAGAAACGCGATACGATGCCCGGGCACAGAAACGTTGGGATGATAACCGCTTGACATCAACACGGCGTCGCCGTCGCGCACTGCCGTTATCAACTCCGGGTACTCGGTATCGTTGTACACAAGTTGAATGCCATAAGCCGGCTCCGGCATGTCGAAGTACACGTAAATTTCTTCCAGCATTTTCGCGTGCTCATGCGGCGGCCAACTAGTCCAGTTCCCGGGATCGGAGTAGGTGAAACCGGCCACGAGCCGGCCAGCTTCCACGTTTTTGGCGATGAGCATGCTCAATTCGCGTGATGAACCAGGGCCACCGGTCACAAACTTTAAACCGGGATCTTTTTGAACCTCAGCGTACCGCACCACCTTCAAGGGGTATGTCCCCGTGACATCCGAGGAAAATTCAGCGAGGTCCACGGAATTGCTCGTCGATATTTCAATCGACGAGTCGCGCGGAATGTAAATCGCATCGAATTTACCAATCTCGAATGCCTTCCCTCCCACCTTCACGGTGGCATTCCCTGATAAACAAAGCAGCCCAGTCTCGCGGTTGCCATTGGAAAACGTAACCGAAGGCTTGGACGAATTCAGAATGATACGGCCGTAGCACAGGTGGCGCATCGTGCTGTTCTCGGGAGTGACCGCGAGGTGACGTCCCGTTTGGCCATTCGTTTTACGAAAAACCATCTTTTCCATAGCCACCTCAATTTGCGTGCTCATGAGTTACTCCTTTTGAGTGCATTGCGGGCTTGTCGACACCACTGGCTCGGGCTTAGGGAGGATGTAACCGCCACGGTGAAAGCCGGAGCGGAAATCGGGTTTCCGCTCCGGACGTTTCCATCAGAAATTGAACCTTAAACCGAACTGAACGTTCCGCGGGTTGCTGGCACTTCCGAAGCTTCCGAAGTTGCCGGAGCCGACAGTCAAGGTCGCGTTACCGAGGCTACCCAGCGAATAGTTTGCTCGATTAAAGATGTTGAAGAAGTCCGACTGGAACGTGAGTCCCATATTTTCTCTCGGCAATTTGAAGGTCTTACGCAACGATAGGTCCGTTACGAAAATATAGGGCCCCGTGAAGGCGCCCACCCCGCTCGTGCCGGGGCTGATTGCAGAAGGGTTCGCGAAAGCCGCGGGATTGAACCATTGGCCCGGTGCGGTTGGGTCTAGTGATACGCCCGCGACCCTATTAGCGCGCCTCCCGTTCACTGTGGTTCCGCCAAGCGAGGAGTTCGCTAGGATGGTAATAGGTGGTCCAGATTGGGCCCGCGTTATGCCGCTAAATTCCCAGCCGCCCAGTGCAGTGCCGACAAACCCACCCCGACGGCGGAACAAGGGAGATGCATAGACGTAAGTGGCCGCGACAACATGCCGGCGGTCAAAGTCCGCAACACCGTAGTTGTAGCGTCGATCGCGCCAATTGTCGGGGTTCGCGGTCAGAGAGCTAGAGTCGGTCAGGGTCTTCGACCACGTGTAACTGACCGTGCCCATGAAGTCTCCCTTTCGCTTCGTTGCGTAAACCTGCAGGCCGTTGTAGTTGGCAGTGCTGTCGCTGAGGTACATCCGAATGGGTGTATATCCCGTAAATGGACGCAGCCGGTTTAGGGCCAGCGGAGTAGGAAGCGCCGCATTGGCCTGAAGCTGCGCGAAGGTCGGAAGATTAATATCCGGCTGACGCAGTATGTGACGCTGCTCGTTGCCTACATACGACACTTCTAAGAGAACACCCCACGGCATCTCGCGTTGTACGCCCAGGCTGTAGCTGGTGGTCCGTGCAAGCGTCAAATGAGGATCAATCGCCGTCACGGATAACAGGGAAGCAGCACCGGGTGTACCACCCGAGGGGTTCGACAAATTGCCGCTTTGAAAAGTCGAGGATTGGATAAACGGCGGGATGTTGAGCTGGGAGAAAATGATATTCCCCTCAGGTTTGTCGTAGAAGAGACCGATGCCGCCGCGAATCGCTGTCCGGTCGTTCGCGAATGGCGAGTAGGAAAAACCGAAGCGCGGCGCGAATAGATGCTCCACGTCATAGAAGCCGCGCGGCGCACCGGCCGGCACAGCGAGCACGCCGGGGCTGTTTCCGTTAGGCACCCGGCCCAACTGGTCTCCGGGCACGCCGTCGCCTGCACGCACTAAGCCATTAAGGCGATTGCCGCCTTTCGTCGTATCGATGCCGTTCCCGTTCGCGGTAAGGGTGACCTCCTGCGCCGGGTCGAATAGGCTCGGGTCAAAGCTAACAATGTTGTTTGCCTGCGTGTAGGTCGGTCCGGCGTGTTGATATCTAAGGCCGAACTCGAGGCTGAGCCGGCGAGTAGCTTTCCACGAGTCGTAGACATACGCTTCCACGTCCGTGAACCGGAAGTGTCCGATCGGATCATCGGACGCCTCTGTGTACGATTGAAAGTTTCCCAGCAAGGCGTCCGCAAAGGCTGTGCCTGTCGTGTTTGCGTTCGCTGCGCTGTTGTTAAAAGCAACTTGGCCGTTATATCTGGAACGGCCGTTCTGGTCCTTACGGTTACGAACCACCAAAACTCCCGCTTTGAAAGTATGAGGTCCTTTCTGCCACGTGATGTCGTCCGCTGGCGCGATATCTACCGTGGGGGACAAGAGTGAAAAATCGGGACCCTGTGTGCCGGAAAATCCTGGTAGCCCGCCTCCGGCCGCAAAACTGAGGTCAGGAATTCCATCGGGGAATCGTCCTCCCGGGAACAGTTGGGGGAAAGCAAAGCCATAGGTGGCTCGCTGCCAGTTGACACCCGCCGGAGGAATACGCTGACCGTTCCAAGAGGCGTTAATCTTCGCTGTGTTTACGATTTGTGGGGTGATGAACCACACGTCACCGAGTTGAATGCCATACCCCGGACGAAACCGGTGAGTAGGAGTGGTAGGCAGAACGCCAGCGTCGACAAAGGTCCCGAAACCATCAACGAGGTCGAAGTTGTCGTGCAAGTAGCGCCCGTAGAGATTGTGCTTATCGTTGAGGTGATAATCGAGACGGACGATGTCCTGTCTCCAGTTGAATGGGTTGTTAGGCTGGAAGGTCGCCGTAAAGCCGATCGTGTCACCCGCGGCATTCTTGATCGGGGATAAACCACTGGCCAGCGCCGTCATCGTCGAGTAGATCTTGGCAATCGCCTGGCCATCGATTGTAATTGGCGTGTTGGGATCAAGATCGAGACGGTTGCCGGGAATGGGGACAGTGGGTTTGCCCGGCTCGTGGAGTTGCACGCGGCTAGCCGCTGGCAATGCGGGATTGAGTAGTGCGCTAAAGTCTCCGCCGAGCTCCGCGACCGTGGGAACAGTCCTTGTTTGCGGGGACGCAGTGACGCGTATCCTCTTCCATTCCTCCCCCGCAAAGAAGAACAACTTGCCGCGCTTTATGGGCCCGCCAACATCCCATCCGAAGTCGTTGAATCGCAGCGGGCCCTTCAGCGCGCCAGGGGCAGGGTTCCGCGCATCAAGTTTGTCGTTGCGAATAAATTCAAAAACGCTGCCATGGTAGCTATCACCTCCGCTCCGCGTCACGACGTTGATCGAGGCGCCGGAGTTGCGCCCGTATTCTGACGAAAAATTCGACGACTTGATGGCGACTTCACGAATAAAATCAATGCCGACGTTGTTGACTTGGCTGGCGTTCGAGCCTGAATCCATGTTGAAACCGCCATCAACGGACAGAGCGTTCGAGTCGGGGCGATTGCCGTTGACGGACTGATTGTTGATGGCCAAGCTGGTGGTCAAACTAAGTTGGTCATCGACAGTGAGGGCCGTACCGGGTGTAAGAGAAAGTAACTGCATGTAGTTCCGCGCGTTCAACGCGACGCTTTGCACCTGCTTCGAATCAATGGTTCGCGCCAGTTCACCGGAAGTTGTATTGATGCTTTCTGCGACCGCCGCCACTTCTACCAGTTGCGATACGGCGCCAATTTGCAGGGCGACATCTATGGTGAGGCGGGCGCCAGCCACCAAATCATTCCCAGTTTTCTTGACTGTCTTGAAGCCGGGTTGCTCTGCAATCACACTGTATACGCCAACCGGCAGGTCGCTGGCCACGTAGTAGCCGTTAGGATCCGTCGTCGTGTGCCGGTCGAGCTTCGTCTCTTCGTTGATGATTGTGATCTTTACTCCGGAGACTGCGCCGCCTTGGGAATCTGTGACGGTTCCAGTGATACGCCCGAAGATGCTCTGGGCTGCTGCCGGACCGACCAGCCACGTCGTCAACAAAACGGCGAAAGCAAATACTGCCGTCTTTAATACAAACCTGAGAACCTGATGGGCCCGAACAACTTGATTTGAATTGGACGGTTTACTTCTCACGAGGACACCCCCTTCGTAAAAATAGAATCCGAAGCCTTGCGTACCACATTACGAGACCCCATCTCACTCGCATTCCGGCACTGAAAAAAGCCCGGCTTTCGCCGGGCGGTTAGCAGATCCGCTTATCCCGCTGCTTTGCGCACCACTTCGAGCGGCGCACCCTCGTAGCCCAACTCCTTGGACAGCTCACCAGCGGCCTGCATCATGACCCGGCCGATCTCCGGAATCCGCTCCTTAGTGATGCGGAACGCCGGCCCTGAAACACTCATCGCCGCAACCAGTTTTCCCGAATGTCCACGTACTGCAGCGCTGACGCAGCGAAGCCCTTCCTCCTTTTCTTCATCGTCGATGGCGTAGCCGCGCGAGCGCACGGCCTTTAACTCGGCTCTTAGCGCCGTGGCCGTTCTGATCGTATTTTTGGTGATCGGCTTCAACCCCCAGCGGCGTATCACGTCATCGACTTCTTTCTCCGTAAGCTCTGCAAGCATCGCTTTGCCGACGGCCGTACAATACGCGGGCGCGCGGCTCCCCACCGTGCATGCTGTGCGCACGCTCTGTTGCGACTCTACCTTCTCCATATAAAAAACCTGGCCGTCATCGAGAATGCAAAAAAATACTGTTTCGCTAAACTCGTTTTGTAGACGATCGAGATAGGGCCGTGCGCCTGCGCGAAGATCCAGCCCCTCGATAGCTTTGGAACCCAATTCGAACAGCTTTAGCCCTAAGCGATAGCGACCCGTGTCCGGGTTCTTGACCACCAGGCGGTGCTGTTCCAGCACCATCATGAGCCGATGCACGGTACTCTTGTGCAGCTTCAGTTCGATACACAATTCCGCTAGGCTGCACTCGCTTGAGCGATCCGCCAAAATCGCTAGGGCCGCTAAAGCGCGATCGAGAACCTGCACTCGGTACGGAGAGACGGTCGTTGTCTTAGATCGTGGCACGCGTGCCATATTATGAGACCCGCTTCAATTGTCAAGCAAAAAAATGAATGCTTCAAATCGCGGGAACGGCTATTGAGATATTAGTATGCCTGTTGATGCCAGGGTCCGCAGTTCCAAGAGAACGAGGTCTGGCTTCAGCCCAACTCAGTCCGCTGCCGTTGGGTTCGCGCACCTTACCGCTGTATATTGAAATTCAACACCGGCCCCAGAGTATGCCGGATTCCGAGTGCCCTCATTGTCTACGACAGTCCAAAGGTGCGGCCCGGTCTGGGGTTTCCTCGAATACTTTGAAAACAGTTCTCCTGACAATGTAAGAAATCAGGCCCAAAGCTATCTGCTGCGCGTCGTGGTCCTCACCGATGCCACCGAGATGGGTGACGGTTACCTCCTGAATGT
>Ga0137415_10003401_pt1 | contig 15832 bp, 10 predicted proteins | sample CZODoug3_1_1_16f_FD_183082 | JGI IMG/M metagenome (GOLD analysis project Ga0137415, IMG submission 183082) | Vadose zone soil fungal communities from Angelo Coast Range Reserve, California, USA - CZODoug3_1_1_16fungal (Hybrid Assembly) | ecosystem: Environmental > Terrestrial > Soil > Vadose... | reverse complement strand
ATGCGGATCCTTTACGTCATCGACACGCACATCCATGCCGATCACGTGTCAGCGGGGCGGCGCTTGGCATCCGCCGCCGGTGCGCGATATGTGCTCGGGGCGCAAGCCGCGGCAGCGGGCGCGATTGAGACGATGCGCGACCGGGACGTGCTCGAGCTTGGAAACGTCTCCGTCCAGGTTCTGCATACGCCGGGACACACCCCCGAGCACGTATCGCTCCTGGTCACTGATCAGACCCGGGCCAACGAGCCGTGGTTCGTGATGACGGGTCATACCCTGATGGTGGGTGACGTCGGCCGGACGGAGCTCGCGGCGACCGCGGAGGAAGGCGCGCAGGTACTTTTTGCGAGTCTCGGGCGCCTCAAGGCCTTGCCCGACTACGTCGAAGTGCTGCCGGGTGCCTTCTCGGGGTCGGTGTGCGGCCGGGGTTTGAGCGGCAAGCCATTCTCCACAATCGGGTTCGAGCGGCGTCACAACGCCGCATTTCGCATCGACGAGGAGGCTGAGTTCCTTCGCTTCATGTCGGCCGATATTCCGGTACCCCCGCCAGGCGCGGCAGAGCTACGAGTCGTGAACGCAGGTCTCGCGGCGTAACAGCCCGGTCCGCGTGACTCGCCTTCTCGCAGCCCAACTCGGCCGTTGTTTCATGCACCGCGGCTGGCTGGCCCGCGTCGTCAATTCGGCCCTCTGCCGCCTCAGGACATTCGGTGTCGCGTGCATCGCGGGCGTGGTTGCCGACCGGCGGAGTGTCTGAACGTGGCGGGACGATCAGAAGGCACATCCACAGGGGACGTCCGCCTCGGACTGCGTGAGAACTGGCAGCAGTTCTCGCTCCTCGTGCTCCTTAATGCCTTCGTCGGGGGCATGGTGGGCCTCGAGCGGACGGTCGTGCCGCTGATCGGCTCCCAGGAATTCAGGATCGCTTCGACGACAATTGTTGTCTCGTTCATCGTCAGCTTCGGAGTCGTGAAGGCCTTTGCCAACCTCATCTCCGGGCATCTGGCCGATCTTTATGGACGCAAGCACCTGCTCGTCGCGGGCTGGCTCTTCGGGCTTCCAGTTCCGTTCATGATCGGCTGGGGCCCCACCTGGGGCTGGGTGGTGGCCGCGAACGCATTGCTCGGTATTAATCAGGGTCTTGCCTGGTCCATGACCGTCATCATGAAGGTGGACCTCGTTGGACCTAAGTCCCGCGGCCTTGCTGTCGGCCTCAACGAGTTCGCCGGCTACCTCTCCGTGGGTCTCACCGCCTTCCTAACGGGATACATCGCCGCGAGGTACGGGCTTCGGCCGCAGCCTTTCTATCTCGGGATCGGCTACGCTGCCGTCGGGCTCGTCCTTGCGACCCTACTGGTGCGCGACACACGGCATCACGTCCGCCTTGAGGCTTCGCGCCATGCGGCCGCGTCGATGGATACGCTCGGGTTCTGGCAGATCTTTCGCCGGACATCGTTCGGTGATCGCAATCTCTTCGCGGCCTCACAGGCCGGTCTTGTCAACAATCTCAACGACGGCATGAGCTGGGGGATATTCCCGCTCTTTTTCGCCTCCTTTGGTCTCGGCGTCGAGCGCATTGGCACGCTCAAGGCCGTCTATCCAGTTGTCTGGGGGGTGCTCCAGACGGTGACCGGCCCACTGAGCGACCGCTGGGGCAGGAAGGGACTCATCGCGGCGGGCATGTGGGTGCAGGCGGTTGCTCTCTGCCTGACTGCGGCAACACACAGTTACCGCTGGTGGCTTGTGGCGAGTGTGCTCCTCGGAGTCGGCACAGCGATGGTCTACCCGACGTTGATTGCGTCCGTCTCCGATGCGTCCCATCCGATCTGGCGGGCGCGCTCCCTAAGCGTCTATCGGTTCTGGCGCGACATGGGTTACGCGATTGGTGCACTCTTGGCCGGCATCATCACCGACCTAGTCGGTGCCGCTTACGCGATCGCAGCGATCGGCGCATTGACCTTCGCTTCCGGGACGATCGTCGCACTAGTCATGGATCGGCCGCGCCAGAACCCAAGCTCTTGAACATACCCCTCGCGAGTCGGGTGATGAACCCTAGTCCGCACTGATCAGCGGAAAGGTGAGTTGCTCAGTTGCTCGTCGGATCGCTGAGGACGAGCAGCATTCTCGCGCCCTCGGAACTACACGCTAGCGGCCGAACTGGGCGACCGATTCATTGATCCGCAACCCTGCCGGCCAGAAACTCCCTCAGGGCAGGGAAATAGCCAGGAAAAGCGCTGATGTCGTTGTGGGTAGCGTGAGGGATTACGAGCGTGTGTCGCAGAGTTGACGGGATTCCGCGAATGAGCGCCTTCGATCGTGCTCGCGAGACCACCTCATCGCGCTCCGCGACGACAGCGAGTACCGGCGCCCGTACCTTCCCGATACGTTGCAACGAATCGTACTGATCCTTCAAAAGCCAGCGGACTGGAATCCAGAAGAGATGCTCGGCGGCAACATTAGCGATGCTGTCGCAGGGAGTGACGAGAATCAGCCGCTCGATCGGGCGATCGGCGGCGAGCGCCGTTGCGACGCCGCCTCCGAGGCTCCGCCCAACAACGGCGACAGGGTCGTGGTGCGCTGTCACCCAGTCATAGAGGGCATGAGCGTCCGAGACGAGTGCCGCTTCAGAAGGTCGCCCAGTGCTGCCACCGTAGCTTCGGTAGTTCACGACATAGACCGCGCGATCGGGAAACTCGGTGTCGAAATCTGACAGGCTGGCGGCGGCATCCTCCGCGTTCCCGCCAAAGTAGATGAGCGCGGGACGGGCGTGGGGATGAAGTTGCCAGATTTTGAGCGACGCGTCGCCGACTACAAGCCGAAGAGCGGTTGCACCAGGTGGGTTGACGTCCGGCGTCGGCAGGTAGAGGAGGCGGCCCTGCGCCAAGTAGAGCGCCGCGCATACCGCGCCGTAGCAGATCAGCGCAACGGTAGCAGCAGTGATGAGGCCTCTCACTCCAGATCTCGAGGGAACTCGAACGCGTACGCCCTGCCGTCCGGGCGGTTGCTCAAACCATGGCATCGAGCGCACAAATGAACCATAGTCGTGAAACGCGCCTTGCGGCCCTCGAACGAAACCCCCGCACCCGGCACCGTTCCCTCACTCGTGCAGGGGGCACGGATTTTTCTGGCCCACCCACAGCGGCTTCGGCGATGTCGGTGAAGAAGGTCCCGGGGCGGTCCGGTCATTCCGGGAACGACAACCGCCGGTCACCAGCGCCATCAATTGCTTGCGCCCGCCGCGCCCTCGCGGCTCCACATCGGGGGCGAGCTGTGCGCCGTGCATAACGTCGCGTGGTCGGCGCGCGTGCGGTGCCGTCCGTGCTCTGAGACAGGCCCCTGCGACTTCATCCCTACCGTATCAAGGGCTGTTCACGAAAGGGAGTGGACTAGCGAAGGGGAAGGGCTGCAATGTCGGGGCGTTCCCCGTGACTAAGTTGACGGAACAGCGGCAAAATGCAAGCTGCTGGCGAAACGCGCGCCGAACGCCAGCACGCCCACGGCCAATGCGGGGTTCCTGGCGCGAGCCGACTAAAGAGGACAGCTTCATGAAAGCCATGTGGCATGGTCAGGTCATAGCAGAAAGCGATCGGACGATCGAGCTCGACGGCTATCACTACTTCCCGCCGGCGTCGGTGCGCGTGGAATTTCTGCAGTCGGCCCCCAAGACGGAGGGTGACCACCGCTGTCCCCACAGTGTGCAGTTTTTCAATCTCTCGGACGGAACCCACAGCAGCGAGCGCGCCGCTTGGGCGTACGAGGCGCCGCGGGCTTCCTACGCCCACGTGGCTCACTGGATCGGGTTTTGGAACGACGTCGAGCTGCAACGCTGACGGAGCAGCGAAGGGCGGTCGCGTACGTCATCTCAGCTGCGCGTGCGGATTCTGAAGCTCGCGCAGCTTAAGGTGTACGATCCCTAACCGAATCGTAATCGGCCGCCACACCACGAAGCCAAAGCCTTCAGCTTTTCTTTGTCCCTCTCAGAGGGCACGCGGCTCAGTTTGAGACCGTCGGCGCCGGTTGACGGCGTGTCGGCACTTCCATTCGGACGCGCGATCTACCGGCGAGATCCGTGGGTACTTTTGTGGGTATCAGAATTCATCGAATAGAAAAGTTGTTCTTGGATCAACCGCTTGTATTCCGATATGGATCCCTCTCTCCCGCCAAACAAAAGTCCTTGCCTACACCCGCTCGCTGTTGCGAGGGCTACTGCGTCAGATACATCCCGATGGTCGTCCCGAACGCGATCTGCAGCGTCCCGGTACCCATCAGATCGTAGAACCCCAGGCTGTGAATCGGCACGGTTCCTACCAAAGGCGGTGCAGCCCAGATTTGCTGACCCGTCGCAGGATCCACGGCGATCAGGCTCGAGGGTTGTCCGTTCAGGTCGTTGCCGGTGGCCAGCAGCAGGTTCTTGCGCCCAAAGGCGGACTGCTCAAGGTACAACGAAGTCGCAGCCGGGACCTGGAAGGCATTCAGCGGCGTCAGCTTGTTGTCGAACCGCGAAACCGTGGTGCCCGACAGCACGTAGATCTCCGGCACTCCGTCACCGTCAGTATCGGCCACCAGGAGCCCTGTGCCCGAAATGGGATACAGCGCCTTCTGCAGATAGGAGCTGCCGCTGCCGGCGTATATGATCAGCTGCGAATTTGCCAGCGCGATGATCTCGGGCACCCCGTCTCCATCCAGGTCTGCAACCGCCACGTCTGCGCCGCCGCCGATACCCGTGCTGCTCCAGAGCAGCTTCTGGTGTGCGACGTCGAAGGCGTAGATATAGCCGCCTGATGTGATGCCAACGACGTCGGCGATCCCGTCATTGTTCAGATCCGCGTGGGCGAGCGCGACTCCGCCACCGGTCGTGGTATTTGACGACCACGTCTTGGTGCTGCTCGCATAGTCGTAGGCCGTGAAGTAATCGGTGTAGAGAGTCGCCGTCCCGATCAGCATCGAGTCGAGCGTGCCGCCGGTGACGTTGCCGACGTCGAATGCGAAATCGTGCGACCAGTTCGAGTCGACTTCCCCCGATACGCCCACCGCGCCGCTCGCCGGGTCGAGAGCGATGACCCGAGTCCCCGCGTACCCGCTGTCGGTCGAGGGCGTCATGAACATCAGCTGCGTGGAGGTGGCCGACACGTGCGCCAGCTTTGCGCCATAGAAGGCCCCGTCGAGCTGCGCCGGCGTGGGTCCGCTCCACAGCACCGACGCAGCGGGCGTCCAGGAGGCCACTACCAGGAAGTCGCGGCCACTGCTGTAGTAATCAGAGCCCCACACCAGCTCGGCCTTGCCGTCCGCGTTTACATCGCCGACACCAATGGCGCTGACGCCGTCTCCTTGCGAGTTGAGCTGCGCAATGATGTTCGCGGTCTTCGAAGTCGCGTCGTATCGGTAAGCGGTGACATTGCCCCACTGCTGATCACCGACGATGATCTCGGCCGGCTTGGCGCCATCGAGGTCGGCCACTTTCAGCGCCGAAAAACCCACTATTCCGCCGGGAATTTCCCACACCGGCGACTTGGCCACGGCATCGAACACGCGCGCCGGTCCGCCGGGGATCAGCCCGACGATCTTTGCCACACCGTCGCCACTGACGTCGCCGATGTCGACCGCGCTGCCGAAGCCGGGCCCGTAGGCCCACTTGTTCTGCTGGGTCTTGCCGTCGAACACGTAACCATTGTTGGCGATGATCTCGACGTCAGGATCCGTGTCCACGTTGCCGACGGCCAGCGAGGTGCCGAGGGCCAGGTCCGCCGTCTGCCACTTGAGCTGCATGGTCGCGGGATCGATGACATAGATTCTGCCATTGCTCCCATAACCGTTGGAGTCGAGGCCGAGGCACACGAGATCGCCCTTGCCGTCGCCGTCGACGTCGGCATAGCGGAGCCCCACGCAGTACGGGCCCGCGGGGTTGGAACCATTGGGGGTTGCCGATCCGAAGCGGCCTAGCTCGCGCCGTGTAACGCCGTCGAGCTTGACGACGATGGGTCCTGCGGAGAAGAAGATCTCGCGGTGGCCGTCGCCGTTCGTGTCTCCGGATGTGACGGCGGCAATCGTCGAATTCACCGCGGTCTGAAACGGATAGACCCAGGTCTGTGCGTAGCCCGAGCCGCTCTGCCCCAAAAGGTAGATCGATTCGTAGGTGCCGACGAGCACTTCCTTGCTGCCGTTGCCGTCGAAGTCTTGGACATCGATGCTGTTGTTGCCGACCGGAATGCCGCTATTCGAACGCATCAGGGGCAGTTTCCGGCTCGCGTCGCTGACCGTGATCGTTCCGTGAAGCTTGATCGCCGGCGTATTCTTCAGGCGCACGCCCCAGTTGACATCGACGGTGCGATCGAACATCGGACCACCAGGCGTCCACGACACCGTCCCGGTGCTCGTGACGCTCATTCCGGCGGGCCCGTAATCCAACTCGATGGGCCCGGTCGGGTCGCCATCGACGTCCGAGGCGGTCACATTGAAGCTCAGCGGCACGCCATAGGGTGCCGTGGTCGGTGCAGTGCCCGTCAGCATCGCCGGTGTGTCGGCGATCATGACCGAGCCGCTCACACTGGTGGACTTCTGGCCGTCCGATGCGGTGATGGTAACGGCGATGACATCGCCCTTCTTCTGGTTGCCGAGGGGGTAGGAGCTACCGGTGGCCTGCGGGAGCGCGGTTCCGTTTCGGGTCCAGGCGTAGGTGACCGTCAACGGATCAGTGTCGGGATCGGAGATCGAAGCGCTCACCGAGATCGGATCGTTGCGCCCGGGATTGACCGGTTGCAGGCTCAGCCCGCTCACGAGCGGGGCGAAATTGCGTACGTGTACCGTAACGTTGCTCGGCGCAGACGTACCTCCCACATCGCTCGCGGTAACCGCGAAGCCGAGGTCGCCTTCCGCAGCCGGGGTCGTAAAACTCAGGTCCGCGGTATTCGCGTTTTGCAGCGTGACCGAAGGGCCCGAGGTCTGCTGCCAGGAGAACGTGATCGGGCCTCCGCTCGCATACGAGATCGAAGCGTGCAACAGCACGGGGGCACGTTTCGGTGAGGTCACATCAGCTCCGGCGCTGACTATGGGAGGGACCGGCGGACCCGGGACGATGGTCACGGTCTCCATGACGGCGGCCGAACTCTGCTCACCGTCGTTGACGCGGAGCGAGAATGACAGAGTGGCGGCCACGTTGGGCGCTATGAAGCTGCTGCGGCCCGAGGTGCCGGGAGTGAGCGAGACCGCAACACCGCTGACCTGCGTCCAGGTGTAGGTCAGCGCGTCGTGATCCGGATCGGAACTCGCGCTCCCGTCCAGCACCACCTGGCTGCCTCCGGTAACCGTCAGTGCTGCCGGTGCCACCGCTACGGGTGCCCGGTCCTGCACCGTGATCGCGACTGTCGAGGGCTGAGAGGAATACTGGGCGTTGGATACCACCAGCGAGAAGCCAAGTGCTCCCGATACCGCGGGCGCGGTAAAGGTCGGCTTGGCACTGCTGGAACTGCTCAGCGTGGCCGCGGCGCCAGCGGTCTGGGTCCAGGTATACGTGATGGGATTGCCGTCGACATCGTGGCTTCCGGAACCATCCAGGGTCACGAGAGCGCCCTTGAAGGCGGACTGCGCGTTACCGGCGACGGCGGTCGGATTGTGGAAGGTCGGCCCTGAGTCGCCGCCACCGCCGCAGCCGCTAAGTGGCAGCAGCAACAGCAGCGCCACGAAGACCCAAGTTCCCCGCTCCGGGCAGTACCGCATGGCAAACCCGCGAATTCGTCGTTGTTAGCGCGTGGCAGGCCCTACGCTTTATTGACGGTAGCTTACACGCGCCAGCTTTTAGACGCTGTGATTTAGGACTTTGAAGAGGTTTAGGGCGTGGTTAGGGGGAAATCCCTCCCTCTCCGCCAAAATCACGACGGGCCGCGGCCTTCGGCCGGGAGTGGACGTTCTCGTTAGGGAACCAGGTCCTCCAGGTCTCGCAATGCGCCGACAATGATGATGGACGACCTCCGCCGCTTAGTGAGACTGATCACATTTTGTCCTCGTCGCCCCTTCATGGGGATGCCGCAGGTTGCGTTTCACCCAGCGTCCTCACAAGCTCAAGCCTGAGAACGTTGCGGTTCGTCACCGGCGCTGCCGTTCCCCAGGTGCCAGCTGCGCAGGGTGTCGGCCTCCTTCTGCGGATCGAGGCCGGCACGCAACTTCCCCTGTCGCTCGGCGGAAAGGGATCTGAACCACTCGAGCGTGTCGCGCACGGTGTCCTCAAGGGGGCGACACCGCAGTCCCGCCTTACTCGCCGCCTGCGCGGACGTGAGCGATGCGCCGGCCGTGTCACCTTTCGTGGGTGACCAGGGCGGCAGATCGAGCTCATCGGACTTCCAGTGCGCGGCGAGAAAATCCTCCGGCACCCAGGTGACGCTCGTTCCGGCCTCAGGCGTCGCGTGTTGGCTCGAGCCGACGACATCGCCCATCGTGAACGTACCGGGGGATGACACGGCATTGAAGTAACCGGTGGTGCGCGACTCGGCGAGCTTCATCATCCAGGCAGCAAGGTCGCGCACGTCGATAATCTGAATGGGATCGCGCGGCGTGCCGGGCGCCAGCATCTCACCGCCCCTGGAAGCGCGCACCGGCCAGTAGGTAAAGCGATCGGTGGGATCCAGGGGTCCCACGATGTACCCGGGTCTGACGATGCTGACGCGTCCCGTGAACGCTGCCGCCGAATATTGCTCGCACAAGGCCTTCATCGGCCCGTAGGTGTCGTCGGTAACCTCCTCGATGTCGGGATTCGATAATTTCCCCGTCGGCGAGTGCTCGTCGTTTGGCTGCGCGAAGCTCGCGTAGGCGGAGATGCTGGAGATGAACAGGCAGTAGCCGACGTTCGGCGCCAGCAGCTCGGCGGACATCTTCACGAATTTCGGAATGTAGCCGGTGTCATCCACCACCACGCCCCACCTGCGCCCGCGCAGCGAATCGAGCTGACCCTTCCGGTCGCCGATCAGAGTTTCGACACCCGCAACGCCGCCCGCAGTGCGCTTGCCGCGGTTGAAATGCGTGACCTTCCAGCCGCGACGCAGCGCTTCCTGTGTCAGGTGCGGACCGATGAAGCCCGTGCCGCCAAGAATCAGAATCGTCTTCGCCGTTGTCCTGGAGGCCAGGGCCGCCGGCGCCGCGGCACTCGCCGCCGCCCAGGCGCCGATCTGCAGCACGTCACGACGCGTCGTCACTACGGCCTCCGCGTAAGGGGATATTTCGCACGACATCGTACTGAGCCGAGTTGGCGGTATCCAGATGCCCGGTCGCTGCCGCCGCGCGCCCTGTCGCAGGGTATTGCGGGAACGCCCGCAACCTAGGTAGCCGCAGCGGCCAAATTGGGTAGCGGCTCCCGATCCGCCGTGGCCCTGCTTCCTCGATGATGCGCTTGCCCGGTTCGGCCGGGCGTTAACCGGAGAGTTTGCGATGCCCCGCTACCTGATCGAACGAACGTTCCCCAATGGCCTGGATGTCCCCGCCAGTGACGCCGGCGCGAGTCTGCGTCGTGCGGTCACCGATACCGTGTTCGGCGTGACGTGGATTCATTCCTGCGCGACGACGGATGGCAAGCGCGTCTACTGCATTTACGACGCTCCCTCGCCGGATGCGATCCGCCGCGCGGCGGAATGCGAGCAGCACTCGGTGACACACGTGGCTGAGGTCCGCGTTCTCGACCCGTATTTCTTCAAGTGAACCCGGAGGTCCGCTATGAGAACCCTGACTACCTTGTGCGGATGCCTGATGCTCGGCTCCGCGTTCGCGGCCGATGAGCTGGTGCCGGCGGCACTGACTGAGACCGCCTCCGCTCCCATGCACCGCTACCTGGCCAGCGAGCCATCCGCACCCCGCAACATGCCGATGCCAAGACAACCCTCGATGCCGGCCTCGTCCGGCTGCAGCGCTTGTTCCAGCAGCCAGGATTCGGCCCTGCCGGGCACGACGGAGACCAACTCCGCGATTTCGCGCGCCGCCGCCGACAGCCAGAGTGCACGCGCCAGCACGGCATCGCGCACCGTGGCCGGCACGGCGTCGGTGCCCGCAGCCAGCAGCTCGGTGAGAAAGAACGGATTGCCACCGGTGAGGGCGCGCAGCCCTGCCGCCGGACGGCCGGCATCGTCGGCCAGTTCCGTGACCGCGGATTCCGACAGCGGCACAAGACGCAGCCGCCGTAGGTCGCCGCGCGGCAGTTCACCGAGCACGAAGCGCAGCGGATGCCGGGGTCCAAGCTCGTCGTCGCGGTAAGTGATCACCAGCAGCGCGTGCGTGCGGTGGATTCGGCGGCTCAGGAACTTGAACAGGTCCAGGGTCGCGTCATCCGCCCAGTGCATGTCCTCCAGCACCACCAGCGCGGGCGGCCCGCGCTCGAGTTCATCGAGCGCCGCCGTGAAAATCGCTTCGCGGTTGCCCGCAGCAATGGCCGCGAGCAATGCCTTTTTGTGTTTGCCGCGCGATATCGTGCAGCGGCGCGAGCGGCCGCGGCGTGAATAGCGCATCGCACGCGCCCCACAACACGCGACCGACCCTGCGTTGCTGCGCCGAGAATTCCTGCAGCAGGGTGGTCTTGCCGATCCCCGCCTCACCCTCTACGAGCGCGACCAGTCCGCCATGCTCGACAGCGGCGTCGAGCCATTCGGCCAGATCCAGGAGACATCGTTCGCGCTCAAGCAGCACCATGCCACACACCGCAGACGCTTAACGGGCCCGATGTTGTAGACGATACCGGTGCAGCGTGCAAAAGAAACCCATGCTTTGGGACCAGGCGCGGCCGAAAACGGCCAGGCCGTTACCTCGCTGTCGGTCCCTTGATGCCGCGGCGTGCGCAATTCAGCTGCTATGCAGGGAAATGATCGCCCGGTATACGGGGTCGTTCCCGGGCTGCTCGAACCCTTGCTCTGGGCCCGGGAACACCTGCACTTCAAAACGGCCACTCCACTTGTCAAAGGCGACGTCACCCACCGAGCCTGCTTGCGCCGTGATCTTTGGGCGCCGCGTGGCGTAGCCAAACAGCCGCACGGATTTCTCCTGCGGCGCGAATGTCACGGTGGCGATAAGCCGATCCGGCTCATCGTCGAGGGCGGCGACGCGTTTGCGGCCGTCCGGGACGAACTTGCCTTCGTCACCGAGGAGGGCTATCCCCGCGCGCGATACCGCAGCCACGACAAAATACGCCGTTCCATTCGGAGCGAGAACGAACCCGAATGCGTCTGAGGGCGCCAATCGCCGCGCGGTCCGGCGTCGTGCGTCATATACATAGACCTCGCGTGGCACTCCCACTTGAGCGGGTGTGAACGCGACGCTCACCACGTCGAGCCCGCGGCCGTAACTGAAGACATAGCTGGTTCGCAACGCGCCGTGATCGGTGTGCGCCGCGGCAATCATCGGCCGCCGCGACCCTGCCGTATACATGGCGTCGATCGGAAGCAGCGGTGTGTCCGGCTTGATGATCACCCCGTCCAGGCGCACGGCGTGCAGCAAATTCTTCCTGTCCTCCGCCCCGGAGCGGTCGCCGATTCCGACCATGCCCGCCGACAGGGTCGCGAGCAACAGGTTGTCCGTCTCCTTGCTCATGAACACGTCGCACCACGGCCAGATCCCCAGGGCGTTTGCGAACCGCGACGTGTAAAGGAACGTGTCCCATTTTTCTCGTCTGAACCGGTCGCCGCTCACGCGAATGGTCGTGAGATTCCCGTAGCGGGCGCCCTGAAGAAAATGTCGCGGCAACGCCATGGAGTACTGCATGGAGAGGCCCTTCTCCTGGGCTGCAAGCGCCATACCGTCGGCAAAGGCATCACCCGCTTCGAGGCTCGCAGCGAGCTCCGGGGAGTGCTCGTAGATGACGTTGAGCCAATCCTGCTCATACGTCACGACCTGTGCGGACGACAGGTACCCGATGATCTCCCGCCACCAGTCCGGGTCGAGCGCCGCGAACCCGGAGATGCGGTAACGTTGGTGATACGGGCTCGCGGGATCGATCCAACGATTGTGCGCGATGAGCGGCAGCCCGACCCGCTGCTGAAACGCCGCGAGACCCTCGGGGAAGAGGCTGGGGTGCGCCTCGTACTTGATGAGCCCGCCGTAGCGATTCCATTCCTCCAGCGGCAGACGATCGTTCTCGGGTTTGCCGGTCTTGCCGGCTGGATCCGTATAGGTCTTGTAGTACCACCAGCTATCGAGCTGCAGATACCGAATGGGGATTGCCTCCTCGCGGTAACGCTGCACCAGCGCCTCGAGCGTGCCGGCATAACCGAGCTTGCGGTCGTAGTCGTAGTAGTACTCACCGCCGTGGTCGGTCCAGTAGCCCAGATAGCGCAGGCCGATGTCCGCATCATTCCCCGGCCGCTGAGTGCCCTGCAGCCCGGTGAGCGCGCTGCCCCAGCTGTCCCAGGTCGCATTCACCCCGACGCCCAGGGCCATGAGCGTGCGGTGCGTGAAGTCGGCGGGCAGACCGGCGACGCCTTCATTGAGGCCGCTTTCGATCTCAGTCTTGCCGTCGCCACGCATGCTCGCGATCATGTAGTTCGCGGCGGGCGACAGCACCGCGGCGTGTGTCTGGTCGTCGTACAGGAGCCAGGGCGTCGCGTTTTCCTCGAGCGTAAAACGCGGCGGAGCGAACTCTCGGTTCGCGTAGCTGAAGCCGTGCAGATTTTTCGGAAATTCGGTAAACCGCGGAAAACGGATCACCGCCGCCTCGGTGGGTTCGCTCGAAGTGATTCCGAACAGCAGCACGGGACGATCGACGTAGGTCCGGATGCTTCCCTTCAGCGCCACCCGGTCCCTCCAGCGAAAACTCAGCTCACGGAAAGCACCCAGTCGGTCCTGCCCCTCCTTTCCGCTGATGTCTGATGCAGCGGCGCCGAGCGTGCCCGCGAATACCCAATTCGGTTCCTTGCCTCGCACCTCATAGCGGCCCGACTGTTCGTCAATGGTGGCCGTAATGCCATGAGCGCCTTCCACGCTCGTACCCGCCGCGTGGCATGGAAGCGCCGACAGCGTCAATGCGAGCGAAAGTGTTGCGCAACCGCTGTGACGCATGGGGGCCGATTGTGCCTGAGCCGCTCAGGCCGGGAGGAGAGCGGGACAAGCTTCACCTTGAGTGACACGCGGGGCACTGACCCGAGCAGACGGAGGGATTGTGGTAGGATGCGCGCCCTCTCTCGGGGGGCCACTGGTGCCGTGCCAGGCCCGGTGCCCAATCCGGGGGTTTAAAGGGGATTTGAGCGGACGCGAATCCGGACCGTTATCAGTAAGTTACTGATTTTGCGCCTGGGTCCGAATCCCGCTCGCTCCCGCAGATAAATTCATCTTCACGGCGGCGCCCGTAGCTCAGTTGGATAGAGCGCCTGGCTACGAACCAGGAGGTCGGGAGTTCGAATCTCTCCGGGCGCGCCACCTTAGTGAATGTCTATTCCGGTCACATAGGTGACAGTTCATACCGGAGACATGGGTGACAGTTTCGCGGCGAAGGGGTTCTCCGCGGTCTCGATACGACATGTCTCGTGATCAAAGAAGCCTAAGTCGTAGCGCATAAAGCTCACCAGCCAGATCTTCTCCTCGACTTGCTTCACTCCTACCGTTTGGCCGGCGAAGGCCTGGCTGAGGTTGATCTTCATCGGTCCCATGCAAATCCTGCCACAGCGCGTGACCGTGATGGTGCGATCGTGGAAGGGATACTCGAGTTCGGGTAAGCCGCTATAGGGCCGAGGTGAAGGGCGGTATAGCTCAGCCGGGTAGCGCATGTTGAGTCCCTGGTGAGGGCGCTCCTGGTTGAAGGTGCTGATGAACTGATCGAAGCGAGCCTGCTGCTGCAGGAAGTTCCTGGCGGCGGGCTTGGTGGCTTCCTGCTTGAGCGTCAAGTGCATGCGCTCATGTCGCCCGTTCTGCTGAGGATGCCCCGGCTTGATGCGTTCGATGTCGATCCCGAGCCGCAGCCACCACACCGACAGGCGCGTCAGGCCAAAGAGCGAGTTGGCACTGGCAAAGGGGGATCCGTTATCGGTGCGAATCGCTGCAGGTAAGCCGAAGTCCTTAAAAGCACGCTCAAACACGGTAAAGGCGTACATCGCGCGGGTGTTCTCGAGGGCCTCGCAGCCGATCAGATAACGGCTGGCGAAGTCGGTGATGGTGAGCGGGTAGCAGTAGCGCTTATCGGCGAGCATGAACTCGCCCTTGTAATCGGCGCACCAAAGATCGTTCGGCGAGGAAGGGCGCGACAGCAGGGTCCCTTCTGCCTTGTAGACCCGTCGTCGCCGCCGCTTGACCAGGCCGTGCCGATCCAGGATCGCATGCACGGTACTGATCGCAGGACACTGCACCTCGGAGTGCTTGCGGCGCAGCCGTTCACGCAGCTTGGGAGCACCCCAGCTGGGGTGCTCCTGCTTGAGCTGGATGATGGCCTTCTCGATCTGGAAGGGGAGCTGGCGGGCATGGCGGTAGGGCCTTCGGGAGCGATCCGTCAGGCCCTCCACCCCGCAATCCTTGTAGCGGTTGAAGATCTTGTAGCCGGTCTTGCGCGAGATCTCGAACTCCCGGCACAGCACCGCCATCTTCTCCCCATCCAGACGCCGAGCTACGAAGCGAAGCCGTTCGTCCATCTTGTGACACTCCTGCCACGGCATCTGCGTACCCTCCGCAAATGCCGAAAAGTGTCACCTATGTCTCCGGAATAAACTGTCACCCATGAATCAGGAAGGGCATAAATGATTAACGCAGGCCAGCACTACGCTCCCTGGGCACTTGTCATCGATCAGGGAGGTCCAATGTTGAGATTTTCACTTCTTGCAATGTCGTTCTCCTTCGCACTGCTCGGCTGCGTGGAGATGGCGCAAAAAGATGCCGATCGACAGGCTAAAGAGTATTGCGCCGCGCAGGGTAAGACCCCGGTACCCATCCAGAAGAAGGTCTCTGGGGGACTCGTCCCGCGAGTCGCAGAAGCACTTGTGTGTGTTGATGAGAAGCAGTTGGTCGCCACGAACGCTGTATTTGGGGCCGACCTGCTGCCTGATCCGAGGGAGAAAGGCGCCCGTATCATCCATGTTTTACCAGGATCGTGCGCCGCACGAGTTGGTCTGAGAACGAATGACCTCGTGTACGAGTACAACGGACGTTCGATTGAAAGTGCGGCCGATCTCCAACAGGCAGTTGCACAACCCCCCAAACCGGGAGAGACCGTCACAGTTAAGTGGGCTCGGAATCTGGTCGAGATGTCTGCCTCAACGCAATACTAGCAGCGCCGTCCGAAGTGCCAGTGGCCGATGGGCGATAGGATGTGGCTTGAGATTGGCGTAAACGAAGATCCATAGGCTCGGCGTCATGTGCTGGGCGCTTGTTGACTCACGGTGAGGGTGATCTTGACGCACCAGTGCCCAGATTCGTCACCTTTGGCGCGCCAATTACGACGGTCCATTCCGATGGGCGGTCACATAGGAGGGTGCGCTAGGACGAGCTACGTACTCGAGGCGAGACTTGGATTCACTCACCGCGCCGCGTGCAGTGCCGGCGACGTCATGCGCGTCGCGCGGCGGGTTCACCTTGAATGAGGATTCTCAATGTCCCGCGAATCGGCGCAGAGAGCCCGCGCCCATGAAGGCTGTACATTACTGGAATCGTCTTTCCCGCGGCCGGCTCGCGCAAATATAGCCGCAGCGGCTCGCGGAAGGCGTCAACCGTCGCTCTCTTTGGAACAGATATCCCGCCAGCCTGCACGGTGATCACTTGCGGGCCGCTGTCCACGAGAGGGTAGTGCTCCGGTGGTGAAGCCTGCTCACCCGGCGCCGCATGGACTCTTTCCACTACACCGACACCTTCCACCCGCGGTATCTTCAATACGAGGACGACATTGGACAGCGCG